>Ga0164241_10000319_pt1 | contig 101375 bp, 70 predicted proteins | sample OricomyardsoilBY_FD_108780 | JGI IMG/M metagenome (GOLD analysis project Ga0164241, IMG submission 108780) | Backyard soil microbial communities from Emeryville, California, USA - Original compost - Back yard soil (BY) | ecosystem: Environmental > Terrestrial > Soil > Unclassified | place... | reverse complement strand
ATCGGTTTGATGCGAACGCTGCACGACCTTGCCGGGTATTTCGGTGTCGTGCACGAGAATGCGGACATCGGCGTCGGGCTTGACCCGTTCGGCATCGGCTGGGGCCATCTGCGCGACGACCCACACCGAATCTTCCTTGACCAGGGTGAACAGCGTGCGGCCGGGCTCCACCCGCTCGCCCACCAGAAACTCGTCGGTGGTGACGCGACCGGCGGCCGGCGCGAGCAACTCGAAGCTGCCATCGGCACCAGCCGATCCCTTGCGCAGCAATCCACCGACCTGGCCGTCGGACAAACCGTAGGCACGCAACTTGGCGCGGGCTTGGTCGCGTTGCACTTTCGCCTCGTTGTAGCGTCGGGCCGACACTGCCTGGGGCCCGAGCGACGCGATTCGTTGCCAATCCTGTTCGGCGACGATCAACGCACCTTGCGTCTCGGCCACCTGCACGCTGGAGAGCACGACTAGCGAATCGCCGGCCTTCACGACGTCACCCAGCTTGGCCTTGCGGGCGAGCACCTGCGATTCCACGCGCGGCGACACCAGCACGGTGGAATAGGCATCGGCCTTCACTTCGCCGGGTGCTTTCAGTTCATCCGTCAGCGCACGTGGAGCGGCCTTGTCGAGGACAAGGCCGGCGTCCTTGATCGCCTTGGCGTCCAGCGCAAGCGGATTGGCGCTTGCCGCTTCCTGCGCCAGTACGGGGCCGGCCAGCGCAGCGAGCAGCGCCAGTCCCAGCAGGCTGCGTTTCAAAAGAGAGACATTCATCGGGAGATTTCCTGAGTAGGGCCGTCCTGAGTACGGCCGTCGAGCCAGTCGGTCAGACGGCCCGCAGCGGTGAGGTAGTCGAACCAGGTCTGCCAAGTCTGGCTTTCCAGTTCCTGGCCGGACAGCGCGGTGTCGAGACTTTGCTTGAGCTGTACGAGGTAATCGGAGGTGCTGATTTCGCCGGCACGCCAGAGCTTCTCCAGCAGCGTGGTGCGATCCTCGAACGCGGCGGCACGGCCGCTGCGAAACGCTTCAGTCGCACCGCGCAGGGCGGCGTAACGGGCCTGCGCTTCCTGTAATCCCGCGCGCAATACAAACTGGCGCGAACGCACGCCGGCCGCGGCTGCGTCGGCTTCCGCCCGGGCGGCATCCACTTCGGCACGTCCGGTGTTGAGCACGGGCAACGGAATGGACACGCTCACGCCGATCACCTGATCGGTGCGCGGCCCACTGCGCACTTGGCCACCGGTCAGGCTGAGTGTCGGATCGGGGATGCGTGCACGACGCGCGACCTGGACGCCGGCCTCGGCGCTTGCTTGCTGAGCGCGGGCCTGGCGCAGTTCGGGCAGCTCGTCGATGGGCAACGGCATCACACTGTCCGTCGCCGGTGACAGGCCGTTGGGCAGCGGCGGCAGGGTCGTGGGTTGATCGCCGCTGATGGCCAGCAACACGGCGCGTGCTGCCGCTTCATTGCCGGTCAGCGTGGATTGCTGCACCTGGGCTTCACCCAGTGCCAAGCCGGCCAGATCGCGTTCGGGACTACTGATGTCGCCGACTTTGAGCCGCTGGGCGGCCAGGTCGTCAAAGCGCTGCATCAACGCGAGGCGACGGCGACCCAGTTCACTTTGTCGAGCCGCGAGAGCCGCTGTCGACCATCCCTTCAACCAACGGGTGGCCACATCACGGCGCCGCACGTCGTAGCTCGCCTCGGCGGCGAGCAGATCAGCCTCACCCTGGCTGGTGCGGGCGCGACGCTTGCCGGACAGATCCAGTGGCAGACTGATGCCGGCCGTGCGCCGATTGACGTCGGCGTTCTCCGCATCGAGCGAAAGCGATGGGTTGTACAACGGTTGCGCGGCGGCACGTGCACGGGCCCGGGCGGCGTCGAGATCCGCCCGCGCGGCCTGTACCTCGGGACTAGCTTGCCAGATGCGACGCACCGCCTCCTGCAGTTGTGAAGGTGCCAGCGATGGCGCGGGAGCAACTACCGAAGGGAAAGGATGGGATACAGGTGCGGCGCTGAGCATCGCCGCATACAACAGACACACGGCGCCGATCGGCACCGAACGTAAAACAGACATGAAGCCATCTCCTGAAAACGATCACGAGGCGACGAACCGCACAGGCGGTTTCGTCACGAAACGGAGCGATTTCAGGCGATAGGGGGGCGCAACAGGGAGCCGGTCGTGGCTGGCGTGAATCCGGAACGGATATCGAAGGTGTCGAAACGAGCCTCCACCCTGGCGAAAGCAAGCGGGGCGGTCATCGGCAACGTCACCGTATGCGCACAAGCGCAATGGCAGCCGCTCCCTTCACCCAGAAGACAGGCGTTCGCATCATCAGCCGATACGCTAGCGGCCACCGTGTCCACGGGCAGGCTGGCGGCGGAGATGGTGGTGGTCGAAACCAATCGCTTCTCTGGCGCATCGGCCATGCACACCGTGCCGGCGACCAGCTTGATCATCAGCACGGCCACGGCCAACACCCACAGACCGCGGTGGCGGCGCAGGCGAGTCAGCAGTGACGATCGGGCGTATGGCATCCGATCATGCTACCCAGCACCCTAGGTGTTAGACAATTTCATTTGCTCACCTTCATTCAGCACGATCGGCAGACACTCACTGCCGATGTCACCTTGCCGCCCCATGGAATCGATGCATGAAACCGAACCACGAGCACCTGCGCGGCGTATTCCAGGCGATGGCGGCCGCGGCGCTGTTCGGTCTGAGCACGCCATTGGCCAAGACACTGCTCGGCACGATTCCGCCGCTCCTGCTGGCGGGCCTCTTGTACGCCGGCTCGGGAATCGGACTGGCGGCGTGGATGGTGCTGCGGCGCTGGCGCGGACTGCCCGCAACCGAAGCGCCGTTGCGGCGACGGGAGATGCCGTGGCTGGCGGGTGCGGTGGTGTTCGGCGGCGTGTTGGGCCCGGTATTGCTGATGCTTGGTCTGACGCATACCCTCGCTTCCACCGCCTCGTTGCTGCTCAATCTGGAAGGCGTACTCACCGCGGTGCTTGCTTGGGTGGTGTTTCGCGAGAATGTCGACCGGCGGGTGTTTCTCGGCATGCTGGCGATCGTGGCAGGTAGCGTACTGCTGACCTGGCAGCGCCAACGCATCGGCGAATTGCCGTGGGGTGCGCTGGCGATCGCTGGTGCCTGCCTATGCTGGGCGATCGACAACAACCTGACGCGCCCGTTGTCCGGTAGCGACCCGGTGCAGATCGCCGCGATCAAGGGCGGCGTCGCTGGCGTGATCAACATCGGGCTGGCCTTGTGGCTTGGCCTGCGCCTTCCGTCCGTGCTGCCGCTGTTGGCCACCGGTCTGCTCGGCTTCGTCGGCTACGGCCTGAGTCTGGTGCTGTTCGTGCTGGCGCTGCGCAGCCTGGGCACGGCACGCACCGGCGCCTATTTCTCCACCGCGCCGTTCGTGGGTGCCGCATTGTCGCTGCTGCTATTCCCCGAGCATCCGGGCCTTACCTTCTGGCTGGCCGGCTCATTGATGGCGATGGGCGTCTGGCTGCATGTCAGCGAACGACATGCACACGAGCACACGCATGAATCGCTCGCCCACGAGCACCGCCACCGCCACGACGAACACCACCAGCACACGCACGATTTTCCCTGGGATAGCAGCGAACCACACACCCATCCGCACGTGCATGAGCCGATCACACATGTCCATCCGCACTACCCGGACATCCACCACCGCCACCGACATTCCTGAGATTCGGGTGCGAACGAAGGTAGGTATCAGCGGCCGACTCCTCGGCTTTGCGCCGTGCCACCAGGCCTGACTATCCGCAGCATCGCGCCTGTTGCTGGATCGGTGGACACGGCACCGTGCCGTAGGAACAGAACACGCAACAGTCACCGGTTCTCGGTCGGAGCAGTTCACCACAACCCCCGCAGTCGTAGAAGAACTGACACGCGTCGGTCGGCATGGTCTCGACTGCCTGATGGCCGCAATACGGACAGGTCAGCGTGCTTTGCAGAATGACATCCATCGTCCGGGCCTTCGGCCTCTGCGACATCAAAGGAACCATGCCATCAGCGTCGGCTCCATCCGCGGCCAGGCAAGCGCAAGCATCAGTACCAGACTTGCCAACCCCATCAGCCCCAAGGTGGAACCCGCAGGTCGTGCCTTGCGCTTTACGGACTGTCTCCATACCCAAAGCCACGCCGCTAGAACGGTACATACCGCCAGAACGGTCAGCCAGACATGCGCACCAGCCAACCATCCCAGCAGACCGCCCGCCACGGCCGTGGTGGCGATCGCTGGAAAAGCCAAGGGGAGCAGGCAACAAGCACCACAAGCGATCACAGCCGTCGTGGACGTGACCGCTGCCGCTCCAGCGACACGTCCGGCCTTGACGGGACTGGAAGGTGCCGCGCAGGTGCCGCAGCACTCCGTCGCGTCTGTGGTCGACGGGTCGACTTGGAAAGGGGCCAGCAGCGCGTCAGCATTCCGGGAAGCGTGGGAGGGCACAGTGACGTCCAGTCGGACTTCCTCACTACTGGCGGCGATCCTGAATTCCAGGAAGGCGCAGCATGCTTGCTCGCGCGATATCAGTTCTTCGACATCGTGCCGCGCCACCGGATCATAGACCAGCGTCAGCGTGTTGCCTTGGCGTAGCGCGCGGCGCATGTGCCGCTGGTTCAGGGCGGCGATCCAGGCCACGCGTTCCTGAAACGCGCGGCCCTCCAATGAGCAGGCAAGTCCAGCTGGAGCTGTGTCGTTCATGGCGTTCATTTCCTGTGGAATGGGGCTACCCTATTCCTTCAAGTAACTTGAAGTTCAAGCCCTATGACTGCCGACATGAAGATCGGACGCTTGGCCAAAGCCACGGCGACGACAACGCCCACCATCCGCTACTACGAGGACATCGGCCTGCTACCGGCCGCCCCCCGCCAGCCTGGTAGCCAACGTGTCTACGGGCAGGCCGATGTCCGTCGGCTGACCTTTATCCGTCGCTGTCGTGATTTTGGTTTCCCAATAGAAAAGGTGCGCCAGTTGGTCTCGCTGGTGCAGAACCGTGAGCGATCATGCTCGGAAGCACGTGATCTCGCCTTCGCCCATTTGGTGGAAATTCGAGAGAAGCTGGCAGAGCTGCAGGAGCTCGAACGCAGCGTTGCTTCCTTCGTGGACAGTTGCGATCAATCCTGCGCAGGTGGGTCGGGAGCTGATTGCGTGATGCTGGAAGAGCTTGCCCACGGAAATACGACTGCGTCGATCCAGCCGTCACCTACCGGTTGCTGCGCAAAAGCGGCTATGAGAAGGACCGCCAAATGAGCCGTACTGCGTTGGTCTACGCCGCTGCGGCCCTGGCGGAAATTGCCGGATGCTTCGGATTCTGGTTAAGCCTTCGAGAAGGCAAGTCTCTATGGCTCCTGCCAGCATCACTCGTGTCATTGGCCGCATTCGCCTGGCTGCTGACGCTCTCGGAGAGTAATGCCGCAGGTCGCGCCTTTGCGGCCTATGGAGGCGTTTATATCGTGGCGTCGGTTCTGTGGCTGTGGCAAGTCGAAGGTATCAAGCCCGATCGCTGGGACGTCATCGGTGCAGGCATCTGTCTGCTGGGGGCCGCCGTCATTCTGTTCGCACCGCGCCATGCCGTGGTTGGCTGAAGACGTTATCTAATCCTGAGTTTTCTGCGGCGGGCATAACGTGCACCTGCCCATGCAGGTACACGCTCGTTGGTTACGGCTGCACCGTCATCGACGTCACCGTGCTGTCCATACCGGCCGGGTGCAGGGTGAACTTCACCTTGTCGCCGACTTTCACGTGCTTCAGCAGCTCGGGCGACGCCACCTTGAATGGCATGGTCATGGCCGGCCAGCCAATCGCGGCAATTGCTTCGTGCTGCAGGGTGATGGTGCCCTTGCTTGCATCGATCGCCTTGACCACGCCTACACCTTGCGCGGTGGCGGGTTGTGCGTCGTGCATACCGGGCATGTTCGGATCCATCTGCTGGGCCGCGACCACGCTGGAAGCGGTGAGCAACGCACCGGTGAGTGCGAAGGTAAGAAGGTGCTTTTTCATGGGTCAGTTTCCATCGGTGGGGAGAAAGGTGGGGCTCGTTCTGCCGGCTTCGCGTAGCCGGTAACGAACCAGCAGGCGGAATGCGGCAGGCAGGACCAGCATGGTCAACAACGGGGCGGTGAGCATGCCGCCGATCATCGGTGCGGCAATTCGCTGCATGACTTCCGATCCAGCGCCGTGGCCGAGCAGGATCGGGAACAGGCCGGCGAGGATCACGGCGACGGTCATTGCCAGCGGCCGCACACGCTGCACGGCTCCTTCGCGAATGGCTTCATCCAGTGCGTCAAAACCCGCCTGCGGATCGCGCGCGAGCTGCCGATCCCAGGCATGACGCAGATACAACAACATCACCACGCCGAACTCGGCGGCGACGCCGGCCAGCGCGATGAAGCCGATGATGGTGGCCACCGACACGGCATGACCCAGCAACCAGATCAGCCACAGGCCGCCCACCAGCGCCAGCGGCACGCTGGCCATGATCAACGCCGCTTCGCTCACGCGTCGAAAGACGGCGTAGATCAGCAGAAAAATGATCACCAGCGCAACCGGAACCACCAGCTTGAGTCGCTGCATGGCGCTGACCAGGTACTCGAACTGGCCGGACCAGGCCACGGTGGTACCCGGTGGCAAGGTGACCTGTTGCGCCACCGCGCGTTGCAGATCCGCGACCACGCCGCCGAGATTGCTGCTGGACGTATCGACGTAGACATAGGTCGCCAACTGACCGTCCTCGCTTTTCAGCATCGACGGCCCCGCCACCACGGCGATGTCGGCCACCTGGCTCAGCGTGAGCTGGGCGCCGTTCGCAGCGACGATCGGCAACTGCCGCAGCGCTTCCACCGAATCGCGCTCGGCGCGCGGGTAGCGCACCACGATCGGATAGCGTTCGCGCCCTTCGACCGTCTGACCGATCGGATCACCACCGACCACCGTCGCGATCAAGTGCTGCAGCTGCTGCTGGGACAGCCCATAACGGGCTGCAGCGTCACGACGGATGTGCACGTCGACATAGCGGCCGCTGGTCGGACGCTCGGCAATCGCCGAGCTGACCCCGGGCACGGTCTTCGCCACCGTTTCGATCCGGTCGGCCACGGTCTGCAGGGTTTCCAGGTCGGTGCCCAGGACCTTGATACCGATCGGGCTCTTGATACCGGTGGAGAGCATGTCGATGCGATTGCGGATCGGCGGCACGAACAGGTTGGTCAGGCCCGGCACGTGCACCGCCTGGTTCAGCTCGGCCTTGATCTTGTCCATCGTCATGCCGGGCCGCCACTGGTCCTTCGGCTTGAAGGTGATGGTGGTCTCGAACATCTCCAGCGGTGCCGGATCGGTGGCGGTGTCGGCGCGTCCGGCCTTGCCGAACACGTGATCGACCTCCGGTACCGTCTTGATCATGCGGTCGGTCAGTTGCAGCAACTGCGAAGCCTTGCCCGCCGACAAACCCGGCAAGGCGGTGGGCATGTAAAGCAGCGTGCCTTCGTCCATCGGCGGCATGAACTCGCTGCCGAGTCGGCTCAGTGGCACGAGGGCGGTGAGCAACAGGATGCCGGCCAGCACCAGCGTCGCCTTCGGGTAGCGCAGCACCGCTTCGAGGATCGGTCGATAGCCACGCATCAAGCCCCGGTTGAGCGGGTTGGTGTGCTCGGCACGAATGCGTCCGCGCACCAGGTAGCCCATCAGCACCGGCACCAGGGTCACCGCCAGTCCCGCCGCCGCCGCCATCGCATAGGTCTTGGTGAAGGCCAGCGGCTTGAACAGCTTGCCTTCCTGCCCTTGCAGCGCGAACACCGGCACGAACGACAGCGCGATCACCAGCAGGCTCACGAACAGCGCCGGCCCGACTTCGGCGGTGGACTCGGCGATCAGCGACCAGCGTGCGGCCCCTTGCGGATCCTCGCCCGCGTGCGTCTCGCGCCAGTGCTCCAGGTGCTTGTGGGTGTTCTCGATCATCACGATCGCCGCATCGACCATCGCACCGATGGCGATCGCGATACCCCCGAGCGACATCAGGTTCGCCGACACCCCCTGCAGGTTCATCACGATGAACGCGGTCAGCACGCCCAGCGGCAGCGTGATCACGGCGACCAGGGCGGAACGCAGATGGCCGAGGAACAGCACGCAGACCAGCGCCACGATCAGGAATTCTTCCAGCAATTTGCCCCACAGGTTCTCCACCGCTGCGTCGATCAACCGCGAGCGATCGTAGGTGGGCACGATCTCGACGCCGGCCGGCAGGCTGCGCTGCAGTTCCGCCAGTCGCGCCTTCACCGCGGCGATGGTGGTCCTGGCGTTCTTGCCCGTGCGCATCACGATGATGCCGCCAACCACTTCACCTTGGCCGTCCAGTTCGGCGAGGCCACGGCGGAACGTCGGTCCGCGCCGCACCGTCGCCACGTCGCGCAGCAGCACCGGCACGCCGCCGGCGTTGGTGGCGATGGGCACGTTTTCGAAATCCGCGCGGCTTTTCAGATAGCCTTCGCTACGCACCATCAGTTCGGCTTCGCCCTGTTCGATCACCGAGCCGCCGTCGGCGCCGTTCGCACTGCGGATGGCAGCGACCAGCTGCGTCACGGTGAGGCCGCGCGCCGCCAGCGCCTGGGGGTCGGGCACGATCTGCCACGCACGTTCCATGCCCCCCAGGGTGGCCACCTCGGCGACATTCGGCACGGTCTTGAGCTGATAACGCAGGAACCAGTCCTGCAACGCGCGCAGCTGGCCTAGGTCGTGCTGGCCGGTGCGATCGACCAGTGCGTACTCATAGATCCAGCCTAGTCCCGTCGCATCGGGACCGAGGGCTGGCGTCACGCCGGCCGGCAGGCGATCGCGGGCCTGGCTCAGATACTCCAGCACCCGCGAGCGGGCCCAGTACAGATCGGTACTGTCGTCGAACAGCACGTCGACGTACGAGTCACCGAAGAACGAAAAGGCGCGCACGGTCGTCGCGCCGGGTACCGACAGCATGGTGGTGGCCAGCGGATAGGTGACCTGGTCCTCGACCACCTGCGGCGATTGGCCCGGGTAGCTGGTGCGGATGATCACCTGGGTGTCGGACAGATCCGGCAGCGCATCAACCGAGGTGTGCAGCGCGGAGAACACGCCGGCTGCCGCCAGTGCCAGCGCGGCCAGCAACACGAACACGCGATGCGCGATCGCCGCGCGGATCAGGGCGGCGATCATGGTTTGCCTCCCATCGGCATGCCCGGCATTGGCGCACTGGTCGCCGGTGCCGGATGCGCCGAGGCGTCATTCAGGCGTTCCAGCGCACCGGACAGGCTCGCCTCCGAATCGATCAGGAACTGGCCGGAGACCACCACTTTCTCGCCCCCGTGGAGGCCGTCGAGAACTTCCGTATAGCCGCCGGCCGCGCGCCCCGTACGCACCGATACGGCACGGAAGTGACCATCGCCCTCGGCGAGGATGACTCGCGTCTGGATGCCCGTCGCGATCAGCGCGTCGTCCGGAACCACCGGCACCGCCGCGTCGGGAGTCGGGTTAAGTTGCACGGTGGCGAACATGCCCGGACTCAGGACGCCCTCGGCATTGGCGAGCACGATGCGGGCGCGCTGGGTGCGCGTCATCGCATCCACATCCGGTAGCAAGATTTCCACGGTGCCGTGGAATGATCGACCCGGCAGCGCATCGACCGTAACGGTGACGGGCGTGCCGCTGCGCACCGTGCCGGCCGCCGCCTGCGGCAGGGCGGCCTCGATCCACACAGTGGACAGGCCGTTCACGGTCATCAGGGTCTGGCCCGCGCTGACGCGCTGACCTTCACGCACATCCAGTGTCGTGATGACGCCAGCCTGTGGTGCATGCAAGGTAATCGCGGCACCCGAACCACGGCGAGCTGCCTGGATGTCAGCAGGGGTCAAGCCCAGCACCTGCAGGCGTTGCCGCGAAGCCGCGCGAAGGTCTTTCGCGTCGGCCGACTGCGCATGCTGAAGCGCATCATATTCGGCCAGTGCACTGCTCCATTGCGGCGCCAGCAGCTCGGCCAGCGGTTCACCGGCTTTGACCACGGTGTACGGCGCACGCACCTCCAGTTTGCTCACCACCGCATCGACGCGTGCGCTGACGGTGGTGGCCTGGCGCAGATCCCACGTAATGGTGCCCGGCACCTGGATCGCCGACGCCAGCACGCGGCGCTGGACGGTGGCCGTCCGCACGCCCAGGTTCTGCACTGTCGCTGGGTCGATCCGGACGACATCCTTGACCGCGCCTTCGTCGGCATATTTGGGCACCATCTGCATGCCCATCGGCGACAGCCCCGGTTTGTCGAAGTGTTGCTGGGGCACCATCGTGTCGTACCAGTACAGGACTTTTTTGCCGCCGGCCTCCGGTGCGAATGTTGCGGCGCTGGTCGGCGACGGAGGCGATTGATGGCGACCGCCGAGATAGCCGATCAGGAGCAGCATGATCGCCAGCAACGCGGCGGTGAGCAGCATCAGGGCGCGCTTCATGGCGTCATCTCCGTTGTGGGTAACAGATAGGCCAGCGCCGCCCAAGCACGACCGTACTCAGCTTGCATGCGGGCATAGTCGGTGTGGTGAGCGATCTCGTCGCGACGGGCATCCAGCAGGGGCTGGATGTCTCCGCCGCCGCGATATGAAGCGAGCGCAAGGGCCGCGCGGTCGTTGGCCAGCGGGAGCAATTCATCGCGGTGTCGGCGCACTTGCTCGCCGAGCGATTGCCATTGCGCCCAGGCGGACTGGATGGCTTCGATCTGCTGCCGGCGCGCGTCATCGTGCTCGGCGTGAACTGCATCAAGGTCAGCTGCGCGAGCGGAAATGCCTCGATCCTGTCGGTTGCGAGTGAATAGCGGCAGGCTGACCCCGACCTGCAACGACACCATGTCGGAAAGTCCTTGCACGCGGGAGCCGTAGCTCATGCCGACGTTCCATTCGGGATGCTTGTCGGCACGGGCGACGGCAAGCGCCGCCTCGGCAGCCTGTTCGCGGGCCGGCCACCCCAACAACTTGCCCTGACGATCGAGGCTGGCCAGCAAGAATGCTTCGTCATGCGGCAACACCGCGAAGTCCGGTGCATCCCCTAAAGACTGTTCGGCGGCCGAACCCAGCCAGCGCGCCAGGCTCGCGCGGGCCTGCGCCTCGCGGGCGTTCGCCTCATCGATGCGGTTTTCCAGATCAAGGGCCGCCATGCGAACGGCCAGTACTTCGGCCGCACTGCCGGTGCCACCACGCAGTCGCGCTTTTGCCACAGCCACGTCTTGCGCCCATGCCTGGCGCATGGACCGCAACATCATGGCTTCGTGGTGCGCGCCCCAGGCGGTGATCCAGGCATCGGCCACCTGCTGCTGGATCGACAACGTGGTTGCCACTTCCGATGACGCTGCCAAATCCGCATTGGCACTGCCCATAGCCCGTTCGGCCTGGCGCTTGCTGCGCGATGGCAGGGCTTGGCTGATGCCGATGGTGCGCATGGTCATGGTGTCGCCCCCAGCCGTAAACGCCCCCGGTCCCTGGGTGGCCAGATTGTCGACCCCGACGGTGAGTTGGGGATCGGGCAACGCACCCGCACGAGCCGCTTCCTGCCGGGCCGATTCAGACTGGGCGCGGCGCGCTTCCAGCGTGGGGGCGTGCTCGATCGCCTGATGGATGGCGGCATCGAGCGTCAGTACGGGCGGGTCAATCGCCCATACCGGTGAAACGAAAAGCAGCGCGGCAGCCATCGGCAACCAACGCGCATATCGCGCCGAAGCGGCGCGAACACCAAAGAGACGGGAAAACATGTTGAGCTCCAATCGAAAACCAGCACAGCCGTGCACGCACGGCCGATGGACTGTTTACGATTGGGGGCTAAATCAACAGGGAGCAGAACCGCAACGTGGGCGGTGGATCGGGACGATGCAGGGCCGTGTTTGGCAAGGCAGCCTGATCAGATGCTTGCGCGATGGTGTCCAACAGCGTGGGCGATACCGAGGCGAGCAGAAGCGGCGGAACCGTCGGCAGACTGGCTTCATGCGTCGACACGGTATTGCCGGCGCAGTGTTGAGCACAGCGCGGATCCGTACTCACGCGATGCGATGCCGGCGCCTTCGCCGTGGAGCCCATATCCATGCCCGCACAATCGCCCGTCATGACGACGTTGGTCGGTGCCGTAGGCAACGTGCAGGCGTAGGCCGCCATGGCCAGTTGTTGGAACAACAGGCAAAACAGCACGATCCCCGACCATAGGACGCGGCGGCGACGGCTGATGTGAAAGCGCTTTCGCATGGCGCAGCCATTCTAACGCACCTGGAGGCGAGTCCAGTCAAGTAAGCATAGGGCTCAGTATTGACTAGCTCTCCTGGTGAGCAGCGTACTGAGTATGCAAAGTAGTCCGTGGCGGGTTTGAAGCATTACAGGCGGTTGCTTTGGAAGCATCGCTACTGGTGGTTTTGCGACCGCAACTGTTGGCGGGTTTCAGCAGAATACGCACTGATCGAGCACGCCCCGGACGGTCTGGCCGCCAGCGCGATTGCCGAGAGGCTAGGGCTGGCCAATGCCACGCTTTCGTTTCATCTGAAGGAGCTCTCGCATGCCGGTCTTGTGACCAGCCAACAGAGTGGGCGCTTCATCTACTACGCGCCGGTGATCGAGGCCATGAACGACCTAATTGGCTATCTTACGGACCATTGCTGCAGTCAGTCTGACAGTAGCTGTGGAGTCGACAAGGTTTCGTGTAAGCCGTCAGCGTCTACGGCCAAATCGCGGGGCAAAGTTCGAACAACGTGACGGACGGGCTTCTGCGACCACAATCCGCCGCAGGGTTTGCGACCACAAACGATTGCCGGTTTCAGCGGTATAGACATGTGGCTAGGAGCAAAAGAAGTTCATGCAAGTTGAGCTAACTCCATAGGCTAGCTTTGTTCAAAGTCCCTGTGGGTCGGTTTTCGCCAGTCGACATCGGCTTGCAGCGAATCCTAGTGGTCGACGGACCGGTCATTGTCGATCGGTCGGGGATGCATTCGTTCCGATGCTCGCACCAACGGTGCATCGTTCCTAGCTGTTATCAACTGAGATGCCTACGGTATCTCAATGAAAATCACGCGACCGCACGTTCAGCCCACCGAGCAGCTCGCTCATGTCGAGCAGGCGACTTGCGATCAGATGGCATACGCCATCGACAGCCTCCCAACGGCCGTCAATTCCCAGCAGCTCTGATTCCAACAACACCCGCCGGTGGGTTTCGGCGACATCGCGCCAGACGATGACGTTGACCATGCCATGCTCGTCTTCCATCGTCAGGAACGTCACCCCGCTGGCCGTCTCCGGCCGCTGACGCATCGTGACCATCCCCGCGACGCGCGCATAGCTGTTGTGGGGTCGTTTGCGAAGTGTTCGTGAGTCCGTGCATCGGGCGGCGCGCAAGCTATCCCTGATCTGCGCAATGGGGTGCACACCCAACGTCAGCCCGGTTCGTGCGTAGTCCGCCAGTGTGTCTTCGGCCTGCGTGGGCTTCGGTAAAGCCACCTCGATCTCTGCCGGACTGACGTTGCCGAAGAGCGGCAGCTGCTTTTCCACACCCGCGATCTCCCAGTGTGCGTGGTGCCGGTGCCGCGACAGACCCCGCAGCGCACTGGCCTGTGCCAGCAAGTCCTGATGACGTTTGTCCACACTCGCTCGCGCACAGAGATCCGCGATGTCTGCGAACGGATGCTGCACGCGGGCCGCCATGATCCGTCGTGCAGCCTCTTCACTGAACCCGCGCACCTGGCGCAAGCCGAGCTGGATCGCCGGAGCTTCTTCTTGCCGGGTAATGAGCGTGTTGTCCCATTCGCTGCACTGCACGTCGATAGGGAAGACGTCGATGTCGTGCCGCCTGGCATCTTGCACGATCTGGCTCGGCGCATAGAAGCCCATCGGCTGGCTATTCAACAGCGCACAGGCGAAGGCCGCCGGCTCGTGGCACTTCAGCCAACAGCTCGCATACACGATGCCGGCGAAGCTGGCCGCATGGCTTTCAGGAAACCCGTAACTGCCGAAGCCTTTTATCTGCTCGAACAGTTTCTCGGCAAAGGCGGTGGTGTAGCCGCGATCGGTCATGCCAGTCAGGATGCGTTCGCGGTGCTTCTCCAAACCGCCGCGCCGCTTCCACGCAGCCATGTCGCGCCTGAGCGCGTCCGCTTCGCCTGCGGTGTAGCCCGCCGCGATCATGGCGAGCTTCATCACCTGTTCCTGAAACAGGGGCACGCCGAGCGTGCGCTCGAACACTTCCTTTAACTCTTCCGACGGGTAGTCGACAGGCTCCTCGCCCCTGCGCCGCCGCAGATAGGGGTGCACCATGTCGCCTTGGATAGGGCCAGGCCGAACGATCGCGACCTGCACTACGAGATCGAAGAAGTTCTCAGGACGATGTCGCGGCAGCATAGCCATCTGCGCCCGCGACTCGATTTGGAACACTCCCACCGTGTCCGCCCGCTGGATCATGGCGTAGGTGTCCGGATCTTCGGATGGCAACGTGGCCATCGAGTAATCTTGTCCGCGCTGGTCGCGCAGCATGTTCAAGCATTTCTGCACGCACGTGAGCATGCCCAACGCCAGACAATCGACCTTCAACAGGTTCATGGTGTCCAGATCATCTTTATCCCACTGGATAATCGTGCGATCGGGCATCGCGGCGTTCTCGACCGGCACCAGTTCGCTCAATGGCGCATCGGAGATCACGAAACCGCCGACGTGCTGCGACAGGTGCCGAGGCATGTCCAAGATCTCGGCCGTCAGCTTGATGATCCGTCGGATGACTGCGCTCTCAGGATCGAACCCACGCTCGCGCAACCGCTCAACGAGTGACTCATCGCCGTCCCACCATGCAAACACCTGGCTCAACTGATCGACCTGATCCAGCGGCAGTCCCATGGCCTTGGCCACGTCCCGCACGGCGCTCTTGCCGCGGTAACAGATGACCGTAGCCGCCAGAGCAGCACGCTCCCGCCCATACTTCCGATAGATGTACTGGATAACCTCTTCGCGGCGCTCGTGCTCGAAGTCGATGTCGATGTCCGGCGGCTCGTTGCGCTCCTTGGAGATGAATCGCTCGACCAGAAGGCTCATCTTCATTGGGTCGACCTCGGTCACGCCGAGCGCGAAGCACACCGATGAGTTCGCCGCCGAGCCTCGACCTTGGCAAAGAATTCCCTGGCTGCGCGCGAAGCGCACGATGTCATGCACGGTGAGGAAATAGGGCTCATAGTGCAGCGCTTCGACCAGCCCCAGTTCGTGCTCTAGCTGCTTGCGCACCTTCTCCGACACGCCTTCAGGCCAGCGCCACTCAGCGCCCTCCTCCACCAGCTGGCGCAGCCAGCTGGTGGAGGTATGGCCTTCGGGCACGAGTTCGGCCGGATAGCGGTAGCGCAGCTCGTCGAGCGTGAAGGTGCACCGCGCCGCGATCCGTGCACTCTCGTCGAGCAAGTCCTCGGGGTAGAGTTTGGCAAGCACATGCCGACGACGCAGGTGTCGTTCGCCATTACGTGCGATCAACCCTCCCGCCTCGGCGATGGGTACGCGGTGCCGGATGGCGGTGAGGGTGTGCTGCAGCGTCAGCCGTCGCCGGATGTGCATGTGCACGTCGCCCGCGGCGACCAGCGGCAAGCCGGTCTCGCGGCCGATCGCTTCCAGCTCACGCACTCGCCGTGCATCGTTCGGCCCGCGATGCAGCTCAACAGCCAGCCATGCGCGATCGCCGAATGTCTGCCGCACCCAAAGGCCGTGCGCCACATCGACAATCAGGTCGGGTGTCCACAGGACCAGTGTGCCCGGCAGGCCACTGGCCACGTCGGCGCGCGTCAAGCGATAGGTGCCCTTCTCCGAGGCGCGTCGCCCCGTGGTAATCAGGCTACACAGCGATGTGTAGCCCTCCTTCGTTTCACACAGCACGACGATCTTCGGACCGTCGTCGAGCTGGATCTCAGATCCGACAATCAACGGCACGCCCGTTTGGCGCGAGGCTTCCAATGCGCGGACGATGCCGGCGAGAGAACACTCGTCGGTGATCGCCAATGCAGCATAGCCACACGTCTTCGCACGCTCGAACAGTTCGCGTGCACTGGATGCGCCGCGACCGAAGGAGAAGTTCGACAGGCAGTGGAGCTCCGCGTAGGCCGTCATGCGAACCATCCGTGGATCATCCAGCCGGTTTGCTCATCGGGCGCACAGAATGCCCAAGCCTCCTGCCCCAGTGAGGTTTCGATGACGTAGTAGTCGCGACAGACTTCACCACCATCCCACCAACCCGTTTCGACGCGCTCCGGACCGGCCAGGATGAGCGGCTCCCCACCGCGCAACAGAATGGGACGTGGAAGCAGCCACGTGGGACGTGGGTGCGGCTCGATCGGCACTTCATCATGCGTGGCCTCGCGCTGCGCACGTTCCGGCCGAGGGTCCTGCGTGCTGCCCAGGCGATAGACCGCTCTATCCCCCAGCCGTGCGCGCAGTCGTTCGCGCACCTGCTCGATTGGCAACGCATTCGCCGGCCGCTCGTCGAACAGGTCACGTCCTGCAGGCACGAACGCGGGCAAATCGCGGGCGATCAGGCGTAGCGCCAGCACCGGCTCAGGCAGCGTCACGTGTTCCAGGCGGCCACGCGCGAACTCGAAGAGCAGGGTGCCGTCACGCTCAGACGCCAGCAGTCCCACAGGCACATCCGTAAAGCGACCTTCGCGGTGTTCCAGGCGCAGCAGGAAGCGCTGCACCCCGCCATCGCGGCCCGCGAGATAGGCGGCCAAGTCATCGACCATGCGCCGCACCGGAAAGATCAGCGCGGATTGGTTCTCGACTTCATGGAGCAACTCGATACGCAGGTCGAATGTGTCCGGCGGCCGATACAGTTCCAGGCCCGACGGCAGGTCGCCGGTTAGGCGATCCAGTGACGCCAGCAGTTCCGCGCCGAAGCGTCGACGCAGCCCATAGCGGGGCAACGCCAGCACTTGACCCAAGGTACGAATACCCATGCTCGGCAGCGTCGCGATGGCGTTCGCGGGCAAGCGGCTCTTCGCGATCGGAACCCGCTGCAGGGCATTGCGCAGCGTGTCTACTGTTAACACTGCTTGTCCATCGGAAACCGTTGTCAGCACATGCGCGGCGTGAGCCGTCGGCGCCGCCGCCATGCGATGACGAAATCCCAGATCGGTGAAGTCCGCCCGCAGCATGGATTCAAGCCGTGGCCACGGTCCGAACAAGCCCATGCTCTTGCTGACCTCCAACACGATCGCATGCGGCAGCAGGCTGACCTCCGAGCTGTATCGGTAAGCCACGGCAGCCAGAAACCGGAGCCACCGCTCCACCGACTCGCGGTCATACGGGATCGCTTCGAACTGCGATAGGAGTGCCTGCGCAGCGCTCAGCCGCTGCCCGACATGCAGGCCTGCTGCTCGGGCGGATTCATTGGCCGAAACGATCGTGCGTGCGTTGACGGGCCCGTCGACGAGCACCAACGGCTCGTCCGTGGGACGGCGTCGGAGAATTCCGTCCAGCGCCAGACTCGGCAGGTTGATGCAGGCCCAAAGCATGTCTAGCCGCCATCAATGGACAGAACGCGGCAACGGGATGGCTTGGGCGGGCACGGCCCCGCCTCGGCATTTGCGCACCCAGATCTGCGGGCGCGGCGGTGCTTCCAGTTCCAGACGCAGCGCGGCAGGCGATGCGTTGGAAAGGTGGGAGCGATCACGGAACACGAAAGCAAGCGCCTGTCCGGTGACGGCGGCCACCTGCAGGCGCCGCAGCGCGCGATCGTCAGCGTGATGCGGCCACGCCAGCACCGCGGCGCAGCTCCCCGATCGTAAGCACTGCTCGGTGGCCCAGAGCACATCCTTCTCGCCGGCATCCACGAATTCCACCCGACGCATGTCGACGCCTTGCTGGCGCCAGCCGGCGACACACGGCGCATACGGGGGCGACACGATCACCACGTGGCGCTGGCCTTGGGTCAACCTCGCGAGTGTGGGCAACACGAGGCGAAGTTCGCCCACGCCATCGACAGGCAACAGGATCTCGGACAACGAAGCTTCGGGCCAGCCACCTGCGGGCAGCACGGCATCAAGTGCACGCCACCCAGTGGGCTGATCACCGACCGGGACCTCCGGGGCACGACCACGCCAGACCTGACGAGCATCGAGCAAGGCGGAAAGTGGGACTACAGCGTTCATCAGCTACCCCGCAGGAGGCCTGCGAACAGACCTTCAATCGCGAAGTCTTCGGTCGGGTCCACGTCGACGGGTTTGAAGCCGGGACTGTTCGGCATTAGCCGGATCACGCCGCCCTTCCAGTGAAGCCGCTTGATGGTAAAACGGTCGCCGCCCACGCGCGCGGCCACGACCTGGCCATGACGGGCTTCCGGTGTGGCGTGCACTGCCACCAGATCGCCGTCCAGGATCCCTTCGTCACGCATCGAATCGCCTACCACCTTCACCAGATAGTCTGGTCGCAACCGAAAAAACGAACGAGACACGCGCAGGCTGCGTTCGACCCGTGATTCTGAAAACAAGGGTTCACCCGCCGCGATGCGGCCGATCAGCGGCAGTTCCAGCGTGTCCGCATCCATCGGATCGGACTCGCTCACTAGCTGGATGCCACGCGGTCGGTTGGGTTCGATGGTCAGACGGCCCTTGGCTTCCAGCGAACGCACATGCTTCAGCACCGAGCTCGCCTGCCCTATCCCCAGATCCGCACCAATCTCTTCCAGCGTGGGGGCTTTGCCATTGCGTTCGATGAACGCGCGGATGCATGCAAGGACGTTCGATTGACGGGAAGTGAGCTGGATGGTCATAGGCTGCTAGTTTTCGCCTAAATAGGCGAAAATGGAAGATAGAGAAAAACCTCACTGGGCCACGCCAAGCAGATCAATGGCTTAGCGTGGTGATCGCGCCCGGCTTCAAACGCCGTTTCAGCCCCAGCGTCACCCGAAGTCATCTCACGGGACGAGATGGCATCGCGCTCGCCTCAAATGCCCGCTGCAAACGTTCCCGCGCACTCATGGATGACGGGCCAGGAAGCCATCGGCGGCCGCGCTTCGAGTCCATGAGTGTTTCGAGGACGACGAATTCCGGATAGCCGGTCGACTCCGAGCTTGGCGCCACGGCGTACCGGGCCAGCTGTGCAGGCGCAAGCTCGCTGGTGATGCGGTTGAGGTATTGCAGGCATTCCATCACCGCCACGGACGTCTCGTCATCCGGCTTCTGGTTCCTGCAGCCCTTTGCCTGCTCGATCTTCCACTTACCCCCGTCCATGGTCACGACATAGTGAAATTCCAACGTGGCCCGTTTGATGCCATCCGGATGGCGCAGGCGCACAAGCAGGCATTGCCCGCCTGCCGCACGTCCTGCGTACGACACCACGCAATGCCGCATCTCGGCTCCTTCGCGCCGGAGTTCTTCCATGTCGAGCAACTGCTCGATGTGATAACCGGAACATGGCAGCACGCATGGCGCAAATACTGGCTCGACGGTTCCGCGGCCTGGTGCGGAACCCGAAGATTGAAGCGTCATGTCGGCACATCCACCCAGAGCCACGTTCAACCTTCTCTGCAGGGCTGCTCCGTCTAGGTGCCTGAGTGCCTCATGCCACCTCAGAGCCAGGCGCTGAAGATCGGACAAAGTGAGCCCCGCCATGAGTTCCACTAGTGCTGCGGTCGTTCTGGCCGACAGACCTTGTGGATCTCCGTGGTAACGGGCTAACGGAATCTGATTAACCGACCCGATCGCCGCGAGGACGTAAGCAAAGTAGTCGCGCAGGTCGCGCCTAGCATCCGTACCATCCGCAAACTCAGCGGGCCTGCTCATGTCGACATACGAGGTCAGCCCCATGATGGATATCACGCTCTGCCATCCAGCACGGGCCGCCTCACGACCAGCCATGCCCAACAACAGCTGGCGCAGCAGCCCCTGAGCCTCGGGGCCGGTTGCCAGCTCCCGGATAGGCCCGAGCAGCTGCTGCAATCCCCAGATCACCGAAAGATCCAATCGAGGGGCCGCGGCGCCGCATTGCTCGATGAGCAGCGCGAGATCGCGAACATCACGGCTGCATTCAAGCCCGACGGCATGCCACAACTGCGCCCGAATGGCCGGCAGACGCTTCGCCACCCAAACCGACACACCCATATCTTCGGCAGCCGCGGGAAACAACGGCGTTCCCCCATCGATGGCCTGCCGAGACTTTGGCGCCCGCCCTGCCGTCAGCTCGCCAAGTAGCAGCGGTATGGCCCGGGCAGCCTGGCAACGATTGCGTTTTGATTCGACAATCCCCTCACCCAGCAGGAAGTTGTATTGCTGCATGTCATCGGCCAAATCGAACGCCTCCATATCGAGCGCGGACAGCAGAGCGACACGCAACGGGAACCTGGCTTCCCGCAAGGCAGATTCGACCGCTCGATGGAAATTTCGCGGGAAAGCATGGATTCCGGCGTCGGGTTGCAGTTGATGCTGAAGCATGGAGCGCCACATGAGGTCCATCCGCCCTGGCATCCCTAGCAGATCGGCCTTGGCAGTATCACGATGTCTATCGAATGGCGGATCGTTCGCGTTTGACAGCACCGCCCACATCGCATCGGTCGACCAAGCGATCATGCCATCGGTCGTACAGGTTGCGGTAGCCAAACGCCCGGACGGATCCACGGCGACCATGTGCACGAAACAGGCTGATTGCATGCCCATCCAGTACCACGGCCCCTGCCACCACACGGCATAGCGAAGGTGCATTGCTGCAAGCTCGACCTCCGTGGCCTGACCAAACAGAGGAAGGCGCAAGCACGCCAGTCGCTGCTGATCTCCGACTCCCCGCATCCAGGCGAACAGGCGCTTGGTATCCACCCTCTCACGCAACAAGCCGAGTGTTGAACGCGCATCCGCCGTATCGGTCATCCCCTCCGGATCCAGCGAAGCCCCGGTAAGGTCAACATCGGGAGGTAAGCCGTGCAGGTAGTTGGCCAACAACGGCGGAATGTCCCCGTAGCAAGGGTCAATCGTCGTCACCGCACCGGCAGCCATGCTGGTGAAGGCCAGAGCCCCGCAGCTACGCAAGGCATGGAGCCACACGGTCGCGGTATCTACGAGGCGCTGGCGATCATCCCTGTCCCAACCGTTGTCCTCGCAAATATGTAAATCCAGCCACAAGGCGAACTGAGCTGGATGTCCAGCAAACAGCACATCGCGAGGCCTTGCCAGCCCGCAACGCACCAAACGCTTGGCATCTTCCAGGCCGAGATCCTTGGCGATGCATCGAAGGATGGCGATGCCGTTGCTTCCACGTTGGAGCGACATCAGATGGTAGTCACGGGATACCTTGGACATAAGGCAAACCTGCAGTAAAGAAAGATGCAGATTGCGTGCATGATGCGACACGCGATGTCGTATCTATCGTTGAGCATTTGGCCCATGTCTTGGGAAACCCCTATGCCGATCGCTCCATTGATCTTGATCTACCGATGGCTTCTTGAAGCCGAATCCGTCGTAGTGCTGACCGGAGCAGGCATGTCTGCGGAAAGCGGCATTCCTACTTTCCGTGACGCAAAGAATGGCCTGTGGTCCAAATTTGACGCCGCGAGCCTGGCGACCGCTCAAGCGTTTCGCAATGACAAGGAGCTGGTCTGGGGCTGGTATGTATGGCGCATGGCCATGGTGCGGTGTGCCCAGCCAAACTCCGGACACCTGGCCTTGGCCAAGCTCGCACGACTCAAGCTCGGCCTGACGATCGTGACCCAGAATGTGGATGACCTACACGAGCGTGCGGGCAGCCCAGATGTCATCCACCTGCACGGCAGCTTGTTCAGTTCACGCTGCTTCGCCTGTGCGCGACCAAGCACCGAATTCGAGCTTCCGCCGGATGCGGCCTCTTCGCCTGCCTTGCGAGAAACTCCGCCACGTTGCATTCACTGCGGCGGCTACATTCGGCCAGGCGTTGTGTGGTTTGGCGAACCGCTTCCTGTAGACGGATGGAAGCAGGCCGTCGAGCGGGCAAAGCACTGCGATCTGTTGCTCGCCATAGGCACGTCGGGCGTTGTACAGCCAGCGGCGGGTTTGCCGCGTATAGCCAAGGCAAGCGGCACGCGCGTCGTAGAGATCAATCCTGTCGAAACCGAACTTTCCAACGACATGGACCTAGTCTGGCGGGCGCCGGCCACCCAAGCCTTGTCCGAGTTACATTCGCTACTCGACTGTTGATCTGGATGGCGCCAGAACATGCGCCACGCGAATCGACTCATACTGGCGACACTGCATTCCGGCAACTAGCGCAGCACATGCATCATCAGGGGAAAACATGTCGGGCTTTTCGTGGGGACTATTAGGCCCTGGCACGCTTGCCAGTGAACGGCGTACTCGGACCCTAGGCGTTGCCGGTTCAGTTCGATTGTTCAACGACCTCGCAGTGCCCGGCTTGGGAGGCGTCTGGTTCGCCAAACCGGTATTCCTCGCCACGCTTGGTGTGCATATTGCTCAACAGGCGCGCGCGCGTGGCGTCAGCGTCACCAATATAGAAGTCGCCAATGCGATCGAGGCATTGGCATGCAGCCTTGCGTTCAACGCCAACGGATGGACGCAGGACGCCAGGCTGCACGGCCGGCTGAAGTTGCGCCCCGATGCGGACTTGGCATTTCGCAATGTTTGTCGACGTGGGTTTTATGTTACCCAACCCATGCGCATGTCCACGGTCCAGGTGCTTCCAGCGCTTGGACTCGTCAATACGGGAGGCCAACGCTTCAACAGCTTCACATGCTCTCCCGTTGGCGAGGAATTTGTCGAAACATGCATCGCAGGCATTTCCCCTTCCAAGCGAAGCGTGACGGCCCACTTGCTTGCGTGGATTTGCGAAAAAGCTGACCCAGGCAAAGCGGATTCAATTTCGCGCGCACTGTCACCGACACGACCCATGAACGCGGATGCACACAATCTCCTGCGCGAGCGACTGCGGCAAGGTTCCTCCAGCGAGGGAGCGGAGAGTCGCCAACGACGGAGCGACGCACTGGCGTGGATCGATAGGCTCTGGAAAAGCGAAGCAAGGCAGGTTGGGTGGCAACGGCCTCCGGCTGAATTGCAACAGGCTGACCATTGGTCAGACCTGCAATCGGGTGCACTGTTCTTCACCGCGCGCAGTGCGGCGCTGAACGCCCTGGATGCGGTGGAGACTTGCATGAGTATCGAAGGAAAGAGTTTCTCGCTCAAGAGAGAACTCCCTGCGCTCGTCGCGACAAAACTTGAGGACGTTCGACATGCTGCGGCCGCATTCATAGCGCGTGGCCATGACAGTCGCGAGGCTTTGGCGTTCTGTCGCGAATGCACCCGCGACGATGTCGATGAAGTCCTGAAAAACCTCATCGATCGAGATGGTCGCGTGCTTCGCCGGATCGACGATGAGGTTCGGGCAGGCCCCGCATTCCAGGGTCGCGCAGCGACACTTCAGGAAGACGAGTCGGCGGATGAATCACCTGAGGATTTGGATGGCATCGCGTGGCCGGAAGGCATGTCTTACCGAATACGGAATCTGTATCTCTTGAACCTCGACCTGCACGGCAAGCTTGCCCCCAGGATGGCCACGACCGTCGTCGGGGAAGATCAGCAATGAGCAAAAGACAAAGGTTTACCCGCCCATCGCTACTCCACCATTTCGATGCACCAGACGAGTATCGCGGTACCGTGGGATGGATGTGCGGTTACTCCGCGGACGCGACGTTTCTCAACGATGCAGTCGAGCGATTCACGCGGGCTACCGCAGCCCAGCGATCCCATGACGGCAGGGTGTCACTGGTATTGATGCTGGATGCAGGAAATCCTCAGATATCAATGATCGACGCTCCTGGCGTTGCCCATCTGGCGATGTTGTCGGTAGCGGAAAAGTCGTTCCGCCTGCTGCATGCCAAGGTTGCGCTACTGGGGTTCCGTAGCAAAGACGATCCTCATCGGTGGCTGCTGCGCCTTGTCGTCTCCACGGGTAATTGGACGACCCAGACCGTCGAAGACAGCCTCGACCTCGCATGGTGTATCGACTTGCGCAGCGAGGAGCTAGAAACCCACGGCGGGGATGTCAGCCTGCGTTGCGCGGATATAGACACCGCATGGTCCCTACTCTCGTACGTTGCCGGCCAATGCGACACCCGCATCCTCACGCTTGATGTAGGCGGCACAGCAAGGGAGACGTCCCTCGAGATCGAGCGAGCGCATGGTTGGTTTGGCCAGTGCCACGATAGACGCGGGCGCGCCAAGCCAAGATTCTTCGATAGCCGCGAAAAATCATTCTTGGAACAACTGCCGGCAATGATCAAACGGTCGGCGGCTGGCGTCAGCCGTAACTATCTGGGGATGGGTTCAGGGTTCTATGAGACCACGACACTTCCAGGCCAGGTGCCTAAGGTATTAGCGAACATCAGGCAAATCCTCGAAAAATCCAGCCTGTTGACGCGGACACCGGAGATCGATGTGTTCGTGAGTGATACAGGCTGTCAGTCGGTTGCACAGTTCGCCGCAGAACAGGCTGCCGATGACAGTGAATACACTGTGCGACCGGCTGGACAGCCCGAGACTCTCTTTGGAACGGCGACTCGACGCTCGCTGCATGCAAAATTCATCTTTAGCGCAAACCAGCGTGAAGGCTCAAACAACTGCAGCAGCGCATGGATGTATCTGGGATCCGGAAACCTGACCGGCCCCGGATTTACGGAGCGAATGGGCAAAAGTAGAGGCAACCTTGAGGCGGGTGTCGTCTTCGCCTCTGACGACTTGTGTTGGCGCGAGGCGAAGGGCACTGCGCCGGAGCGAGTGGTGACGAACTTATTGCCACTTCAGTGGGACCACGAAAGTCAGCTTGACCACCTAGTCGCTGGTGCCGACATGCCCGAGCGTGGCGCAGAGTTCGTCGCACCGCCGGTCCCCTACCTGAGCTGGCGGATCGAACCGGACGAGAAAGGCGTGCTTGTTTTGCCCATGCAGGCACCGAGTGCTGAAGTTCTCGACTTGCAAGGTGAGCCGTGTACAAAGCGGCTGGACGCATTCCTTTGGTCCGAGCATCGACCACGGCAAGCAGTTGTGCGCTGGTTCGCGGGCGGTGTGGTTAGGCATGCGCAGGTGCCCGTTGTTGACGAATTCGGCCGGCTCGCCGCAACGCCCCTTCCGAAACTCGATCTTTCCGAGGCGTGGTGGCAGCTCGCCAACTTCCCGCTACCACCTGACGACGAAGGTCCCGACTTTCCACTTTGCGACGAAGGCCACGACCCTTCATTCGTCGCAAGTGGTGCGCAGCAGTCTGTGGAGACTGCATCTCAACCCATCCGGCAAATGATGGAGCTCATCGAGAACATTGCCGCAAGGCAGACATCCATTACCGAAGCCGATTGGCCACGCTGGTGCAATCGTCTCCAGCAGGTACTTGCCCAGGCGTCGGATAGCGACGTCGTACGAATGTTCCTGATTCTTCGACTCAACCCACTATCGGCGCTTCATGAGAGGCCATTTCGACCTGGCTTCGCCGAGACGAACCATACCGAGTGCGGCATCCTTTACGAACACACACTCGCTGCCATCGAGGCGTCGTGGAAAGTCACAGGTCTGCCAACCATCGGAATATCGCCATGAAACAAAATTTCCGGGGTTGGGAGCAGGTTGCAGAAAACCTGAGGGCGATGGCAAACGCAAAGGAAGTCTCAGTCACCCATTTTCAATTGAACGAAGGACAACGGGCGACACTACGGGCCATTGCTGATCGAATTCCCCACAACGGACTCGTGGTCGCTGATGAAGTAGGCATGGGAAAGACGCGCATCGCAGTGGCGGTCGCTCGTTGCGTGGCACTGGCGGGGGGGCGTGTTGCCATTCTCGTCCCGCCAGGGCTGGGATATCAGTGGGGCGACGAGCTGCGAAAAGGAGGAGTCGAGGCACCTGACATTTTACGTAGCTTGTGGCAGTACCTGGTCGCATGGGAGTCCGAGAACCCCACCCAGCAAAAGCCATGGTTCGACCATGATGTCGTACTCATCTCGCATGCGTTCACGAACTGGCGTCTTGGCCCTAAAAGTGAGCCGTGGCGATGGTCTTTGCTACCGGAGCTCTACAGGCAATGGCGTCAAGTCACTACGGGGCGCCTACCTCGCCGCACGGACGACCAAAAAGCGAAGTCCCATGACACCACGTGGAAGGCAGCAACTAGCATTGCGGCCGCAACCTTAGATCTTCCCGCAGAGCATCCAGCCAGGAAAGTGTTCAGTAAGCTTGCGGATATTCCTTGGCCTGGCGCGCTGAAGGCTGACACCTACGCTCGCGATCAGTCATTGCGCCCACGGCTCGAAGATGCCGTTGGGCTCGGACTAGGGCTGTTCGATCTCGTCATTATTGATGAGGCCCACAAAAGTCGGGGAGAAGAGAGCGGCCTAACGCGCCTTTGCGAAAACGTTGTACTGCCCAGTGCAAATGCTCGCCGTCTCTCTGTAACGGCAACACCAGTCGAGCTCGACGTCGCGCAATGGAAGCAAACGCTGACACGCATTCAAGTTGACACGTCAAAGATCGAGCCTGCAATCGATGCCTACGCCGAGGCAGTGTGCCGCGTGCGTCAATGTCCAAGCAACGAGGCGATCCGCAAAGCCTACGTGGACGCTGCAAGGGATTTCCAGGATGCATTGACTCCCTTTTTGCTTCGTCGAGACAAACGTGAGGACCCAACCGTAAAGCGGTTTGCGAAGGAAGCGTGCGTGGAATTGCATTCTTATCGGCGCCAGACCCCCATCTTGATCGATCCGGCCGGCCTCCCGGAGCCTTGGAAACGCGTGATCTGCGCAGCCGAAGCGTTGTCCCACGTTACGCGCCTTCACGAAGATGTCGACGCCAAGCGGCTTCGTCTCACGATGGGGAATGGCCATGGGCTATCGACTCTTATTGACTCGACCATCGCGGGCCGATCCGGTGAGCCACCTTTATCCGCTATAGAGCAAATCGCTACCGATGCTGAACTTCCCGCTGTCGACAAACGTGCTCAACGTGCGCATTGGTGGAAGGACGTCATCAGGCGCGCGTTGCCCGATGTCGAAACTGCTTTGTACAGCCATCCAGCGATGCTTGCGGCGGTTGACGCAATTGAAAGAGCGAACGCACAGAGCGAAAAGGTCCTCGTATTCGGCCGCTTCACCCGGCCGATGCAGGCACTCGTCCGGCTGCTCAATGCGCGCGAAATGCTCCGCTGCCTAGATACGGGGCGACACTGGACCCAGCAAAAGCTTCCAGATGACGGCAGCATATGGGGCGCAGTGTGCGCGGCACATAGTCAGCTTGAGCGTGTGGGCACGCCAGATCCCTTGCTTCTGAATGAGCAACTCGCAGGCCAGTACGAAGAACTTGAGAGGGAGCGTCGGAGATACCGCGAGACATTCGTTGCGAATCTCGAATCTGGCATTTCGCTTCTTGCGGGTAATTCGCTGGAAATCGAGCGTGTAAAGGCTCTGTTTCACGCGTTCCGGCAGTCGCTCAACAACGAGGGCGATGAAAATGACGGCGTGGGCTCTCTAGCTTTGGTAGCAAACGCGATGCGTGAACTCAGCGGAGCCGACACTAGTGTGTTGATATCTCACGACTACGCCGATGCATTCGTTGAACTAATACGTGCATTGAGCGATCGCGACGAGGGTGATGCCAATGGCGACGGAAAACTCGATTGCACGGAGGCGGGCCTACTGTGGGCTACACTCAAACAGCGACTCGACGACGAATACAGCACACGCCAAGGTGGGTTCGCACGCATCCTTTTCGGTGAGACCAAGCCTGAAACACGTCGCTATCTGCAGCTTGCTTTCAATCGGCGCGCAAGTCATCCGCGTGTGCTTGTCGCGCAGTCACTTGTTGGACGGGAGGGCCTGAACTTGCACGAATCCTGCCGAATCGTCGTCTTGCTGCATCCGGAATGGAATCCGGGCGTAGTTGAGCAGCAGATCGGTCGCGTTGATCGCCTGGGTAGCTGGTGGCAAGAACAATTCGATAGCGCGATCCTTGAGAAACGTGCTGCCGAAGATCTTCCGCGCATTGAGGTATGGCCCGTCATCTTCAAGGGGACCTACGACGAACAAAATTGGCAGGTGTTGCGTTCGCGTTGGGATGAACTACGTGCTCAACTTCACGGTGTCGTGATATCGAATGCAGGCAAATCGCTTGATTTGGAGCTTGAGAGAACGATAAATGCAATCAACCTCTCAGCGCCGAATTTTTCGCCAGTTCGACAGGCATAAGCTTGACGCTGAGATTGCCCAACTTATGCATGAATGTGGTGCGCGTCGCGACCTATGCCGCACGGACTCGCTCATCGTCGCCAGCATCTACATCCAGACTGGCTTCAGTCGGGGGTATGTGGCCTGAGGCTAGGATGCTTCGTACACGTGCACCATCGAAGCAATCTCCGACGTTATACGCTTGCGCAAGCTCAAGGGCCGTACAACCTCTACCTGTGTCCCGAGGCTGAGGAGCCACCACATGAGTTGCTCCGTGTCGGCGACCGTTGCCACGACCCTTGAGCGGTCACTTCCGCGAATCGGCGCAACGACCTGATCAGTCGCCAACCGGCTTTCACTAAAGTGGTTCGCGAGGAACGGTGACACTCGCAACTCCAGCTTGATCTCGCCGCCAAGCGGAAACTCAAAGGTCCGATCCTCGCGCACGTAACGATCCAGATCGAACCCAACCGGGATAGCCGCTGGCTCATCGAGCGGGCTGGGATTCGACATGCGGTGCAGTGCATATACGCAAGGGTCGGGATAGTCCTTGGCGGTACCGACCAAGTAGATCACGCCGCCACGCACCACCAATCCTAGTGGGCTGACCGGGTAGCGCTTGGCACGCTCCGAGTCGACGGCACGATAGCTGACTTCAAAACGCTTCCCTGTCAGCAACGCCCCGTAGACCACTTCCCGCACATCGGACGCAACCTCCGGCGGCAGCAAGGTTTGCCCCTGCGGAATCACGGCGATCCGCTTCGTCCAACGAGCCATATCCGATGACTTCATGTCATCAAGCACATGGCGTGCTGCAGTGAATTGTGCGGCCAGTGGCTGCATTAGCCGAATGGGCATCAGCGGCGTTAGATAGCGGGAAACCAGTTCGAGCGTCAGTGCGGTCGCCGGATCCATGCCAGGCAAGGCGGTGAAAGGTGCATCGCGCACCCAGTGCCAGCGCGCGGGGCGTCCCTCGTCGTTGGTTATGGGGAATGAACCTGAAAGCGTGACCAGATCCCGTTCGACACTTCGCTTGTCAATGCCGTATCCCAATTCACATAGCTTTCTGTGCAAGTCGGTTGCCGTGACGCCACCCGTATGGCTGGGGACGTGCTTCAACATCGCGATGTATCGCATCACCGTATCGCTCACGGCAGCCTCCTCAAGCCCGATCTGGGCAAGTCGCTAGTTGGTTGGCAATGTCGGTTGTGTCCGACTCCTCAACGAGCTCATGCTGGAGCATTGAGCCCGAGGTAAGCAACCGCATCATGGCACGCGAACCGACACGATATGTCGCTTACATGCGGCATCCTGCCTGCCTACAGGAGGACATCTTCCATGCGCGCGTTCGACGACATTTCACTGGAAGACATCGAGGACACGGATGAGGCGATCGATGAAGAATCGCCCGAGACCGGAAACACGAAGCCCGTGATTCGTATAACGCGGTTCCATTCCGCCCTGGATGCCGAATCCGCATTACTTGCCATCCGGATGATCGATGGAGGGCGTTGGCATGCGCGCCTGATTCACCGTGGGTTTCCCACCGACTCTGACGTGTTCACCCTGCTAGGGCTGGAGCACGGCAAATCCCCCTTGACCGCGTCGTTGCTGCGCAACGCCATCACTCATCAGCGCCAACGGCTGGAGAGCCGGAAGCCACCACGCACCGACGTGCTAGGGCGAAACATCAATCGTCTGGGAGACATGCTGCGATTGAACGCAACGGAACGCTCCATCCTGCGGGTTGCCGTCGTTACTTGCCAAACCTCCCGATTCGCCGACCTCTACCGCTGCGCCAGCGTGCGCTCGCGTGATCTGATGACCTCCTTCGGACACGCTCTTGGACAACCTCCCGGTGCCATCAGGCACTGCCTGCGAAACGGGAGCCCGTTGTCACGCCTAGGGCTCTTTGAGGGCGGGCGATGCACCTACGGCGGCACGTGCTCCATGACCCTGGACGATGCGCTGACGGATGCCCTTCTTTCGCTGCAGTTCGACGAAAAGCGCTTCCTCCGCAGTCTGGCGCGGCCCGCGCCGGCTTCGCGCCTGACCATGGATGACTTCACCCACATCTCAGCCCGCGACATGGTTCAGCGCTATCTCCGTCAAGCTGTTCGCCGGCGACGCGCGGGGGTCAACGTCCTCCTCTATGGTGCGCCCGGTACGGGCAAGACCGAATTTTCCCGCGCCCTGGCGGAATCGCTCCAGATGGATCTGCATGAAGTACCCAACGAGGATCGGCAGGGTGAACCGATCTCCGGCGGCCGCCGGTTCAAGGCGTTCACCATGTGCCAAAGCATCCTCGCGACCAATCACCAGCAACTTCTGCTTTTCGACGAAGTGGAGGATGTCTTCGGATCGATTGGCGGGAGCGGTGAGTTGATGTTCGGCATGGGGCTGTTTGGTGGCCGTGACGCCGATACCCTTCGCAAGAGTTGGATCAACGAGACGCTGGAAACCAACCCCGTGCCTGCGCTATGGACCTGCAACTCGATCGAAGCGATCGATCCTGCCTATCTGCGCCGCTTCGACCTGACCGTGGAGTTCCAGGCACCCAGCCGATCTGTCCGCAAACGTGTGATCAACCGGTACTTCCGGGCTGGGGAGATTTCGACGCAATGCGCTGAACGCCTCGCAAATATCGAGGCACTTGTTCCTGCCCAGGTCGAACGGGCTGCTCGCGTGGTGCGCTCCCTGCGCAGCCGCAGCGTCGGTCGCCGGGATACCGAGGTCGAGCGTGTCGTGTCTGCCTCAATGCGGGCCATGGGTTACCGCCCTTCGCTCATGGCCCCCGCTTTGCCGGAGCACTACGACATTACCTTCCTCAACACCGACCGCGACCTGGACAAGCTGGCCACCGGACTCGCCGGTGGAGGCGGTGCACGCCTATGTCTCTATGGTCCGCCAGGCACCGGCAAGACGGCATTCGCCCACCATCTCGGCCAGCGGCTGAATCGTTCGGTGCTCGTGAAGCGTGCTTCAGACCTGCAGAGCATGTATCTCGGCGAAGCCGAGAAGAACATCGCCGAAGCCTTCCGGCAGGCTCGCGAGGATGAGGCGATTCTGGTCATCGACGAGGCCGATGGTTTCCTGCGCGACCGCGCCGGCGCGCAGCGCAGCTGGGAGGTTAGCCAGGTCAACGAGTTGCTTACCCAAATGGACGCCTTTGAGGGGATCTTCGTCGCATCCACCAACCTGATCGATACCCTGGATGCAGCTTCCCTGCGCCGATTCGATTTCAAGGTGAAGTTCGGCTACCTCACGCTTGAACAACGACGCATGCTGCTACAGCGGGTCGTTATCACCTGCAAAGCCGACGACGCGGATTCAGCCCAAGCTCTGGCAACACTTGATCGACTTGAATGTCTTGCACCGGGTGACTATGCCAACGCGCTGCGCCAGCTTCGCGTGACAGGTGAGGCGGCCACCATAGATCGGTTGGTGCAACTTCTTTCCGCCGAAGCCATGATGAAACCTGAGGCCAAGCATCGGTCGATCGGATTCCTTTGAGGAAAACGCATGAAGTCGAAAACGCCCCCCCGTCTCTCCAAATCACGCATCCTGTCAGGCCTGCAATGCGAACGCAGACTATGGCTGGAGTCGTGGCGACGCGACCTGCTCGACATCGATGCGACTCAGCAGCGACGATTTGATATCGGCAACGAGTTGGGTGAGCTGGCTCGCGAGCTCTACGGCCCTGGCGTTCTGGTGGGTCACGTGGACAACGTCCCGGCGGCATTGGCGGAAACCGCTAGCTTGCTTTCGCAACGCAAGGTACCGCCCGTCATCTTTGAGGCAGCCTTCTCGCACGATGGTGTCGTCGTACGCGCTGACGTCATGCGGCGCGTACGCGGCGGCTGGGACCTGATCGAGGTAAAGGCGTCGACCAGCGTGAAGGACTACTACCTCAATGATTGCGCCGTGCAGGCCTACGTCCTGGAGGGTTCCGGCATCTCGCTCAAAGGGATTCGGCTTGCCCATGTGGATAGCTCATTCGTCTATACCAAGGCCGGTGACTACCGCGGTCTGCTCGTGGAGGAGGATGTCGAGGCTTCCGCACGAGAGCGCATGGCGGAGGTGCCCGGCTGGATACGCACCTTTCGTCGCATGCTTGGGCGTGAGGAGCCCGCAATCGCCACAGGCAAGCACTGCCACGAACCGTTCGAATGCTCGTTCTTCGATCACTGCAAGGGACAGGAGCCCGCCGATGCCGAGTACCCTCTGTGGATCCTGCCCCACAGGGGAAAGCTGGCTGACGCGCTCGCGGAGGAGGGCTATCGTGATCTACGCGACGTGCCACTTCAGCGCCTGGAGAAACCACTGCATCAACGGGTGCACCAAGCGACGACCAGTGGTCACCCCTTCCTAGACAAGGCGGTGCGAGCGATTTGTTGCAAGCTGCACTACCCGCGTTACTTCCTCGATTTCGAGACGATCGATTTCGCGGTTCCGAACTGGGTTGGCACTCGGCCCTACCAGCAAGTCCCCTTCCAGTGGTCATGCCACGTCCAGCGCCGTGACGGATCCCTCGATGCGAGCGGATTCCTAGACCTGAGTGGCCAATCGCCCGTGCGACCCTTTGCGAAGTCGCTCCTCAAGACACTGGGCAAGCGTGGTCCCATCCTTGTCTACAACCAGGCCTTTGAAGCTTCACGAGTCAAAGAACTGGCCGCCATGTTGCCGGACATCGGGCAACACTTGCTCGCGCTGATTGATCGCATGGTCGACCTGCTACCCATCGCACGAGACCATTACTATCACCCGGCCATGAAGGGCTCGTGGTCGATCAAGGCTGTGCTTCCCACGATCGCGCCGGAACTGACCTACGACTCCCTGGAAGAGGTTGGGGATGGCGGAGAAGCCCAGCAGGCTTATCTGGAAGCGATCGCGCCGCAAACAACGGTCGAGCGCCGCGGGATCCTGGAGCAGGCTCTATTGCGCTACTGCGGGCTGGACACCTTGGCACTGGTTCGCTTGATGACCGTGTTTTCTCAAGCTTGATTGGATCTGAGTCACAAGCAAGGCCACCAACTCAACCACGCTTTCTGAATCGGACCTCTTCTAACCTCAGGATATTAGCGCTGACTGGGATTGCGTCCGGTCGCTGAGGTCCTCTTCGGCCTCCCCTCAACAATAGATCGCGCTCTCCTGCCCGTACTCATTAGATACTCGTCAAACAATGCGGCCACTTCATGCGTGACCCTCGATCCGCTAATAAGGTAAACCAGATCACCTATTTCCAAGCCACCAAACTTGTACCTATCAAATTCTTTGATCAGGGTCATTATTTTCGCATCGGGCTCGTTAACTACAATATCTGCCCACCAATCTGCAATAACAAAAATTAAAGATAACCACTTGCTGGTGAAGGGAAATTTGTACTCCGTTATCTCAATCGAGTCACCCAGATCTTCCAAATTGATATCACCGCGATCACCACCACCTTTCTCACGATCAGGGTTGGGCCAGACGAACTTTCGCGCAGTTCGACGACTCTTGTAGCGGTAAGTATTTTTGGGGGATTTTTTTAGAAAATCCTCAACCTCTTTATCCGTCGAGATCGTTTTTAGACAATTGAGAGCATAGGAGGCTTGAAACATCCAGTAGATGCCGGGCATCCGATCCTTATGTTTATAAGGATATTTGAACAGTTCGCGACCTTGCTCCGTTTCCCGCTTCAGCGCCTCAATGTCGGTGGAGGAAAAGTACAAATCACACTCCCCAACTTTCACTGAAACCTTGCATGCTTCCAGTTCATCCGCATGCGCCAAGGTCATTTGAGATAAGGCCGATTCCCATTTCTTCTTGTCAAGTAGGAAGGCGTGGTCGAAATCAACCTTCTCCAGAGTTGGGTCCTCGATGTCCTTGTACTCCCGGATCTCGAATCGTCCACGGATCTGGTGCCCGATTACATCGTAGGGGCGCGGGATGGAAAAGCCTCCGCCCGAAAAGCTCGACGCGGAAGAAGCACCACAGAGGGCGATATCCGCAAGTGGGCGACTATCAAGGCGCAGGAAAGCAAGTTCCTCATGAAATCCAGCAAGGGGAAGACAGTCAATTCCCATGCCAGCCTGGGGTGATGCACGATAATGGCGATATACGAGCTGACAATCCCTTCTCACCTTAATATATACAGGGATGCGCTTGCGCATGCACATCGCAACGGGCCTCTCGGGCGAAATGATTATTTCGCCCCATTCCACGTCCGAGAAATTCAACATTGTTTCAGACACTTCCACCCCATCAAAATACGGTTCATGGCAAAATCAAAGGTAGCCGATCAGCCCCCTTTATCGACTATCTCTTCACACGGCACCAGCAGATACTTCCACACCGCTTACATCAATGGTCGGGACACGATCTGAAGCGGACTTGTACCAGAGTGTCGCCGCTTCCGCCTTGGCCTGCACATCTGTGGCTTGCATGTTCTCCTTCCCCTAACTTCTGCCATCAACACTCTCAAGCGACGAGCGCAATTTCCTATTTTGGCGTCCATCAGGATCGCAGCGCAAACGGGCGAATTCATCAACGTTGACCTGCTCGCTCGATCTTCGGCGGCTCGAAGCCCGGTGGATACTTGCTACGCACCCCACCCAGCAGGCGCGTCACCAAAGCCATGCCGTCGCCATTCTTGCGGGGCGCGCCCCGGTTGCTGTCGCCCTTCACCTTCCAGCTACGCCAGAAGTTCTTGACCTTGGAGTCATCCACCTTCAGTTCCGAGTCCTGCTTGCTCATGTACCACAGCGCGATGCGGATTCCGATGAGCTTTTCGGTGTCGCTGACATGCACCAAGCCAAGCCCGTTGTAGCGATAGCGGTCTTTCTTCCCGTAACAGTTGAAGTAGCTCCCGTGCTCCGCCCCAACGCGCTTCATCCACGCCTCGCCCAGGACTTGGGTCAGGTGATATGCACTGCGATGCAAATGTCCGTCCATGAGCACCATCAGGTGGTAGTGCATCCCGCGGCTGATACCGTTCTCCCGCTTGATGATGAAGCCGAGGTAGCCAGGCACAACACGGTCCAAACGCAAGGCACGCAGGTAATTGACCACGGCTTTGTCCGCAGCATTGCTGTACCCCCAGCCCTTCGCATCCGGCCGGAAGTACAGATCAATACGCAGCACCAGCAAGCGCGAGCGCCGTTCGAATTGCTCGGTGATGAAGTCGCATCCGCTCCTGAAGTTGTCATTTGCCTTGCGCTCATGGTCGTGTAGGAGGTTCTGGAACGCCTGCGAACGGCATGCTCGACGGACAAACCCCACGAAATGACGGAGCGCTTCCATGGTCTCTAAGTCCTGCCTACCGCCGATCATGCCGCGTGTTGGCTCCCACAGATCGCAAATCGGCGACCACCAGCGAATTACCGCTCGGAACATAACCGCAATGACCGGGTGGAACTGATGGTGGGCATAAGCCTGTTGCCATTCCCGCCTCTCGTCTTCTCGAACTGCAAAGAACTTGCAGGCAACCAGAACCTGTTTGCCTAGCTTGGTCAGCTTGAATCCTGGCCGCTTTGCCCATCGCACGAACGTCGCCTCCAGTGGAGGCTCATCGCTCGCCATCAGACTGGTGTACAGCCGCTGTAACTGCGGCATGTAGTTCAACAGATGCTGGTCATCGGTGTTGTAGCCAAACACCTGACCATCCGACGTTTGGGTGCACAGGAGTCTTTCCGCTGGCAATTCGTGTGCTACCTCACGGCGGGTGATGTCAGCAATGGTCTGCCCAAAGTAACTGGTGTCGTCCTCTTCAGTTGGATTGGTAATATCGAGTTGTGGTAGATGAATCATTAGTCACTTCCTGTTACCTGAGTAAGCCTCCCCATTGCTATATCTAATTGCCATTAGATAAAAACCGTAATTCGGCGCGAGGCAACGGCCCCGGATGTACCCTCCTTTGAGTCAGTTGCCCCAAGAAAACCCGGCAAGTGCGCGGTCATGCGTCGTGTCGGGATAGCGACCATATCTTGCCGTTCAGATGGCAACGTCGCGCTCCGAAAGCCACTGAAAGACCTCGTCCGAGATCCACCCCACGGCACGTTCTCCCAGCTTGCGCTGTTTGGGGAACTTGCCTTCGCTGATCCAGAGATAAATGGTGGAGCGTCCCAGTCCGGTGACATCCATCACCTGTTTGATCCGGAACACCGTTGATTGGGTGTGCATGTCAGCTCCGTGTTAGGCCACGATCCCGTGGCGGAGTGCAGAGTGGCAGCGGTCGAAACCTCCTGCATTCTTTCCCCGGAAAGTTCCAACTTTCCGTTTTTTCAGCCCCGGGGGGGCCTGTCAATGTCCGGCGCACCGTTCAGTGCGAGCACCCAACGGCTGACCGATTGGCTAGTTCGCTGGTGCCCCACTCAAAATCTCCTACGGGGTAACCCGACACAGTCCAGTACCGTCCAAACGAGCAAAACCTCCGTACGGAGAGGACGAGCCACCTAACTCGGGCAAGCCCGGAGACTTCAGAACTTTCCTCGGAATGTTGGCGTGGGTTCGCCTTCGGGCCATATAAAACAGCTCCCTCAGACACAGGAGCCACCAACGACATGTACTTCCAACAACGCCCGGCCTGCCCCATTGAGAAGCTTCCCGCCGTGTTCCACGAAGCGGTCACCCACGTTTGCCAGATGGTCGGTGTTCCACCCGAAGTGGTAGTAGCGGACGCCTTCGCCGTGACCTCTACGGTCACGCAGCGCCGCTACAAGATCAAAGGCATCCACGAAAATCTTATGCCCACCACGTTGAACACTCTTTCTCTGGCACCTACTGCCATCGGCAAGGGAGAGTCGTACAGGAAGTTCTTCCAATCACCTGCCGACTTCGAGACGAACGCATTGAAGCAGTCAGCGCATCGCCCAACCATCGACGATCTGCTGCTGCAGGACGTTAGCCTGAGCTCCTTGATGTCTCACCTGGATGGCTACGGGAAAAGCGCCTCGATTCAATTGGAGGACGGCTTCTCGTTTTTGGGTGGCCCGTTGATGAAGCGCGATGCCATCAGCAAGTTGCCGCAAGCTTGGAGCGGGCCGCCAAGCCTGAAATTCGGTCGATGCCATAGCAGTAAGAATGCCATCGAGCCGTGCTTGGCGATTGGTCTGCGCATCCAGCCCGAGTTGTTTTACGCCTTCTTGAAACGTGATAAGGGCGAGAGTCGCCACTTGGGTCTGTGGCCCCGCTTCATGACGTTTTGCTACGACCCTCAGCGATTCCCGGTAACACCTTGGCACGTAACCACCACTTCCTCCATGACGAGCCATCTGCCGCTCATAGAACGTCTGGTAGCGCTCTCAGCTGATGGTGACCCTCCGGCAGGGTCCAACGAACCTGCACGCAAGGTGTTGATGATGGACACCTACGCCAATGCTCACCTGCGTGAGATTGCCTACTGGGTTAAGGGGCAGATGACGGGGGAGTTTTATGACATCCAGGATGCTGCGGGCCGCGCCGCGGAGAACACACTGCGCTTGGCGAGCAATTTCCACGTCGTGTGCCATGGTGAGGGACCGATCTCCCGCGAAATGATTGAGCGTGCCTGGTCGTTCGTGGATTGGTCGCTGACGCAGTTTCGCAATGTGTTCGTCCACGCACTGCAACCGCCGCCGAAGACCGTAAAGCTGGCGCCGATGAAGCCACCGAAGCTTCCACATCACCAGAAAACGCTGAACACGGACATGCAATTCATGCTCGACTGTGTCGGTGCGCGCGGCCATCAGTTCCCGATGGGACGGGTTCCCGTGGCCGAGATCGCGCTGCTGACAGGCTTCCACAAGACCCGCTTCCTCAAGACGCTTGGCTGGTTGATCGCTGGTTGCTTCGTCGAAGTTGCTGGGGACGAGAAGGGGTTTATCCGGCTTCTTCCGCTCCAGCACCTCAATACTCCTTACGGATATGCACCCATTGCTTTGCCGAGCGGTCAGCTGTAACAGCAAACAAAAAATGAACCCAACAAGAGGGGGAGCCTGTGGCTCCCCCTCACGATTCACAGGCTTCCAGTCGGGTCATCCTAGACTGCCCGTGTACCACGTTGCCACAAGGCCACTTCTACCCTCATGGCGCACGTACCGTTGCCAACGAAGCATGCCAATAGCACTTACTCCGTGCCGTTGGCGTCGCTGGACATCGTATCTTCGACCAGGCAACTTGCTTGCCGCTACAACGGACACGTTCAGACCCTGATGTCGCCTCCCTTTGCGGGCAACTGTGTGACCTTAGTTTCGAGCTTGCTGCACAGGCTTTTGTTGCCGGTGGCACCTTGTTCGCCTTCCGGATAGAACTCCTCCACCACCGCCGGCACATCCTCCGCGAGATCCTCGAAGGCCCCGTTGGCGAATCCCCTGCGCGCAGCCTCGTCCAAGGCCGCCTGGTCATAGCCGCTCGCTTGCCGTGACTCGTCAAGCCGTCTTGCCTCGACGATGGCGTCCTCCAGCGTCATGCCGGATCGGACGACAAGATCGACGTAGAAGATCGCGGAGCGGAAGCTCATCGTCGTCGACTTGCCTCGCAGCTTGAGTTCCAGCGGCATGCAGGCCAGCAGGCCACCCGACACTGCTTGGAAGTACTGCAGCCTGGCCGCCAGAGTGCGAATGGTGTTGTAAGACGTGGTCCGAAGCACGAACGATCCCAGCGCGTCTTCCTCGCCAATCACCACGTTGAGCCTCGCGTAGGCCTTGCAATCACCGCTGGCATACGTACAGGCGTCAGGTGATGGACAGGGCAGCGCTGTCATTCCGTCAGCACCTGATCGCCTGCAGGACTCGCCATTCCCTACACAGACCGGTCGACCAGTCGTTCGATCGAACAACGAATAGTCAGCTCGAAGGTTTAGCGACGGATCGCTGAAGAGCATGCGTACCGGGATCGACCGCAACTTGCCACCGGTTGCCTTCCGCAGAGACTCGTCGAGCGGATGTAGGACCCAACCCTCCCGATTTTGCATCTGGCTGGTCAAGGTGAACTGGTCGTCTTTCTCCGGCAGTCGCTTGCCGTTGCGCTCCACCACACGCCCAATGGAAATCCGCCCGATCACGGGCGGGGTGATAGCCAGACCTTTCAACATGGTGAACTCCTGGGGTTAGGGAGCGGAGGCAAGGGACAACACAAACCGGCGCGAGCCAGGACGGATGACGGTGTATTTCTCGGTGATATCGGGGTGATCTGCGCCCAGCCGCTTGGTGTCGAGGCTGCTGCCGTCTTTCGATCGCCTGAACGTGACTTCGCCCCCTTGGAACATGGCGCGTGAGGCGTCGCCCATCGCTTGCTGGATGGTTTGCTTGCACTGTTCGGCCAGCTGTTCCTTTTCTTCCAACTCGACCTTGAGCGAGGACAGTGTGGTGAAGGTTTCGCACAGGGCTTCGTCCTGGCCAAAGTCCATCGTCGTGTCGTTGCCGGGGTAGAGTTGGCGCAATGCGCGTGCCGCCGACTCGCTGCCATCGGCAGCTGGTGGTGTGTCCTGTTCCACGCACTGCCAGAACGTCGTTTCCAGGACGACAAGGCGGGCAATGACTTCGTCGTCGCGCTCGATGCGATGGATCTCCAGCTTCTGCCCGCAGAGCAGGACGGCCACGTCCGCTGCCGCGTTGCCCGTCACGGCAAGCTGGTGTTGCACCTGTAGTTGCACGTACTCCGGCACGCCGCCCTTCCACAGTCGCGAACCGAACTCGCCCGCCGTCTTGCACTCCAGAATTTGGACATGGGGACTTCCCACGACTTCCCGGTCGAGGTTCGCCAACATGAAGTTGAAAGCCGGGTGCTGGAGCACGGCGTTGACGCGCCGAACCTTGCGCCCGGTCTTCTGCTGGTAGGCCGTCGCCACGTAGGGTTCGAGCAGCGTGCCCCAGTAGCACGGGTCATCCATGCCGGTGGTTTCCTTCTTGGTTTCCGCGCGCCCGGTCTTTTCAAGCCAAAGCTCCAGCTGGCTCTTGTAAGGGTTGAGGCCCACCGCCGCGGCCGCATCGGAGCTGCCGATGCCTCCTTGGCGTACGGCTAGCCATTGCCCCCGGTCGAGCGTGCGCGTATCGACCAGCCTCAAGGCAGATCGCTTCTTCATCGGTGTTCTCCCAAAGAAAAAGCCCGGCCAGTGGTCGGGCGTTATGACGTTTGCATCAGGTTGACCTCACCAACTGGCGCGGTAGTAGATGTCCCAGCCTTGCGCCTGCAATCGCTTGGCGTGATGAAGGACTTTCAGCGTGTAATCGACATCGTCTTCCTCCAGCGTTTCATCAATATCGGCGGTGAAATACTCGCTGGCACTCGCCGGGTCATCGCTTACCTGTTCGAGCTGTTCCTCCAGCTCGGTCAAGGTGTCTACCGAAACGAAGGACGGTCGGCAGTCGTCATGACCTTGCTGTGTGTTGTTCACAAACCACTGGTGCAAGTCGTCGAACTTGCGCCAGTAGCCCACTCGCACCGTCACGCCACTGATTTCGAGCAGTGACGTATCCTCGCCCGGCTTCTCTTTCGGCGGCACATAGCCGATGGCCGCGCCAATGGCACGGCGCATCGGTTCTGTCTGCGAGTCGTAGGGGGCCAGGTACCGCTTGGCTTCCAGATACATATCCAGTCCCATCGCAGATCTCCGTCAAGCCACCAGCTTCATCGCTTCGTCCCAGGCTCGCTGCTTGATCTGCGCCCCTTGTCCGAACCACGCCGCATCACGGCGGTGGTCTTCACTGCGCGCCCGCCGATGGTGGTCGACGAACTCAGTCACGCTGTTGAGTACTCCCCACGCTGTACCGCGACTTGACGCCATCAGCGCGCCGCGACCGCCCCCTTCGTACAGGGAGCGCACGGTCGCAAGTGCCTGTTCGTTGACCACGGCGGCCTTGCCGTCCGGCGCGGCGTAGGTGAGCACTCGACGCAACAGTCCTTCAACCGTCTCGGGATCGACCGGACGGTCCACCAAGGCCTTCATACGGGCGACGAAGCCATCCCAGGACGACACAGTGATGCCCAACTGGCGCTTGACCGCCTCGGGATCGAACTGAACGCGATGTGGCACCTTGATGGCGCTACTGGCGTTCCCCAGCGCAATGGACAACGTGTTGTTGCACACCACGCGTACCGAGGTGAACTGTGCGGTGGTCGCCAGAGTGCCGTCGCAGGCCGTGGCCAACAGCAGGTAGCCGTCAACGCGGTCACGACCCTTGAGCGAGGTGCTCTGGCCAGTCTTCGCCAGCGCCCAGAACTTGCGGCCCTCACGCAGGACCCCGGCCGTTTCCAGCTCGAAGCCATTGCAGGCCGTCAGGTCGCGATAGAACTCCAGAATCTCGCCTGGCTGCACGACGTGGAAGCGCTTGGACACCACGGCCAGCGGTGCCTTGGTATCCGATCGGTACAGGACCTTCTGCTCCGGGAAAGCATTGATCACACCCAGATGGTTGCTGCCGGAGATATAGCGGACTTCGGACTGCTCGATCTGCCAGTCCATTCCCGCCTGCATCTTCCATGTATCGATGGACTGCTGCGGGGCCAATTTGTTGCCAAGACCATGCCAGGGCTTCTCGCCGGCATAGGCCATCGTTTCAACCAAATGCATTGTCGTTTCCTCGTAAGTTGGCGGCATAAATACGCAAGGCCCGGACATGCCGGGCCTTGTGCGAGGTGCTTGCGGTGGAGTGGATCAGAGGGCTTTGAAGCTGCCGCAGTGGGTGCATTTGACGACGCCAACCAGAAATGCGGCAGCAACAACCAGAACGCCGTAGACCGTGTCGAGTTAGTCGCTGACGTCGTTCGGTGCCCGTGGCGAGTGCTGGGATTTGGAGCGTTCAAACGCGAAGCCAATGACCACCGACTTCAAATCGGTAATATGGGTCTGAGATTTCGTTGAATCGAGATCACTCACGCGCGAGCCTCCCGTGTTCGCAGATAGTCGTGAACGTTGTAAAGCCGCTCGATCCCCGGCGTGTTGTCCCCGATCCAGCCCTCCAGGCGCCCGTTTCCCCGGGCACTCTCCATGAGGCTGGCCTCTTCAAGTTCGCCATGGCTGTCGAGCACGTACGCTTCCATCAGGGTTTGGAGCTGGTTGTGGTCCCAGCACCCAACGTCGCCCCACGTTCTCCAGTCGGGCGAGTAGAAGGAGATGAAGCCGCTGCGGGAGGTGTGGCGCTCACGGGCCACCTCGTCGAGTGAGGCAGTCGATGTGTCGCGCATGATCCGCTTTATCTCTCCAAGCGGTAGCTCGATGAATAAGCGATCCGTCTCGAAGTTGTAGAACTTCGGGGAGTCCACCGACTCGAAACGAGCGTGGTGAATCCCGACCTCGTTGCAGAAGCATTCCGCAAACTCCTTGGCATATGCGCGGTGGACAGCTGACCAGTGGCAGGCGCTGGTCACGCGATCGGTCAGGCCCGTATTCGGGTCACCTTGGTCATTGGAGAACATCGCCTCCAGCGCGTAGTCCAGTTCGGAATCATGCTGGGAACTGTAGAACCCCGCGAAGGGCAGTGCGGCCATGAGCATCCGCATCACATCAGCCCTCTGCTGGCCATGCTGACGCACTCATCACCGACGACGATATGGTCGAGGATCCGCACGCCGATCAACCGCAAGGCGTCGCGGAGCTCGTTGGTGATGGCCCGATCTGCGGCACTGGGCTCCGCAACGCCGCTGGGGTGGTTGTGCGCGAGAATCGCGGCGCTGGCATTGATGCTCAACGCGGCCCGCACGACCTCTCTTGGATAGACGCAGGCGCCGTCGACGGTGCCAGTAAAAAGCTTCTGGCAGTCGATAATGCGATGGCGGTTGTCCAGCCAAAGTACGTGGAACTCTTCGTGCGACAGGGCACCAAGGCGCATGCGCAAAAAATCGTTCGCATCGGTCGGACTGCCGATGCTGCCCTGGCGTTCGAGTCTTGACTTGAGAATACCTTCGGCCGCGGCGAGCACGTCTTGCTCAGTCGTCTCGGTGTCGAGCTTGTAGCGGGTGTAGGCCATGGATCGAACAACTTTCATAAGGTGCTCCTTGTAATCGGCACAAAGGCATAGAGCCCGGCCGTAAGGCCGGGCGCTGTGCGCAGTCGCGAGGAAAGATGTGAGGAACGAAGAAATTCGAGCCGAGCAGCTCGCTGTCGTGGACGCGGCCGGTGCTAGGTCAGCGCCGGATCCGTACGGTCGCCGTCGAAGACGTAGCCGCAGGCCTGACACAGAAAGCTATCGGGCAGGGCGTGATCAATCGGTGCGCCGATCGCGGCCCCAGCCGCACAGCCGGCTGCGCCGCCAAGCAAGCCACCGAGAAGCGCACTAGCAATGACTCCCATGGGGTCCCTATTGCCCTTGGTCTCTGTGATCGCACTGGAGGCACCCTGGATAGCGCCAGCAACGCCGCCGATGGCGGTAGCTGTGGTCTGCGCGCGACGCCGACGTACGACGAACGCGGTGTGGCAGCGTGGGCACGATAGCGTCATGTGCGCGCCACCCCTTTGCCCTGTGCCACGGTGACGTTTCTGCCGCTACTGTCGGCAACCACATAGCCGATCGAGAACACGATGGCGAACGCAACAAGACATTCCAGCACTGGATAGTTGTACATCACGATTTCTCCCATGAAGTGGTTGTGAGGCCGAAATCGGCTCATTCGAGAGAGCTTCTCGCTACTCTCCATGGTGTGATATAGGTCTCAAATTCTTTTCGATCAGTTATCGGGATGACCAGCAATGTCGAATTGCACAAACCAAGAGGTTGGCGTGCTCGTAGCGGGCACAAAAGCTGCCGATGACGGTGTTCGCAGACCCAAACAGATCAACACGACCAACTAGAACCACGGATAAGGCGAGAAATAGGAATGGATGACGGAACCCACTGCGGCAGAAGCGGTACGTACACGGCTAGCCTTCTCGGAAACATCAGAAGTCATCTGGCTGGCCTGCAGGGCTACGATGTCATGGCCCTTGAACTCATTCAGAATGCGGATGATGCCAAAGCGGAAGCGGTCGGGTTCGATATCACCGACAAGGGTCTTGTCGTCGTCAATAGCGGGAGGTTCTCGTACTGCGGTGACCTACACACGCGAACATGCGAATTTTCCGCCAGCAACAACTACAGCTGTGATTACCACCGGATCGCGGACGTAGGAAGCGGCGGAAAACTTTCCCGCGGCGACAACATCGGGCGATTCGGTATTGGCTTCGTTTCGACGTATCAGGTCACTGACCATCCAGAGATTCGCTCCTCCGGTGTCAAACTGACATTGCGCCCAGAGGAAGGACAGTGGTTCATCGAGCCATTCGAGCAATCCGAAGGCACCAAGTTTTTCTTGCCTTGGGCGGACGACCCGAATACCACCGCCAGGTTGGCGCTTGGGGTGTCCCATGTCAGTCCTGCTCACATCGATCAGCTCGCTGAGGATTTTCAGAAGATTCTTCGCAAGAGCTTATTGTTCCTTCGGCATGTTCGGACAGCGGAAGTTCGGCGAAATGGCAAGTTGCTGCTGGCCTGTGATTTGGACCGAGGTGACGGTTCCGAGTTGATCGTCAGTTTCCGACCGAGTGGCGAGGTTGAGCAATGGCACGTTTTGCGAGCCGACGTCGCCGAGCATGCCGCGCGCTTGTATGCCTCGCATCCCCGCCTTGAGGCTCTCGAACGCGGCACTAAAATCAGTATTGGTTTGCGAATCGATCCTAAGCCCCTTGAAGACGGGGTGCTTTACGCGTTCTTGCCCACCGAGCAGTCGACCGGACTGCCAATGCATATCAACGCGGACTTCTTTCCCGAGTCTGATCGAAAGGCAATCATCTTCGCTGGGCATCAACACGAGCAGGCTTGGAATGAAATGCTCATCGACGCCGCAGCGACTGAACTTGCCCGCGACCCTGCGGGCCTGTTGAAGTTACTCGGAGATATTCCGTTCTGGCAGATTCTTGAGCGTGCATTTGCTCTGTCGAAGCCATCGACCCACCCAAATTGCTTCAAGCGATTCTGGGAGCAAATGATGGCAACCGCTGCCAACGCTCGAATCGCTCTCGCGCATGACGGAAGCCTCCAATGTCCCAGTGGCGTTTTCTTCTCGGACAAGACTTTGAATCGGGCTCAAGTGACCGCTCTGCGAGAGGTGGGTGGACAGGTCGTTGCAGAAGACTTGCGCCAGTTCAGGACGGTCATTAACCAATTGGGGGCTCCGATCCTTACGTTCGAACGTCTAGTGACACTGCTTGAGCGAACGGTAGCGAGCCGTGCGCTAGGGACACTGGAGGTTACGGGGGAGAGGCTTGCAAGCTTCTATCGGCCGCTTTGGGGGATGGTCAATGATCTGCTTCCGGATCCTGCCTTCCAGCACCTGGCAGCGAAGATTATTCTCCGCTTGGCAGACCTCTCCATTTTGGTCACGGAAGATTTGTACGCCGTCACGATTGACCAGTCCTTCGTAGCACCTGCCACACTGGTTGCTGGTCGGGTCGCTGTGCTGCTGCCAAAGCTGGCGATTGCCTCGCAACAGATTCTCGAATTCACAAAAATTGCGCAACTGATTCCACAACTTGAGCTCGGCGCGGTCACCGATCACATCACGTCGACGTGCGCCACAGAGGCCCTCGAAAATGTCATAGGTGTTGGCCAGCAAGACTTGCACGACCTATATGCAATGTTCGCGGAACTGGACCGACTAGGTAAGGCTGAAGAAGCGGTGTACCAGGAACTTCGGGGCCTGCCGATCTGGCTTTCAGGTCGAGGCCTTATTAAGGCGACCCACGCACTCTTGCCGGGCAGCTTCACCGATCCCACTGGGCAGGCCGACCTGCTCGATACCTCTGTCCTGACCGACTCCGCCAGAGAATTTGTGTCAAACAAACTTGGCGTTCTAACGCAGACGGTCGAGGCGTTCGTGCATCAAGTCCTACCCAGGTTCTTCAATGATGAAGGACCGCTGGATGCGCAGAAGTGCAGTCGCCTCATCATCGAGCTAGCTAATCATCCTGCGCTCTTGAACGACGAGGCCATCCGACAGCGGCTGGGAACTCTTGCCATCGTACCCACGCAGGACGGGCTGTGGTCGTGTCCCACGAATACTTACCGGCGCACCGATGGCCTAGTGAGAGTCCTAGGCGATGCAATGCACCTATGGATCGATCCAAGTAGGTTGCCCGATGCTCGAAATGTTCACGCCTTTATTGATGGTCTCGGAATTCGTCGTTCGGCCAAAGCGCAGCACTTGGTGGATCGGATGCTCTTCATCGCAGAAAAGTTCATGCCGACAGAAGAAGCAAAGCGCGCGAGCGGTGAAGCCTTCTATGTCCTGTGTGAGCACTTCGACGAATGGAAAGAGAAGAATTTTTTTCAGGACGTCATCAAGAGCTTCCGCGGAGTGGCGTGCTTTCCAGCCGAAGGAGATATGGAGCGTTGGCACCCAGCAGATTCCCTATACGCACCATATCGCGCAGAGGCATTCAAGTCGCAGGCCAACATCCTAGATTTCAGAAATACGTCGCGTCTGAAGACGGAGCTGCTGGAGGATCTGGACGTCACAATAAATCCGGAAACGCAGATGGTGATCAACCACCTAAAACACTGTGTCGAGGTGGGAACTCAGCCACACGTTTCGACCTATCTGGTACTGAATGAGCGGGCGCAGCAGCTCGACCCACTGATCCCGACATTGGCTGACTCACACTGCATTTACGTAGACAGCCAGAAGGCCTTTATTCGTCCGAATCAGCTTTACTGGACGCCTCAGCAGCTCGGTCGATATGCCTTCACCATTCCCGGAAACCTCGAGGCGTTCAAGCCCCTGTTCACGGCGATAGGAGTGAAGAACGCTCCCGAGGGACGGGACTTTGTCGGCATTCTTCTGGAGATTGTCGGTGAGTACTTCGAACAATCGAAGGTCGTTACGGGAGCGGATCGAGCTGTCTATGACGCCTGCTTGATCGGCGTCTCGGTATCAGACGAGCGTGGAGAGATTGAAGAGGTGGATATTCGAAGGTTGCAGGAAGCGCCGACGATATTGAACCTTAAGGGGCAGCTTACGCACCCTGACGAAGTTCTCCTCCAGGACAGCGAGTGGCACGCGGGCTTCTTCAATGGAGAGCTTGACCGGGCGCTATGTAAACCCGTCCCAGAGCTGTGGGAGTTCGTTGAGAAAGTGGGTGTCAGGCGGCTCAGTGAGAGCGCCGAAGTAGCTCTTGAGTTCATTGATGGGCCAGAGTCTGACGAACGGCAAGTAGCCGAGAAGTTGATGGATCGAATGGACATCCTTGCTCGATTGCTCCACGACAAGTCGACGGCGATCAGGAAGAAGATACGGGAGACACTTTCTGATCTGACTGCTGTCAGCTACGGGCTCGTGCGCATTCAGGCGTCCGTGCAGGTTGGGGGGGATTGGACGTCCGCCCCACCTGCGGCGGCGCGTGCTTTCTATGACCTCGGTAAACGCCAGCTGATCTTGGCGCGCCCGGTAGGGGACTCCAGTTGGCCCCACGTCCTGAATGCGATCTTCCATCAGTTGATGCCCGACGAATCCGGAAGCGAGATTTCGAAACTGATCCTAAGCGCTCGCCCGCTGATGAGCATGCCCGTCGATGAGGCTCACCGTCAGTTGACCGACGCGGGCATTCCGTATTTGGATGCCGAAGGTGGAGATGAACAGCCAAATGACTTGACCTCGTCGAGCCTGGGCGACATGGGGAGTGCAACGGACGCCAGCAACACGCCCGAGGACAAAGCGTCAACCGACACAGTCAGCGATGACGAACACGCATCTGCGGACCCTGGCACGGACCAGCCGAAAGACGAGCCGCATGCTCCGCCAAACAATGGGATGCCCCGCGATCTACGGCAGAGCGCAGCAGAGTCCACAGGCGCGAAAGAGTTGGATGCCGAGCCGAATAATCGACCTGAAAGACATAGCGATAACAACAGCTCGTCGAATGCTAACAAGCACGCGGAGAAATCACGCCCGGAGCACAAGGAGCAATGGGACCGACGACTTCTCTCCTATGTCCGGCAGAGGCAAGAGGAATCGGCGGGTGGCGACGAGCAGAATGGCCTGTCCGAGCACAACTTGGCGGTTGAGGTGATCGCCCGTGCTGCTGTCTGTGCCTATGAAAGAGATCGTGGCCGGGTCGCCGAGCAGATGGCCCAAACGCATCCTGGGTACGACATCATCAGCCGAAACCAGCTTACCGGCGAAGAGCGATTCATCGAAGTGAAGGGGGTGAATGGCGAGTGGAACCAGACCGGCGTGGGTTTGTCCAGGTTGCAGTTCAGTAACGCCCAGGACTATGGCGACCGGTACTGGCTGTATGTCGTTGAGTTTGTTTCCGACCCGGAGCACATCCGTGTACATCCCATTTGCAGCCCCGCCACACAAATAACCTCGTTTATGTTTGACGGGAACTGGCGCGATGCCGTGACAGATGAGCGCGCCGACCCTTCGTTGCAATTCGTGCCTGGTGTTCGGATTCATCACGAAGACATGGGCTCAGGGGAAATTCGCAACATTACGTCCCGTGGCAGCATCAAACTGTTGTCGATCTTGTTTGACGGAAAGTCTCAGGCAACTCCCAACGTGACCCTTAACTTGCACCGCATGCGCATTCTGGGAGATGTTGATGACGACAATAATTCCTGAACTTTCTGACGAGCAACTCAATGATCTGCCTTCGCAAGCGGAGGCAAAGGTCTATCGTGCACTGAGGGATCAACTTCCCCAGGACTACGTCGTTTTCTTTCAGGTTGGCTGGATACTGCGGCGAGAAGAGGAGCAAGCGAAGGATGGGGAAACCGACTTCCTGGTTTGCCATCCTGATCACGGCTACCTGTGCGTAGAGGTCAAAGGCGGCGGTATAGGTTTCGATGCGAAACTCGGCGAATGGTTCTCGGTGGATCGTCACCGGCAGAGTCACAGGATCAAGAATCCGATCAGCCAAGCCCTTAAAGCCAAGTATTCCATCCGCTCGAAACTCAATGAGCATCCACGATGGCGTGAGCTTTCGCTAGGAAATGTGCTTCGTGGGCATGCGACTTTCTTCCCGGATGTTGGGGATACGAACGCACTTAGCCGGCCGGATATGCCTGCAGCGCTGATTGGCTCATCGGATACTCTTCAAGAGCCGAAAGCATGGATCGCCAGCGCCTTCGCGTATTGGGGGAACGACGCGGGGAGCTTTACCCCAATCGGACGGCGGGGCATTGAAGTACTCCGAGAGATATTTGCTCGATCATTCGTCGTTGCGCCACTCGTGTCGTCACGCCTTGCCGAGCAAGAGATACGCAGACTGGTACTCACGAAAGACCAGATCCGTGCCCTTGACCTCCTACGCTCCCATCGCCGAGTTGCCGTAAGCGGCGGCGCTGGCACTGGCAAGACGGTCTTGGCGCTTGAGAAGGCTCGACGCCTTGCCTCAGAAGGCTTCCGAACACTGCTAACTTGCTACAACCGTCAGCTCGCCGACCATCTTTCAAGCCTTTGCGCAGGCACCCCCAACCTCGATGTAATGAGCTTCCACCAACTATGCCATCGGCAGGTTGAGAGAGCCAATCGCGCATCTGGTAGGGACCTTGTGGCTGAGGCTAAGGTCACCTATCCCGGCAAGGGCCTCTATGAAGTGCAACTACCCAATGCTCTGGCATATTCACTTGAGATTCTCCCGGAACGGTACGACGCCATCGTCTGTGACGAGGGGCAAGATTTCCGGGAAGAATTCTGGCTTCCTCTTGAGCTCCTCCTGTCGGATTACGACAACAGCCCGCTGTACCTCTTCTACGACGACAACCAAAATTTGTATGCACGTGCAGGCACATTCCCGATACGGGACGAGCCGTTCTCATTAACCACAAATTGCCGCAACACGGCACCGATTCATGATTTCGCCTATAAGCACTACAAGGGTATGCCGGTGAGCCCTCCGGACATTCCGGGTGATGACGTTCAGTTTGACGAATCACCCAGCCGAGAAGCCCAGGCAATCAAGATCCACGCGCGAATCGTCGATCTTGTCGCGAGACAGAGCGTCGCGGCTGGCGACATTTCAGTGCTGGTTGCCGATGGCCTGCATAAGGCAGACTGCTATGCGGCATTGCGGAGACTTCCGTTGCCGAAGCCCGTAAGTTGGCTTGAGGAAGGTGTTCGATCAAAAACCACGGTTCTGATCGACACAATTCAACGGTTCAAGGGGCTCGAATCACCGATCGTGATTTTGTGGGGCCTGGACTCCGTCGACTTGTCTCAAAGGCAGGAGCTCCTGTACGTGGGCATGAGCCGAGCTAAATCACTGCTGATTATCGTTGGAAGCGCCGCTTCCTGCGCTACGCTCAGGGTCAGCACCAGCGATGCTACTGCTGCTGCTGCAACAAGGCACAGCATGCGTGACTTTTAGTTAGATCTCGACCGATATTGGTTAACGCGAGCGCCATGCTATTTCCCAGGATCTCCAAATATCTTGGGAAACTTGATGTGTCGAGTTCTTCGCCAACTGGCCGGGAGGTCGTCGTTGGCCTCAAGCGCATCAAAGATCTGTTTTACCAGCACAGAGTCAACCGCCTTGGCGTTCAGCAACGCTTTGAGCAGGTCATAGCCATGCCAAACGTGGATCTCAAATTCTTTGGCAAGCTTATGCATGCTCAAGTCATCGGTGGTGACTATGCACCCTCTCACGTAGCCGTGGGCTAGTACCCGGCAGTCCACAGGACTAGGTGGAGATCCGCTACCTTCCATGAATCGGAGCGGATCCGCCAAGACAGAAGCTCGAAGAACGCCCGCAGCTACATCGATGCTGTCTCTTTCAGCTTTCGTCAATCTTGCCCTTCCGGCAAGTCGCTCGTTGGCCAACACCTGCTCGTCGAACCATGGAAACTTGAATCGAAGCGCCGCGCTGCGGTGAACTTCGTCCTCGACATCCTTGAGGATCACGAGCACATACGCCTTGACCCCGAATGCCACGCCCAACATTGGCCTGACACGCTTAGCCAGTCGCAAGTAGGCATTCGTATCGAGGAGAACCAGTGTCAAACGGCCAGCGCTCTATGAACGGACACCGAGTCCTTCAATGGGATATCCAACACCTGCTGGACGTAACTGGCTCCCACCCCTCGCTCTTTGACCAGTCTCGCCAATGCGAAGAAGAATTCAGACTGAAACACTGAGCTAGCAACAGAAATGTAGTTCTTGGCGTCTGGAGGCATGGGGTCGAAAAGTGCTTCGCTAACCGTCGAACTTGCTGCACGGTTGCGGACCTGATGGATAGTTTTATCTTCGACAGGCAATAGCGGCAGACCTGCATTTTTGGCAAAACGCTTGACCTGCTGGTGAACTGTGTTCAGTGACACTGAATGCTGGTTCGCATATCGAGTCAATGCAGCGATGAGTCCGCTTTGCGTCTTACTGGTCGCGTCTTTATATGCCGCTTCCGCGCATTCGTGCGGGAACAGCAATGCCCCCGCGAAAGCGTCTGCAAAGTCCTCTCCTTCGACGCTTCCCGCCAGCTCTGGCGTATAGACATGCGCTAGCTCATGCGCGATCCAGAATTTGAAGTCTTCCAACTTCGTGTCGAGATTGAGATACACGAAGGTCACATCTTCCTCGGGGAGGCGGATGTGCAGCGCGTTCTCGTGCCGGTCTTTCTTCCCCCACAAAACGGGAACCAAGATAGCCGCGTTCTTCTGGAACTGACCAATCAGATGGCTGTACTCGAGGACAGCGTGTTGACCTATGCCAAGCTCCGCACGGGTTTGCTCCACGGCCTTGCGCAGCTGAGCATAGTCACAGTCTGGCGACGTAATGAGCGTGCGCAGCTGCCTCGCTTCTGACAGCAAAGGCAAGAGCGGTTTCAGCAAATGACCCATTCCGCGGGCCTTGCTGATGTGGTGGTCTGTTGTCTTTGTGCCGGCCTTCTTGCGGAAGGCGATGACAGGCTCGGAAACGTCGCTGGAATCGACCAGGTTCTCGAATGCGAGCCCCAGTGTTACGGCCAGCTTCAACAGCGCGTTCGGACGAGGGAAGTCACGCCCCTTCATCCAGTTGGTCACCGTTTGGTTGCTAACGCCTACCAGCTGAGCTAGGTGAGCTTGAGTCCAACCCTGCTCCTGCATCTTCCCCGACACCGTATCTACACGTAGGGATTTAGCCATTTTCGAAGTCTATCTCAGCAGCAGAGGAAAATCAAGTTACATCAACTTTCATGACGAGATCGAGCGCTTCAAATGCTTGGACCACGAGTCCTTGAACGTTGGGGACAACGGGATGAATGAATCACCGGACCAATCTACGATGATCAACCATCGGTGATGGCTGGCCGCCCGATCCGTTTGATCGTCATACAACTGCACCACGCCCTCCATCGCCGGGTGGACAAGGCCTACGCGCCTATCAAGCCGATCAGCTTGCATGGGATCGGGGCACGACGGGCACGGACGAATTTGCATGTGTGAAATGGTCAGTGAACAAGATGTCCTGGGGCTTTTGCACCCCTCAGTCACGCGTATCGAAATGCGCTACGTGATGACGGTGATATTGAAGATACGGCAAGTGTCCCGGAGCCATGTTCTGTAAGCGCATGCCTTGAGACAAGCCGAATGTGCGCCGGGTGTCCGCGTTGAGATCCGGACTCACCAGTACCGCACCATCATCACTGAAAGCCACTAGCCCTGCATCGAACAGAGCATCCAGGTGCACGGCAAGCAGCAACCCGTTGAACGGATCTAAACGTTCATCATCGCTTGCATCCGCCCAAGGCTTGGCGTGGCTGGCGCGCAGCAAAGCAGGTGGCAACTTGGTACCTGTCACAGCACAGCAGCCAACCCACAACTCGAAGAGGGCCTCACGGAATACATCCTGGCCTATGCGTTGGCGCACCTCTGCCGTACGTTCCGTTTCCGCAATAGCAGCCAGGCGCTCTTCAACCCGCGCACTGAGCTGGGTGGGCGTGTTCAATTGCAGCACGCACGCCGCATGGAGAGTCAGGTACAGCGACCGTGCAGAAGCTGTCCGTCCAATGGTGCTCATACCTTGTGGCAACGATCGTGCACCGATGTCCATCAAGCCTAGACGGCCGCCAACTGCAACGGGCAATGCTAACCAGATATCGCCTTCATCGATCCGAATCCAAGCACAGGCACGGCTACCACTGACACGCGCGTAGAAACCGCCGTCAGCTGATGACTCAATAAGATCCAGGCCGGCGTCGCGCACGGCTTTCTCGATCAAGATGGGGAGCCTCTCAGCATTCATGCATCGCGATCCTCGAAGATCGTCAACTAGGTCATGGCATTGTCGAGGTGGCTCGGAAACCAGCCCACGATCACCCGCTGACTTTCCTCGTGCCAACCGAAGTAGAGGCGAAATACCTTGCGCGGATCGCGGTCGTTGCTTCCTTTGACGTGCATGTCAAGGTTCACCCTGGTGCCTTTGTAGGTGGTGCTGTAGGTCTCCTTTGATCGGTGCGTCTCTGCAGCACGACCAACTGGGGAAATGTCGATGCCGAGGCGCGTCTTTTCAGCCTCAAGCTGCTCACCTCCGCCTTCCAGGGTTCCACGGCGGCTTGGCACATAAGTCTCGGTCAGGAACAGAAGAACTTCGTAGCAGAACGGAACGTTCTCGAACGCTGAGTCCCGGGCGGCACGTATCGCCTTGGCGGTCACCGCCACGCAGTTGCCCAGGTGTTGCTCACACCACTCTTCTAAGTTGTCCCACGTGCCTGGAAAAGTAGGCGCCCAGTTTTCTTCTAGTTCGCGCAAGCGCTTCTGCAACGCATCGATGCGGCCTTCAAAATGATACTCACGCGCCCGCAAGCCATCACGTTCGTCCCGCAAGCGCTGCAGTTCCTGCCGCTGGGTTTCGTTGTCTTCTTCGTACATTTCCCGCAATTTAGTTTCGTCATTAAGGGCTGCCTGAAGCGCGCCGACTCGTACCGCGCTAAGCTCGTCCCCCGCACTCGTCGGAGCCGCCTGGCGGCGAGCCTCCTCGATCTGCATACGCAGCACTTTCTCGCGCACGCGATCGAAAGGTGGAATGACATCCTCCTGTTCTAGAGCGCGTAGCGATGCGTCGGCTGCTTCGCGCTCGAATAGAGCGGAAAGTCCAGCCAGGTCCAGTCCTTGCGCGTTGAGAGTGGACGGCCCCCAGATCGGATGTCGACTCGGATCGTCATCAGGAGTAAACCCTGGGCGGAAAAGTCGCACACTGGCACCCGAAACTGCAAAACGCTTGCTTAGGGCATCAGTCAGCGCCCAAATCATCTCGCGCGACAGCACATAAACCTTGGCGATTCCGCGCAGCCTCTTCGCCAAGCCATCCGGATCAAGCAAGGTGGCTCTACGGCTACCCTTGTTATAAGTGGACAGCACGATGGCTGGACGGTGTCGCTTGGTCGACTGCAGTGAATGCAGCAAACGCTGCAACATATCCGGCGTATTCACCTGTATGGGACGAGCAGACAACAGCTCCCCGGCCTCGGTGTCGAGCAGACCAATGCCGTCGATCAATTGCGAAACCAGTGCAGGCACACTTGGACCTGGCGCAGGTTGATTCGCGGGTGAGATGGCGGTCAGTGTTACGCCAACAGCCGGTGTTGGCTGTGCATCGACTAGAACCAGCTCTACACGCCAACGACGACCTTCCATTGTCGTATCTGCTGTTTCAGCCTGCATCGCCCATATGCCCTGCAGACCCACGGCCATGGCGCGATGCCCTTTGATAGGACCTTCCAGTTCAAAGTTGTCCGGGAATGGCTTCGCAACCTTGAAGTGTTTCTTGCGTAGCCACTGGCACGCAATTTCACGAGCTTCGTCGAAACTGCCAACACGTGCTAATCGCCCTACGATGGCCATGATGGGATCAAGACGTGTGGAGCGGCTTGGCAATACTAGGGGCGGAAGTGTGGGAAGCCTTTCGCGCTGGGATCTCCGGGATTCAGGCCGTGTGGTGACCTCAACCGAGTCCGTGATTACACATTCGGCCACACCCATGGGGGCCGGCTGATCATTGCCTTCCACTTCGGCAAGCGGATGCGATAGGTCATTCGCGGGGGTATCAAGCGGTGGCTTCGCCGATGTCGCCCCCTCCCGTTGGGCAGACCTCGATTTCAAATCAGGTTGTTGCCATGCAGCCTCAATGGCTTCTGCCAATTTGTGCCGCTTGCTTTGAGCCAGCAGCGTGGGCACCTGCCTCCACACATCGTGCGATGCCAGTCCCAATTCTTCGCGTTGCTCACGATACCGTCTGCGATCCGTGCGCATGATCCACACGCGCATCCGAAACGCCTTGATCTTCTGCAACAGCTTATTGCGCCCTGGCTCGCCCGATGCGTCCACACGCGAGTACAAATCACGCGCGCGCTGCGTCCACTGTCGCAACGTATGCTCATCAGGTGGCAAGGCTTCAGAAGCGCGTTCAAACTCAGCCACCAGACCATCGAGCTCCACCTTAAAAGAGTCTCCTGATTCCACGTCCTTCCCTGCATTGGCCATACGTCAGCCCTCCCCCTGCTCTGCATGGCCAACATCGACGTGCGCCTGCAAGCCAAACCGCGAACGAAGCAGCAAGCCCTCCTGGCTCTCCGGATGCAGTTCAAGAACAAGATGAGGCGGCTTCCGAAGTTCGGCTGGTGGCGGCGTGGTCGTTGTGACGATCATCTGCCACGCCGCGGCGCCCACACCCTTCTCTGCAACAGTCGAGAGATAGTCGCTGTAGAGGCCACCGCTGAGATCAGCCTCACGGGGACAATCATGGAGGAGGAATGCAGGGAAACTGCTAGCGGGGTTATCGACGGAATCAAGTGCACACGCGAAGTCGCCCAGGAGTATCTCCAGCACGGAGTAAGCCTCACCGGCCGAACCGACAAGCTCAAAGGGACGTTCGTCGTTATTGAGGAGAAACCGCCCATGAAGATCGAATGCCTGAGCAAGAGCATCGATTTTCTGTGTCATCTGAGATTCGCGAGTTACCTGCCCGTTTCGGGCCTCCAAAAGGCTTGCTGATGCCAAGTCATGGCTCTCTTGGATACCACGAAGTTCCGCGCGCTTGGCCGCAAGTTCTGGCGAAGACGCCGCGCCAAATGCATCCTCCCAGTTCGTCAGCTCCTCCTGCAGAAACTGTGGCCGATACAAATCCGCGCGTCTGGAGTCGCGTTTGACCCGCAACTTCCGTATCTCGGCCATGGAGTTATCCAGAGTTGCTTCCGCCATCGCCAAATTATTTTGCGCAGCTTTTTTGGCGGGCAACAGCCGGATTGCTTCAGCCGTCCAATACTCAATGTCGCTTTGTATGGCCTTTTGATCCCGACCATCATGGAAAGAGCGCGTCTCCAAGCGTTTCCGGATGTGCTCGCAGGACTGAAATTCCACGGCACCGTAGCGGCATGGGCCTTGAAGTCCCCTAAGTTTTGACAATTGCTCGTGTAGCGACTTGACCTTGGCCTCATCGCGATCCCGCATGGCCTCGGCCTCTTCGAAGCTGAGGAGAACCGACTCGGCGATACCCTTCGCTTCATCTGCCGCTCTGTCCAGTTCGCGCACCTTGGCCTCGACCGCAATGATCTGCTCATCAAGCTTCGCGACAGCAGCCTCGGTTTCACCCGCCTGCTTTTCGACTTCCTTCATCACCGATGACTTGAACATGTCGTCCGAATGCAGCTCCAAGTCAGCATGCCCGCCAAGCCAACTTCTTAGACTCGCTTCGATGCGTGCGCGTATCAAACGTGGGGCGCCCTCAAGTCCCTTGGCTTCCTCTTCGGCTTTTTTGAGTTTGCGAGCCAGGCTCTCTACTGCACGCGCTGCCTCCATTTCCTGCGTGTTGGTCAAACCCAGCACGGCACGAAGCACCCAAGGCGGAGCTTGGCGGGCGCGCTGCAATCCGCTGCCCTCGGTGGATCGCCAGTCGTAATAGCTGCGAAGGCGCGTGCCTTGATCCCGCGTGACCCAGCTCAGTACATGCGGCCACTCGATCGTCTGTTCGGATCCTGGAATTTGCCGCTGTTGCAGGTTGACCAGCATCGCCTCGGACAAGGCGTCTAGGTATTGCTTGAACGGGATGTGGTCGCCGCCGTCCAACAAAGCCTCCAAATCGCCATGCTGTGCCGCGTAACCATCCGAAGCAAAGGGGCGATAAACGGAATAGGTGCAGCCAGCAAAATGAACCAAGGCGCCGATGCCGCCATTGGGGAACTGAGACGCCAATTGGTCACGCATGGCTTTCACAGCCTTTCCGCCATCGCCAAGGATGCAGCGGAGCATCAGGCAGAGCGTGCTTTTCCCAACACCGTGCCCTGCTCGCTGGAGCGTACTCAGCCCGTCGCGGTTCGCGGGCTCTTTCGCCCACACGATGTTGAGGCCGGGATGCAACGAAATGTCTCGGATAGCCTCCAATGGCTTGGTCGATCGAGTAATCAGCAGCCGCTCAATCCAGAGCCTCGGTTCGCAGCGTGCTGGTGACTCCATGGCTAGGCCTTCCTTTGCTCGTCTGTGGAATTGGTGGCAACCAGCGTGTAGGCAGGTTCATCTACTTTCATAGCTTCATCGAACAGATGAGCTAGCTCAACAGCATCTGGCAACAAGACCACCCATGGCGGCGTCGCCGTACTGTCTCCTGCGCGGAAGGTGGATCCCTGCAATTCAACCCGAATGCAGCCACTATTCTCTAATGCTCGCAGAAGATCCTCGATGCGCGTATCCATGTCGACCGCTGCCATGCTCGACAACAGTTCGAGCAGTTCATCCAGCCGTACGACGGAAGGCGCGGGTAGCCGCTGTTTCGCAAGTAAAGGAGACTTGAGCCAATACAAGGCACGATTCAATTGCAGACGCGCTAAAGTGGACTCGGCTTCGCGAATAAGTGCGAGCACAAATCCAGCGTACTGCGCCTCACCAAGACTCTGAATTACCCCATCCGACGAGTAGCTGGTTTCCGGCTGAACGCCTGGAGCCGGCACCAATAAGCTCTCATACGGAACACCCTCCTCATCAGCCAAGGTCATTCGATCGAACGCATGAAGTACGAGGTGCTGTGTCCGGTATTGTGCAACCGCATTGTCCTCGTGGCCGATCCCCTCGCTGGAAGCATGCGTCATACGGAACTCACCGTACTGTTTGAACTCATTGTTCTTGAGCACGCGGAAGGTTTCGCTGGGATAGTCGTCGCTCATGACGTCGGCAGGGTCGAGGATATAGCGCAGTTCGGCACGGTCGAGGCCGTAGAGACGGGCGTAATACGCGTCGAGTTCGGCACGAAGCTGAGCGCGGCGCTCGGGGTTCCAGGCGAAGGGGGCACCGCTATAGTCGAGGTCGGCGGCCCATGGGGCGAGGTCGTGGGCGGTGTAGGTCAGCTCCAGCACGCGTGGGACGATGAATGCGAGGTCCGCTTCGGTATAGCGGTCAGGTGGCAAAACTGGAATCTGCTTCTTAACGTGGTATTTCAGGTGTGTGCCTCCAACCTTCTGCCGCGCCAAGTAGTCATGTACGAGGGAACACTGATCCGCAAGCAAGCAGGCAAGGCGGCCTCCAAGCGTGCGGTCGGGATGCATCAGCAACAACGTGTCGCCAGCACCGACTCTCGGAATCACTGACGCAATCACCGTGCGCTCGTTGGTGGCGTTGGTGATGTCGCGCCAGCCCATCAGCCAGTGTGGGCTTCGCCGATCCATCCAGCCATCCAGTTCAACGAGCAGGGCTTTGGTGTCCCCGGTTGCGCCGCTGCGCGACTGTGCAGCTAGAGTGGCAAGCTCAGCGTCATCCAACCGTAACTCGGCATCCTGACGCGCCCACTTAGGGAACTCGATGTAAGGCTTGCGGCGGGTGACACCCGCCTCGCGCAGAACGTGCGCGCAGGCGGGAAAGTCGGCGATAAGGCGTCGCTCCACGTGCGGCACGGCCTGCGTGCACTGGGCGTCGGTGTAGTCGGCACCCGCTGAGGGCACCCCAGCCATCCGACGAAACAGCTCGCCCGCGACCCACTGCGCCACTGCCAGCCATAGCGCGGCAGTGGCGTCGGGAGCGCGTTCAATGGCAATGTCAACCGCAGCCGCCGACGCGGACGGACACGCCAACCATGCCCTGATCACGCCGCGAGGGACGTGAGCGATGCGGGCTAGCACCTCACGTTCTTCCACCCTGTAGCGCGGTTGCACGGCAAACGTGGGGTCGGCCTTGTGAACATCGTCCACATCCTGCGTCTCGACGCCATTGTTACTGGCGGGCACGTCCACGTAGGTCGCCCAACGGTGGTCGAACTGGTGGATCATTTTAGCTTCGTACAGCGGCAGCTCTGGCGAGCCCATCTGTCCCTGCGCGATTCGGAACAGACTGCTGTCGTTGGACATATCTAACATGCGTTGAAACGTGATCTTCCAGGGGTTGCGTTCGGGCTCGACGATTTGCATCTCGCCGTTAGCGCCTTGTCGTGTCACTGCATCGCGAATCAGTACCGGCACATTTCGATACAACTTCTTGGTTAGCTCGGCATCGCGCTTGCTGCGGAACACCGGACACGTGCGGGTGTTGGGATTGATCAACGAGAGATCATCTGCGGTCAACGCGAAGCGCCTCCGACTATCCGCCAGGCTGGAAATCTGTCGAGCAAAATGCACAAACTGTGCTGAATGAATTTGACCATCTCTACCGCCGACTATAAGCAGGCAGAACTTCATCGCATGGTGAACGGCTGGAAAAATGAACTCCTCGTTTTCGAAAGAATAAATCGCGACCAGCCGGTGTCCGGAAGTAACGGCGTCGAAGAAGCGCTTCGTCGAGTCGTCGGTCGCTATGCCACTTGGAACAATTAGTCCGGCCCGGCCATTCTCCCGTATCACGTCAGCAAACAGTTCGGCAAAAAGTGCGTAGGTATTGACGTCTCCCACACCCGTCAATGGATAGCGGCCGGGCATGGCATCGCTGCTGGCATGGGCAAACGCACTAGCCGCTTCCGCAGTGCGTTTAGCTTGCTCGAACGCAACAAACAGTGCCTGTTCTGAAGAACTTGGCGGCAGCATGTCATCCTCGTCACCGTCCAATGTCTGTTGCAGACGGCCATTCGACAAGAGCTTGATATGGCGTGCGCGCTCGGCCTTGTTGATCGCGTTCGCCACGAGTGGACTGCGCGAAGCGAAGAACTCTTCTTCCTGCAGCTTGATACGTTCCCATGGCGGATTGCCCAGCATCACGGCAAAGCCGCCCGCATTGGCAATCCGCGGAAACGCGATCCACCAATGCAGCACACGCGCGTGTTCGCAAGCCTCCCGCGCGGCCTGCTCCACCTCAGCCAACAGTGGCAGGTGCGCGGGCACCCGTTCACCATTGGCCACAGCCCACAAGTATTGAGATGTGGGAATGGGAGCCTCTGTATCAGTCTTCGGTAACAGAAATGCCGCCACATACAGGTCAGCCAGACGCGCCAGGCGGCTGTCATGGGCGGCATCAGCGACCGCCTGCCAGGCGGCCTGTTTGGCGGCCACCGCATCAAGGTTATCGTCGGCGATGCGCTCGACCGCGTCGGTTCGCGCGGCGAGTTGTTCGCTGCGGAACAGGTCGCCAGTGGCAAGAGCACGCTGCCAACTTTCGCGCTCTATCTTGTTTCGCTTTTTCAATGCGGAGGCGACGAGCTTGATGTCGCCGGTAAGCGCCGTGTAGGCATCGTCTGGCAGGCCACGGTCAATGATGGATGGGTCCAACACCCCCAGCAGCGCATCACCACACTGCAAATGGTGATCGAGGAAGCCCAACGGACGATCGGGAGTCATCGCCTCCAGCCACAGCGACATGCGTGCCAGCTCCCGTGCCATCGGGTTGAGATCGACGCCGAAGATGCAGTGGGCGATGACATCGCGCAACGCATGGCGATAGTCCTCACCGGATGGCGTGCCCTGGGCGCGCAAGCGCGCGAGATGTGTGGCCAGCCGGCGCGCGGCGCCCAGCAAGAAGTGGCCACTGCCGCATGCCGGGTCGCACACGGTGATGGACAACAATGCGGCCTGTTGATCGTCAGCAGCAGCCAGGCGCTGGGCGATAACCGGCTCCAGCGCGGAGTCGAGCAGCTCCTGAACCAGTGAGTCTGGGGTGTAATAGCTACCACTTGTCTTACGCGCGTTACCGCGGCTTTGCTCCGCATTGGCGAAGCCAAAGCGGCGGCCGTCGCCGGATATCTCGGGGACTAGCTCCAGCAGACTCTCGTACACGCTGCCAAATTCTTCCGGCCCCATGTCACGCCAGTTGATGCGCACCAAGGCACCGTCGCTACGCATCCAGCCCAGCTTGAGGGCGACAGCAAGCAAGGCGGCGTTGCCAAGTTCGCCCGCGTCCAGATCGGCGCATTGATCATCGGAAAACAAACCCCCGAGTGCCGGCAACGCCAACACGGGCTGACCATGGGCCAGCCCCGAGAAGACCGGTTTCAGGCTGTTCCACAGGTCGTGATGGCGATCGAAGGCTCGACGGCGACGTGAGCGCTCGCGCAGGCGCTGTAAGGAATAGCCACTGCGATAGAGCTCGATGGCATCCGCGTCACTACCATCCGCATGGAGCAAGCCGCGCTCCTCAATCGTCAACAGGAAAATCAGGCGATAAACCAAGCGGAGCAATTGCTGGAAGTAGGCTGGCGGCGTCAACGAACCGTCGGCAAGGCGATCGCGCAAAATTTGATTGTCGGGTGCAGAGAGAAAGCCCTGACCCAGCGATTGGAGGGCTTCTTCCACCGCGCTACGTAGTTGCTCGCGGGCGCGAGTGCCCTCTTCACGGCTGGCATCGCGCCATGCTTCCAGCGCGCAGTTCTGCGGTGGTTGATCTGGCTTGCCAAAGCGGCTGGCGTGGATCATTAACCACAACAGGGAAAAGTCGGCGAAGCGTTCCTCGCGGAAGATGCGCTCCAGGTCGGCCTCAATCCAGGCTGGTCGGGTCAGGCTCGCATTGTCGCGGGCCAAACGCAGCACCAGGCCGTTACTGGCGATACCCCACAACGCAGGCTCGGCAGCGTTGAGATAATCCTGCAGCAGACCGAACGCACTTCGTTGGCGACCGCTGTCGCCAAAGCGAGGGTCGCGTGCTTCCAGCCGCTGGTCGTGCGCGGCAACCACCAGTGGCAGGCGGCCGGTAAGAGATTGGGCAGTCAACGGGTAGTGCCGATCATCAATGATCTCAGCAACGCTGGTCACACCAAGATCGGTGAAGCCGAATACATCGCGCAACAAGGATGTGACGAAGCGCATGGTGACAGCGTGGGCATCATGGTTCTGCTTCAGCGCGGCAGCAAAGTCGTTCCAGTGCGCCTCGGCCATACGCCAGTTGCGGCCGAGCTCGTCACGCAGATTCAGGCCCTTCGGAATGCCGTAGTCAGCAGCGTCTTGATGCGTTGCCTGCAGCAGGGCTACCTTACCTAGCCAATCGGCGGGTAGCAGGCCGCCTTCGATGGTTATGGCATCGAAGGCGAGCTGTGGCGCGTCGCGGCGACTCATGCGCTGGCCCCCGGCAGCAGCACATAGGTTGCAACGACGTCCACCGGTTGCAAAGCCTTTACCGCATAACTGCCGCGGGCATCCGCAGCCTCACGGACACGACGGTGATCAGCAAGCAGGCGTTCGGCTTGCGCTTCGGCCAGTGCATTCAAGGCGTCATGACGTTCATCAATGGCCTGCAATGCATTGGTCATCTCCCTTTCCCGCACGCTGTCAGGCAGGTCACCCAGCGCCGGATCGGCCAACCATTTCAGCAATTGATCGCCCGTCAGCTCTGCTACGGCATTGCGACCCTGCCAAGCTACAGGCAACGCTTCTTCCACTAGTAGTACCTGGCTGCGTCCAGATCGGGTGATGGTCAACTGGTGACGTAGACGCAGCAGCAGGACGACGGTGATGACATCCACACTGGCACTACGCCACACGCCAATGCGACCGAGACGCGCGAACGCATTGGCGTCGGTATAGCCCGTCAACGCACGCTCCAGCAGTTCGTCGGCCAATACGGTAACCAGCGGGTGACTGCGGTGGATGAAAGTGCAGCCAGGGGCGGTCGGCTGCTTGAAATCCACACCCACCGTGGCTTCCAGATTTTCGGCCGCCAGGCGCTCACGCAAGGCAGGCGTCAGCGAGCCCAAGGGTGCATTGGCACCGCCACGCGGACGGGGATCAAGGCCTGCACCCAGCCGCGCCAAGGCGCGGGTAATGAATCTCTGTACATCTGCGCTGTCACCGAGCACTGCCTGCATGCGTTCCCACTCGGGCACTACATCCGCTGGTCGCAGGCGACGCTGAGCGAACAAGGTGCGGTTCTTCTTGGCGGTCTCGGCCAGGTCGGTCCACTTCACGTCCAGCGCCCTGCCCTCATCAAGTTGGGCATAGTCGAACAGGTCACCGCTGTAGCGGCCGCCTTGGCGACGCAACATCACTGCTTTCATCAAAGCTTGCGTCAACGTGTGGTCGTCGTCGGGCAGTGGCACTGGGACACCCAGTTCCTTGCGGATGCTTTCAGCCTTCCGAAGGATTACCTGCAATACAGCGCCATCCACAGGGTTGTTGGCGCCGTAGAGAAGTAGCGTTCGCACCACTTTGCTTTCTTGGCCAAAGCGGTCGACACGACCTTCGCGTTGTTCGTGGCGTGTAGGATTCCAGGACAGGTCGTAGTGCACCACGGCATCGAAGTATTGCTGGAGGTTGACACCCTCAGACAGACAGTCGGTAGCGATCAGTAAACGATGCTCGGCGTCGCCCAGTACCTCCACACGACGCTTTCGCTCTTCGGAGGGGAACTCGCCGGTGACTACCTCTACCTGGACTCCTTTGAATTTTCCGTCCAGCTGCTCCTTCAGATAGTTCGCGGTGGCAATGTAGCGGCAGAACACCACCGGATTGAAACCATCAGCCAGGAGTGGTTTGAGCTGTTTAACCAGAAGACGGAGCTTGGGATCGCCCTTCTCACCCAGCAAAGCTTCGGCTTGAGCCAGCAAGGCACGCACAACAGGATTGCCAGTGTCCGCAGCTGGAGCGACATCATCCTCGACCAGATCATCTTCGGAGCCATCAAACAACTGGGCCGCGATAGCGTCTACGTTCTCGCTAGCTTGATCAGATAGAAGGCGGGTGCGCAGCGCCTGCACGGCGGCGGCCGGGCTACTGGAGACGCAGCGCATCAGTGCCAGGGTGCCCCAGAAGTTCAGACGTTGACGGCGTTCGTCCTCGCCAGATGCCGTGACTTCCGCGCAGTAGTCCAGTACCGACTCGAAAAACTGCTCCCATGCGCCGCTGAGCGCATAAGTATCCTCAGCGGATTTGTGCTGTGGAAAAATGCCGCCATCGTGCCATTCGTCGATATCCGGACGTCGCCGCTGCACGAAGTGCATGGCCAATTGTTCGCGCAGAGCTTTCTTCTGTTCGCTATCTTCGGCAGCAAGCTGGGCGAATTCAGGCTTGAGCAGGGCCAGTAGATTGTAGAAAGCCTGCTGGTCACCACTGTGTGGGGTAGCGGTCAGCAGCAGCAGATGACGCTCGGCATTCTCCGATAGCGCCCTGAGCAAGTCGTAGCGCTGGTGACGGGACTGACCCGTGTTGGTGCAGGTGTGTGCCTCGTCGACAATCACCAGTTCCGGGCAGGCACGGATGAAGTCATGCCGGCGGCGATCGCTCTTGATGTAGTCCAGGCTGACCACCGTCACCGGATGCACCTTGAACAGCGACTCACCCACGGGCAGTCCGCGCTCAAGCCGTGCCGCGCTGCTGGCGGTCACCGCCACGGCATGCAAGTGGAAGCGTTGCTGAAGTTCTCCGACCCATTGTTCGACAAGGTGGGGCGGGCACAGCACTGTCATCTGCTCGACCTCGCCGCGATCCAAGAGTTCGCGAGCGATTAGGCCTGCCTCGATAGTCTTGCCGATACCCACATCGTCAGCGATCAGCAAGCGCACTGGATCAAGGCGCAAAGCCATCAGCAGTGGCACCAGCTGATAGGTCCGCGGCTCGACCGCCATGTTGCCGAAGCAACGGAATGGGCCAGCGCCACGACGCAAGGCCATGCGCAAGGCATCCGCTAGCAAGGCAGCCTCTTCCTGGTTGCCTTCCTGCGTTGGATCCGGTGGCGGAAAGTGGGCAGAGATGACGTCGGGCTCCAAGCCGACATGAATCAGCGCGCCATCTTCCTCGCTACCGGACAAAGGGCGAAGACGAAGCAAGGGCGACACACTGCCCGGCTGGACGATCCATTCGCGACCGCGGGCACGTACAAGGCTGCCAGGGCCAAACTGTGAAGCTACATCACTCATCAGGATTCCAAATTCACACCAAGCAACCGGGCCAAGCGCTGCATGGCAGCCGCCCAAGCACCGGTATCAGATACAAAACGGACAAAGGTATAACCGCGATCCTCCCAGGCTGCCTGTAACTCGCGCGGGGTATCCGGCAAGGCGACGGCGGCATAGTGGTCGGGCCAGTGCAGCACACTGATGCCATCCACCTCGACGCGGTTAAACGCAGGCAGTGCCAGTGGGGAAGCGTGTTGCTGCCATTGCGCAGCCCATCCAGCAACCTCGGGCTCCTTCTCAGGTATCAGCGGCGGGGGCAATGGCGCCACCAACTCCGTGCTGATTTGCGCAAGACGCCACAGGATGCGGCACGTCTCGCTGTCACGGCGGTCGATCAATGGATGGTCGGGCTGGTTGTAATAGGACAGCAGACACCGGTAGCAACCAGCCACGCAAGTGGTGCCATCGACATCGTGCAGTGCGTCGAAAGCAGGCAACGGCAGATCGTCGCTGTCGGGAACGTTGTAGTGCATGACCGTCAGAGCGCGACGAGCCACCTGCGCCAGCACGTCCGGATCAGATGCCAAACGCGTCAGCACACCAGCGCCACCTTCGGTGGCCTCATAGAACAGCACGCCGGTTCGATGCTTGGCGTCGGGCAGCGGCTCAGCCAGTAGCTCGGCCTCTTCCAACTGAAATTGCGTTTCGACTCCACGCTTCAACGCATGCTGCAAGGTAACCAGCGTAGTTTCCGACAACGCCGCCTGTGGCTGCAGCAACAGCGCATTCTTCTGGTCCTCGACATAAGGAACGATGCGCTGGGGTTGGACCTGATCAGGACTGGGCTCTGGACCATCTTCGTCGGGGCTCTTTTGCCACGAGCCCGTACGGGGATTAACCCAGAAGCCAAACACGGACTGGTCGCGTCGCCGGCGTAGGCCTTTGTTGATTCGAGTGATGGTGGCACCCGGGCCGTAGTGCAACCGAAGTACATCGCCCTCAGCGTCTGCGGCGCCCACGGTGCGTACATCGGGTACACCGTTGCGCATATTCCACTGAAACGTGGTCTGCAATTCGAAGGCCTGACGCTGACGCTCCTCGTCATTGGCGGTGATACGCTCTGCCGGTTCGGTGTCGACGTTTTCGATGCGATACAACGCGCTGATGGTTTGCGCATCGGCCAGTGCGACACCACAGGCATGACAAGCATTGGAGTGCTGGTCAAAATGCGCGGCACCACATACTGCACAGATACGCACGGAGCGACTTGGCAGCTGGCTGCCGTCCGCCATCGCGTCGTGACCGGATGGCGCGATGCGCACGCGCACCACGCGATAAGCACGTCCCTCGTGATAGACGAGACTACGCGGACCGAACTCGGAGAGCGCGAGAAAGCGAGGTCGCTGCAGGAACGTGGAACCGCCTCGACCATCCGCCCGACCGGGCACATAAGCCATCAATGGCAAGCGCGGGAAGTTGTAGCCCGGGAGAAAGCCTTGCGTGGCGAGATATCGGTAGGTGTAGAAATCGCTGTTGCGGCTCTCACCGTTGTGCAGCAGAAGTTCAATTTGGTCGATGGCCTGACGTAGCCGGCGCTTGGCCTCATTGCGCTCACGTGGATCAGTGATGGCGTAGTTTCCCAAGGTACCCGACGCCATTTGCTTCTGTCGTTCCGCGGCTTCGAACAAGTCACGCCAGCGTTTGAAGGCAACGTCAAAAGCCGCCGGGGCGGCGCGGATGGCTGCCTGGGCCATGATCGCAGCTCCGGGATACCAAGGCGCACGGTCCGCCGTGAGGTGATCTTGCAGTTGTTCAAGGACACGTTCGGATCGTCGTTGGGCTTCCGCAGCCACCTGCGGCGCACTCAAGGCCTGCATCAATTCGGCACCTACCGGTCGACGTGGAATGCTGACGTCAAGCACGCGGGATATCGAGGATTCCAGGTGCTGGCCGCTACTGGCCAACCAGATGGCCTGAAGGTGACTCTGAATCAGCTCCTGATTTGCCAGATCAAGCATCGGCGCGCGCACCACGCCATGCACCATGGCGCGAGGATCTCGGAAGAAGTACTGGTCGTGTGGACTGCGCGCGGCGCAGTAGGTGACTACGAGAGCCGCCTGACCGCTGCGCCCTGCGCGGCCAGCACGCTGCACGTAGTTCGCTGGGGTGGGCGGCACGTTGCGCAGGTACACCGCGTTCAGCGCGGAAATGTCTACGCCAAGCTCCATTGTTGGCGAGCAAAACATGACCGGTAGGAAACGACTGGATTCCCCTAACTCTCGGGCACGCAAACGACCTTCGCCCGCCAGGTATTGTTGCTCCTTCTCCTCGAAACGGAAGCGCGTCTCGCGTAGTTGCCGCAGGTCCTGCTCCACTTGCGCCGTATGCTCACGAGCCTCCAAGGCGAACAAACTGCCCGCATGGCCACCCAACACTTGTGCGATCGCGGCGTAGTGGTCGGCAAAATAGGGGTTGTATCGGATGGCTCGTGGCTCGTTCTTGCCAATACCGGCGCGAAATTGGATGCGAGCCGCGTTGAGTCGCAATCCGGGCATGTTGAACGGTGTCTGCTCCTGAGCCCTGATGAAGCCACCTCGTTGGGCGGCGCGGATCATGGCCTCGATCAACTCGCGATACGCATCACGACCCAACGTGACGGCTTCCGGGTTGTTCCACAGCTTGCTTTGACGAAGCGTCTTCCCCAGTAGCGTCAACAGCCCGCTACGCAGTATCAGCTCTTCATCCTTGCCGCGGATGTTCTGACGATTGGGTGGGTCAAGAAACAGCCAACGCCAGCCGAGCAGGCGTTCTTCACGTCCGATGCTCCATGGCTCACGCAAGAAGCGCAGTGCCTCGTCACGGTGCTTGGCGAGCAATTGTGGATCGAGTGCTGCAGCGTCCACGGCCAAGCCGCGACGCATGTAGTCAAACAGTGCTTCAAAGGCTTTGCGGCGGTACTCCGGTGACGCGTCGTGCAGCAGCGGTGGTGCATCGCGAAAGAGCGCTTCGTTGGCGCAAAACGCCTCAATGTCGAGGTACTCAACGGCGAGCAGGCCAAGCTCTTCCAAATTGGGATTGGTGTAACGCCATCCTCGACGCTGGTCGTACCAAGTGCGGTAGGCAAGAACAAATCGCAGCGTGTCTTCAGCAGTCTTCAAGTCGACGCCGTGTAGTGCCGGCTCCTGAAGCCATTCAGCACGATGGCTGCTTGCCGGATCCACGCCAGTTGCCAATACCTTGTCGAACCCCAGTGCTGTGCGCACACAAGTTCCGATGTCGCTATCGGTGAGTCCCTTGTCCGACGCCAACTGCAACGCACGATAGACTGCACCGCGCAAGATGCTGACGAACGTGGAGTCGTTGAAATGCCCGGCCTGCAAGGCAGCATCTTGCCGATTATCTGTGAAGCCCAGCAATTTACGTTTATTCACAGCAATACTGCCGGCTTGCTCGTGCATCCAACGCACGACACTGGACGTCAATAGCGTGGTAGCTGAGCTGCGTCCCTCTGCCGACAACGCAGCTAGCCGGTTGTTGTCCTTGCCTTGCGCACCATGGCTCTCACCACAATTCACACACAATCGAAACTTGCCAGGCAAGAACCACGCGGGAGCACCTGAACCAAGTTGGCCATCAGGCGACACGGTGATGGACTCGGGGCGTAGGGCAGCGTACGACTTGCGCAAACGGAGCTCACCACGCCGGGTGATCTCAAACCAGGATTCCGGCAGCTCGTCGTCGTTCCCGCCAAATTTCAAGGATGGAGACACCATTGTCACGAAGCCTTGCCGCTCGCCGCTGGAATCAGCGTCGGCGTCGCTTACGTCATCCCCATCCGTTTGCTGCCGCACAGGCATGTCATCAATGTCGCGCGCCAGCAACATGGACGGATTGCTGTCGCGCTGCCAACGCACTGGGTGGTATTCCTGACCACAGTTCCGACAAAAATAAGTTGCATAGAGTCGCTTGGTTGGATCGGCTGGCAAATACTGCTGGCCCTCCAACTCGACGGGGCGATGTCCGGGTGCCTCCAACGTGGTGTAGACCGTACCCGCGCCGCTAATGAACTGATGGAGGCGGAAAGCAAAGAAAGCCTTTTCATTGCCGCCTTTACGGCCCGGACGCTCACACTCTGGTGTCGCCGCGATCAGCAGCAATTGTTGCAATGCCTGACGGCAAACAGCCAAGGGCTGACCGGACTCCTGCTGAAGAAGTTCGCTGGCCTGCTTTTCGGTCAGAGGTCGTGCACGCTCCCATTTACCGCCACTGGTACGAGTGATGCCCAGCCGCGTTTCCACCCAGATGGCGAGTGGATTCTTGTGCAACTCGGTATCGCTGATGCTCTCTGAGACCTTGGCCTGTATCGCTTCCGACAACTGTGGCCGTACCGAATCAGCGGTACGACTCGGATCTGTCGCTCGCTCCAGGTCTTCTGTAATGATGTTGAACGCTGGTATGGCAGTGGCAAACAATGTGGAGGCGACTTCGGCTACCTTGGCATTGCGTTCCTGCGAAGTACCGCCGCTGGCCATCGTCGCTGATGTGCCTATGCACTGCAGACCATCTGGCGCGAGGCGCTCGCGCACGCGTCGAACCAACATGGCGACGTCGGCACCTTGACGTCCACGATAGGTGTGGAGTTCATCCAGAACCAGGAACTGCAGTCCTTCACAATTTTCGATGACCTTACGGTCAAGCTCGCCCTGCCGTGTCATCAGCAGTTCGAGCATCATGAAGTTAGTCAAAAGAATATCGGGAGGGCTCTGCTTGATTCGCTCGCGCTCCTCGGCAGACTCCTGACCGGTGTAGCGAGCAAAACTGACAGGGCCGGACTGACCGATGAACTTGTCGAGCTCCTCACGCTGGCTATTGGCCAGGGCATTCATTGGGTAGATAACGATGGCGCGAGTGCGTGGTGTTGGGTCTTCTTGCCGAGCTCGCAGAATCGCGTCCGTGATAGGCAAGAAGAAACATAGGGACTTGCCGGAACCGGTACCCGTGGTGACAACGAAGCTGTCGCCCTTTGCCGCATGGGCAATGGCTTGTTCCTGATGCTGATAGAGCGGGATGTCGAAACACCTGCCAGCCTGCGCGAGCAGTTCGCTGCTGGCTACCAGCTCGCTGGTGTGTCGACCTGCTGCGTAACGGGGATTGATCTGGACCAGCGGATCCGGCCAGTAACGCCCACTGGCGTATTCAGCTTCAACACCTTCTTTGATGTCGGTGGCAAGAATGTCAGTGAATGAGCGAGCGAACGCGCTGTAGTCGCCTACTAACCGCTGTCGAAGCGAAAAAACATCCATTCAGAGCTCCCCCTGCTCTCCATCGTTGTCGCCCGATCTTGGCAACACTCACCAACGATCACCTGCGGCAACCATCACTGTCCTTAAGTGTATACGCCAGATGCACGCAAACCGTCCAAGTAGTCCGCCCACTCCTGCATGATCTTCCGGCGCTCTGGCAGATGTTGCGCCTTGTTGTATACGCCCGACACACCCGGTTCCTTGTGCGACAGCTGGCGCTCCAGCGCCTCCGGGTTCCATCCGAGTTCGCCCAACAAGGTGCGCGCCATGTGGCGGAAGCCGTGGCCGGTGATGATTCCCTTGTAGCCAATGCGGGCCAGCGCGGCATTCACCGCTCCGTCGGACATGTTTCGACCGGCGCTGCGAGCACCGGGGAATAGAAAGCGGCCACATCCAGTGGCTTTGCTGTATTTTTTGGCAGGATCGCTGCGTCATCTCAGACAGCGTTGGCGGGCAACTCATGGATTGTGAGTAAGCTTGTGAGTAACGCAGAAACTAGCTCACGTCACAAGGCCTTACAAACAAATAGTTACAAAACTTTTGTGGTAGATCGTGGGCCACCACATACTTTGCCGTCGGTGTTCGTGGTGGCCAAACCGACAAACCAATGGAACAGCAGGTTGTACCGGATCTGCTCCATCAGCTGACGCTCGGAACGGATACTGTAGAAAACCTGCAGCAGCATCGCTCGCAACAACTTTTCAGGCGTGATATTGGGCGGATTGCCCTTGGCGCAATCCGCGTAGCCGCTCATGGATCGGCCGCAAAGGATGTGAGGCCGGCACGAAATCGTCCAACTGGCAGACAGTGAACAGGCTCTCTCTCAGGACATCGGCCACGCATCTGACGGTCTCGGGGGAAGCTAATTGAGGATGATGAGAGTCCAGGATATAGGGGTATTTCAGCAGCCGATCACTACAGGAAGTTTTGCTCCACGAACCCGTCATGACGCCCGTACTTGAAGCTCTTATCAGAAGCGCACTTCGATTCTGACATTCATGCTCTGGTCGTTGAAGTTGCTGCCCCATGCACCTTGGTAGCCGACATAAGCAGTGGATGCCCGCCCGAATCGCCACAGCGCGCCCACATTGAGCACTCCGGCGTCTTGTGCCAACGGAATACCTCCAATCTCGAACGGGTCGCTGCCGCTCGCAAAGGCAAAATGCCCGCGCTTGATCTTCTGGAAAGAATGCATCCAGCCCGCGCTGGCATTGAAAGCAAACGCGTCCGAGGCGTCGTAGCGCGCTCTGAGGCCCAAGTTTGTGCTGGTGGCGTCCTGGGTGCTGGCGTCCACACGCAGGGCAGCGGCACCCCCGTGCTCCACGAAGGCGTCCGTGTGCACCTGAACCTGCGCCACGCTCAGGAAGGCCGCCATCCTCAGGTCCGGACGCCATTGCCAGGCATATTCACCTTCGACGAAGGCTTGCGCTGTAGTCGCGTCGTATTTGCTGGTCGTCACGTCGTGGAAGCCGGGGAAGTCGATATGGCGGTCGGCGTTGACGTCCTGCCAGGCGTAGGCAAGTCCGCCGCGAAGCGCGTATGCGCCCCAATCCTGACTCCCATACAACCCCATGTACGTCGAGTTGACGCGTGCAGTGGAGGCCCGGGCTGATACTTTGGGGGCGCTATGTCCGACGCCTGTGAACACGCCCAAACGGGTGCCGCCGTCGGTGTGGATGTCACCGCCTGCCAGCAACCCGCCGTCGTCATTCTTCAGATGCGCGGCATTGCCGTCACTATCGTGCTCGCTCCAGTGGTGCCAGCCCGCGGCCCACAGACCGTTGCCCGCCTCGGGCATGCGATCCATATCGGCCAGCCGTTGGCCGACGAGGTCGCGAACGCTGCGGCTGTCATCGAACAGCGTGGTACGGATGCTGGCATGGATCTCGCCGGAAAGCTGATCGAACGCGTCGCGTGCCTGCGGCGCGTCCAGTCCGCTGATCGCAGTGTAGATTTCGCCCCCGGGGCCGAGTTTGTCCAGTGTTGTCGCCACCGCAATCTGGTTGGGCGTTTCGGCAACGCTGGCAAAACGGATGTCGTTGCGCAGCATGGCCAAATCCACCGTGCTGGCGGAATAGCTCAAATACGGATCGAGGAACAACAAGTCATCCTCCACCCCGTCGAACGCACCCTGCACGGATGCGGCGCGGACGATCGTATAGCGGGTGTCCGGTGACCACGCCGTGCCCTCCGTCTGCACCTGGACGGTACCGCCCTGCAACAACGCCGTCCCGCCCGCCGTGAGCAAATCGCCGCGCCCGTCGGCAGTGATTTGCACCCGATACGTGGACCCCGGCAGGAAGCGCAGATCGGTTGCGTCGACCATGGTGCCGATGCTCTCCCCGGGGGAGACGGTGCCAGCGACTTCCAGGCCGCCCACGGATCCGTATCCGCTCAGCTCAGCGCCCCTATGCACGGTCACCAATCCGTCCAGGCGAGTACCGGGGTGCGCCGTGTCCCCCACCTGCAGCGTGCCGGCAACCACGTCGAAGGCCCCTGTCATCGGATGGGCGCCGGTGATCAACAAGCGTCCCGCACCGCGCTTGGCGACGGTGCCCGAGCCTGCCAGGGAACCGTTGAACGCGCCATCCTGTTGCTGCTCGAATACGAGTTCAGCCTGGTTGTTGATCGTTCCCTGCAGGCTGCTGGCGCTACCTTGCAGCGTGCCGGCCTGCACCGTGGTGCCGCCGCTGTAGGTATTTGTACCGCTGAGCACCAAGGTGCCCGGCCCCAGCTTGGCGAGGCTGCCGCTGCCGCCGAGCGATTGCCACACCTCAAAACGGCTGGCCGCATCGGCGATGTCGAAGCCACCACCGTTGGCGCCGAGGTTGACGGGTCGATCGCTACGCGTCATCTGGCTACCGGTGACCCGCAGCACGCCATCGTCCAGCGTCAACGGACCCTCGGCAGCGCCCAGGCGCATATCCGCGTCCACCGACAGGGTGCCACCGGTGACCTCGGTTCCTCCGCTGTAGGTGTTTTGTCCGCCGAGCACCAAGGTGCCTTGGTCAGCCTTGACCAGTCCGTCGGTGCCGGTGATGTCATTGTTGATGGTGGCGGTCCAGTCATCACCGGCCTGCGTGCCATCCCCGACCCGGATGATCGGCGCACCGTCCGCTCCGGCGACGAGTTGCAAGGCATCGCCCTGCAAGAGATAGCCATCGCTGACGAACTGCAGCCCGTTGGCACTCACTGCGCCTGCCTTCGACGAAACCTGCACCGTGCCCGCCGTGCCGCCGAAAATGGCCAGCGTCGGCACCGGCGACATCCGTGCGGTCACGCTGGCCACGGCATCGGTCCAGTTGGGAACGTCCAGGGCCCAGACACCGTCACCGCCGCCCAGATGGGCCGACGTGGCCGTGCGATCGGCGTTCCAGAAGTTCAACGCCATCCCGGTGGTATCGAGCAGGTTGATCTGCTTGTCCGCCGACAGGTACTGCAACTGCAGGTCGAAGCCCTCCGGCACCCTACCAAGGGACAGGTCGCTGCCCAGCAGGCTCCCGCCGTAGCGGAAGACGTTGTACAGACCGGCGCTCATGCCACCGATATCGTTGACATTGAGCTGCACGGCGCCAAGCGTCAGGTCGCCACCCACCTGCACACTGTCACCGGCGCCGAAAACGGAAAAGCTTGGGCCCGGAGCCCCGAACTCGTAGTCCAGCACGCTGCCATCGGCGAAAGTAGCGTTGCCCTGCACGGTCAGCGTGCCTATCGAGTTGCCGGGAGCAACATGGCCCATGCTCGCCACGTCCAGATTGCCGAGGACCGTCCCGTGGCCACCCAGCAACGCATTGCCGCGCACGCTGACGTTACCGCCCAGCGCGGCGCTGCTACCTACGCCGCTGCCGAGGATCAGCGCACCCGACTCCACCGTGGTCGGGCCCGTGAATCCGCTGCCGTTTCCGTCGAAGAAAAGCGCACCCTCGGCGCGCTTCAGCAGCTGGCCGTTACCGGTCAGCGTGCCGGCATAGACACCATCCACGTCCTGGGTGAACACCAGCGTGGCCAGGTTCTCGATATCGCCCTGCACGCTGTTGGCATTGCCGCTCACGGTGCCGGCCATGATCTGCGTGCCACCGCTGTAACGGTTGTCACCACTCAGGCCGAGCACAGCTGAATTTTCTTTCACCAGCCGACCGATACCGGAGATGGCACCGTCGAATACGCCGTCCTGCGCCTGGTCGAAGATGAGCGTGGCATTGTCCTCGATGGTGCCGACCAGCGACGTTGAGTTGATCTGCAGCGAACCATCATCGATCCGCGTACCACCGCCGTAGCTGCTGGTGCCACTCAACACCAGCGTGCCGGCGCCCTGCTTGACCACCCGGCCACCCCCACTGATCACTCCCGCATAGCTGCCATCGGCGTCTTGCGCAAAGGTCAGCAACGCATCGTTCTCGATGTTGCCGACCAGGCTGCTGGTGTTGCCCTCCAAGGTGCCTTCCACTATCCGTGTGCCCCCGCCGTAAGTGTTGCTGCCCAGCAGGATCAGCGCACCCGCACCGACCTTGGTCAGGCTGCCGGTACCGGAGACGATGCCGCCGATCTCGAAGCGCGTGCTGCTCTCATCGATATCAAATGTGCCGCCGGCTCCCTGCAGAAACACGCGTCTGGCGTCCGATGGCCCGGTGGCGCCCACGAAACCGGTGAAGCTCGTGCCGCTGACTCGCAATGCGCCGCCATCCAGCGTCAGCGAGCTCGTTGTCGCGCCCAATGCGGATTCCAGCGCAACCGAGAGCACACCACCGTTCACCAGCGTGCCGCCGGTATGGTCATTCACACCGGTCAGGCGCAGCGTGCCGGTGCCGGTCTTGGTCAGGCTGCCCGCTCCGCTCAGCTCGCCGCTGTAAGTGCCATCACCAGCTTGGTCGAACACCAGTGCGGTCTGCACATCGATATCGCCCTGCAGACTGAGGGCATCGCCGATGAGGGTGCCGCCTGCGACCTGGGTGCCACCGCTGTAGCTGTTGGCAGCCGTCAGTCGCAGCGCCCCGGCCCCACTTTTCAGCACCGCGCCATTACCACGTATGGTGCCGTCGAACCGACCGTCGGCGGCCTGCGCGAAGTCCAGCGTTCCGGCCACATCCATGTCGCCCTGCAGGCTCATGGTGTCGCCGCGCAAGGTGCCCGCCGCGACACGGGTTCCGCCTTGGTACGTATTTGTGCCGGTCAACGTCAGTGTGCCGGCGCCCTGCTTGAGGAGTGCGCCGGTACCGTCGATCGCGTTGGCAAAGGTCAGGCTGTCGCTGCGGTTGAACGCCAGCACGCCAGCGACCGTCACGTCGCCCATCAGGCTTCCGGTCGCCCCGCCCGCACCGATCTGGAGCGTGCCGGCGTCAACTTCGACGCCGCCGGACTGGGCCACGTCACCCGTGAAGACCAAGGTGCCGCCGCCGCGCTTCTGCAGCGTTCCCGCCCCGGTAACGGTGCCACCGTAGGTGCCGTCGGTGGCTTGATCGAATACCATCGTTGCGCCGTTGGCTATGTTTCCCTGCAGGCTGGCCGTATCGCCCTGCAACGTGCCCGCTTCCACCGATGTGCCGCCGCCGTAGCTATTGGCGCCAGCCAGCACGAGGGTCCCCGCGCCGCTCTTGCGCACGATGCCGTTGCCGCTGATCTCCCCCGCGAAGCGTCCATCGCTTGCCTGGTCGAACCACACCGTGCCCTCGTTGGTGATGTCGCCGGTCAGGCTGCTCTCATCGCCGCGCAACGTGCCCGCGGCCACGAGCGTGCCGCCGCCATAGACATTGGTACCGGTGAGCCAGAGCGTGCCGGCACCATGTTTTTGCAGGCTGCCGTTACCGCTGATGGCACCCGTGTAGGTGCCATCGGCTGCCTGTGCGAAGTCCAGCACTGCCTGGTTGGCGATGTCGCCCTGAAGGCTTTGGGTATCGCCGTGCAAGATGCCGTCCGCGATCTCGGTGCCACCTGTGTAGGTATTGGTGCCTGTCAGGACCAGCGTGCCCGCACCTTCCTTGCGCAGCGTACCGGCGCCGGCCAAGGACTGGTTCAAGGTGAAGGTCGTGGACGCATCGACGATGTCGATCCCGGCCCCGAGATCGCCCATGCTCACGCTGCGCGGTGTGCTGAGGAACGAGGTGCCGGTGACCTGCAGCGTGCCGCCGTCGATGACCAGGCCGCCGCCGCCCAGAGCGGTGTCGGCCCCCACGGACAGAACGCCGGCTTCCACACGGGTATCGCCGGTATAGGTGTTGACGCCGGTCAATACGAGCGTGCCGGCATCCCCCTTGATGAATCCATCTGTACCTTCCAAGACGTTGTCGATCGTCGCCACGGCATCGCTCGACACCAGGATCTGCGGCGCGCCACTGACATCCGCGACAAGCGTGAGGTTGTCGCCATTGAGACTGTAACCATCACTGAGAAATTGCATCCCGGTCGTGGATACCGTCCCGTCGACACTGCTGACCGCGGCCATCCCCGCATCGCCGCCGAAAATGGCGAATCCCGGTTGCGGTTGCATCGGTGCAGTGATCAACCCATCTGCGTCGGTCCACACCGCAGTGGCATTGCTCCATGTGCCGTCACCGCCGCCAAGTCGGTTGGTATCGGCCAGTCCATTGGCGTTCCAGAAGTTGAGGGTTGCACCTGTCGTATTGATCAGGTTGATCTGCTTGTCCGCAGTCAGGTTCTGGATGAAGAACGTCATCCCGGCGGGCTGGTTGCCAATGGTGATGCCGCTGCCGGTGCCCGACAGTGTCCCGCCATACTCGAACAGCCGGTACACGCCCGGGCCCATGGCCCCTGCGTCAGTGATATTGAGGGTGGCGCCGGTGCCGGCGAATGACAGATTGCCACCCACGCTTACATTGTCGCCGGCGCCGGCGCCGGACTCGGTGATCGGCCCGAAGTCGAAATCCAGCAGGCTGCCTTGCGCAAAGGCTGCGTTGCCCGCGATGGTGAGCGTTCCGATCGAGGCGCCCGGGGCCAAATGTCCATCGGCGGCGATTTGCAGATCCCCCGACAGTGTCCCGTGTCCACCAAAGGTCGCATCCGCCGCCACCGTGGCGCTACCGCCCAGGATCGCGTCGTCGTCGGCACGCGCGCCCACCACGAGGCGGCCGGCGTCCACAACTGTGTTGCCAACGAAGGCGCTGCTGTCACCCGTCAATTGCAAAGTGCCGGCACCGATCTTGCGCAACGTGCCATCGCCGCTCATCTGGCCGTGGTAGATGCCGTCCGTGGGCTGGTCGAAGGTTACGATGCTCAGATTCGCGATGGTCCCCTGCAGGCTGTCTGCATTGCCTTGCAGGTTGCCGGCCGTGACATCGGTCCCGCCGGTGTAGGTGTGCGGGCCGGTAAGAGTGAGCGTACCGGCTCCCTCTTTGATCACACTGCCCTCTTTGGAAATCGTTCCTGAGAATACGGTGTTCGCGTCGCTGGAGAAGGCCAGCGATCCGTGGTTCTCCACGTTGCCGGCCAGTGTCCCGCTGGCGTTGCCGTCACCGATCTGCAGGCGTCCGGCTTCTATAAGGGTTGCGGTTGACGCCGTATTCGCGCCCGTCAGCACCAGCGTCCCAAGCCCTTGCTTGGCGAGCAAGCCGGTGCCGCCGGCGAGTGCCTGGTCCAAGCCCAAGGTGGCGCCGGCCTGCTGCACGTCGATGCTCGCCCGCGTGCCGCCGAGCGTGAACGGTCGTGCCACGTTGCCGAACGAGGGGCCAGTGATGCGCAAGGTTGCATCGCTTATCCCGACACTACCGTTGGCGGCGCCGAGCGTGGTATCGCTGGCAACAGCCAGCGTACCCGCCTGGATCAACGTGCCGCCGCCGTAGGTGTTGGCGCCATCCAGCGTCAACGTGCCGTTGCCACGCTGGATGACGCTGCCGGTGCCGCTGATCTGCCCGCTGAAGGCGAAGCTGTCATTGCGCTGGAACGCGAGTTGCCCGTCGTTGGAAACATTGCCCGTCACGATGCCCGAGGCGTCGTCGTTGCCCAACTGCAACACCCCGGCAGTGATCGTGGTGCCCCCGCCGTACGTCTGATTTCGCGACAAGATCACTGTCCCCGCGCCGGCCTTCGTCACACTACCGGTACCGGAGATCACCCTGTCGTACACCAGGGTGCCATTCCGGTCGAAATAAAGTTGCGCGTTGTTGGTGATGTAGCCGGGGACAGCCCCGGTCATGCCCCCCGTCCCGATTTGCAACCGGCCGGCCGAGATGGTAGTCGCGCCGGTATAGGTGTTGTCTGCCGACAGAACCAGGGTGCCCTCGGCTTGCTTCGTCAACGATCCGCTTCCGCTTATCACACTCCCCAGTGTCAGGGTGCCGGTGCGGTCGATGACGAGCCTGGAACCGTTGCCGATCGGGCCGCTGATCTGCCCCGTTTCGCCGTTGTTGCCGATCTGCAGCGTGCCTTCCTTAATGACCGTGCCGCCGCCGTAGGTGTTGGTACCGGTGAGTACCAGGGTGCCCGGCCCCGATTTGGTGAGTTGGCCGGCGCCGGAGAAAATTCCCGAGACGAGAAAGGTATTCGCGGCCGAGTTAACCTGGAAAGTTCCGTTCCGTGTGCCGACCACGACATCGCGCGTGGTGCCCGTGTAGTTCTTCTCTGCCACGCTAAGCGTGCCGCCATCGAGCGTGACGCCGCCGCTCGCCGCTCCGAGATTGCCGTCGGCGAAGACGCTCAGGGTTCCGCCCTTGATCTGCCACGGCGTCACGACGGTCGTCGTGCCGTCAAGGGTCCACGTCGACGCATCGGACTTCAAAAAATGGGAGAAGCCGAAGTACGCCTCGTTTGTTCCATAGGAGGTTGGTTTTTTCGCTGCAATCCTCGACACATGGAATGTCGCGTCAGCTGCCCCGCCGAGCGACAAGGTGTCGCTGGTGGATTCGCTGATCACATTGCCTACAAACGCATATCCCTGCTCGAGCGTGAGTTGATTGGAGCCACCTCGGAGGACGACTGCATCGCCACGGGTCTGCACGGGCGGATTGGTCACGGATACCGTCCCGCTCAGACCGCCTTTAATGGTACCGGCGTTGACGATGAGTGCATTGCCGCTTGCCGTGACACCCGAGCCGCCGACTCCGGCAGAGGCCACATAGACCGATTTGCCCGACGTGGTTCCTGCAGCACCGCCATCGCCTCCGTAAATGGATTTTTGGTTACGCAAGGTGGCAGCACCCGTCAGCGCCGCACCGGTCCCGCCGCCGCCGCTGAAACCTGGTGCTGTAAAGCCCGCGCCGCCGCTGTTCCCTGCCCCGCCAGTAATAACGCCGCTGCTGACGAGAGTGCCGCCAGAGAGTACGACGCCATAACCACCTGCACCGCCGCCGCCGCCGCCTGAACTGCCTACGCCGCCCGACGAATCCCCACTACCACCGCCATTGCCGCCTTTCCCGCCTTTGCCGCCGGTCAATATGCTCGCGCTGGTAAGCGTGGTGCTTGTTCCCGCAATGACTGCACCCGCCCCACCACCGCCACCGGCGCCGCCACCGCCGTAGCCATTGGCTGCGCCGCCGGCGCCGCCGTTGCCTCCAATGAACGCATCGCCAGAAATAAGGATCCCGCTGGCGTTCCAGCTCCTGGCAATTGCCCCGCCACCGCCACCGCCGCCACCCCGCGTGGACGCATTGTCGCCTACGCCGCCCGCACCGCCGCCGCCCAAGCCACCTATCGACGGCGCGCCGCCAGGCCCGTCACCGCGTCCGCCCACCGCGCCGCCGCCGCCGCCGCCGCCGACCTGGCCCTTGGAAGCATTTGGCGACGCGGTACCACCGCTGCCATTTGGCCCACTACCGTTGTTGCCTTTGGTGTTTGCGGGAGTGCCCCTCCCACCGGCAGTACCCGTCGCGCCTCCGGTGCCTGCAGTGCCCCCATTCTGAGCTGTTCCTCCGTTACCGCCGTTTGTTCCATTGGTAGTGACTGCGTGTGCCGAGAGCGGTAGATATAGCGCGAACATCAAAGCGACCGCCAAGGGCGAAGCGCTCAGCGTGGGGCGCGAAACGCGCGGCGACTTCGCAAAGGAGATCGGGTCACAAGCAACACGGCCCGACGGCAAGATGCGCTGGCGGCAAGCGGCGTTCATGGGCAAACGATTCATCGCACACCCCTCCGATTAAAAGCTGAGGTCGATATCGCTGTGTTGGACGACTACATTGTTTAGGGGTCGAGAATCCTGCCGGTGTCAGCCGCCCCAATGTCTTCTGGGCAGCGCTCTACGTTGCCAAGACTCCAAAAGAAAAACGGTCATCCGTTAGCCGGTGGTTCTTTTTGCCGATTAAAAATCCGTGCCGACCCGTAAGTTCAACTCCATGGAGAACGGTCAAAAACGATACGACATCGAAAAAGGCCGCTATCTGTACCTCGACAATCAGCCAGCATGATCAGCTTGGTATTCCTGCATCGTCAGGCGGGCGAGAAAGCACACGGCAAGAGAAGCACCACAACTTGGCAGCCATCGCTCGCCATCATTGCGCTTTCGAGCGTGATCAACCGGCCGACAGCATACCCCCAGCAACTACGCCATGTACGTGAATTTCCACGTATTGCGTAGCCGGTAAATTTACCGCCCTGTCAGGGCTGCGCCCGGGAGTTGGCAGATCGGCCATTGCCGGCGTCGTCCTTGCTTGGCCATCGCCACGCGGAACATCGCAACAAGTCGTGGTTATCCTTACCCGCCCTCAATTTCGACCCACTTGATGATCCCGGTGAAGCGACTGTCGCGGCCGTAGTCGTCGGTCACCGGCGACTGCGCGTCACGGCCGACATCGGTGTACTCGTAACCGAAGCCGATCGACTCGCTGCGATCGATCCTGCCCGACCCAACCTGCTTGCCGCCCAAGTACAGGGTGAAGTTGCCGCCCTTGCCATCCCGCCGCCGTAGGCAGACTCGACCCGAACCTGATGCCGCCCTCGGGCACGGCCTGCTCGGCACGCACATGCGTCCATTGCAGACCGAACAGCTTGTAGCAGAACTTCGATTTGCCATCCTTGAGGTAGAGCGACCAAGCGCCGCCATACCCGCCCAGGTTGAGGATGACGCCGTGGGCAGCTTCCTTCGGCACCTCGATCTGGCCGGTCAGCAACCATGGTCAGTTGCGCCAGTTGACGACGTGCTGCTCCACCATGCCGCCCATGTCGGACAACAGGATCTGCCGGTCGACCACCAGCGTAGGCCTGCTGGCGACCTCCAGCAGCACCCGCTCGAAGTCGCGATGGTCCAGTGGCAGCACGTTGCACTTGCAGGCCTCGATCAGGAACAGGCACCGCAGTTCCCGGCCTTGCCTATATGCGTTGCAACCTCTCTTAGCCAGATGGCCGTTTCTGCCGCTTAGGCCTGGCAAAAGAATGGACGTATGCCGCTCAACGGATGATTGCGCCAACGCTGCAGCAGGCGCGCGGTTTCCGGAGTGACATGCCAATCCGCCGCATTGGGCAGGTGGCGCCAGCGGTCCACTTGCTGACGGACCGTATTGACGGTGGTGAGGTCATATCGCTGGGTTTCGGTCGAGAGCCCTTTGCCCTCGTCGAATATCAGTTCGCCCCGTTCCGTTTTGCCTTTACGCTTGCGTGGTTTCGGTATGGAGTGAAGAATTCGGCAGTGCGGCGTCTCGTCTGAACGCTTTGCGTTGGCTGGCCGCTCTCATCGAACGCCCAATGACGCGCCAAATAGTCATACGGCGAGTTGAGAATCGGTTTCTCGAAGAACTCGTTGTCCATACTTCCCGTCTCCACTTGCTATCTGGCGCGAGAACGGCACGCCTCGACTACACACTGGAGGGGGCAACGAACGATGCGTGCAGGCGCGGCGCTGATCGCGTGGCCGTTGCCGCAGCTTCTGCACGCTTGACCGGAAATGCCAAAGCGCCGAGAACCAAACATCGTTGAGTCTCGACCAAAATTGGAGCCACCGACTGATCTAAGTGACTACGAGCGACTCTGGTCGGCTTGGCCCCAAGATTCAGGTACAAATAAGCCCGCTATCTTGGCGGGCTTGATGTATTCAAGTACCTGATTTCATTAGAAATTCTGGTGGCTATGGGTGGACTCGAACCACCGACCCCGGCATTATGAGTGCCGTGCTCTAACCAGCTGAGCTACATAGCCTTGAAGATTTCCGCCGCCAGCGTGGCATCGAATGATGCGGGCGGGGCGCGGCAGTTTAATGGCGATGGCGGCAAGGTTCAAGTGTGCGGCTTGCCGCGGGTTTGCGCGCTGTGGTTGAATCGTGTGCAGGACTGGATGCGTTTGCGCCAGCGAATCGCGCCATGCAGACCCAGGAGGCGACATGATTGATTTTGATGGTTATCGCCCGAACGTGGGCATCGTGCTGCTGAATGAAGGTGGCCAGCTGTTCTGGGCGCGGCGGGTCAATCGGGATGGTTGGCAGTTTCCGCAGGGCGGCATGCGTTCGGACGAGACCCCGCTGGAGGCGATGTATCGCGAGCTGGAAGAGGAAACCGGCTTGCTGCCTCATCATGTGGAGGTGGTCAGCGCCACCCACGGCTGGCTGCGTTATCGCCTGCCCAATCGCTACGTGCGCCATCATCAGCGGCCGATCTGCATCGGCCAGAAGCAGGTCTGGTTTTTGCTGAAGCTGGTCAGCAGCGAGGATGACTTGCGGCTGGATGCCGGTGACAAGCCGGAGTTCGATATCTGGCGCTGGGTGGATTTCTGGTATCCAGCGGCGCATGTCGTCAATTTCAAACGGCAGGTGTATGAGCGCGCGCTGCGCCAGTTTGCGCCGCTGGTGGAAGACATGTTCAGTATCGAGATCGGCGTGCTGCCGCCGCGCAGCGCGGTTGCGCCTGGGGCCGTCAAGTCGGACAAGGGCTCGGCGGCGGCCTGAACGAACTCAACACCGCAAACAACGCGATTGTTGACAATCATTCGCATTCGCGTTCTTATACGCGCCATGTATATCTGCCTGTGCAATGCCGTCACCGATCATGACATCCGCCGCGAAGCGGCCGATGGCGTGCGCACGTTTGACGAGTTGCAGGCCCGCACCGGCTGCTCGGATTGCTGCGGCTGCTGTGAAACCGAGGCGCGCGCCACCTTTGAGCAGGTCGCTTCGCAGGTGCTGGTGTCGTTGCCGCTCGTCGCGGCCTGAAATTCCCTCTCCTCTGATCGCACCCCCGTCGAGCGCATTTGATGGTGGCTGGCGCAATGCGTCGGCAAACCGTTTGCATTCGCATTACATCCGCCATCTCGTGGAGTTTGTATAGTGGTCGGATGGAATGGCGCTTGCTTGAAGTTCCCGTTCGTAACCTGATGCAGTCTGGGCAGGTTCTGAGCGTTGCCTGCGAGTCATTGTGGAACGGTGGGCGGGCGATATTTCCGCGTTACGCGGCGCTTCGACTCCGCCTGCTTTGCAGGCTACGCTCAGCGTGAACGGCGGGGGTTTGCAGGCTGCACTCAGCAAGTACGGTTGAGGGTCTGCAGGCTACGCTCAGCGAGGACGGTTGGGAGTTTGCAGGCTACGCGCAACGCGAACGGCGGGGAGGTTAGTCGTCAATCGTGTCCGGATCTTTTATCAACCCACTGGAGAGCACCCATGAAAGGTGATGCCAAGGTCATCGAGTTCCTCAACAAGGTGCTCTACAACGAACTGACTGCGATCAACCAGTATTTTCTGCACTACCGCATGTTCAAGGACTGGGGTTACACCGAGCTGGCCGAGCATGAGTACAAGGAGTCGATCGAGGAGATGAAGCACGCCGATCATCTGATCGAGCGGATACTGTTTCTCGACGGCCTGCCGAATCTGCAGCATCTGGGCAAGCTGCGCATCGGCGAGAACGTGCTCGAATGCATCCAGGGCGATCTCGACCTGGAGATCGCCGCGGTGAAGGATTTGCGCGAGGCGATCAAGCACAGCGAGAGCATTGCCGATTACGTCAGCCGCGACATGTTCAAGAACATCCTGCACGACGAGGAAGAGCACATCGACTGGCTGGAAACCCAGTTCAGCCTGGTCAAGGACATCGGTGCGGAGCGTTACCTGCAGAGCAAGATGGAAAGCTGATCCGCTCACCGGCTGGCACGTTGCTGCGCCAACCGGTGGAAGCGTGCACCGCTTCCTTGACGCTCTCATCACATCGGGGCTATACCTTGCGTTTTGATCGGAACGCCAACGCATGGCTTCACGACCACCGCCGCGCTTTGTCGTGCGCCGCCATGACGATCCCGGTCCGCCGCGCCGCCGACTGTGGTTGGCGCTGGCCTGGTTGGGCAGCCTGCTGCTGACGGCTTGGCTGGCTGGCATGTTCAGCCAGCGCGTGGCGCCCGCTGTTACCGATCACCACGCTCAAAAGGCCTTGCAGGCGCAAGTGGCCGATCTGCAGCAGCAAGTGGCCAACTTGCAGCGCGCCGCGCAGGTTAATGATGTGGCCACCAAATCCCTGCGCGGCACCCTCGCCCAGCGCGAAGAAGAACTCAGTGGCCTGCGCGCCGACTTGGGCTTCTATTCACGCCTGGTCGGTGGCGACAGCCAGCGCCAGGGGCTGAAGCTGCAAGAAGTGAAGTTGCAGCCGATCACCGGCTCGCGTGGCTGGAACCTCACCCTCAGCCTCACCCAGAATGCCAAGCGCGGCGACGAGATTCACGGCACGGTGCAGGTCAGCGTGGAAGGCCTGCGCGGTGACAAGGTGGTCAAGCTTGGCTGGAGCGAGCTCGGCGACACGGCACAGCAGGACGGCATGCCGTTCCAGTTCACCTATTTCCAGCAATTGCACGCCACGATTGTGCTGCCGGCGGACTTTCGTCCGACCCGGCTGCGCATCCTCATTCAACCTACCGACGGCGCAGCGGTTAACCGCGCGGTCGCGTGGAGTGCCGCGTTGAGCGGCAATATCACTACAGCCCAAGGGGATCATGATGCTCAACCGTAAACGCAACGATCAAAACCACATCAGCCACGAGACCAGCCTGATCGCCCGCGGCACGGTAATCTGCGGCGACCTGCGCTTCAGCGGTGCATTGCATCTGGATGGCCGCATCGAGGGCACGGTAATCGCCGAAAGCGAGGACGCGATGCTCACGCTGAGCGAACACGGCGAAGTTGAAGGCGAAATCCATGTGTCGCATGCGGTGCTCAACGGGCATGTGGTGGGCAATGTCACCGTCACGGCCCGGCTCGAACTGGCCGCGCTGGCGCGCATCGATGGCGACCTGCGCTATCACACGCTGGAAATGGCCGCCGGGGCCCAGGTCAACGGCCGAATCACCCGTCAGGCCGAGCCGGCCCAGCGCGAATTGCCCGCGCCGCAACTGCAGGCCGACGACATGGACGACGCCGTACCCGCCTGATACAGCCCAGACGCGATATGCTTGGGACTGTCCGCTTCAGTCCCCATCTAGATAGCCATGGAAACCATCGTTTCGATCCCCGATTACCGCAGCAGTGGTGCGCCGCTGATTTTCACCGAAGCTGCCGCGCACAAGGTGCATGAGCTGATTGCCGAAGAAGGCAATCCGCAGCTGAAACTGCGCGTGTATATCAGCGGTGGTGGTTGTTCGGGTTTCCAGTACGGCTTCACCTTTGATGAAGCGCAGGCCGCGGACGATTTTGCGGTGGAGCGCGAAGGCGTGACGCTGCTGTGCGATCCGCTCTCGCTGCAATACCTCACCGGCGCGCAGATCGACTACGCCGAGAGCCTCAGCGGTGCGCAGTTCGTGATCAGCAATCCGAACGCCAAGACCACTTGCGGCTGCGGCTCATCATTTTCCGCCTGAGCTGATCACGTCATGGATCAGGCCCGGTCTCCGCGTCTCAATACCTTTTCCGGCCTGAGCCTGACCCTCAACCGGATCGCCGAACGCCGCGATGAGGCCGACTGGATCAGCCAGCAGGCCGATTCCCGCGGAGCCCGTTATTTGCTGCTGGATCATGCTGGCGAAGCGTTCTTGTCGCCCGATGGCAATGCGCTGCGCTGGCTTGATGCCGATGAACGCAAGCAGTGGATGGCCGATGCATCGAGCAGCCTGCTCGGCGTCGTCGGCGAGCAGCCGATTTTCATGCTGGTGTTGGACGATGCGGCCCGCGCTGCGGCAATGGAATCGACCCTTGCCGCACGGCGTCTGAGCCTGCGCTCAGCCGGCCTGCAGTTATCTGCGGCCGAAGCGGGCCTGTTCGCGTATGCCAAGGGCTTGTCGCACTGGCAACGCGAGACACGTCACTGCACTAGCTGCGGTGCGCCACTGCAGCTGGTATCGGCCGGTCACCGCGCGCAATGCAGCAATCCCGAATGCGGCCGCCTGCAGTTTCCACGCACCGATGCGGCCGTGATCATGCTGGTCGAACACGAAGGCGCCTGCCTGCTCGGACGACAGGCCGGCTGGCCTGCCGGACGCTATTCCACGCTGGCCGGTTTCGTCGAGCCGGGCGAGTCGCTGGAAGATGCGGTGCGGCGCGAAGTGGCGGAGGAAGCCGGCGTCATCGTGGATGCGGTGCACTATCACTCCTCGCAACCGTGGCCGATGCCGGCGTCGTTGATGATCGGCTTTGTCGCTACCGCCAGCTCGCGCCAGATCCAGCGCCGTGACCAGGAGCTGGAAGATGCGCGCTGGTTCACCCCGCAGCAGGTTGTCGATGGCCTCAACGACGGCAGCTTTCTGCCATCGACGCGTTTGTCGGTGTCGTATCAGTTGCTGGCGCATTGGCTCGAGCAAGAGGCCGGTCTGGATCTGGATGCACTGGTCAGCGCGGCCGAGGCAAACAGTAACCACTGAACTTCGTCGCGACGCGGCTGCATTCACGCCATCTCAAGCAAAACGCTATTCATCACCGAAAGCCTGCGCGATCGTGCGCTGGTGGCGGATGGCTGCATGCCCTGATCGCAGACGGGGTTCGAGGCATTACGCGAGGCACAAACAGTCCCCTACAATGAGGCTCCAGTCCATCAACTGACTTGCCATGGCTCTCCGTCTGCTCGCCGCCCTGATCGCTCTCGCTCTGTTGCACCTGATGCCGCAATTGGCACAGTGGCGGCGCAATGACGTGTTCCGGCGCTGGGTAGCGCAGCTGGGGGATTTGGCGGGTAGCGGGCGAGTGGTACTGGCCTTGTTGCCCGTGGTGTTGCTGTGTTGGCTGTTGTGGCACCTGCTTGGCATATCGCCGCTGGGCATCTTGTTGCAACTGCTGTTTGCCGTGGCGCTGCTGTTGTACTGCTTCGGGCCGCGCGAGTTCGAGTCCGATCTGGAGGCCATTCTCAATGCATCTGACGATGTGCGGCGCGAAGCGGCCGCGCAGGCCTTGGCTGACGATGGCGAGTCGGTCGCTTGGCAAGCACCTGCGCTGGGCGCGACGATCGCTTATGCCGCGTTGCGCCGTCGCTTTGGTGTGCTGTGCTGGTTTTTTCTGCTCGGCCCGCTGGGCGCTTTGCTGTACCGGCTCGCGCAGACCATGGCACGGGACGAATCCGTGGCGCTGGACAGCGATAGCCGCAGCGCCGCGACCTACGTCGCCAATGCGCTGGACTGGCTGCCTGCGCAACTGCTGACCTTCACCCTGGCCGTAGTCGGGCATTGGGATGCGGTGATGAATGCCTGGCGGCACTGGCACAGCCAGATGACGGCGACCAGCTGGTACAGTTCGGGCCCGGGTTTTCTCGGCGCAGCAGCACAGGCCGATATCGTGACGGATGTCGACGCGGGTGACGGCTACGCGGTGGAGCACAGCGACCCGTTGCACGAGCTGACCCGACTACGCCGCATGCTGCTGCGCGCCCTGCTGTTCTGGCTCGGCCTGGTGGCGTTGATCGTGATCGGCGGCTGGATACGCTGAGCGAATCACGCTATCAGGCTTGTTCACCGCGCAACTCGCGCACCCGCGTTTCCAGAGTCGCCACCGTGGCATCGGCCGGTGCCAATGGCGTATCCACCACCAGTTCCACCCGCGCACGAAAGCGTCGTGGCAGCCGCGCCCGGTGCAGTTTCGAGTCACGTCGGCTCCATACGCTGCCCCACAAACCCCGCAGCGCCATCGGTACCACCGGCACCGGGCGACGGGCCAGAATTTTTTCTACACCCGGCTTGAACGACGCGATCTGGCCATCGGCGGTCAAACCGCCTTCCGGAAAGATGCACACCAGCTCGCCGTCAGCCAGCGCCGCGTCGATCGCGTCATAGGCTTGCTGCAGCACCTCGGGACTTTCCTTGTGCCCGGCAATCGGAATCGCCTTGGCGGTATGAAACACAAAGCGCAGCAGCGGGATATTGAAAATCTTGTAATACATCACGAAGCGCGTGGGGCGCCTCAAGTTGGCCATCAGCAGCATCGGATCCATATAGCTGACGTGGTTGCAGACCAGCAGCGCGGGACCGTCGTCAGGTACTTGTTGCATGCCATCCACGCGCACCCGGTACAGCGTGTTGACCAGCACCCAGGTGATGAAGCGCATCAGGAATTCGGGCACCAGGGTAAAGATGTAGCCGGCCACCAGCACGTTGAGCAGCGCGGCGGCCAGGAAGATCTGCGCCGCATCCAGCCCCAACGCACCCAGGCCCAGCCCGAAACCAGCCGCCAGCACGATCAGCAACGCATTCATAATGTTATTGCCGGCGATCACCCGCGACAGCTTCTCGCGCGGCGCGCGCGACTGCACAAAGGCAAACAGCGGCACCACATAGAAGCCCGCGAACACGCCGATCCCGGTGAGGTCCAGCACGATGCGCCAGCTGCCGGTACTTTGCAGGAACGCCAGCCAATTCAGATCGCGCACGGTCGCCATGCCGTGCCGTGCGAGGTAGAGATCGACGCCAAAGGCGGTCAGGCCAAACGCACCCAACGGCACCAGCCCGATCTCCACTCGTCCGCCCGACATTTTCTCGCACAACAAAGCGCCGATACCGCTACCGATGGAGAACAGAGTGAGCACCAACGTGTAGACCGAGCCATCGCCACCGAGCGTGCTGCGCGCGTAAATCGGCAGTTGCGCGATCAGCACCGTACCGAAAAACCAGAACCACGAAATGCCCAGTACAGCATTCCAAACCGCACGATTCGCGTGGGTGATCCCCAATACCCGCGCGGTCTCGCTGAACGGATTCCAGTTGAATTTCAGATCCGGCGCGGTGGCGGGTGCCAACGGGATCTTGCGGCTGACCAGATAACCGATCACCGCCACCGAGATCGTCACCGCCGACGCCAGCAACGGGCCCATGCCAGCCACCCGCATCAACTCGCTGCCGGCGATCATGCCGATCAGCATGGCCAGCTGCGTGCCCATTTCGACCAGGCCATTACCACCCACCAGCTCGGTGGATTTCAACGCCTGCGGCAGAATCGCGTACTTGATCGGACCGAACATGGTCGAGTGCATGCCCATCATGAACAGCACGATCAGCAGCAACTCGAGATGGTGGGTGTAGAAACCGGCCGCCGCCACCAGCATCGCAGCGATCTCGAACAACTTCACCCAGCGGATGATGCGCGTCTTCTCGAACTTCTCCGCCAACTGTCCGGCCGTGGCCGAGAACAGGAAGAACGGAATGATGAACAGCGCCGGGGCCAGATTCGTGTACAGCGACGCCGCATGATCACTCAGCCCCATCTGGTACGCCACCAGCATCACCAGCGCGTTGCGGAACGCATTGTCGTTGAACGCGCCCAACGCCTGGGTCCAGAAGAACGGTGCGAAGCGACGACGACCAAGCAGGGTGAATTGGCTCATGCGGTGTCTTGTCTCCGGATGGATCAATCGCCGGCTCCGCGGAGGAGCTGACCATGAAGAAAATGGTGGCGCTGTACGCGTCTTCGGCATGACGCACAAACGGTTTACTCGCGACTTGAGCATACCCAAAAGCTCAATGCATCGTGCTAGCCAAATCAGGTGCAACGCTGTTCTCGACGGCGTCAAGAACAAGAACAACTTCCGCACTCACCATCGCGCAAAAAAAAAGCGCCACCCTGTTGCCAGGATGGCGCTCCTTCAAACCAGAGTCAGAGCACGCTCAGACTCTTTGACTTCGATCTGAAGTCGTACGTAGCCGACAGACGCATGTAACGCGGCGACTTGTAATACGTGCCCATACCATACGTGTTTGACACAGTGTACGGAGCATCTTCGTAGTTTGCGTCAGTGTTGGTCTCGCTACGATCATTCAACACGTTGAAAATACTCAGTGCCAAGGCCAGCTTGTGATCAGCAAATGCCGGACGGTAGGTCACGTTGAGGTCGACGTTCTCGGTCCACGGAGTATCACCCACAGCGCCTGGGCCACTCACGTGACCACCGCAGTAGTGGTAGTACGAGCCGTAACTGATCGGATCGGCTTCGGTGGTGCCGAAGTAGCCCAAGCAGCTCTTCGGGGTACCCGACTGGATGCGGGCCGTACCCGAGAACATCCACTCCGCGGTCAGCTGGTAGCTGCCGTAGAACTTGAACTGGTGCTGACGGTTGTTCGACAGCAAACCACTGCTACCAAACATCAGCTCAGCAGCATCCCAGTCGACCGTCTTGGAGACGTCGTCCTGCTCGATGTCGGAACGGACCTGGCCTTCGGTGTTGCCCCAGCTACGCGCAAAGGTGTAGTCGACGCGGGCCTGCCACTTGCCATCAAACGGATGCTCCAGGTACAGATCCAGAGCGTAGTACTTGCGCTTTGCACCCTGGTTGAAGCCCCAGTCTGCCTGGCTCATGCTCAGGTTGGTGTAACCGGCGCTGCCGTCGGCATTACCCAGCAGGAAGTTGTTGGTGTAACCCGGGTTGAAGATGTAGCAACCATGGATGTCGTAATCGTCCGGGTTCAGACCCTGCGCGTCCAGCTTGGTCGCCATCTTGCCCGGATCGCAGACGTCATCGATCGCGGTCTGCAGCTCACGATAGGTCGCCTTGGCACCGGCAGCCCACGAAGAGCCGAGGGTCTTGTCGAAGCCGAGGATGTACTCGTCCTGATATTGCGACTTCAGGTCGGTCGGGGCGAAGGTCTTGTTGTCCGGCGCAATGCCGTACTCGCCGTTGGCCGACACCGGACCCGGGCCCATTGCGGTCAAGCCGGTCGGGCTACCGGTAGCGTCGATGCCCGTGTAGGTGAAGTATTCGCGGGTATAGGTCGAGGCGGAGGCGCCACGGATCGCCACGCTGTTCGGCAGGGCGAGGAAGTAGCGACCGGCATTGCCGTAGACCTTGAACGAGGAATCACCGAAGACGTCCCAGCTGGCGCCCAGACGCGGTGCCCACTGGTTCTTCTGGTCAACGTAGGGCTTGCCTGCATCGTTGTAGTTGGTGAAGCGATCGTTGCGCACACCGAGCTTCAGCAGGAAGTTGTCGGAGACCTGCCAGCTGTCCTCGAGGTAGTACGCCTTCTGCTTCAACGACATGCTGGTGGTGGTGGAGAAGATGTACTTCTGTGCGAAGTAACCGTCACCGCCCGGAGCACCGACACCCAGACCCGGGTCATAAGCTACATCTGGCGTACTCGTCTTGGAGTATATCCACATGTAGCCGGGGCCACCCATGGCCTGTCCTTCGTTGTGCGCTTTGAGGGTCATGTTGTCGATACCCACCGCCAGGTGGTGACTACCCAGCTGGTATTCCAGATCGACGCGCAGACCGTCGGTCTTGCTGCCGGCGTCCGGCGAGGTCGCCACATAGGTGGGCACGCCATTGCGGATCGGATTGCCACCGGTGATGGCCGGATCCTGGTTGGTCACACCCGACAGGTACGGGAGGGTATCGCTGATGCCCGGGGTGTGCGCGTAATCGTCGTACGTGCTCTTGCCGTAGGTCGCCGACAGGGTCAGATCGTCGGTGATGTAACCGGTGTACTTGGCGATATCGTACTTCTGCGCGTACTTGTGCGAGATTGCCGCACCTGTCGGATCAGCGCTCTCGGTGCCGGAATCGTAGTCGTAAGCGTACAGGTCACCCTTGTACGACTCGTTGCTCTGGATATGCGTATATTCCAGGATGTTGCTGTCGTTGATGTTCCAGTCGAACTTGGCGTAGATCTTCGGCAGGCTGTACTTGTAATGGTTGTCTGACGGAGCCGAGGAGGCCGAGGAGGCGTGGCTGTTACCCTCCTGCTTTTCGGCTTCTGCCGACAGGAACATGTACAAGCGATCCTTGATCAGCGGACCACCGACATAAGCCGAGTAGGTCGTTGTCCAGCTGGTGTCGCCCTCGCGGGTGCGATACAGCGTGCCCGGCAGGTCGTCGTTGGTGTAGCCGTAGCCGTTCGGCAAGGTCTTGTTCGGGTAGTAGACGTTCTTCGGGTCATTGTCCGCAAACTTCGGAGCCCACAACGCCTGGGCACCGAAATGCCACTCGTTGGTACCGCGTTTGCCGACCTGGCTGATCACGCCGCCGTCAGAACGACCGTACATGGCGCTGTAGCCGCCGGTGTAGATTTCCTGCTGATCGATGGAGCCGTACGGCAGGCCTACGCCGCCGAGGTTCTTCAGCGGCTCGGAGGTGTTGAAGCCGTTGATGTAGTACGCGTTTTCGGTGACACCCGAACCGCCGAACGACACCACGTTGCCGAACGCGCTGCTACCAGCAACAACGCCCGGTGCCAACAGCGCGATTGCCTCGGCGCTGTGAGCGAGCGGCAGCTTGGCCAACTGTTCGGAGGTGATGACCGTACGCGAATCGACCGACGAAACGTCGATCGTCGGCAAGGCATTGGCCTGAACCGTGACGGCTTCCATGTTCTGAGCGTTGCTGCCGCCCGCGAAGGAAACGGTAGTACCCGCACCGACGGTGATGTTGACGTTGTTACGGGTGTCGACAGCGGCGCCATCCTTCTTCAGGGTGACGGTATAGGCGCCGAGAGGCAGGTTGCCGATGCGGTAGCGACCGCTGGCGTCGACCGGCACTTCACGGGTGACACCCGTGGAGCCACTGACCATCACGCTGTCGCCAGCCGGAGCCTGACCCAAAATGTTACCGGTGGTTGCCTGGCCGAAGGCCAAGCCGGCAAAACCCAGACCCAGAGCCAGTGCCAGCGCATTACGCTGGAACTGACGAGTCTTATAATTTTTACGCGAATTCATCAAGGTGACTCCCCATGGTTCGGCCCGAACGTGCCAGGCATAAAAACTTTTTGTGTGTTTGTGTTGACTGACATCAGCCCCGGACAGTTGACCGAATGGCTGATTGACAGCATTGCTGAAACAGCAATTCTTGCGAAATAACACGCAAGTTATTGCGAACTTAGACCATGGAAAGACCGAGGTCAACACTTTCGTAACTTTTTACTTGCTCAAACCTAACTTGACAATGTGAGCGCCTATAAGGTATAGCCGTGCCACTGCGTCGCCACACAGGTAGGTTCACGTCATGAACTCGTATGAAGTTACGAATTTGTCTGACTCGTCTGCCGAAGATAATTTCGCCGATCGCATCAAGTTGTTGATCACGCGCGTGGGCAGCGCCACCGAAATAGCCAGACGATGTGACTTTTCCGAGGGTGTTGTACGCAGTTGGCGTGATGGCAAAACCGACCCCTCACGCGCGCGCTGCGTCACTCTGGCTCGTACGCTGGGGATTTCCCTGCTCTGGCTGGTTGCCGGTGAAGGTGCTCTGCAAGCCGATGTCCTGGATTCTGATCCTGCGGAACAAGGCAGCGCGGCAGAACCCGCCGCCACTCATTCACATATTCGCGTGGCGCATACGCTTGCCTCCCATGCAACCCGGCTCGCGCACGAAGACGGTGACGATGTCGACGCCAGGCGACTAAACGCGGCCATGCGTATTCTGCAGTCGGAGCTGAATCTGGCCAGCAGCCCGATGGCGGTGTCTGACAATACCGATCTGGTCGCCGAGCTCTACCATCTGCTCGGCCCGAACGGCATTCACAAGGATCCACTCGCCATGGTGGGCTTCAACGAGCGATTGGCCAGGCACATTCACGGCAGCAATGGCGCGGCCTGATTGCGCTCCCGACGAACCGTGATTAGCGATGCACGCCGCAGCGGCCCAGCCTGCGGCGTCTCTATGTCAGCCTGCTTGAATCAAAGCAAAGCGATATCGGCGATCGCGCCAAACTGCGCTTTCAGCTGACCGAGCAAGGCCAGCCGATTGCCACGCACTGCCGGGTCATCGGCATTAACCAGCACGCTTTCGAAGAACGCATCCACCGGCGCCTGCAATTGCGACAGGCGCGCCAATACCGCCGCGTAGTCACCCGTCGCCAATGGCTCGGCGGTATCGTGTTGGGCTGAGCGCAAGGCTGCAGCCAGCTCATGCTCGGCCTCGGCCTCGAAGTGGGCCGGGTCAACCGAACGACTGATCGGTGCAGCTTCGGGATCTTCGGCCTGTTTGCGCAGGATGTTGGCCACACGCTTGTTGGCGGCCGCCAGGCTGGAGGCCTGCGGACTGCGCCCGAATTCGGCCACTGCACGCAGACGGCGGTCAAAATCAGCCAGGCTGGTCGGCTGCACTGCCAGCACCGCCTCGAACTGGGCATTGTCGAAGCCCTGCTCGGCGTAGTAGCCGCGCAGACGATCGAGGATGAAGTCGTACAGCTCATCCAGCAAAATCGCCCGACGCGAACCCGCATCAAGTACCGCTGGCTTGCCGTCCTTGCCTGGTTTCAGGCCTGCCGCCAACGCCCGTTCGGGCAGCAGCTCCAGTGCCTCGATCAGGGTGCCGCGCAGGTCCAGCTCCAGACCGCCTTCGATCAAGGTGCGCGCCAGTCCGAGTGCCGCGCGACGCAAGGCAAACGGATCCTTGTTGCCGCCGGGCTTCATGCCAACCGCAAAGATGCCGGCCAGGGTATCCAGACGCTCGGCCGCCGCCAGCACCTGGCCCAGCTTGCCGGCGGCGATCGCGTCGCCACCGAAGCGCGGCTGGTAGTAACTGTCCAGTGCGGCGGCCACCTCGGCCGTCTCGCCATGATGGCTGGCGTAGTAGCGGCCCATCACGCCTTGCAGTTCGGGGAACTCGCCAACCATGCGGGTCAGCAGATCGCATTTGCTGAGACTGGCGGCACGGGTGGCCTGACCGGCATCGACGCCGACCCGGTTGGCGATGATGCGGGACAGTTCAGCCACGCGCACACTCTTGTCCCACAGGCTGCCAAGCGCCTGCTGATAGGTGACGTCCTTGAGCTGTTCCTGATAATCGGCCAGTGGGGTTTTCAGATCTTCATCCCAGAAGAATTTGGCGTCGGCAAAGCGCGGTCGGATTACCCGCTCATAACCCTTGCGGATTTCCGCCGGATCCTTGCTGTCGACATTGGCGATGCCTATGAAGTGCTCGGTCAGCCGATTGTCGGTATCGAATACCGGCACGAACTTCTGGTTGGCCACCATGGTGGTGACCAGTGCCTCGGGTGGCACTTCGAGAAACTCACGCTCGAAGGTGCAGGCAATCGCCACCGGCCATTCGGTGAGATTGGCCAGTTCATCCAGCAGTGCGTTGTCGAAACTCGGCACACCGCCGGTCTGCGCATTGACCAGTTCGATCTGATCGCGAATACGCTGCCGTCGTTCAAACGGATCGGCAAGCACATTGGCTGCACGCATCGCATCCAGCCAACCATCGGCGTCAGCCACGTGCACTGGCTTGGCGTGCATGAAGCGATGTCCGCGTGACTTGCGGCCAGCGGTCAGGCCGAGCACCTCGCCATCAACGATTTCAGCACCGTGCAGCATCACCAGCCAATGCACGGGACGCACGAAGCTGTAATCGTGATCGGCCCAGCGCATCGGCCGGGGAATCGGCAAGCCCTTCAGCGCTTCGTCGACGACTTCCGGCAACAGTGCCGCCACCGGCTGACCCGGCTTGACCGCGCGGAAGACAAACCACGAACCCTTGTCGGTTTCGAGCTTCTCCAACTGATCAAGCTCGACCCCGCATGACTGGGCAAAACCGGCCAGTGCCTTCGACGGCTGACCTTCCGCATCCAGTGCAGCACTCAGCGCCGGGCCACGTCGCTCGATCGCCTGGTCGGGTTGCGCCAACGCCACACCAGGAACGTAGGCGGCCAGGCGGCGTGGCGAGGCATAGGCTTTGGCCAGATCAAGTTCGGCGTCAATGCCTCGCTTGGTCAGGCCATCGCAGATACCACGCAGGAAGGCGGCAGCGAGTTCATCCAGCGCCTTGGGCGGAAGCTCTTCGGTACCCAGTTCGATCAATAAGGGCTTGTGCTCAGCCATGGGTCGGCTCCTTCGCTTGCTTGAGGCCGGGGAAGCCGAGTTTTTCGCGCTGTGCCACATAGGTTTCGGCGACGCCGCGCGAAAGCGTGCGCACGCGCAGGATGTAGCGCTGACGTTCGGTCACGCTGATCGCACGGCGCGCATCAAGCAGATTGAATGTATGGCTGGCTTTCATCACCTGCTCATACGCCGGCAGCGGCAGGTTGGCTTCGATCAGCTGGTTGGCGGTGGCCTCGCAGACATCGAACCAGTGCAGCAGCTCGGGCACGTTGGCGTGTTCGAAGTTGTAGGTGCTCTGTTCCACTTCGTTCTGGTGGAACACATCGCCATAGGTGATGGTGCCGCGCGGGCCGTCGGTCCAGATCAGGTCGTAGACGTTGTCCACGTTCTGCAGATACATCGCCAGCCGCTCCAGGCCGTAGGTGATCTCGCCGGTCACCGGACGGCACTCCAGGCCACCGGCCTGCTGGAAGTAGGTGAACTGGGTCACTTCCATGCCATTGAGCCAAACTTCCCAGCCCAGCCCCCACGCGCCGAGGGTGGGCGATTCCCAGTTGTCCTCGACAAAACGCAGGTCGTGCACCAACGGATCCAGCCCCAGCTCCTTCAGCGAACCGATGTACAGATCCAGGATGTTCTCCGGATTCGGCTTCAGCACCACCTGATACTGGTAATAATGCTGCAGGCGATTGGGGTTGTCGCCATAACGCCCGTCGGTGGGTCGACGCGAGGGCTGCACATAGGCGGCGGCCCACGGCTCGGGACCGAGCGCACGCAGGAACGTGGCGGGATGGAAGGTGCCAGCACCGACTTCGGTATCGAGCGGCTGCAGCAGTACGCAACCCTGTTCCGCCCAGTAGCGGTTGAGGGTCTGGATCACATCCTGGAAGGTACGCGCGGACATGGCTTTCCGTGACGGTGGATAAAGCGCGTTAGTATAGCCACAGCTCGCATTTGCGCCCGAATCTGACCGGGCCGATCCACACAGCAAACGGATACTGGATGGCTGCATCACCCCAAATCGCCTCCTTGCTGGGCCGTCGCGGCCGGCTGGAACTGGATGACCTGCTGGCCGCGCTGGTGGTCGACAACTATGTGCTGGCCGAAGATGCCAAGCAGGTACGCATGGGTTCGCGCGCTGGTCGCAGCACCATCGAACTGCACCCACTGGTGCTGATCGCCAACGCCAACCTGGCCAATCAACGCGACCCGGGTCGCCCGCTCGGGTTGGAGGCGCTGACCGAATGGCTGGCCGGTCACGCCGGCTTGGCGTATCTGAAAATTGATCCGATGAAGATCCACGCCGCCTCGGTGACCCAAGTGGTGAGTCAGGCCTACGCCAAGCGACACAAGATCCTGCCCATTTCGGTATCACCGGGCGAGGCCACGTTCGCCACTAGTGAGCCATTCGAAAATGGCTGGGCCACGGATCTGGGGCAGATGCTGCGGCGTGACATCAAGCGGGTGGTTTCCAACCCGCTGGATATCAACCGCTATCTGCAGGAGTTCTATGGCGTCCAGCGCTCGATCCAACTGGCCCAGGATGCCAAGGGCAGCGACAGCAGCGCCGCGATTCTCAACTTCGAGCAGCTGGTCGACCTGGGCAAGACCGGCGAAGTGGGTGCCGACGACCGCCACGTGGTGCATATCGTCGACTGGCTGTTGCAGTACGCCTTTGAACAGCGCGCCTCGGATATCCATCTGGAGCCGCGGCGCGACACCGGCTATATCCGCTTCCGCATTGATGGCGTGATGCAGAAGGTATTCGAGCTTCCTTCGCCGGTGATGACGGCAGTTACCGCGCGCATCAAGATTCTTGCGCGCATGGACGTGGCCGAGAAACGCCGCCCGCAGGATGGCCGCATCAAAACCCGCACGGCTTCCGGACGCGAGGTGGAGCTGCGTATCTCGAACATGCCCACCGCGTTCGGCGAAAAGGTTGTGATGCGTATCTTTGACCCGGATCTGGTTGTCAAGGATTTCGGCCAGCTCGGTTTTTCGCCAAGCGAGGCGGGCAATTGGCGCAAGATGGTCGAGCGCCCGCACGGCATCGTGCTGGTCACCGGCCCGACCGGCTCAGGCAAGACCACCACGCTGTATTCAACACTCAAGCATCTGGCCAAGCCGGAGCTCAACGTGTGCACGGTGGAAGATCCGATCGAGATGGTCTCGCCGGAGTTCAACCAGATGCAGGTGCACATGGCGATCGACCTGGATTTTGCCGCCGGCGTGCGCACGCTGCTGCGCCAGGATCCGGACATCATCATGGTTGGCGAAATCCGTGATCTGGAAACCGCGCAGATGGCTGTGCAGGCTTCACTGACCGGCCACCTGGTGCTATCAACCTTGCACACCAACGATGCACCGAGCGCGGTCACCCGCCTGCTCGATCTGGGCGTGCCGCATTATCTGATCCAGTCCACCCTGACCGGCGTAGTGGCACAGCGCCTGGTACGCACGCTTTGCGCGCACTGCAAAAAGCCGACAACCCAGAATGCACAGACCTGGGAAGTTCTCACTCACGGCTGGTCGATACCACTCCCGGAGCAGGTTTATGCGCCGGTCGGCTGTCTGGAATGCCGCAATACGGGCTTCATGGGCCGCACCGGCATCTATGAAATGCTGATGCTTTCGCCGCGCATGCGCGGCATGATCAGCGCCCAACTGGATCTCAGTGGCTTCGGTCAGGCCGCCTTGTCCGAAGGCATGCGACCGCTGCGCGTTTCCGCGGCCGATCAGGTGGCTGCCGGGTTGACCACGGTCGAGGAAGTACTCACGGTCTTGCCAACCATTGAAGCTGATCACAACGTTCCATCGTAAACACTTCCCGACATCATTGAACGCAGTGGGCATGAAACCTGTTCTGATCATCCGTACCGGTCGCGCGCCGGACATCATTCGTGCACGTCATGGCGATTTTCCGCACTGGTTTCGACTGAGTGCCGGCGTAGCTCGAGAGCGAATTCAAACCATCGACGTGGTCGCCGGTGAATCATTACCCGACCCCAAGGATGTCGCCGGCGCCATCATCACGGGTTCCGCTGCCATGGTGACCGAGCAGGCGCCGTGGAGCGAGTCCACCGCCGGCTGGGTCCGCAACGCCATGGATGCCGAGCTGCCGCTGTTCGGCGTGTGTTATGGCCATCAGTTGATGGCTCACGCCTTGGGTGGCCGCGTCGGCTACCTGCCCGGCGGACGTGAGATCGGTACCGAGTCGATCGAGCGCCTATTCCCAACAGGCAGCGATGCTTTGGCTGACACGCTGCCGCAGAGTTTCCGCGCGCACACGACGCACGAGCAGAGCGTGCTCAAATTGCCCGCCCACTCCGTATCGCTGGGGCGCTCGGCGCGCGATCCACATCAATTGGTGCGGCATGGACCCAAGGCGCTGAGCGTCCAGTTCCATCCGGAGTTCAGTGCCGACGTGATGCGGGCATATGTTCGCCGGAAGCATGCCGATCTGCATCGCGAAGGGGCCGACCCGGTTCAGATCTTTCGCGCGGTCGCTGCCACGCCATTGGCTCGCGGCTTGTTGCGGCGCTTCGCCCAAATGCATGGCTGGGCTCGCGGCGTCGACTAACCGGGGGCCTTAATGTCGCAATCGACGTGCGATCGACTCGCGGGCAAACAACGCAAAGATCAGCCCGAAAACGAAACCACCAATATGCGCCCACCAGACATACGCGCCATAACTCGGCCCGGCATAGCTGAATAGCAATTGCAGCAAGACCCAGATCCCGATCAACAGGATCGCCGGCACCCGCACGAACTCCAGATACAGCCCCAACGGCAACACCAGGCCCAGCCGGGCCCGTGGAAACAGCGCGATATAGACGCCAACTACGGCCGAGACCGCGCCGCTACAGCCGATGATCGGCAAGCGCACGCCGGCCAGTGACAACGCGCCGATCAGGTTGGCGACGATGCCACCGATCACGAACAAGACCAGAAAACGCAACGGACCCAGTGTGCGCTCGGCCGGCAAGCCGAAGATCACCAGAAACAGCAGGTTGCTCAGCAAGTGCAGCCAGGTGACGTGGATGAAAAGCGCGGTGAACAGTCGCAGCAAAGCCGGGTCAGTGAGCTGCGGCAGCAGAGCTTCATGGGGGTCGAAGATATTCGCCGGCACCGTACCCCATTCCAGCAGAAATGAGATCCGCTCTGGGGATGGGGTCAATGCGAGCCAGACGAAGCTCAGCACACAAACCGTCACGATCAACAGGGTTGCCCACTGCCAACTGGAACGATGTCGCGTTTCGACATGCACAAACAATACCGCGTTCCCCTGGATGGATGCCTTGGCATAGCTATACCCATCTTAGGCGAACACGCCGGCACAAAACCGATACATGTCCCACGCATGCGGAACGACCGCGAACAAAATCGCCCCATCAGCCCTTCGGGCAGCTTGCCCCCGCGTGCGAGGGAAACGGGTTACGGACTAGTCGATGGCGCCGCGCCAACAAGAAAAACCTCAGCGTTTCCGGTAAGGGTGATTCTGGATAGAGCTGTTGGTAGTGGCCTGTTGCCGATTGCGATCGTTGATCGCAACAGCCCCAAAAAGAAAAACCCCCACCGTTTCCGGTGAGGGTGTTTCAGGATAAAGCCCCTGGCGGTGACCTACTCTCGCATGGACAAGCCACACTACCATCGGCGCATGCGCGTTTCACTTCTGAGTT
>Ga0164241_10000318_pt1 | contig 101647 bp, 97 predicted proteins | sample OricomyardsoilBY_FD_108780 | JGI IMG/M metagenome (GOLD analysis project Ga0164241, IMG submission 108780) | Backyard soil microbial communities from Emeryville, California, USA - Original compost - Back yard soil (BY) | ecosystem: Environmental > Terrestrial > Soil > Unclassified | place... | reverse complement strand
CCCTCCGGGCCACCTCCCCCGCATCGCGGGGGAGGATCTCAGGCGCCGCATTGACTCCCCCGCCCGCCCCCGTATTTTCCGCCGCGTTCGCGTGACTGGCGTTGAAGGTGGGAAACCACCGGGGAGCTCGAACCTCATAAGCCGCGCGCCTGGGCTCCCTTCTGACAACCACAGACCTGGAGTCCGCCGTGCCCGCAGCGCCCGATTATCCGTCCGCCCCCGATCTCGTCGCGCCTGCGCGCGCCCTGCTGTCGGTCTCCGACAAGACCGGCCTGGTCGAAGCCGCCCAGGTCCTGCACGCCGCCGGCGTCGAGCTGGTCTCGACCGGCGGCACCAAGGCCGCGATCGCCGCGGCCGGGATCCCGGTCAAGGACGTCTCGGACCTGACGGGCTTCCCCGAGATGATGGACGGCCGGGTGAAGACCCTGCACCCGGTGGTGCACGGCGGCCTGCTGGGCGTCCGCGACGCCCCCGAGCACGCGCAGGCCATGGCCGACCACGGCATCGGCGGCATCGATATCCTGTACGTGAACCTCTATCCGTTCGAGGCGACCGTCGCGAAAGGAGGTTCTTACGCGGAATGCGTCGAGAACATCGACATCGGCGGCCCGGCCATGATCCGCTCGGCGGCCAAGAACCACGGCTACGTCGCCGTCTGCACCGATCCGGCCGACCTGGCCGAAGTGCTGGAAGCCCTGAAGGCCGGCGGGACGACGCTGGCTCTGCGCCAGACCCTGGCGGCCCGCGCCTATGCCCGCACGGCGGCCTATGACGCGGCGATCTCGGCCTGGTTCGCCCAGGCCCTGGAGCAGGACTTCCCGGCCCGCAAGGCGATCGCCGGGACCTTGCGCCAAACCATGCGCTACGGCGAGAACCCGCACCAGAAGGCGGCCTTCTACACCTTCCCGAACCCGCGCACCGGGGTGGCCACGGCGACCCAGCTGCAGGGCAAGGAACTCAGCTACAACAACATCAACGACACCGACGCGGCCTTCGAGCTGATCGCCGAGTTCGACCCGGCGGCCGGCCCAGCCGTGGCGATCATCAAGCACGCCAATCCGTGCGGCGTGGCGGTCGGCGGCAGCCAGCGCGAGGCCTATGAGCGGGCCCTGGCCTGCGACCCGACCTCGGCCTTCGGCGGCATCGTGGCGGTGAACTCGCGCCTGACGCGCGAGGCGGCCGAAGCGATGGTCGAGATCTTCACCGAGGTGGTCATCGCCCCCGAGGCCGACGACGACGCCATCGCCGTGTTCGCGGCCAAGAAGAACCTGCGCCTGCTGGTCACCGGCGGCCTGCCTGACCCGCTGTCGACCGGCGACACGTTCAAGAGCGTGGCCGGCGGCTTCCTCGTCCAGTCGCGCGACGACGCCCGGATCAAGGCCGGCGACCTGAAGATCGTCACCCAGCGCCAGCCGACGGAAGACGAGATCCGCGACATGCTGTTCGCCTTCACGGTCGGCAAGCACGTCAAGTCCAACGCCATCGTCTATGCCCGCGCCGGCCAGACCCTGGGCGTCGGGGCCGGCCAGATGAACCGCAAGGACTCGGCTCGCATCGCGGCGCTGCGGGCGGCCGATTTCGGGCTCGACCTGAAGGGCTGCGCCTGCGCCTCGGAGGCCTTCTTCCCGTTCGCCGACGGCCTGATCCAGGCGGCGGAAGCGGGGGCGACGGCGATCATCCAGCCGGGCGGCTCGATGCGCGACCCGGAAGTGATCGAGGCGGCCGACAAGCTTGGCCTCACAATGGCCTTCACCGGTGTGCGAGTGTTCCGACACTAAGCACGCTAAGAGGTCGTCGATGGACAGCGCCGCCTGGGGCGAGAAGGTCGCCAAGCACTCCCGGGTGTTCAAGCCTGCGGGTCCAGGACCGTTCCCGGTGGCGCTGATCCTGCACGGCTGCGGCGGCAAGACGCCGTTCCTCGAGGAATACGCCCGGGCCGCCGTCGCGGCGGGCTGGGCGGCCGTAGTGGTCGATTCCTTGAAGCCGCGCGGCATGTCCAGCCTGGACGCCAAGCTCTTCGTCTGCACCGGCGTGGCGCTGCGTGGCCTGACCCGCGCGGCCGACGTCTTCGCCATGCTGGCGTGGCTGGAGACGCAAGCCTGGGCCGATGCGGACCGCGTCTTCCTGGCCGGCTGGAGCCATGGCGGCTGGACGATCATGGACAGCTACGCGATCGGCGACAACGCCGCGCGGGCCACCAAGCTGGCTGACGCCGACCCGGCCCGGCTGCGGCGGTCGGTGAAGGGCGCGCTGCTGGTCTATCCGTATGCGGGCTATCCCTCCCTGACCTCGCGCCGAGGCTGGGGAGAGGGTGCGCCGCCGGTCTGGTCGGTGCTGGGCGGCAAGGACGCCGTGGTCGGCTGGAAGCTGCCGGCCAAGGCGCTGGACCGGCTGGCGGGCGACGGCCTGCGCGTGGATCGCGTCATGTTCGACGACGCCACCCACGCCTTCGACGACGACAAGGCCAACGATCCCCGGGCCCGCTACCGGCCTGATCTCTTCGCGGAGGTGCGGAGCTATTTCACCGGAGCGCTGACGGCCTGCGGCTGAGCGCGACGGAGTTGGGTCGGGCCGCGATAGAGGCGGCGCCAGACCCACTCCAGCGGGCCGATCGCGAACCGCTCCATCCACCAGCGCGACCACAGGATCTGGACGATCCAGACGGCGATCGCGAGGGCGGCGAAGACGGGGCGGTCGACCTTGCCATGCAGGCCGGGGCCGCGTCCGCCGTAGAAGATCGCGGTCATGATCAGCGACTGGGCCAGATAGTTGCTGAACGCCATCTGCCCGACCGGGGCCAGGACCTTCGGGATCGCCGACCAGGCCTCGGACCGGCTAGCGAACACCATCAGGCCGACATAGGCCAGGGTGATCAGCGGCGCGGTCCCCCACTGGACGGCCATGGCGATCAGCGCCAAGGGCCTAGGCAGGCCCAGCAGCACCTGGGCGACGAACAGGCCGCCGATGACGACCGAGGCGGTCAGGCCGACGGCGATCAGGGCCTTGTAGACGCGATCCGAGGCCTGGCCGGTCAGGATCCCGAGCTTGAAACAGCCCAGGCCGATCATCATCAGGGCCGAGGTCATGACGAAGATGAATGGCTCGCCGGGCAGGAAATCCAGGCGATCCCTGGCGTTCTGGACCAGCGACTGCACGAAGGTCCCGCCGTACTGGACCTCGGCCATCCTGGCCTGGGCCGCGTCCTTGGCGGTCTCCAGGGCCAGCTGGGCCGGATCGTGCTGGAAGACGATGGCGCCGACGACGCCGGCGATCATCAGCACCGAGAACGTCGTCCAGATGAACACCCCGACCCGGATCAGTCGGGCCGGCGCCCAGGAGCGGACCCGCATCACCGCGAAGCCGGCCAGGGCATAGCTTAGCAGCACGTCGCCGAACCAGATGGCGAAGCCGTGCAGCAGGCCGAAGACAAGCATCCAGGCCAGGCGCTTCTTCAAGGTCGCGGTGCGCTCGGCGTCGGCCCGCTCGCCGCCGACCAGGAAGATCGAGACGCCGAACAGCATGGCGAACAGGGTCACGAACTTGCGCTGGAACAGCCACTGGGTGACGACCCAGACGCTGAGGGTCGCCGCGCCCGTCCCATGCGGCCAGTGCGCCGCCGACTCCGACAGCGGCGGGGCCACGGCGAAGTCCGGAAGATTGCACAGCAGGATGCCCAGGACCCCCAGGCCCCGCAGCGAGTCCAGCAGGACGATCCGCTCCTTGCTCATGGGGCGCGGCGCGGGGCGGAAGTCAAAACGAGGGCGCCCAGGGCCATGAAGGCGGCCGAGACGACGACCGCGATCCGCTGGTCGCCGGCCAGCCGGGTGCCAATAGCGATGACCAGCGGGGCCAGGAAGGCGGTGGCCTTGCCCGACAGCGCATAGAGCCCGAACCACCGCCCGGTCTCGCCCGCCGGCGCCAGCTCGGCCATCCAGGCGCGGAGGCTGGATTGCGCCGTGCCGAAGGTCAGGCCGACGAACAGGCTGAAGAACAGGAACATCCGCTCAGGGACACTGGCGAACAGGACTCCGGCCTTGGCGGGCGCGACCTGGATCAGGAAGAAGATCGTATCCTTGCCGACCATCCCGACCCCGACGGCGCCGAACAGCACCACGCCGGTGGCGATCAGCACGGTGGCCTTGGAGCCCAGCTTCTGGTCGACCCGTCCGCCGATGAACGTGCCGATCCCGGCGGCCACCGACAGCAGGATCGCGTAGAGCCCCAGCTGCGTCGTCGTCCAGCCGAACAGGCCCGCCGCCAGCACGCCGCCAGCACGCCGCCGAAGGCAATGAAGCTGGAAATGCCGTCACCCAGCAGCATCCGGCCGATCAGGAACCTCAGCATGTGCGGCCGGCTGGGCAGGCTGCGGATCGTCGCCCACAGCTCGGCCAGCGGCTTCTCGCCGGCGCCCTCCGATGGCTTGGGCGCGACCAGCATCAGCGGCCAGGCGAAGGCCAGGAACCACACGGCCACCAGCGGGCCGACGATCCGGTCCGGCTCGTGCAGGGCCTTCGACAGGCCCAGCATCGGAACCTTGGGCAGCGAGAAGCAGAAGAGGACGATGAACAGGGTGATCAGCGCCCCGACATAGGCCAGCGCCCAGGCGGTGCCCGACAGCCGCCCGATCTGGCCCGGCTTGGCCACCACCGGCAGCAGGGCGTTCATCACCGTCACGCCCAGCTCGGCCACGACGCTGGCCACGACCAGGCAGCCGAGGATCAGCGGGATGCGCGACGTCTCGCCCGGGACCGCCCACCACAGGCCGGCGCTGGCGATCACGAACGGAACGGCCAAGAAGACCAGCCAGGTGCGCGGATTGCGCCGGGCGTCCAGCGTCGCGCCCAGCAGCGGGCTCAGCACGGCGATGGCCAGGCCCGAGAAGACCCCGGCATAGCCCAGCAGGCTTTGACCCCGCACCGGATCGCCGACGAAGCCGGCGGCGAAATAGGGCGTGAAGATGAAGGTCGCGATCAGCGCCCAATAGGGCTGCTGCGCCCACTCGTAGAGCGTCCAGGCAACTCGCCGGCGATCGCCCTGATCCATGCTCTACGCTCCCTCGCCCACCCTTCCCTCGTAAGGGAGGGATGGGCGAGGGGCTAGTGCTTAAGCGGCGGTCGACAGTTCCCGCAACGCCGCGTTGGCGATGGTGAGCTTGGCGAAGGTCCAGCCGCCGCCGGCCTGTTCGATGTCCTCGATCGTGCGCTTGACCGCCTTGGGGCGATCGCCGCGCAGGGCTGCCCAGGAGGCGATGGCCGACTTGGCGGCGGCCTCGTCCTCGCCGGCCTGGGCATTGGCGGCGAACTTCAGCACCGACTGGGTGATCGAGGTCTGCTCGGTCAGCATGTCCTCGATCAGGCGGCGGACCGCCAGGCGCTCGAAGGCGTCACCGCCGACGAACGAGCCGGCCGCGCCGCGCAGGCGGTCGAAGCCGAAGGCCGCGCCGACTTGATGGTACAGGCGGGCGACGTTCTCGACGCTCCAGCTAGAGGCGTTGGCCAGGTCGACGAGGTCAGCGGCCGTGGTCAGCGGCTGCAGGGCCGCGACGGCCTGGGCCAGGGCTTCCGGCGCGCCGTCGGCGACATAAGCCTTCACCCGCTTGGCGACGGTCTTCTGCTCGTACGGCGACAGGATGGCCGGGGCCATGCCGGTCAGGGTCTTCACCGCCGGACCGTAGGCTTCGACCAGCTGCTGGACGGTGGCCTTGTCGCGCACCGCGCGGCGGGCCAGCCAGAAGCTGAGGCTACGCAGGGCATAGGCCAGGGCCTTGTACAGCGCCGTCTGGCCATCGGCCGAGGCCTTGTTGTCGAGCGCGTTGACCTGGTCCCACAGACCATCGATCCCGAGGATTTCGCGAGCGGCCGTGAAGCCCACGACCACCGCGCCGACATCGGCGACCGCAGCGGCCTTCAGGCGGCTGACGAAGGTCGGGCCGCACATGTTGACCATCTGGTTGCCGACCACCGTGGCGATGATCTCGCGCTTCAGGCGGTGCTTCTGCATGGCGTCGGCGTACTTGCCGAGCGCCTTGGGGAAGTAGCCGCGCAGGGTGGCCTCGAACCACGGATCGTCCGGCGCCTGGCTGGCGACGATGTCGTCGAAGAGGTCCAGCTTGCCATAGGCCAGCAGCACCGCCAGTTCGGGCCGGGTCAGGCCCTTGTTGGCGGCCTTGCGCTCCAGCAGCGTCGTATTGGTCGGCAGGCCCTCGACCTTGCGATCCAGGCGGCCGCGCTGCTCCAGGTCGACCATGTAGCGGATCTGGGCGTCGACCTCCGAGACGGCGTCGCTTTCCAGCAGAGTCAGGGCCAGGGTCTGATCGTAATTGTGCTCCAGCACGTGATGGCCGACATCGTCGGTCATTGAGGCCAGCAGCGTGTTGCGGCTTTCGCGGGTCAGCTCGCCGCCGCGCTCCAGGATGCCGGTCAGGATCTTGATATTGACCTCGTGGTCGGAGCTGTCGACGCCGGCCGAGTTGTCGATGGCGTCGGTGTTGATGTGACCGCCGGCCTGGGCGAACTCGATGCGGCCGGCCTGGGTCAGGCCCAGGTTCGCGCCTTCACCAACCACCTTGACCCGCAGGTCCGAGCCGTTGATGCGGATGGCGTCATTGGCCTTGTCGCCGGCGTCGGCGTTGCTCTCGCCCTTGGCCTTCACATAGGTGCCGATGCCGCCGAGATAGAGCAGCTCGGCCTTCGACTTCAGGATCGCGGTCATCAGCTCGGCCGGCGAGACGGCCTCGGCCTTGATCTCGAACAGCTCGCGGACTTCCTTCGACAGCGGGATGCTCTTCAGGCTGCGGGCGAAGACGCCGCCGCCGGCCGAGATCTTCGACTTGTCGTAATCCTCCCACGACGAGCGCGGCAGCTTGAACATCCGGTCGCGCTCTTCCCACGACGACGTCGGATCCGGGTTCGGGTCGAGGAAGATGTGGCGGTGATCGAAGGCGGCCAGCAGCTTGGTCTGCTTGGACAGCAGCATGCCGTTGCCGAACACGTCGCCGGACATGTCGCCGACGCCGACCACGGTGAAGGGCTGGGTCTGGATGTCCTTGCCCAGCTCGCGGAAGTGGCGCTTGACCGCTTCCCAGGCGCCGCGGGCGGTGATGCCCATGACCTTGTGGTCGTAGCCGACGCTGCCACCCGAGGCGAAGGCGTCGCCCAGCCAGAAGCCGTAGCTCTCGGCCACGCCGTTGGCGATGTCGGAGAAGGTCGCCGTGCCCTTGTCGGCGGCGACGACCAGGTACGGGTCCTGGCCGTCATGCGCGACGACCGAGGCGGGCGGCACCACTTGGTTATCGGCGTCGATATTGTCCGTCAGGTCCAGCAGACCCGACAGGAAGGTTTTGTAGGCGCGGATCGCCTCGGCCTGGATCGCGTCGCGATCGCCGCCGCGCGGCAGGTTCTTCGGATAGAAGCCGCCTTTAGAACCAACTGGCACGATGACCGCGTTCTTGACCTGCTGGGCCTTCACCAGGCCCAGAACCTCGGTGCGGAAGTCGTCGCGGCGGTCCGACCAGCGCAGGCCGCCCCGGGCGACCGGACCGAAGCGCAGGTGCACGCCCTCGACGTGCGGGGCCGAGACGTAGATCTCGCGATAGGGCTTGGGCGCCGGCAGGTCTTCCAGCTCGCGCGAGGCGATCTTGAAGCTGATGTACGGCTTGGGGCCGCCGTCAGCGGCCGGCTGGTAGAAATTGGTGCGCTGGATCGCGCCGACCAGGGCGGCCAGGCGGCGTAGCACGCGGTCGGCGTCCAGGCTTTCGACGGCCTGCAGCGCCTCGGTGATCTTGCCCTCGACGGCTTTCGCCTGCTCCTTGCGGGTGGCCAGGTCGGCGCGAACGGCCGGGTCGAACTTGGTCTGGAAGAGATCGAGGATCAGACGGGCGACGCCGGGGTGATCCGCCAGGGCCTGCTCCTGCACGCCCTGGCTGGGGTCCAGGCCCGACTGCTGGCGATAGCGGGCCAGGGCGCGGATCAGGGCGGCCTCGCGCCAGCCGATGCCCAGCTCCAGCACCAGGCGGTTGAAGCCGTCGCTCTCGGCGCGGCCCGTCCAGATGGCGACGAAGGCGGCCTCGAAGGCCTGCTTGATGTCGGCGAAGACCAGATGCTCGCCGGCCTCGTCGCGCAGGACGAATTCGTGGACCCAGACCGGCTTGCCGTCCGGCGAGACCTTGAAGCCGTCTTCGATCAGGGCTTTGAGGCCCATGTGCTCCAGGATCGGCAGCACGTCGGCCAGCGGCGCGGCGGCGCCCGGGCGATAGAGCTTGAAGCGCAGCGTCACCGCGTCGTCGCCCGCGCGGCGGAAGGCGCGGACACGGACGGCTTCGCCGTCCTTCAGGTCGTCGATGACCTCGATGTCGGCCAGGGCCTCGTCGGCGTCGTACTGGTCGCGATAGCCGGGCGGGAAGGCGCCTGCGTAACGGGCCAGCAGCTGGGCGACGCGGCCCGTCGAGCCTTCGCGGACGATCGCCTCGAAGCGGTCGTCCCAGGTGCGGGCGGTCTCGGCGATGGCGGCCTCGACGGCGGCCATGTCGGGCTCGGCGTGGTCGCCGGGCGTCACGCCCAGGATGTAATGGACGCGGGCCAGCGGGGCGTCCGAGAAGCTCGGATAATAGGCCGACACCCGGCCCCGGAACGCCTGCGCCAGGATATCGCCAGCCCGGGCGCGAACGCCCGAGTCGTAGCGGTCGCGCGGCACGAACATCAGCACCGAGATGAAGCGGTCGAACGGGTCGCGGCGGGCGAACAGCTTGACGCGCGGACGGTCATAGAGGTGCAGCACGCCCATGGCCGTGGCCAGCAGCTGGGCCTCGTCGGTCTGGAACAGCTCGTCGCGCGGCCAGGTCTCGAGGATGTTGCGCAGGCGCTTGCCGTTGTGGCTGTCTGGATCCTTGCCGGCGCTGGTCAGCACGTGGGCGACCTTGCGGCGGACCAACGGCACCTCGTGGGCCGGGGTCTCATAGGCCTCGGCGGTGAACAGGCCCACGAAGCGGACCTCGCCCGAGGCCTTGCCGTCAGCGCCGTAACGACGCACGCCGATGTAATCCATATAGCCGCGACGGTGGACGCGCGAGCGCAGGTTCGACTTGGCCACCACGATCGGGTCGCCGATGTCGATGTGGCTGCGGACCTGGGCCGACAGGATGGCCGGCTCGCTGCCCCGACGCAGCACGGTGCGATCCTGGTCGCGCAGCACGCCCAGGCTGCCTTCGGGCTGGTACAGCGGCTCCTCGGCCGCGTAGCCGCCGTCGGCGGTGCGGGGATATTCGTAGACGCGGGCGCCCAGGAACACGAAGTGGTCGCTCTCGAGCCAGTCGAGGAAGTCGAGGTCCTCGGACTTCTCCTCGACCGAGACCGGGGTGGTCGCCCCCTTCAGTTCGGCGATCGTGCGGCGCATCAGGGCGCGCATGGCCTCGAAGTCCTGCACGGCCACCTGGACGTCGGACAGCGCCGCGCGGACGCCTTCCAACAGGGCCGCCTCACGGTCCTCGCCGACCGGGGCCAGCCAGATCTGGATCATCGACCGACGGACGCCGCCGCAGTCGGCCACGGGGTGGAACATGGCGCGGACCGAGAAGCCGGCCTCGGTCACCTCGCCCATGATGCTGTCGACCAGGAACGGCCGGTCGGCCTGGACGATCTCCAGCAGGTCGGAGGGGGTTTCGCCAGCCTCGGTGCGGCGCAGGCGGATGGCCGGTTCGGAAACGTCCTTGGCCTCTTCGCCGAAGCGCCAGAAGTCGGCCAGGGCGCCGGCCACGTCGGCGACGTCCAGACCGGGCAGTTCCTCGGCCGACCAGTCGTCCTGGGCCTGGGTGGCGAAGCCGCGCGCGGCGGGCGACAGGGCCTCGGCCGACACGCCCAGGGCCTGGGCGAAGGCGGTCACCAGCGGACCGATCGGGGCCTCAGCGGACTTGAGGTCGTTTTTTTCACCGATCATAGGATTTCCTCGCGAATTTTTGGTCGGAACCTAGCCCTTTTGGGCGTTACTTCAACCGCTAGAGGGCAAATTGGAAAGAATTCGTGTTCGCCGCCGCGCTCAGCCGGAAACGGAAACGCCGCCGGCTGGGGGAAGCCGGCGGCGCGGGCCCGCACGGGGTGTTGCGGGCGGTATCCGCTTCAGTCCGGGCGGCCATGCCAGCCGGGACCTGCGGGGTGTCCGGGTGGGGGGCGCCGGACAAGGCATAGATAGGAACCCCTCCACCCATGTTAAGGGGCGCGCTCATTTCTTTCGCGCAGCCGGACGCGTCAGCTTGCGCGCCGTCTGCCGCGCCGGCGAGGAATCCGGGGCCGGGCCGTGGCCGCCCTTGCCCACGCCCTGCGGGTCGCCGTCCTCGGACAGCAGGATGGCGATCCAGCGCGAGCCCTCGAACTGGGCCAGGATCACCATGGCCGCCACGGTCAGCGGCGTGGACAGGAACATGCCCGGCACGCCCCACAGCGCGCCCCAGACCGCCAGGGACAACAGGATCACCGTCGGGTCCATGTTCAGGCTGTCGCCCTGCATGCGCGGATAGATGACGTTGCCGACCACGAAGAAGATGCCCTGCAGGGCCGCGAACAGGATGATCGCCGGCCACAGGCTGTCGGGGAACTGCACCAGGGCGAACAGCGGCGGCAGGAAGCAGCCGACCGCGCCGCCGATGATCGGCAGATAGGCGGCCAGGAAGATCAGGAACGCCCAGAAGAAGGCGTTGTCCAACCGGACCAGCATCATCACCACCCAGGCGGCGACCGCGATCATCAGGCCGGTGACCGTCTGGATCCACAGGTACTGCTCCACCCCGTCGCGGATGCGCTGGAACATGCTCATGTTCTGGTCGCGCTCGGCATGGTGCGGGAAGAGTGCGACGATCTTTCGGCCAAAGCCCTTCCGCGAGGCCAGGATGAAGCCGAGATAGATCAACACCAGCACGGCGCTGGTGGCGAAGCTGTTGAACGACTGGGCCACGTCGCCGAAGTAGCGCTGCGGGTTCAGCTGCTTGACCACGTCGCCGATGGTCGGGGCGACCTTCAGCTCAAGGCCCGGGGCCCAGTGCGACACGATGGGCGCGAACTTGGCGATGATGGCGTTGAGGCTGGCGACATATTCCGACGAGTGGTCGAAGAACGCCTTGCCGTTGTCGACCACGATCCAGATCGACACCCCGAACAACAGCAACGACAGAACCACCGCCGTCGGCAGGGCCAGCTTCTTCGGATAGCCGGGCGCGCGCAGGGTCAGCACGCGGGCGAAGCTGTCGATCATCACCGCCAGGAACAGGGCCAGGGCCAGCGGCGTCAGGATGTCCTGCATCCATTTCAGCGTCGCCCCGCCGGCGATCACGGCCAGGAAGACCACCGCATTGCGCGTCGTGACCGGCGGCGGAGCGCGGGGCGGGTCGGTGGCCGTCATTTGTAAAATATCTCCAGAGGCGAGCCCGACATTGCCCGTCCCGATTGGCGGCGCGCAAGGCCCCGGCTAGGGTTCGGGCCAATGTTATGAGGAGTCGGGCCCATGTCCCTGTCGATCGGCGAAAACGAGATCCTGGTTGGCCTGGGCGAAGGACCGGTGACGCAGAGGCTCGATCGCTCGAACCGCCACGGCGTGGTGGCAGGCGCGACGGGCACCGGCAAGACCGTGACCCTGCAGGTCCTGGCCCAGGCCTTCTCCGACGCCGGCGTGCCGGTCTTCGCCGCCGACGTGAAGGGCGACCTCTCGGGCGTGGCCATGCCCGGGACCCCGAACGAGAAGATGCAGGCCCGCGCCGACTCGATGGGCCTGGTCCTTTCGCCGGCCGCGCCGCCGGTGATGTTCTGGGACCTGTTCGGCCAGAAGGGCCACCCGATCCGCACGACCATCTCCGAGATGGGTCCGCTGCTGCTGTCGCGCCTGTTGGAGCTGAACGACGTGCAGGAAGGCGTGCTGACCATCGTCTTCCACGTCGCCGACCAGGACGGCCTGCTGCTGCTGGACCTCAAGGACCTGCAAGCTGCGCTGAAATACGTCGCCGACCATGCCGACGAGATCGGCACGCAATATGGCAACGTCTCGGCCGCCACGGTCGGCGCGATCCAGCGCAAGCTGCTGACGCTCCAGACCCAGGGCGCCGAACACTTCTTCGGCGAGCCGGCCCTGGACCTCACCGACATCATGCGCACCGACGCGGCGGGCCGTGGCTATGTCAGCCTGTTGGCCGCCGACCGCCTGATCCAGTCGCCCAAGCTCTATTCGACCTTCCTGCTGTGGCTGCTGTCGGAGCTGTTCGAGGTGCTGCCCGAGGTCGGTGATCCGGAGCAGCCCAAGCTCGTGTTCTTCTTCGACGAGGCCCACCTCCTGTTCAACGACGCGCCCAAGCCGCTGCTGGAGAAGATCGAACAGGTCGTGCGCCTGATCCGCTCCAAGGGCGTGGGCATCTATTTCGTCACCCAGAACCCGGCCGACATTCCCGACGCGGTGCTGGGCCAACTGGGCGCCCGCGTGCAGCACGCCCTGCGCGCCTACACCCCCGCCGACCAGAAGGGGCTGAAGGCCGCCGCCCAGTCGTTCCGGGTCAATCCCAGCTTCGACACCGCCGAGACCATCCAGGCCCTAGGCGTCGGCGAGGCCCTGGTCTCGACCCTCGACGAGAAGGGCGCGCCCAAGGTCGTGCAGAAGACCCTGATCCGCCCGCCGGCCTCGCGCCTGGGCCCGCTGACGCCGGCCGAGCGCACGTCGCTGCAAGGCCAGAGCCCAGTGGCCGGCGTCTATGACACCACGGTCGATCGCGACTCCGCCTACGAGATCCTGCAAGGCCGCGCCAAGAAGGCGCAAGCCGACGCCGACCAGGCCCGCGAACAGGCTGAGGACGACAAGCGCGAGGCCGCCGAGGCCAAGGTCCGTGAACGCGAGGAAGCCGCCGCCGCGCGCGCCAGCCGTCCGCGCGCCTCCAGCCGCCAGACCATGACCGAGGCCTTCGCCACCACCCTGGTCCGCACCGTCGCCTCGACGGCCGGGCGCGAGCTGATGCGCGGCCTGTTGGGCGGACTGCTCGGCGGATCGACTACCCGGCGTCGGCGCTAGTCCGACGCTTGCGAGGTCTCTTCTTCGGGGGGACCTCGCGGCCAGCCAGCAGGGCCGAGGCGATCTCGGCCAGCTGGTCGATCTGGAACGGCTTGCGCAGCACCGGCCAGGGCAGGTCCGCCGGCGCGGTGTCCATGCGGTCGCCCGCATAGCCGGTGGTCAGCAGCACAGCCATGTCCGGTCGGTGGGCCGAGGCCGACCGCGCCAGGTCCACGCCGCTGACGCCGCCGGGCATGATCACGTCGGACATCAGCAAGTCGAAGGCCACGCCCTCTTCCAGCGCCTCCAGGGCCGAGGCCCCGTTCTCGGCGGTGGTGACCTCGCAGCCCAGGTCGCGCAGCAGGCCGTCGGCCATCTCGCGCACGGCCGCGTCGTCCTCGACCAGCAGCACCCGCACGCCCTTCAGCCGATCCCGCGCCGGCGGCTGGACCCGCGCGGCGGCGGGCGTCGCGGCCTCGTCGGTGGCGGGCAGGTAGAGGGTCACGGTCGTGCCGCGCCCCGGAGCGCTGTCGATCGCCACGCCACCGCCGCACTGGCGCAGGAAGCCATAGACCTGTGCCAGGCCCAGGCCCGTGCCCTTGCCGACCTCCTTGGTCGTGAAGAACGGCTCGAACACCCGGGCCAGCACTTCGGGCGGCATGCCCATGCCGGTGTCGCTGACCGCCACCCGCACATAGTCGCCAGGCCCGGTGTCGGCGACCTCGCCCTCGGCCAGGATGGCGCGGGCGACAGCGATGCTGATCTCGCCGCCGAAGGCCGTGGCGTCGGCGGCGTTGACCACCAGGTTCAGCAAAGCCGCCTCGAACTGGGCCGCATCGACCCGCGAACCGCACGCCGCGCCGTCGTGGCGAAGCGTCAGGGTCACGCCCTCGCCCACCGCCCGCCGCAGCAGCGGCTCGGTCTGGGCCAGCAGGGCGCCAATCTCGACCACTTCGAGTTTCAGCTCCTGGTTCCGCGAGAAGGCCAGCAGCTGCCGGGTCAGGCGCTCGCCGCGCTGGCCGGCCGCCAGAGCCGCCTCGGCCAGGCGGGTGACGCGCGGCGTGTCCTCGGGCCGGCGCAGGATCATGTCCAGGCCGCCGACGATCACTGTCAGCAGGTTGTTGAAGTCGTGAGCCACGCCTCCAGTCAGCCGGCCGACCGTCTCCAGCCGCTGGGCCTGGGCCAGCGCCGCCTGGGCGCGGGCGGTTTCGGCCATGCTGGCCTCCAGGGCTGACGTGCGCTCGGCGACCCGGTCCTCCAGGTCCTTGCGCGCCTCGACCGTCTCGGTGAAGTCGAAGCAGCTGCCGATATAGCCGTGATAGGCGCCGGCCTCGTCGAAGCGCGGCGCGCCGACGCTGTTGATCCAGCGCCAGGCCCCGTCGGCGCGGCGCAGGCGGAAGGCGACATTGAACGGCTCGCGCCGGTTGGCCGCCGCGTTGGCGATCTCGAACCCGGCCTGGCGATCCTCCGGATGCAGACCCTGCAGCCAGCCCGCGCCCAGCTCCGCCTCCAGGGACCGCCCCCGGAAGTCCAACCAGGCCTGGTTGAACCAGTCGGCCTCACCCTGCGCGGAGGTCGCCCAGATCAGCACCGGCGCGGTGTTGGCCACGCCCCGGAACAGCTCCTCGCTGCTGCGAAGAGCCGCCGCCGCCCGCCGCTCCTGGGTCACGTCCCGGAAGGTCACGGCCAGATCGTCGACCAGGCGCACGCCGCTGGAGCGGATCCAGCGCTCCTCGCCGTCGATGACCCGTCGTACGTCGAGGTCGTCGGGCCCGCCGCTCTCCAGCAGTCGCAGCATACGCTCGACCATCTCGCGGCCGGTCTCGTCGCGGAAGACGTCCAGCACCCGCCGCCCCAGCAGGGTCGAGACGCCCTTGGGCCCCATGGTCTCGGCCATCGGGTTGGCGTAGGTCCAGCGGAAGTCGACCACCCGGCCGTGCTCGCGCACCGGCTCCAGGATCACGAAGGCGTCCAGCGACACCTCCTGCGCCGATCGGAACCGCGCCTCGGCGGCCAGGCCCGTACGCACCGCCCGGCGCAAAGCCTCGACCAGCACGACGATCGTCCCGCCGCAGAGCAGGAACATGATCAGCTGCGCGGCTTCGCGCGGATGCAGGACCCAGGTCCCGTCAGGCGACATCCAGAATCGCCAGGCGGTCAGGGCGCATAGGGTCAGGGCCAGGAGTCCCGGCCCCAAGCCGCCGATCATCGCCGCGACCATAACCGCGACGAAGAAGGTCGGGAAATAGATCGGGATGCCAAACACGAAGACGGCGGCGAAACGGGCGGCGACGGCGACGCCCACCGCCAGCAGCGCAAAGCCGTAGCGCAGCTCGCGCCGATCGGCTGCGGTCACGAACTTGATGGCCGTCCGTCCCAGCACGCGCGATCAAGTCCTCAGCCGCGATATCCGCCGGACAAGGAATACGATGTTCCGAGCGTCGCGCAATGCGTTCGACGCTCGGTTGATCGCGTTAGGCTGATCGCTTGGCCTTGTCGGCCGGAGCGGCCTCGACGGTCAGGGGCGAGGGCAGGGCGCCCGCCACGGTCCAGGCCGACAGGGTGTCCACCGGAGCCGGACGGCCGATGGCGTAGCCTTGCAGCTCGGTGCAGTTCTCGCCGCGCAGGAAGATGATCTGCTCTTCGGTTTCGACACCCTCGGCCACCACGGGGATTTCCAGGCTGCGGCCCAGGCCCAGCACGGCGCGCACGATGACGGTGGCGCGGTCGTGACGGTGGATATTCTCGACGAAGCTCTTGTCGATCTTGATCTTGTCGAACGGGAACGACTGCAGGGTCGACAGCGACGAGAAGCCGGTGCCGAAGTCGTCCATGGCGATCCGCACGCCCAGGGCCTTCAGGCGGCGCAGGTTGTCCAGCGCGCGCTGATAGTCCTTGAACAGGGCGCTCTCGGTGATCTCCAGCTCCAGGCGCGAGGGCGACAGGCCGGTGGTGATCAGCACCTCGTGCACCAGGCTCGGCAGGGCCGGGTTGTGCAGCTGGATCGGCGAGAGATTGACCGCGATGCGCAGCGGCTTCTCCCACGAGGCGGCGTCCTGGCAGGCGCGGCGCAGGACCCAGTCGCCCAGCGGGCCGATCAGGCCGTTCTCTTCGGCGACCGGGATGAATTCCAGCGGCGGGATCATGCCGCGCGTCGGGTGCTGCCAGCGGACCAGGGCCTCGAAGCCGCAGACCTCGCCGTCGGTGGCGCGAGCCAGCGGCTGGTAGTGGACCACCAGCTCTTCGTCGATGATGCCCTGGCGCAGGTCGCGGGCCAGGTTGCGGCGCTCGCGGATGCTGTCATCCATCTCGCGCTTGAAGAAGCGATAGACGCCCCGGCCGCTTTCCTTGGCGCGGTACAGCGCCATGTCGGCATTGGCCATCAGCGACTCGGTCGTGCGGCCGTCGTCTGGGAACAGGCTGACGCCCAGGCTCGACCCGAGGGCCAGTTCCTGACCGTCATAAATCACGGGCGCCGAGAGCAGCTCGATCAGGCGGCCCGACAGCTCGGCGGCCGCGGTCGGCTGATCGCCGCCGGCCACCTGGACGATGATGAACTCGTCGCCGCCCAGGCGGGCGGCGAAGGACGGGGCCTGGACCGCCGACTGCAGGCGGCGGGCGGTCTCGACCAGGATGGCGTCGCCGGCCAGGTGGCCGTGCTGGTCGTTGGCTTCCTTGAAGTGGTCCAGGTCGATGCAGATCACCGACAGGCTCTCGCCCGAGGCCTCGACGCGATCCAGCGCCGCGCCCAGGCGGGCTTGCAGCGAATTGCGGTTGGGCAGGCCGGTCAGGCCGTCGTGTTCGGCGAGGTAGCGGATCTTCTCTTCGGCCGCGCGACGTTCGCGCAGGTCGCGGACGGCCAAGACGGTCAGGCCCGAGGTCTCGATGCGTGCGCCGTCGTCCATCAGGCGCGAGAACACCTCGACCGGGATCTCGCGACCGCCGGCGATCGGCTGGATCTTGCCTTCGCGGCGCACGCCCTCGCGGGTCGGGCCGGCTTCGTCGAAGGTCAGGATCGACCCGACCAGCGAGCGGCCGACCAGTTCGGGCAGCTCGGCGCCGACCAGCTCGCAGAAGGCGGCGTTGGCGTCGTTGATCTTGCCCGACTGGACCACGACCAGGCCTTCATAGGCGGCGTTGGCCAGGCGGCGGATGCGCTCCAGGGCCGAGCGCGAGGTCTGGGACTCGATGGCGACGGCGCCGAGGCCCCCCAGGATGATCATGGCCGTGATCGAGCCGACGGCCAGGGTCAGGATGCCGCCCGACAGCAGCTGGTCCGGGACCTGAACCGAAGCGTCGGGGATGATGGTGATGGCCGACATGCCGGTGAAGTGCAGGGCGACGATGCCCAGGCACAGCAGGCCCCCGCCGATCAGCTGGTTCTTGACGGTCCGGGCCTGGCCGGCCAGCACCAGGGCGGCGGTCGCCCCGCAGACGCCCAGGATCGCCGACATGCCGACGGTGGCGTGCTCCCAGATCAGGTGGCCCTGGGTCACGAAGGCCGACATGCCCGTGTAGTGCATGGCCGCGACGCCGAGGCCGATCAGGACGCCGCCGGCGAAATCGTTGGTGGTCGAGCGCTGGGCCGAGGCCACGGCGAAGCCGCTGGCCATGAACAGGGCGGCGATCATCAGCGACAGCAGGGTGCCGGTCGGGCTGTAGCCGGTCTTCAGACCCGGCGTGAAGGCGACCATGGCGATGAAGTGGGTGGCCCAGACGCTGGAGCCGGCGACCAGGCCGGTCAGCAGCAGCCAGGCGGCGCGCACGACGCCGCGGGCGCCGCGCATCCGCGAGTAAAGGCGGAACGTCGTGAAGCAGCCCGCGATGCAGACGAGGCCGGCGACAAGCACCAGGCGCAGGTCATGCTGTGTCGTCAGACAGGTCAGAAACTTGAGCACGCACGTCCCCCAGGGATCATATCCCCCTAGAGCTACTGCGAGAGTTGCAAATAAAGCGTTTCACACGACTTTACCGCGACATACACCCGGCGCGACGTGGCGTCGCGGGTAGTATTCACCCGCGCGCACAACTTTGATCCGTTCTTCGAATGGGTCTGCGGCGTGCGAACCGACACGGCCGGCTCCGCCAGCGACCGGAACGGTCCGTATCCTTGATCCCGCGCCAGGACGTCGCTGCTGGCGGTGGGTCATCAAGATGTCACTACTCTGAGCGTTTTGCCCCTTGGCGTTTTAGGCTGACTTGCCTCGGCGCCGTGATTGACGGATTAGGCGGGTGCGCCGTGCAAGGCGCGCCCTTTATCAGGATGCTTCGATGCGCGTAGCGATGATTGGCACGGGTTATGTGGGCCTGGTGTCCGGGGCGTGTTTCGCCGACTTCGGCCACGTGGTGACGTGCATCGACAAGGATCCGCGCAAGATCGAGCGGCTGAAGCAGGGCGAGATCCCGATCTTCGAGCCGGGGCTGGACGACCTGGTCGCCCGCAACGTCCGTGAGGGCCGCCTGTTCTTCACGCTGGAAGGCTCCCAGGCGATCAAGGACGCCGACGCGGTGTTCATCGCCGTGGGCACGCCCACGCGTCGCGGCGACGGCCATGCCGACCTCTCTTACGTCTACGCCGCCGCCGAGGAGATCGCCGGCCTGATCGAGGACTTCACCGTCGTCGTCACCAAGTCGACCGTGCCGGTCGGCACCGGCGACGAGGTCGAGGCGATCATCAAGAAGGCCCGGCCCGACGCCCAGTTCGCCGTGGTCTCCAACCCCGAGTTCCTGCGCGAAGGCGCGGCGATCGAGGACTTCAAGCGCCCCGATCGCGTGGTGGTCGGCTCGGAGGACGAGCGCGCCCAGGCGGTGATGCGCGAACTCTATCGCCCGCTGAGCCTGAACGAGACCCCGATCGTCTTCACCGGCCGCCGGACCAGCGAGCTGATCAAGTACGCCGCCAACGCCTTCCTCGCCATGAAGATCACCTTCATCAACGAGATGGCCGACCTCTGCGAGAAGGTCGGGGCCGACGTCCAGCAGGTGGCTAAAGGCATCGGCCTGGACAAGCGGATCGGCGGCAAGTTCCTCAACGCCGGCCCGGGCTATGGCGGCTCGTGCTTCCCGAAGGACACCATCGCCCTGGTCAAGACCGCCCAGGACTACGGCGCGCCGACCCGGCTGATCGAGACCACGGTAGAGGTCAATGACGCCCGCAAGAAGGCCATGGCCGGCAAGGTGGCCCAGGCGATCGGCGCGCAGGACCTGGCCGGCAAGACGATCGGCGTGCTGGGCCTGACCTTCAAGCCCAACACCGACGACATGCGCGACGCTCCCAGCCTGGACATCGTCCCGGCCCTGCAGGCCCTGGGCGCCAAGGTCCAGGCCTTCGATCCGGAAGGCGCGCGTGAGGCCGAGCACATGCTCAAGGACGTCGCGTTCAAGACCGGCGCCTATGAGGCGGCCGAGGGCGTCGACGCCCTGGTCATCATCACCGAGTGGGACCAGTTCCGCGCCCTGGACCTGGACCGCCTGAAGCTGTTGATGAAGGCCCCGGTCGTGGTCGACCTGCGCAACGTCTACAAGCCCGCCGAAATGGTCCGCCACGGCTTCACCTACGCCTCCATCGGGCGAGGCTGACGCGATGGCGTCGCCGATCATCGTCCCTCCTGTCGTCGTGACAGGCGCGGCAGGCTTCATCGGCCTGCACGTGGTCGAACGCCTGCTGGCGCGCGGCGAGACGGTGATCGGCGTCGACGTCTTCAACGCCTATTACGATCCGGCCCTGAAGGACGCCCGAGCCGCGCGGCTGGAGGGCCGTGACGGCTTCACGATGGTCCGCATGGACATCGCCGAGCACGAGGCCTTCGCCGACCTCGTGAAGGCCGCCGGGGCCAAGCGGGTGATCCACCTGGCCGCCCAGGCCGGTGTCCGCTACTCGATCGAGAACCCGTTCGCCTATGAGCGCAGCAACCTGGCCGGCCACCTGTCGGTGCTGGAGGCCTGCCGCCACGCAGAGGTCGAGCACCTGGTCTATGCCAGCTCGTCCAGCGTCTATGGCGACCGGCCGCTGAACGGCGACGGCTTCCGCGAGACCGACCCGGCCGAGAGCCCGGTGTCGCTGTACGCCGCCACCAAGCGCTCGTGCGAGCTGCTGAGCCAGAGCTACGCCAAGCTCTACGGCTTCCCGCAGTCGGGCCTGCGGTTCTTCACCGTCTATGGCCCGTGGGGCCGGCCGGACATGGCCTATTACGGCTTCACCGAGAAGATGCTGAAGGGTGAGCCGATCGACGTCTATGGCGAAGGCCAGATGGCGCGCGACTTCACCTATGTCGACGACATCGTCGACGGCATCCTGGGCGTGCTGGACCACCCGCCGGCGGACGGCGGGCACGAGGTCTACAACATCGGCGACAACGATCCGGTCGGGCTGATGGAGATGATCTCGACCCTGGAAGCCGCGCTGGGGATCGAGGCCCAGAAGATCTTCCTGCCGATGCAGCCTGGCGACGTGCCGGCGACCTTCGCCAATATCGACAAGCTGCAGGCGCTGTGCGGCTACAAGCCCAAGGTCAAGCTGGCCGAAGGGCTGGCCCGCTTCGTCGCCTGGCGGAAGACCTACGCCGGCTGAACCCCTACGTCTTGGGCCTGCTTGGCCGCCTGGTGTTCGCGCCAGGAAATGAACAGGGTCGAGATCACCACGATCGCCGCGCCGAGCAGCACCGCCGGCTTAGGGACCTCGTGGAACAGCAGGAAGCCCGCGCCGACCGCGAAGACCAGCCGGGTGTAGTCGATCGGGGCCATGACCGCCGCCTCGCCGGCCTCCATGCCCTTGATATAGGCCCCTTGCGTGAAGGTGCCGATCACGCCCATCGCCGCGAGCAGACCAAGGTCCGGCAGGGTCGGCCACTTCCAGACGAACAGGGCCGGCGGGATGGCGAAGATCAGGCCCAGCACAGCGGCATAGACCAGCAGCACGAACGGGCTGTGGTCGCGGGTCATCACCTTCATGCCGGTGATGGTCAGGGCGAACAGGAAGGCCGAGATCAGGGCGCAGGCCTGCGGCCAGCCGATCCAGGTGGCGGCTCCGCCTGATCCGGGCCGCAGCATGATCAACACGCCCACGAAGCCGACCAGGGCCGCGCCCAGCCGCAATGGCCCGATCGGTTCGCGGAGCACGAATGCGGCCAGAGGAACGAGCCACAGCGTCCGCGTGAACGACAGGGCGTTGGCGTCGGCCAGGGGCAGTTTCTGATAGGCGTAGAAGCCCATGATCAGGGCCAGCACCCCGGCGCTCGACCGGAAGATCAGGATGCCCGGCCGGGTCGTGCGGAACGCCGCCTTCCAGTCGCGGGCCATCAGCGGCAGCAGCACGATCACCCCCGCCAGCTGCCGGTAGAACGTCTGGAGCGCGGCCGGATAGCCCGGCCCCAGGAACTTGATCAGGGTGGTCATCGCCGTGAAGCCGACCGCCGAGGCCAGCATCCACAGCGCGCCGCGCAGGTTCGGGGTGAGGGTCACCCGGCCGAGCCGGCGGAGACCAGCTGGGCCCGCATCGCCTCGGCCTGCTCAGGGCTAATGCCCATGGCCGCCAGGATCGGCGAAGGCGTGTTCTTGTCCCAGGCGCTGCGCGGGCCGACCGTGATGCCGCCGTCGACGACGATGTGGGTCCCGGTGACGAACTGCGAGTCGTCGCTGGCCAGGTAGAGGGCGGCGGCGGCGATGTCCTCGGGCAGGCCCGACTTGGGGATCGGCTGGATCTTGGGACCGATCGAGGCGATCTGGGCGGCCATCTGGTCGGCGACCTCGCGCGGCAGACCCATCGACGCCCCGAAGATCGAGGTCGCGATCAGGCCCGGGCAGATGGCGTTGACACGGATCTTCAGCGGCGACAGCTCGGCCGCCGCGCAGCGGCTCATATGGATCACCGCCGCCTTGGCCGCCGAATAGGCCAGCGGGCCGAAGCCCGCCTGCAGGCCGGCGATCGAGGCGGTGTTGATGATCGAGCCGCCGCCGCGCTTCAGCATCAGCGGCAGGGCGTGCTTCATGCCGATGGCCGGACCGCGCACCAAGAGGGCGAAGGTCTTGTCCCAGCCGTCGACGGTGAGTTCCGGCACCGAGGCGGGCGTGCCGCCATGGCCGGCGTTGTTGAACAGGATGTCGAGGCCGCCGAAGCTCTCCTCGGCCAGGGCCATGGTCTTGGCCAGATCGTCTTCCGAGGTGACGTCGCAGCGCGAGAAACGGACGCGGTCGGGGAAACGCTTTTCCAGCATCTCGCCCTTCTCGGCCTGCAGGTCGGCGGCGATGACGCTCGCCCCCTCGGCCACGAACAGCTCGACCGCGCCGAGCCCGATGCCCGAGCAGCCCCCGGTGACGACGGCGACCTTGCCGTCCAGACGTCCGACCATGAGAAATCCCTCCGCGTCCCTGACCTCTTCGTGGGTCAGTGATCAATGATCATATTCGCGGAGCAAACAGTCGTTGGCTAGATCAAATCAGGCCGGGCGGCGCACCAAGGGTTCCAGGCGGCGGCCCAGATGACTGGCGGCCAGCCAAATCATGCACGGCACCAGCAGCACGGCCCAGGCCAGGCCCAGCCCGACCAGGCCTACGGCCGCGACAGCGCGGTGAGAGAAGCTGGAGCGCTCCTTGGCCTCCAGCGTCATGACACGAATATCCAGCCCCATTATCCCCCAAGCCCCACTCTCGAGATCACCATCTCGGTCCCCACAGACCTCGCACACATACTAACGCACCCCTTCGTTGCGGGCGCGCATTTGCTCCCAGCGCGCGTTTTCCGCCGCGCGCGGATCACTGGCCACCGCGCGCTTGCCCAGCGCCCGGACGACGTCGCGGCAGGCCGGACCGACCAGCGACCACGGCTCGACGCAGTAGCGCGAGAACAGGCGCTGCGGATCGACCATCAGCCGGAACAGCCACTCCATGCCCATCGGGCCCATCCAGCGCGGCGCGGCCTTCTGGACGCCGGCCTCGTAATCGAAGGCCCCGCCCACGGTGAAGGTCACTGCCGGCCCGTAGGCCTTGTGGTTTTCCAGCGTCCAGACTTCCTGGCGCGGCATGCCCATGCCGACCAGCACGATGTCCGGCGCATAGTCGCGGATCGCCTGGACCACCGCCTCGTTGGCGGCCGAGCCCGGCTTTACGTTGAAATAGCCGTGATGGCTGGCGATGTTGGCGGTCGGGTAGTCCTGGTGAATGCGGTCGATCGCCTTCTCGGCCACGCCCGGGGCGCCGCCGACGAAGAAGACCTTCCAGTTCTTTTCCGTGGCCAGGGCCCAGAACTCGTCGCGCCAGTCCAGATAGGTGCAGCGGTGGAAGCGCCGGCTGGCCCGGCCCACCAGGCGCGCCCAGAAGATCAGCGGCACGCTGTCGACCTCGATCAGGTCGGCCTGCTTGTAGAACTCACCGATCTGGTGGTCCTTGCCGATCAGGTACAGGCTGTGGAGGTTGTGGTTGGCGACGATGGCGCTCTGGCGCGCTTCCAGCTTGCCCGTGACGAAGTGGAACACTTCCTGGGGCCGCACCAGGTCCATGACGCCGCCGAGCACGCGCACGCGCTCCTCAGGACGTCGCGTCAGGCGATAGGCCCGGCGCGGCGCTGCGGGCGCCGCGTCGTTCATTCCGCTCTGTTCCTGTGGGACGAACATCGCCGCAGAGTCTCCTAGTCTTGAGGAGGCACTCTGCGGAAATGTCATGTTTCCTTTGATAATAAGGATACTTAGCGGGATTTAACCACGATCGGCGTTCACCATTCCGGTGAACCATCCTGGTCAACCATGCTAATCGACGGTGATCACCACCTTGCCCATGGCCTTGCGGCTGGAGAGGTGCGCGATAGCTTCGCCGGCCCGGGCCAGCGGGAAGGTTTCGGACACGTACGGCTTGATCTTGCCGGCCGCGTAGAGGTCCATCAGTTCCTTAAGATTCTGGGCGTGACCCTTAGGGTCTCGGGCCACCGCGGCCCCCCAGAATACGCCCACTATGTCGCAGGACTTAAGCAAGGTGAGGTTCAGCGGGATCTTCGGAATCCCCGACGGGAAGCCGATGACCAGGAAACGGCCGTTCCAGCCGGCGGCGCGGATGGTGGCTTCGGAGTAATCGCCGCCCACCGCGTCATAGGCCACGTCCCAGCCGTTCGGGCCGCAGGCTTCCTTGATCAGGTTGGCCAGGGCCTTCTGGCTGTCCTTGTCGAACGGACCGCGCGGATAGACGACGCCGCTGTCGGCGCCGTGCTTGAGCGTCAAGTCGATCTTCTCCTGGCTGGAGGCGGCGGCGATGACGTTCGCCCCCATGGCCTTGCCCAGCTCGACGGCCGCCAGGCCCACGCCCCCGGCCGCGCCCAGCACCAGCAGGGTCTCGCCGGCCTTCAGCACGCCGCGATCCTTCAGGGCGTAGTACGAGGTGCCGTAGGTCAGGACGAAGGCTGCGGCCTCATCGAAGGGCATGTTGTCGGGGATGTGGGTGCAGCGGCCCTCTTCCAGGGCCAGCTTCTCGGCGAAACCGCCCCAGCCGGTCGAGGCCAGTACGCGGTCGCCGACCTTGAAGCGGCTGACGCCCTCGCCCACGGCCGCGATCACGCCCGAAACCTCGCCGCCCGGCGCGAACGGACGCGGCGGCTTGAACTGGTACTTGTCCTCGATGATCAGGACGTCGGGATAGTTGACCCCGCACGCCTTGACGTCGATCAGCACCTGGCCCGGACCGGCGACGGGATCGGGCAGCTCCTCCAGGACGAGGGTCTCGGGACCGCCGACTTCCTTGCTGAGCACTGCCTTCATGATCGCCTCTCCCGCGTTTCTTCGTTAAGAGCCCGGACGCTAGCGCAGGGCGTCGGACCGGGAAAGCAGAATGTCAAACAAACGTTTTAGTCTCGCTCTGCACGGCGGCGCCGGCGCCAAGCGCGGTCATGACTACACCGTCGAGATCGCCCACATGCGCGGCTTGGTCGAAGCCGCCCGCGACCGACTGGCCGACGGGGCGGACGCCCTGGACGTCGCGGTCGAGACCGTCGTCGCCCTGGAAGCCAGCGGCCTCTACATCGCCGGCAAGGGCGCCTCGCCCAATGCCGACGGCGAATACGAGTTGGACGCCAGCCTGATGTGCGGCCCTACGCTTCGCGCCGGTTCCGTGGCCGCGCTGCAGGGCTTCAAGAGCCCGATCCTGGCCGCCCGGGCGGTGATGGAGCAGACCCCCAACGTCATGCTGGCCGGCCAGGGCGCGATCGACTTCGCCCGCGATCAGGGGCTGGAGACGGTCGAGGACCCGGAAGCCTGGTTCACCCGCGCCGGCGCGTTCGAGGACAACCATCCGCCGGACGCGCTGCCCGTCGGCACGGTCGGCTGCGTGGTCCGCGACGCCGAGAGCCGATTGGCGGCCGCGACCTCGACGGCAGGGGTGTTCGGCAAGCGGCCGGGCCGGGTCGGGGATTCGCCGATCATCGGGGCCGGCGCCTGGGCCGACGGCTATGCGGCGGTCTCGTGTACGGGCCAGGGCGAGTACTTCATCCGCACCGCCGTCGCCGCCCAGATCGCCCACCGGGTGCGTTTCGGCGGCGAGAGCCTGGAGAGCGCCGCGCAAGCAGCGATCCAGGGCGTGGCGGATCTCGGCGGCCATGGAGGTCTCGTCTCCATCGACCGGGACGGCCACGTGGCCATGCCGTTCGCGTCGAGCGGCCTGAAGCGGGCGGCGCTGCTGCTGGATGGGACGATCGTCAGCGAAGCGTTCTAGCCCCGCAGATAGTTGGTGAAATCGTCGTGAACCGTCTCTAGGGAAAGGCCGTCGCCATCCAACGATGAAATGAGATCTTCATGCACAGCCGCGCCGGCCTTCGCGCTCTTCCCGAAGATCTGATCGATCTCGATGCGCTGCTCGGCGCCTATTACGAGACCTCGCCGGACGTGACGAACCCCGCCCAGAAGGTGGTGTTCGGCACTTCGGGCCATCGCGGCTCCAGCCTGGACGGCGCCTTCAACGAAAAGCACATCCTGGCCATCACCCAGGCCGTGGTCGAACAGCGCGCCGCCCAGGGCGTGACCGGTCCGATCTTCGTCGGCCGCGACACCCACGGCCTGTCCGAGCCGGCCTTCCGCTCGGTGCTGGAAGTGCTGGCCGGCAACGGCGTCACCGCGCTGATCGACAGCCGCGACGGCTATGCGCCGACCCCGGCGGTGTCGCACGCCATCCTGACCCACAACCGCGCGAACGCCGCGCAGGCCGACGGCCTGCTGCTGACCCCCTCGCACAACCCGCCCCGCGACGGCGGCATCAAGTACAATCCCCCGAGCGGCGGCCCCGCCGACAGCAGCGCCACCTCGGCGATCGCCGCCCGCGCCAACGAACTGCTGGCGCAAGGCCTGAACGGCGTGAAGCGCGTCAGCTTCGACGAGGCCCACAAGGCCGCCGGCCGCTACGACTTCATGGCCCGCTATGTCGACGACCTGCCCAGCGTCATCGACATGGAAGCCATCCGCGCGGCGGGCGTGCGCATCGGCGCCGACCCGCTGGGCGGCGCGGCCGTCGCCTACTGGGGCGCGATCGCCGAGCGCCACAAGCTGAACCTGACCGTGGTCAACGACGCCGTCGACCCGCGCTGGGCGTTCATGCCGCTCGACACCGACGGCAAGATCCGCATGGACTGCTCGTCGGCCTCGGCCATGGCCAACCTGATCGAGATCATGAAGGGCGGCGCGGCCTATGACGTGGCGACCGGCAACGACGCCGACGCCGACCGCCACGGCATCGTCACGCCCGACGGCGGGCTGATGAACCCCAACCACTACCTCGCCGCGGCGATCTCGTACCTGTTCACCCACCGTCCGGGCTGGGGCGCGGACGTCGCGGTCGGCAAGACCCTGGTCTCGTCGTCGATGATCGACCGTGTGGTGGCCGGTCTGGGCCGTCGCCTGCTCGAGGTGCCGGTCGGCTTCAAGTATTTCGTGCCCGGCCTGCTGGATGGCTCGGTCGGCTTCGGCGGCGAGGAGTCGGCCGGCGCCGCCTTCCTGCGCCACGACGGCAGCGTCTGGACCACCGACAAGGACGGCCTGCAGCTGGCCCTGCTGGCCGCCGAAATCCAGGCCAAGACCGGCCAGAGCGCCAGCCAGCTCTATGCCGACCTGACAGCCAAGTACGACGCTCCGTCCTATGCCCGCGTCGACGCCCCGGCGTCCCGCGAGGAGAAGGCCCGTCTGTCCAAGCTCAGCCCCAGCGACGTCAGCGCCAAGACCCTCGCCCGCGAGGACATCACCGCAATCCTCACCAACGCCCCCGGCAATGGCGAGGCGATCGGCGGCCTGAAGGTCTGCACCCAGAACGCCTGGTTCGCCGCGCGGCCCTCGGGCACCGAGGACGTCTACAAGGTCTATGCGGAGTCGTTCCTGGGTCCCGATCACCTCAAGCAGGTCCAGGCCGAGGCGCGCGAGGTGGTGGCCGGAGCGCTCAAGGGCTGATGCTGACCCGATTTTCCCCAGCCCGCTGATGGCCAGATAACTTCTTAATTTCAACGTGCTAATCAGCACGACTCACCACATTATCCACAGCCTGTAGAGTTCTGTTCCAACGCGTCCGAGCAAGATCGGAGATTGGTCAGTGGCTTCAGAGGCTGAGATTGAACGCGTCCGCAAGGACAAGGGCCTGTGGCTTCCTCTAGTCCAGCGCCTCCACAGGCACGTTGAAGACGAAACGCTAAACCCTCGGCATATCGGCTTCGTGGAAAGTCTGATAGCCAGGCCGAAGCAGGAAGAACTCAGCTTCCGGCAAAGCGAATGGCTGTTGGACGCCCGAGACGAGATCGTACTTATCTCGGAGTATGGTGGCCACAGCGTCAGCTTCATGAGCCGTGCTTGCTATGAAAGCCGCATCGGCCTCGATGGCGATGATGATCAAGACTGGGTGGTCGAACTCTTCAAAAGCGGCCGCACCTCCATTCGGCGATACGAAGCGCGCCGCCTCTACGTGCTCGCCAGGCAACTGGGCGAGATCGAGTACGACTGAGAGGGCCGCACCGCCCTAGCCCTTCGCGCCTACACCGCTTATACCGCCCCGCATGTTTGAAGGCCTCTCCCCCCTCGCCCGCGAAGCCCGCTCCTGGCCGTTCGAGCAGGCGCGCGCCACCATCGCCCGCGTCCTGCGCGTGCGCCTCCCCGACCGCGCCGATCAGGAGGCCGCCAAGGCCTTGATCGACGCCGGCAAGGCGGACGAGGCGGTGAAAGCCTATCCGGCCCTGGCCAAGGCCGTGATCTTCGAGACCGGCTATGGTCCGTCGGGCCTGCCGCACCTGGGCACGTTCGGGGAAGTCGCGCGCACCACCATGGTGCGCCAGGCCTTCCGCGCGCTGGTCGACGACCATATTCCGACCCGCCTGATCGCCTTCAGCGACGACATGGACGGCCTGCGCAAGGTTCCCGACAACATCGAGAACAAGCAGCCGCTGATCGAGGACCTGGGCAAGCCGCTGACCGTCGTCCGCGACCCGTTCGGCACTCATGACAGCTTCGGCGCCCACAACAACGCCCGCCTGCGCGCGTTCCTGGACGGCTTCGGCTTCGAGTACGAGTTCGTCTCGTCGACCGACTGCTACAAGGGCGGCCTGTTCGACGCGACCCTGCTGACCGCCTTGGAGCGCTTCGACGCCATCCAGAAGGTCATGCTGCCGACCCTGGGCGAAGAACGCCGCGCGACCTATTCGCCGTTCCTCCCGGTCAGCCCGACCACGGGCAAGGTGCTGCAGGTGCCGACCCTGGAGCGCAATGTCGAGAAGGGCACGATCGTGTTCGAGGACGAGGACGGCTCCAAGGTCGAGGTCCCGGTCACCGGCGGCCACGTGAAGATGCAGTGGAAGCCCGACTGGGCCATGCGCTGGACGGCTCTGGGCGTCGACTACGAGATGTCGGGCAAGGACCTGATCGACTCGGTCAAGGCCTCGGGCGCGATCTGCAAGGCGCTGGGCGGCGTGCCGCCGGAAGGCTTCAACTACGAGCTCTTCCTGGACGAGAACAACCAGAAGATCTCCAAGTCAAAGGGCAACGGCCTGTCGATGGAGGACTGGCTGCGCTACGGCGCGCCGGAGAGCCTGTCGTACTACATGTTCCAGAGCCCCAAGTCGGCCAAGAAGCTCTATTTCGACGTCATCCCCAAGGCGACGGACGAATATCTGCAGCAGCTGGACGCCTATCAGCGCCAGGAACCAGCCAAGCAGCTGGACAACCCCGTTTGGCACATCCACTCGGGCCGCCCGCCGCAATACGGCTCGCCGGTGTCGTTCAGCCTGATGCTGAACCTGGTTTCGGCCGCCGACGCTTCGACCAAGGAGATCCTCTGGGGCTTCCTGTCGCGCTACATCCCGGGCGCCTCGCCCGAGACCCAGCCGCTGCTGGACCGCCTGGCCGGTTATGCGATCAACTACTACGAGGACTTCGTCAAACCGACGAAGACCTTCCGCGCCCCGACCGACCAGGAGCGCGCCGCCATGCTGGACCTGCTGGCCAAGCTGAAGGCCATGCCGGCCGACGCCCCGGACGCCGAGCTGATCCAGAACGAGGTGTTCGAAGTCGGCAAGACCCACGGCTTCGACCCGCTGCGCGCCTGGTTCCAGGCCCTGTACGAAGTGCTGCTGGGCCAGAGCCAGGGCCCACGCTTCGGCTCGTTCGCGGCGATCTTCGGGATCGACCGGACGGTGGCGTTGATCGAAGAGAAGCTCGCTTAAACACCGTCATCCCGCGCCTTGTGCGCGGGACCCATCCGTCCGCCGCAGGTGCGGAGCGGAATAAAGCTCTCACGTAAAAGCTGAACCATGGGTCCCGCGCATAAAGCGCGGGATGACGGCTTTGGGTTGATCGCGCATCACGAAACCCTAAGGCCCAGCTTGCGCGCGCCGGGGGAATCCGCGCGACCTGCGACACCATGTCCTTGAAAATGAACGAAGTCTGAAAACGCGGTTAAGGGTCTGCGCACGTTTCGGAGTCTAGGCTCGGACCATCAGAACCAAGATCAGTCATCAAGGTTTAGGACCATGGCTTCGTTTACGCTCCGCCCCGCCGACCGTCAGGAATTCGATTCCCTTCTCGGCGGCATCGTCCAGCAGTTCCCCGACGCCCACGTCGAGGCCGCGCACAATGACACCTGGGCGTCCTATCGCCTGGACGTCTCGTGCGAGGATCCCTCGGCCGGCCCGCTGATCGCCTGGCTGCTCGACAGCCACGCCGACTGCCCGCGCACCTAAGACGCTCTGGGGTCGGCCTACTGGCTGACCCAGACGATCCGCGCGACCCAGGCGACCTCGTCCCGCGACAGCAGGCGGGGTTCGCCCGAGCGGCCTAGGGCCAGAAGCTCCAGCGTCCGGGCCGTCACGCGCCCAAGTTCCCGCACCAGCACTTCGCCGGCATTGGTCCGCGCCACCACGCGGTCGCCCTTGCGCGGCTCCTGGCTGGGCGAGACCAGCAGGCGATCGCCGTCGCGATAGACCGGCGCGAGATCGTCGCCCGTGACCTCCAACGCGAACAGGCCTTCGCCCAGGTCCGGCGCGGCGACCTCGTCCCAGCCGGCCCCGACCGGCATTCCCGCCTCGTCGAAGAACCCGTCCTGCCCGGCCTGGGCCAGGCCGATCAGCGGCGCGCCGCGTGCGCCCGGCGTCCGCACCGGCGTGCGTTCGGTCAGGGCCGCGAACTCCGAGAAATTGACCCCCGTCGCTTCCAGCAGCTTGGCCAGGCTCTCGGTCGAGGGCCAGCGGGCGCGGCCGTCGGTGTCGGCCGAGCCGCGCTTGGAGCGATTGAAGCTGGTGGGGTCCAGGCCCGCCATCCGGGCCATGGCCGACGGCGTCATGTCGAAACGCTCGGCCAGGGCGTCGATGGCCCGCCAGATTTCGCCGTGAGAGAGGGTCGCCAAAGGCGCCTCCTGAGCGTCTAGCCTTCACCAAGGAAATTACGCCGCACAGCCTAGGAAAGTAAACCTATCAACCGCTTTCAAGTTGACGCTTACGTAAGCGTTGACGTGCGCCCGAGATCGGGTTTAGGGTGATCAACGATAACTAAGCGGCCCGGCCGCAGTAGCCTGGCCCTCTTCATTGGGAGGTTTCCATCCATGGCCGACCTGCGACGCCCCGAGCGGACCTTCACGATCCGCCAGCTGTGCAACGAATTTAAGGCTACCCCGCGCGCCCTGCGCTTCTACGAGGACAAGGGCCTGCTGAATCCGGCCCGCGAGGGCCTGAACCGCGTCTATTCCCACAAGGACCGCGTCCGCCTGCAGCTGATCCTGCGCGGCAAGCGCGTGGGCCTGTCGCTGACCGAAATCCGCGAACTGCTCGACCTCTACGACGAGAACGACGAGGGCGCGGCGCAGATGGCCCGCTCGCTGAAGAAGTTCCGCGAACGCGCCAACGCGCTGGAACAGCAGCGCGAGGACATCGACAACGCCCTGATCGAGCTGCGCGAGGCCTGCAACCGCCTCGAACGCCGCCTGACCGAGATCCGTCCCGACCTGCTGCCGCGCGCCGCCGACTACGAGCAGGTGCTGCGCGCCCGCCTCGACGGTCACGGCGAAGCGATGTTGGGCAAGTAAGACACCCTTCGGCGGCGCCATCTCCGTGCAAGACGCACGTGGGATGGCTGCCGCACATCCGTTTTTCCTCCCGATCCTAGCCAGGACCGCTTCATGACCTATCAGCCGCCCGTTCGCGATCACGCCTTCATCCTGCGCGACGTGCTCAACATCGACCAGCACGGCGACCTGCCCGGCTTCTCGGACGCGCCGTTCGACGTGGTCGAGCAGATCCTGGACGCCGCCGCCCAGTTCACCGGCGAGGTCCTGGCCCCGCTGAACACGGTCGGCGACAAGAACGGCTGCAAGCTGGACCCGGTCACCAACGTCGTCACCACCCCGCCGGGCTTCAAGGACGCCTACAAGCAGCTGTGCGAAGGCGGCTGGACCGGTCTCGGCTCGGACCCGGCCTATGGCGGCCAAGGCCTGCCGCACGTCGTGAACCTGGCCTTCAGCGAGATGTCGAGCTCGGCCAACATGGCGTTCTCGATGTATCCGGGCCTGGCCCACGGCGCCTATTCGGCCATCCACACCGGCGGCAGCGACGAGCAGAAGCAGACCTACCTGCCCAAGATGGTCACCGGCGAATGGACCGGCACCATGAACCTGACCGAGCCGCACTGCGGCACGGACCTGGGCCTGCTGCGAACCAAGGCGGTCCCGCAGGCCAACGGCAGCTACAAGATCACCGGCCAGAAGATCTGGATCAGCGCCGGCGAGCACGACATGTCGGACAACATCGTCCACCTGGTGCTGGCCCGCATCGAGGGCGCCCCGGCCGGCGTGAAGGGCATCAGCCTGTTCATCGTGCCGAAGTTCTTCCCCAAGGAAGACGGCTCGGTCGGCGAGCGTAACCAGGGCGTCAAGTGCGTCGGCCTGGAAGAGAAGATGGGCATCCACGGCAACGCCACCTGCGTCATGCAGTACGACGCCGCCGAGGGCTATCTGATCGGCGAGGAGAATTCGGGCCTCAAGATCATGTTCGTCATGATGAACGAAGCCCGCCTGGGCGTCGGCATGCAGGGCGTGGCCCAGGGCGAAGCGGCCTATCAAGCCGCCGTCGCCTTCGCCAAGGACCGCCTGCAAGGCCGTTCGCTGACGGGCCCGAAGAACGCCGACGGCCCGGCCGACCCGATCATCGTCCACCCGGACGTCCGCCGCATGCTGCTGGAGAGCAAGGCCCTGATCGAAGGCGGCCGCGCCTTCCTGTTCTGGACCGCCCTGCATGGCGATCTGTCGCACGTCCACCCGGACGCGGCGGTGCGCGAGAAGTCCTCGGACTACATGGGCCTGATGACGCCGGTGCTGAAAGGCTACCTGACGGACAAGGGCTTCGAGGTTTGCTCCAACGCCGTCCAGGTGCACGGCGGCAGCGGCTTCACCGAGCACTTCCCGGTCAGCCAGTTCATGCGCGATTGCCGTATCGCCCTGATCTACGAAGGCACCAATGGCGTGCAGGCCCTGGACCTGGTCGGCCGCAAGCTGGCCTCCAAGGGCGGCCGCGCAGTCATGACCTTCTTCCAGGAGATCGACCAGTTCATCGGCGAGAACGACGCCGACGAAGCGCTGAAGCCCTATGTCGAAGCGCTGGCGGCCGTGAAGGCCCAGCTGCAGGACGGCACCATGTGGCTGATGCAGAACGGCCTGCAGAACCCCGACAACGCCGGCGCGGCCTCGACCGACTACATGCACCTCTTCGGCCTGACGGGCCTGGCGTACATGTGGGCGCTGATGGCCAAGGCGGCCAACGCCAAGATCGCGGCCGGCTCGTCCGACCCGTTCTTCACGACCAAGCTGGTCACCGGCCGCTATTTCATCGAACGCGTCTTGCCTGACGCCGGGGCACACCTGGCCAAGCTGAAGACCGGTTCGGCGACCCTGATGGCGCTGCCCGCGGAGGCCTTCTGATCATGAGCGTGCTCAACGTCGAAAAACCCGCCTTCATGGCCGAAGAGGACATCGCGATCTTCGAGGACGCGGTGGGCAAGTTCTTCGATGAGCACGCGCCTGAATCGACGGTCGCGAAGTGGCGCAAGAACCACTGCGTCGATCGCGACATGTGGACCAAGTCCGGAGAGGCCGGCCTGCTCGGCCTCTCCACGCCCGAACAATATGGCGGGGCCGGCGGCGACTATCGCCACGAGGTCGTGCTGATGGACATGCTGGGGCGCAAGGGCGTCGACGGCTTCGGCATCAGCCTGCACAACGCCATCGTCATGCCGTACATCTTCCACTACGGCACCGAGGAGCAGAAGCAGCGCTGGCTGCCGCGCCTGGCCACCGGTGAGTTGGTCGGCGCTATCGCCATGACCGAGCCGGGCGCCGGTTCGGACCTGCAAGGCATCAAGACCACCGCCAAGCAGGTCGGCAACCAGTACGTCATCAACGGCTCCAAGACCTTCATCACCAACGGCCAGACGGCCAACCTGATCATCGTCGTCGCCAAGACCGACGTGAACGCCGGCGCGCGCGGCACCTCGCTGATGATCGTCGAGACCGACGGGGCGGAAGGCTTCGAGCGCGGCCGCAACCTCGACAAGCTGGGTCACGAGGCCCAGGACACCTCGGAGCTGTTCTTCAACGACGTGAAGGTGCCGACCGAGAACCTGCTGGGTTCGGACGAAGGCCAGGGCTTCTTCCAGCTAATGGGCCAGCTGCCGCAGGAGCGGCTTAACATCGCCGTGCAGGGCATGGCGACCATCGAGCGCGCCCTCGAACTCACCATCGCCTACGTCAAGGACCGCAAGGCCTTCGGCAAGGCGATCATCGACTTCCAGAACACCCAGTTCGTGCTGGCCGAGTGCAAGACCGAGGCGACCGTCGCCCGCGTCTTCACCAACCACTGCATCGAGCAGCACCTGGCCGGCAAGCTGGACGCCGCCACCGCCTCGATGGCCAAGTACTGGGTCTCGGACCTGGAGAACAAGATCGTCGATCGCTGCCTGCAGCTGTTCGGCGGCTATGGCTTCATGAACGAGTACCCGATCGCGCGCATGTACAAGGACAGCCGCATCCAGCGCATCTACGGCGGCACGAACGAGATCATGAAACTCCTGATCGCGAGGACGCTGTGATCCTACCCCTCATCCTGCTGCTGGCCGGCCCCGCCGCCGCCCCGGCTCCCGCTTCCGACGCCCGCTCGGCCGTGGTCTGCGTGCGCGCCGCCCCCGGCCCGCGCCCGCTGACCTTCTCCGGCGAACTGGTCGGCAAGCGCCCGCAACCCGGCGCCTTCAAGCTGCCGCTGACCCCGCCCGGCAAGGACATCTGCAACACGCTGCTGCGTTCCAAGATCGCCACGTGGAAGCTGGAGGTCACGACCTCGGGCTTCACGGCTTGCGAGCTGCCGGTCCCCGAGTTCGGCTCGCGCACTTACTACCGCGCCAAGGCCGCAGCCAGCGGCCTGAAGTGCGAGCCCATCGGCAAGTACCCGATCGGCAACTGGAAACAATAAGTCCGGTCCCCAGGACTGCGCTTTCAACGACACGAACATCGCTTCGCAGGAAGGAGCCATTCCATGGCTGACGCTTACATCTTCGACGCCGTGCGCACGCCGCGCGGCAAGGGCAAGAAGGACGGGTCTCTGCACGAGATCACCGCCCTGTCGCTGGCCACCCAGGTCCTGGAAGCCATCCGCGACCGCAACAACCTCGACACCCGCCACGTCGACGACGTCGTGCTGGGCTGCGTCGCCCCCGTGGGTGAGCAAGGTTCGGACATCGCCCGCACCGCCGTCCTGACCGCCGACTACGCCGAGAGCGTCGCCGGCGTGCAGATCAACCGCTTCTGCGCCTCGGGCCTGGAAGCCGTGAACATGGCCGCCGCCAAGGTCGCCTCGGGCGAAGCCAACCTCGCCATCGGCGGCGGCGTCGAGAGCATGAGCCGCGTGCCCATGGGCAGCGACGGCGGCGCTTGGCCGACCGACCCGTCCTCGGCCTTCAAGACCTATTTCGCCCCGCAAGGCGTCTCGGCCGACCTGATCGCCTCGCTGTACGGCTTCAGCCGCGACGACGTCGACGCCTACGCCGTCGAGAGCCAGAAGCGCGCCGCCGCCTCGTGGGCCGATGGCCGCTTCAAGAAGTCGGTCGTGGGCGTGAAGGACCAGCTGGGCATCACCATCCTGGACCATGACGAGACCGTGCGCGGCTCGACCACCATGCAGACCCTGGCCTCGCTGAACGCCTCGTTCCAGGGCATGGGCGACATGGCCTTCGACGCCGTCGTCACCCAGCGCTATCCGCAGGTGGAGAAGGTCAACCACGTCCACCACGCCGGCAACAGCTCGGGCATCGTCGACGGCGCCGCCGGCGTCCTGATCGGCACCAAGGAAATGGGCGAAGCTCTGGGCCTGAAGGCCCGCGCCCGGATCAAGGGCGCCGCCTCGATCGGCTCGGAGCCCTCGATCATGCTGACGGGTCCGTCGCTGGTCACCGAGAAGCTGCTCAAGAAGCTGAAGATGGAGGTCTCCGACATCGACCTCTACGAGCTGAACGAAGCCTTCGCCGCCGTCGTCCTGCGCATGATGCAGGCGCTGAACATCCCGCACGACAAGATGAACGTGAACGGCGGCGCCATCGCCATGGGCCACCCGCTGGGCGCCACCGGCGCCATGATCCTGGGCACCATGGTCGACGAGCTGGAACGCTCGGACAAGGAAACCGCCCTGATCACCCTGTGCGTCGGCGCCGGCATGGGCACCGCCACCGTCATCGAACGCGTCTAAGACCGAGGAACCGACATCATGGAAAACTTCAAGATCGAGGTCGATTCCGACGGCGTGGCCCTGGTCACCTTCGACGTGCCCGGCCGCTCGATGAACACCCTGACCGCTTCGGTCATCAAGGAAATCGGCGACGTCGTCGACCGCATCAAGAGCGACGAGGCCATCAAGGGCGCGGTAATCACCTCGGGCAAGGCCAGCGGCTTCTGCGCCGGCGCCGACCTGGGTGAACTCGGCGGTTCGGGCGGCCTGGGCGGCGGCAAGCCCGGCGAAGAGGGCCTGAAGGCCGCCTTCGAAGCCGGTTTCGCGCTGAACAAGGCGTTCCGCGCCCTGGAGACCTGCGGCAAGCCGGTGGCCGCGGCCATCAACGGCCTGGCCATGGGCGGCGGTCTCGAGATCACCCTGGCCTGCCACTATCGCGTGGTCGCCGACAATCCGAAGATTCAGCTGGCCCTGCCGGAAGCCAAGGTCGGCCTGCTGCCGGGCGCCGGCGGCACACAGCGTCTGCCGCGCCTGATGGGCGTGATGGCCGCCGCGCCGTACCTGCTGGAAGGCAAGTCGATGAAGCCGGCCGAGGCCCTGGCCAACAAGGTCGTGCACGAGGTCGTCCCGGCCGATCAGGTGGTGGACGCCGCCAAGACCTGGGTCAAGACCAAGGGCGATCCGGTCGCGCTGTGGGACAAGAAGGAGTTCAAGCTCCCGGGCGGCGGTCCCTACACCCCGACCGGCAGCCAGGTCTTCGTCATGGGCAACGCCATGCTGCGCAAGCAGACCTACGGCAACTACCCGGCCCAGCTGAACATCATGAAGGCGGTCTATGAAGGCACCCAGGTGCCGTTCGACGCCGCGCTGCGGATCGAGACCCGCTACTTCCTGAAGACGATGATGACGCCCCAGGCCAAGGGCATGATCCGCACCCTGTTCCTCAGCCTGCAAGAGCTGGGCAAGGGCTCGGGCCGTCCGGCCAATGTGCCGCCGTCGGAAGCCAAGAAGGTCGCCGTGCTGGGCGCCGGCATGATGGGCGCGGGCATCGCCTACGTCCAAGCCATGGCCGGCATCGAGACCGTGCTGATCGACCAAAGCCAGGAAGCCGCCGACAAGGGCAAGGGCTACGCCGAGAACCTGGTCAAGAAGGCCGTCTCGCGCGGCAAGCTGACGGCCGAGAAGGGCGAGGCCATCCTGGCCCTGATCCACCCGACCGCCGACTACGACCAGGTCAAGGGCAGCGACCTCGTCATCGAGGCCGTGTTCGAGAACCGCGAAGTGAAGGCCGGCGTGACCAAGCTGGCCGAAGCCCAGCTGGCCGAGGACGCCATCTTCGGCTCCAACACCTCGACCCTGCCGATCACCGGCCTGGCCAAGGCGTCGGTGCGTCCGAAGAACTTCATCGGCATCCACTTCTTCTCGCCGGTCGACAAGATGGGCCTGGTCGAGCTGATCATGGGCGAAGAGACCTCGCCCGAGGCGCTCGCCAAGTCGATCGACTACGTCCTGAAGATCAAGAAGACCCCGATCGTCGTGAATGACTCGCGCGGCTTCTACACGTCGCGCTGCTTCGGCACCTTCGTGCAGGAAGGCCTGGAGATGATGGCCGAAGGCATCGCGCCCGCCATCATCGACAATGTCGGCCGCGCCACGGGCATGCCGCGTGGTCCGCTGGAAATGAACGACGACGTCGCGCTGGACCTCTCCTACAAGATCGGCGAGCAGACCAAGAAGGACCTCGGCGACAAGTACGAGGAGCGTCCGTTCGCGCCCGTCCTTGAGAAGATGGTCGTCGAGCTGGGCCGCCTGGGCCGCAAGAACGGCAAGGGCTTCTACGACTATCCGGAGAACGGCCAGAAGACGATCTGGAAGGGCCTGGCAGACTTGATGCCGGTGACGACCAAGGACGCCGATGAGACGCTGATCCAGGAGATCCGCACTCGCCTGTTGTACCGCCAGGCCGTCGAAGCCGCCCGCTGCTTCGAGGAAGGCGTCATCACCGACCCGCGTGAAGCCGATGTCGGCGCCATTCTGGGCTGGGGCTTTGCGCCCTGGACCGGCGGCCCGATCAGCCTGATCGACGGCGTGGGCGCCAAGGCCTTCGTCGAGACCTGCGATCGTCTGGCCCAGCAGTACGGCAAGCGCTTCTCGGCCCCGGCCCTGCTGCGCGAGATGGCCGAAAAGGGCGAGACCTTCTACGGCCGCTTCGGCGTCAAGGCGAAGGCGGCGGCGTAAGCCTCCTCTTCGATCGCTAGCTAAAGAGAAGGCCCGGTGGTTTCGCCGGGCCTTTTTCTTGTCCGATACGGCCGCGCTGGCGCCGCACGACGCGCGTACCGACCTCCGTGAAGTGACGGAGTAGCGACATGGGCATGGCGATCGCCGACGAGACGTGGCGACGCCCCAGAGGCCGGGATTTGGCCGTCCTGGCGCTGGCCGTGGCCGCCCACGCCCTCGTCATCCTGGCCCTGGTCTCCGGCGCGCGCTGGATGCCGCAACTGGTCGAGCCGCCGGTCATCGAGGCCGAACTTCTGAACGAGATCGCGCCGCCCCTGAAAGCGGCGACGCCGGCTCCCGCTTCCGCCCCGGTTCCAAGGGTCGCCCGTCCCGCCGCGCCGGCAAGCGCTCCTGCGCCGCCCGTCGTGACAACCAAGCCCTCAGACCCGCCCGCCATCGTCGCGCCGCCGGGCTTCACCGCCCGCAAGCTGGTCGAACAGAGCGACCAGACCCGCGACAGCCTGCGCGAAAGCCTCGGCTGCCGGCACGAGAAGACCGTGGCTCTCAACCGCGACCAGAAGGCCGCCTGCGCCGAGGCCGACGGCCAACGCTCGCGCACCGCCCCGATGTACGCCGCTATCGATCCTGACAAGAAAGCCGCCTTCGACGGCGACTGCGCCAAGGACGACGACTGGTGCCTCTACCGCGTTGGCAAGGGCCCCTATCCGGGCATCTTCGCGCTGGGCAAGAAGAAGAAGCGCAAGGGCTGGGACGACTAGGACTTGGAGACGTCCATGCCCAAGGTCGGCCCGATCCCATCCGGATGGTCGCCGAAATAGCTTCCGCCCCGATCGCGGGCCACCTTCTCCAGCCGGCTGCGGAACGCATCGTCCAGCGTCAAGGTCGGCGCGTCCTCCGGATCCTCGCCCTCATCCAGCGGGATCGAGGCGGCGATCACCTGACGCAGCCGCTCCCCGAACCGCGCGTCCTCCGCCGAACCCGGCTCCGGCGGAGCGTCAAGGAAGGTCATGACCTCTTCCAGCGCCGTTTCATTGTCGACCATGGCCGCGACCTCCTGTTCCTGGCTGGGGAACGGGAGGCCGCAGCGACGGTTCCGAAGGGAACGGCCCGCGCCGAAGCGCGGGCCGCGGGTATTACGGGTTCGAGGGCAGGTTGCCGGCCGAGACGCCGTTGGGCAGCGACGTCGTCGGACCCGAGAACGGCGTCGTGTTGTACCGCATGTCATTGCCCGAGAGGACGATGTCATTGCCGCTCCAGACCACGCCGTAGACCTGGGTGCCGGTCTCGTTCACGCCACGGACATTGCTGACCTTCTGACCCGAGCACGAGGTCAGATAGATCGAGTTCTTGTGGTCGCCCGGGGTCGTGCCGACGTTCGGGTTGTTCAGGCCGTTGTTCGAGACCTGACCGCCGTCGATATCGATGCGGATCACGTTGTCGGCCCAGACGCCGTCGCCGAGACAGCCGTTGACGTAGCCCGGCCGCACCAGAACGTTGCGGGCGTTGGCCACCTTGATGCCCGCGCCGATGGCCGGGTTGTTGCTGACCGAGTCACCCGCGTTGAAGCCCGTCTTGCGCGTCACGCCGCCCGGGACCAGCACGTTCGCCCGGTTCTTGTAGGCGCCAGAATAGCCCTGCCCCGCCAGCTCCACGAAGGTCGGCGCGATCAGGTGGTTGTTGCCGTACTGGCCGCCGTTGACGTCGATGCAGGAGCCGCCGTCCTCGCCGAAGAAGCCGCCGACGATGCGCACGCTGTACAGCGACATGTTGCTGGGGACGTCGCCCTTCAGGCCGCCCAGCGTGTTCGCGAAGGTGGTCAGGTTGGTGTAGGTGCCCAGCGAAATCCCGGCCGAAACGCTGCCGGTCGCGGGATTGTAGGCATTCGAGTGGACGTAGAAACCGTAGCCCGACGCGAAGATCGAGCTGACGTTGTCCATCGACCACTGCATCGGCGAGCCGCTGTTCGTATCGTATTCGAGCTCGAAGCCGCTGGCCTTCACGTGCAGGGACGCGACGTCCTTCAGCAGGCCACCGTTGGTGTTGCGGCCGTAGAACGAGCGGTAGTGATTGCTCAGCTCCATGCGCGCGATCGTGACGTTCTCGCTGCCGCCGGCGCATTGGATGCCGTCGCCTTTGGTCCCGGTCGCGTCACCGGCCTTCGTCCAGTCGCGGGTGATCGTGAAGTCCTGGAAGGCGACGTTCTTGGCGTCGGCCGCGATTCGGAAGGCCGGCTTGGACGACGTGTCCATGATGACCTCGGTCGCGCCGCGCCCGCTGCCCAGCAGCTGCTTGTTGGTTCCGACCAGGACGGTGTCGGAAATGAAGTACTGGCGGTCCAGCAGCTGGACCAGGTTGTTGCTGAACAGGGCCCGGCCGAACGCAGCGGTGTCGTCCAGGTCACCGGCATAGCGATAGGTGTCGACGGTAGCGACCATTGAAATGTCTCCGGTTTTTGGTGAAGTCCGCCGACGTCCGGGCACAAAAAAACCCCGGGACGCTGAATAGCGTCTCGAGGTTCTGGGCCGGGTCACACCGTCGGCAGTGAAACCTTTTTAGCGAATGCCGTTCCCAGCATCAAGAACAAAAAGGGAACGATAGACACGTGAAAAGCCGCGACCGGCGAAGGCCATGGATTTCAAGGATTCTTGGAAGAAAGGGAGAGAGAAGTGGTGCCGCTTAGGTGACTCGAACACCTGACCCCATCATTACGAATGATGTGCTCTACCAGCTGAGCTAAAGCGGCCCACGTCGCTTCGAACCAAGGTCCGACCGCGAGGAGCGCCTACTTAGCGGGACGCGAGCCACTTGCCAAGCGCCGTCTTGCACCAGAATTGCGACGAGGCGCTGGACCGCCTTCCGGAGGCTCGGAAATCGGCGGCGCGTCGAACACGCCGGGGTCGTCCGGGATGGGCATCAGGGCCCCGCCGGTCTCGGCCGCGCGAATGAACGGCGTCGAATCCACGTAGTCGGCATAGGCCGACGGCAGCTCCGGCAGGTCGTTCATCGTCCGCTCACGGCGCTCGTGGCGCGGATGGATCAGCTGGCCGGTCTCGGCGTAGCTGGCGGCCAGGCGCGCCCAGTCCTCGCGCTGATAGGCGAAGGCGCGGCCTTCCGGGTCGAGATCGGACCAGTCTGGCTCCTGCGGGGCCTCGACGCCGCGGGCGATCCAGGCGCGGGCCTCGTCGGCATCGCTGTTGGCGGCGGCGACGCGGGCCATCAGGCCGGCGAATCGGGCTGTCGGGGCCTCGGCGTCCAGCAGGCGGGCGGCGGCGCGGGCGGCGACCGGGTCGCCACCGATCAGGGCGCTCTCGACACGCAGGATGCGGCTCTCGCGCGCTTCAGGCTTCATCGCGGCCAGGGCGGCCAGGCGCTGGGCGCGGGCCTTGGGGGTCTCGTTGGTCTTCAGGTCGCGATAGGCCAGCCACAGGGCCGGATGCGGCTCGGCCTTCCAGGCGGCCTCGATCAGCTGGCCGGCCTTGGCGGCCTTGCCGTCGTCGGCCAGCAGTCGGGCGGCCATGACCACGCCGGGGGCGAAGTCGGGTTTCAGCTTCACCGACTGGGTCGCGAAGTCGAGCGCCCGGCTGCGGGTCTTCGGGTCGACGCTGTCTTCGAGGCTGGCGGCCGAGGCGGCGAGCAGAGCCGCGCGGCTGCGGTCGGCCACGGCGGGCGAGACGATCTTGCGCTCAAGGGCGCCCTGGACCAGTTCCAGCGCCGCGGCCCAGTCACCGACCTCCAGCCGGGCCTCCAGCAGCGCGCGCCAGGCCCAACGGGCGGTGCGGGCCAGGCCATAGGCGGTCTCGGCGTGGCGGACGGCGGCGGCGCGGTCGCCTTCGGCCAGGGCGGCCTGCATCAGGCCGCGCAGGCCGGCCAGACGCATTTCGGGAAAGCCGAGCATGGCGTTGTAGGCGCTCTTGGCCGCGGCCATGTCGCCGGCGGCCTCGGCGGCCTGGGCGGCCAGTACGCGGACCAGCCCCGGCGCGTCTTCGGCCAGTTCCGACGACTTCTGGGCGAGGCGGCGGGCTTCGGAGCCGTCGCCGGCGGCCACGGCGAGGAAGCCGCGCGACAGGGCCTCGATCGCCGACTTGCGCTTGGCCTCGGCGCGGGCGCGGGCCCGGCGGCGCGGGGCCTCGACGATCCAGATCACGCCCCGCCACAGCAGGGTGAACAGCAGGGCCGAGAACAGGGTCAGCAGGGCGGCGGCGGCGGCCGTCATCTCGACCCGCCATCCCATCCATTCCAGCGAGGCGCGGCCGGGCTCGCCAGTGAGGGCCAGGGCGGTGACCGCGACGGCGGCGACCAGGAAGAGCGCGAAGGCGACCTTGGTCATGGCTGCCCCAGGAGCTGCCCTTGGCGCGTGACGCGCGACAGGCCGGTCAGGGCGTCGGCGCGGATGGCGGCGACGTGGCGGTCGATCTCGACGCGGCGGTTGGCGACGTTGATCCACGGGGCCAGCACGGCGCGCGCGGCGTCGGGCAGCGGGTCCAGCGCCTGGATCGCGCCTTCGACATCGCCGTCGTCCAGCAGGGCCTGGGCGCGGGCCAGCATGGCGTCCGGCGTCGAGCCGGTGGTCGAGCCGACGTGGCGGATCGAGACGATGCTGGAGAGGGCGTAGCGGATTCGCGAGAACAGATCGGCGTTCGCGCCGGGATCGCGTGAGGCGGTGGCGGCGCGGCCGGCCAGGGCGCCGAACTGGACGGACAAGCCGGCCCGTGTCGGGGCGCCCTTGTCGGCCAGTTCGCTCAGCGCCCGCAGGTCCGGAGAGGGCGGCAGCACGCGCTGCAGGCCGGCCAGCTCCTGGCCGAACGGCCGCGAGGTCTCGGTGGCCTCGGTCAGGGCCGAGACGGCAAGGGCGGCGGTGGCGGCGTCGGTGACGCCCTTCTGGCTGGATTCCAGGGCGGCGATTCGGCCGTCCAGACGCTCCAGGTCGGCGGCGGGCGGGGCCACTGCCGCCGTTCCGCCTTCCAGCGGCAGGGCTGAGCCGGTGGCGACACGGTCGGCGACCGAGTGCGGGCTGGGCTCGGCCGAGAACGTGCCGGGAGCGGTCGGAACCTTGGGCTTGAACAGCGTCGGGCCATAGTGGGCGACGCCGGCGCCGAGCGCGATGCACAACACGCAGAGGATCAGCCAGATCCAGACGCCAGGCCCCATGACGCGACGGCGGGCGTACAGCGCCGGATCGCTGGGAGCGACGATTTCAGCGGGATCGGGAGCGGCGTTCATGAGGTCCATTCGTGCCCCACGCCGCGATGCTTCGCAACGCCGTGCTTAGCTGTTGAGCAGTTCCAGCAGCGCGGATTCGTCCGGACGCGGCGCGAAGGTCACAGACCCGGGTTCGACGACCTCGCGCAGCGGCGCGGCGACAGCTTCGGAAAGGCAGAGGAACCGCAGGGTCGGTGAGGGTCGTTCCCGCAGGATCGCCGCCAGCACGCGGGCCCCGCGGGGCGAGTGAAGAAGCACCGTCGTGGGCGCATCCAGCCGCGCCAGGGTCTCGTCGGACGGGGCGCGGTCGAGGGTCTCGTAGACCGCCACGCCCTTGGCCATGACCCCACAGCCGCGCAGCATGCCGACGAGGTCGCCGGCCGGTTCCTTGGCCCCGGCCCACAGCACCGGCCCGGACGCGCCGGCGGCGATCAACTCGCAAAGATCCTCGACATCGCCGTCAGCGCTGGAAACGGAGGCGAAGCCCTCGACATGCGCCGCCTTGGCGGTGGCCCGGCCGACCGCGAACACCGGCAGGCCGCGCGCATCCGACAACCGTGCGAAGGCTTCGACGCCGTTGGCGCTGGTGAAGGCCAGGGCGGTGACGCGGGAGAGGTCGAGCTCGGCGTCCAGGGTCTCGACCACCAGCAGCGGGTCGACCAGGACTTCGAAGCCCAGGTCCCGCACGCGCTCGGCGGTGGCCAGGGCGCCGGGTCGGGCGCGGGTGATCCAGACCGGCGCGCCCGCAGTCATGCCGTTACTCCGGCAACAGGATGGCGTCGCCGCCCTCGGCGCGGACCTCGGCGCCGAGCTTCAGGCCCAGGGCGCGGGCCTCGTCGATGTCGCTTTCGCCCGACAGGGTCGTCTCGCCGTGGCGGCGGAAGCGCTGGGCGCCGTCGGGGGTCAGGGCCTCGACGATCAGGGTCAGGCGCGTCCCGTCCAGCACCGCGCGGGCGCCGATGGCGGTGCGGCACGAGCCTTCCAGGGCGTAGAGCGCGCCCCGCTCGGCGGCGACGGCGATCGTGGTCTCGCGGCAGCTGACGGCTTGCAGCCACGGCGCATGAGCGTCTTCCAGGCGGGTCTCGATGACCAGGGCGCCCTGGCCCGGGGCCGGCGGGGCGGCGTCGGGGTCGAGCCAGCTCCTGGTGATGTGGCCGAGGTTCAGGCGGTTCAGGCCGGACTGGGCCAGCAGGATGGCGTCGGCCTCGCCGCGTTCCAGCTTGGCCAGGCGGGTGTCGACATTGCCGCGCAGCATGACGATCTCGAGGTCGGGCCGCACGTGCAGGGCCTGGGCCTGACGACGCAGCGAGGCGGTGCCGAGACGCGCGCCCTTGGGCAGGTCTTCCAGCCGCTCGGCGATGTTGCTGATGAAGGCGTCGCGCAGGTCTTCGCGCTCGGGCGTGGCGGCCAGGATCAGGCCCGGCGGCAGCTCGGCCGGCATGTCCTTCAGCGAGTGCACGGCACAGTCGATGCGGCCGTCCAGCAGGGCTTCCTCGATCTCCTTGGTGAAGAGGCCCTTGCCGCCGATCTCCATCAGGCGGCGATCCTGGATGCGGTCGCCGCTGGTGACGATCGGGATCAGCGGGGCGGCGGCCTCGATCTCTTCTTGCGAAGCGCCCACCGGGACGCCCAACGCATGCGCGATCCGCGCCTGCATCAGGCCCGACTGGGCCAGGGAGAGCTTGGAGCCACGCGCGCCGATGCGGATGGGAGGTTGCCGGGACACGGTCGGAACGTTACCTGCGGAGACGAGATTTCATCTTCGCTGCTACAGGAGCGGCGGGAAGCCCGCAAGAAATGACCACCCCTAAGGATTCCGCCCTCACCGTCCTCGGCCTTGAGACCAGCTGCGACGAGACCGCTGCCTCGGTCCTGCGCCGCGAGTCGGACGGGTCGGTCACGGTGCTGTCCTCGATCATCGGCACCCAGTTCGAGAAGCACGCCCCGTTCGGCGGCGTCGTGCCCGAGATCGCCGCCCGCGCCCATGTCGAGGCCATCGACGCCATCGCCGCCGAAGCCATGCGCGCCTCAGGTCTATCGTTCGACGATCTCGACGGCGTGGCGGCCACGGCCGGTCCCGGTCTGGTCGGCGGGGTGATGGTCGGCCTGGCGTTCGGCAAGGCCGTGTCGCTGGCGCGCGGCGTGCCGCTGGTCGCCGTCAACCACCTGGAAGGCCACGCGGTCTCGGCCCGGCTGGGCGCCGACATCGCCTATCCGTTCCTGCTGCTGCTGGTCTCCGGCGGTCACTGCCAGCTCTTGGAAGTCTCCGGCGTCGGGGCCTGCAAGCGCCTGGGCACCACGATCGACGACGCGGCCGGCGAGGCCTTCGACAAGATCGCCAAGAGCCTGGGCCTGCCCTATCCGGGCGGTCCGGCGCTGGAGAAGCTGGCCGTGGGCGGCGACGCCACGCGCTACACGCTGCCGCGCGCCCTGCTCGGCCGCAAGGACTGCGATTTCTCGTTCTCGGGCCTGAAGACCGCCGCGGCGCGGATCGCCGAGACCCTGACGACCGACGACGAGCGCCGCGATCTCGCCGCCGCCGTCCAAGGCGCCATCGCCCGCCAGCTGTCCGAGCGGGTCGACCGGGCGATGAAGCTCTACAAGGACAGCCACGGCGCCGATGAGCTGCGCTTCGTCGTCGCCGGCGGCGTGGCCGCCAATGGCGCGGTGCGCGCGGCCCTGCTGGCCGACTGCGAGAAGAACGGCTTCAGCTTCGCCGCTCCACCGCTGGCATATTGCACCGACAACGCCGCCATGATCGCCTTGGCCGGCGCCGAGCGGCTGGCCCTGGGCATCTCCGACGATCTCGACGCCGTTGCCCGTCCGCGCTGGCCGCTGGACGAGGCCGCGGCGCTGGCCAATCCCGCCAACGCCTACGGACGCAAGGGAGCCAAGGCATGACCTTTCAACACGTAGGCGTCATCGGCGCCGGCGCCTGGGGCACCGCCCTGGCCCAGGTCTGCGCCCGCGCCGGCCTGCAAGTGACGCTCCAGGCCCGCGAGCCCGAGGTCGTGGCGGCGGTCAACGAGAAGCACGAGAACGCCGTGTTCCTGCCCGACATCGCGCTGGAGCCCGGCATCAAGGCCGTGACCGATCTGGCCGGTCTCGCCGACTGCGACCTGATCCTGGCCGTCGCCCCGGCCCAGCACTTGCGCGCGGCCCTGACCGCCTTCGCCCCGCACCACAAGGCCAGCGCGCCGATCGTGCTGTGCTCCAAGGGCGTCGAGCAGGGCACGCTGAAGCTGATGACCGATGTGGCCGCCGAGGCCCTGCCGGGCGCGCCGATCGCGGTGCTGTCGGGGCCCAGCTTCGCCGGCGAAGTGGCCCGCAACCTGCCGGCCGCCGTCACCCTGGCCTGCGAGGACGAGGCTCTGGGCCGCGCCATCGCCGAGGCCATCGCCATCCCGACCTTCCGGCCCTACACGGCCAACGACCTGATCGGGGCCGAAGCCGGCGGGGCGGTCAAGAACGTCCTGGCCATCGCCTGCGGCATCGTCGAGGGCAAGGGCCTGGGCCGCAACGCCCACGCGACCGTGATCACCCGCGGCTTCGCCGAACTGACCCGCCTGGCCGTCACCCTGGGGGCCAAGCCCGAGACCGTCGCCGGCCTCTGCGGCCTGGGCGACCTGGTGCTGACCTGCTCCAGCCCGCAATCGCGCAACATGAGCGTCGGCCTGGCCCTCGGCCAAGGCCTGACCCTGGAACAGGCCCTGGCCGGCAAGGTGTCGATCGCCGAAGGCGTCGCCTCCGCCCCCGCCGTACGCGCCCTGGCCCGCAAGGTCGGGGTCGAGGTCCCGATCTGCGAAGCCGTCGCCGCCATCCTGGCCGGCGAGGTCGAGGTCGACGCCGCCATCGCCGGGCTGCTCTCGCGCCCGCTCAAATCAGAAGCTTAGTTAGGTAAGGACCGCCGCATGGCCCTCTTCGTCGTCTACTGCAAGGACAAGCCCGGCGCGCTCGAGCTGCGCACCGCCACCCGCCCGACCCACCTGGACTATCTGAACGGCGCGGGCCTGGTGAAGGCCGCCGGACCGCTGCTGGACGACGCCGGCTCGCCGATCGGCTCGATGCTGATCATCGAGGCCGAGGATCGCGCCGCCGCCCAGACCTTCGTCGACAACGACCCCTACACCCTGGCCGGCCTGTTCGAGAGCGTCGCGATCGACGGCTGGCGCGTGGGCGTCGGCTCGATCGGCTGATCGCTTGCCGCTGTTCGCCCTGCACTGCCTGGACAGGCCCGGGACCGAAGACCTGCGCCAGGCCACGCGCCCGGCGCACCTGGCCTTCGTGCGGTCGCGGGCCGACTACCGGTTCGGGGCCTATCTGAAGGACGAGGCCGGCGTCATGCGCGGCTCGCTGATGGCGGTCGAGGTCTCAGACTTCGCCGCCGCGCGGGCGTTCTCGGCGGCTGACCCTTATGTCCAGGCCGGCCTGTTCGAGCGGATCGAGATTCACGAATGGCCGGTCGGGATCGACGCGGTCCCGGCCCCATGAACATCGAGCTCGACAACCCGGCTAGGCCCGCCGCCGGCACTGTACTGTGCGCCCTCGACGAGATTCCGGACCCGGGCTCGAAGGGCTTCCGGTACCGTCAGGACGACGCGATGTTCGCCGGGTTCGTGGTCCGCAAGGGCGAGCTGGTGGTCGGCTATCTCGACAGCTGCCCGCACGCCGGCTGGCCGCTGGCGGGCTTCGCCGGTCGCTATCTGACGCGCGAGAACGACCTGATCCTGTGCTCGGGCCACGCGGCCCTGTTCAAGATCGAAGACGGCGCCTGCGTGGCCGGTCCCTGCCCCGGCGACAAGCTGTTCCCCTGGCCGGTCGAGGTCCGCGACGGCCAGATCGTGGTCGCCTGAGGCTCGCCGATAGGCTTAAGGTCACGCCATCACAACCGGTGGGGCGGATCATGGACCTTCTGTTGCTGCAGCCGGGCGACCCCGGCTTCTTCCTCGGCCTGAAGGACCTGGGCGTCGCCCCCCCGTCCGGCGCCACCACCACGGGCCCCTGCCTGCCCCTGCTCTCGCTGGCCCAGGATCTCCGGCAGCCGCCGATCACCGCGCCCGGCGCGGTCCCGTCCGGCCCGCCGATCCTGGACGGCCTGGGCTGCACGCGGACGCCCGACGGCCTGTCGGTCGAGTTCTACGATCGCTGCCTGCGCGGCGTACCGCTGGGCGTCGGCCAAGAGCAGCCGACCTACCTCTACGTGTCGCGGCCGGCCGGCGCCGCGCCCGCCGTCTTCCTGACCCTGGCCCTGCGCGACGCGCGGATCAGCGCCATCCAGTTCCAGGCCCACCCTGACGAACCGCCGGTCGAGACCTTCACCCTCAGCTTCTCCGAGATCCTGTGGATCTATGCGATGCGGCGGGCCGACGGGACGCCGATGGGCCAGACCCACAACGGCTGGAGCCTGACGCTGAACCGTCCGATCGCGTCGTTCTCCGACTGAGGCCTTCCTTAAGACCTACGGCCTATGGTCTTCCGCGAACGATTGCGGGAGATCACCATGGCCGCCGCCGATATGCATTTCGACGCCGAGACGGTCACCCACCGCGCCGGCCTCGCCAAGCTGCGCTCGCTGGCCAAGGTCAATCCGCGCCTGGCCGCAAACCTGGCCAAGACCATGCTGGGCGGCCAGCGCGACCCGGCCGTGGTCGACGCCTTCAACGCCCACGCCGAGCAGGCCGGCTTCGAGTTCACCTCGACCTGGGCCAGCAACAACATCCCGTTCGTGGCCCCGCTGCTGCGCGACTTCGCCGCCAAGCGTCCGGCCGACGAGACGATCCGCTACATGGAGATCGGGGCCTATGAGGGCCGCAACCTGGCCTTCATGGACTGGCTGCTGCCCAGCCGCTTGGCGGTCACCGTCATCGATCCCTGGTTCGACGAAGCCCTGAACCCGGAAGAGAAATACCACGCCGTCGAGCCGCGCTTTGCCCGCAACATGGCCAAGTGCGGCTTCCGCAGTCTTTCCACCCACAAGGGCTTCTCGACCTACGTCCTGCCCCAGATGCTGGAGCGGAACGATCAGTTCGACCTGATCTATGTCGACGGCAGCCATACGGCCCTGGCCGTGCTGATCGACCTCTGCTTCTGCGCCAGCCTGCTGAGCGTGGGCGGCATGATGGTGCTGGACGACTACTGGCACGACATCAGCGAGATCGGCGGACCGGGCGTGAAGCAGGCCGTCGACCAGTTCCACGCCGCCTTCGGCCGCTATTTCGAGGTCGCCGCCGTCTATCGCCAAGTCGCCCTGGTCAAGACCACCGAGATTCCGCGCTAGAGACCGGCGATACGCGACGTTATGTCGCCGGCCCGACATGGCCAAGGTTAAGGGCCGTTAGACATCTATCCCCGCATTCTGCCTCGCGAATTCGCGATGCGCGCGGGGAGATATCGACATGGCGTCCTTGGGTCAGAAGGTCATGGGGGCCGCCGCCGGCGCGGCGCTTCTGTGCGCGGCCACCGCCGGTACGGGCCTGTGGGTGGCGATGAGCCTCGACTCCGCCCTCACCCGGTCGGAGACCTCCGCCAAGATCCTGCGCCTGCACATGCACGCCGACATGATGCACGACGCCCTGCGCGCCGACGTCATGGGCGGGATCATGTCGTCCGACCCGGCCCTGGGCGTCGACCTCAAGGCCGTGCGGGCCGATCTGGCCGAGCACACCCAGGCCTTCAAGACCGACATCGCCACCAGCAACCAGTTGGCTGAGGACCCGGCCGTGAAGGCCGCCCTCGCCGACGTCGAGGCCCCCCTGGCGACCTACATCGCCTCGGCCGGCGACATCGTCGGCAGCGCGGATACCGACGCCGCCGGCGCGCGCGCCAAGCTGCCGGGCTTCGCCACCCAGTTCTCGGCCCTGGAAGGCAAGATGGAAGAGGCCTCGACCAAGATCGAGGCCGCCGCCACCCGCGACGCCAAGGCCGCCAAGTCGATGAGCCTGTTGGGCCAGGTCGTCATGGGCGCCCTGCTGCTGGTCGCCGCCGCCTTCGCCGCCGTGCTGATGATCGCCGCCCAGAAGGGCCTGGTCGCGCCGCTGGTCCAGATCACCAGCGCCCTGCGCCGCCTGTCGGCCGGCGACCTGTCGGTCGTGCTGCCCAAGACCCGCAGCAAGGACGAGATCGGCCAGATGACCGATGCCCTGCAGACCTTCCACGACACCGTCGAGGCCCGCCGCAAGGAGCTGGAGGCCGCCGACGTCCGCGACGCCCTGGAGATCGAGCGCGCGCAGGCCGAGCAGCGCCGCGACGAAGCCGAAGCCACCCAGAAGGCCGTGGTCGAGAGCCTGGCCGCCGCCCTGAAGGCGATGTCCGAAGGCGATCTCACCCAGCGCCTGGAGCGTCCGTTCCCGGCCGGCTACGAGAAGCTGCGTCTCGACTTCAACGTCGCCGTCGAGAAGCTGTCGGGCGTCATCGCCGCCTCGCTGGGCGCGGTCACCGCGATCCATGGCGGCACCGCCGAGATCACCGCCGCCGCCGACGACCTGTCGGGCCGCACCGAGCGCCAGGCCGCCAGCCTGGAAGAGGCCGTCGCCGCTCTCGACGAGATCACCAGCACCGTGCGTCTGACCGCCGAGGGCGCCAGCCGCGCCCGCAAGGTGGTCGAGCGCGCCCGCACCGCCGCCGACGCCTCGGGCTCGATCGTCACCCAGGCCGTCGAGGCCATGGGCGCCATCGAGAAGTCCTCGGCCCAGATCGGCCAGATCATCGGCGTGATCGACGAGATCGCTTTCCAGACCAACCTGCTGGCCTTGAACGCCGGCGTCGAGGCGGCGCGGGCGGGTGAGGCCGGTCGCGGCTTCGCGGTCGTGGCGCAGGAAGTCCGGGCCCTGGCCCAGCGCTCGGCCGATGCGGCCCGCGAGATCAAGACCCTGATCAGCGCCAGCACGGCCGAGGTTGGCCAAGGTGTGCAGTATGTCGGCAAGGCCGGCGAGGCCCTGCGCGCGATCGCCGACGAAGTCGACCAGATCGACAGCCTGGTCGGCGAAATGGCCGCCTCGACGCAGGAACAGGCCCGGGGCCTCGCCGAGGTCAACACGACCATGAACCAGATGGACCAGGTGACGCAGCGCAACGCGGCGATGGTGGAGGAGACGACGGCGGCTTCTCACGCCCTTGCCCAGGAAGCTACGCGTCTGGCCCAGCGGATGGGCGAGCTGCGGATCGCGGGTGAAGCGGGGCAGCGTCGGGCGGCCTAGGCCGCCGTCCAGTCCCCAGACTTGCCGCCGGTCTTCTCGAGCAGCCGCACGGCCTCGATGACCATGCCCTTCTCGGCGGCCTTCAGCATGTCGTAGATCGTCAGGCAGGCCACCGACACAGCGGTCAGGGCCTCCATCTCGACCCCGGTCGGCCCCGTGGTCTTCACGCGCGCCGTCACGGCCAACCCGCCGTCACCAGGCTCGACCTCGACCACCACCTTCGACAGCGCCAGCGGATGGCACAGCGGGATCAGGTCCGAGGTCTTCTTCGCGGCCATCACGCCGGCCAGTTCGGCCACCGCCCGGACATCGCCCTTGCGGCCCGAGCCCGACACCGCGAGCGCCAGGGTCTCGGCGCTCATCCGCACGAACCCCGTGGCCACCGCCTCGCGCGCCGTCGCCGGCTTGTCGGAGACGTCGACCATGCGGGCGCGGCCCTGGTCGTCGATATGGGTGAGCTTGCTCACTGCTCCAGGAGTCATTGTTCAAGTAGTCGGGGCATCAGCTCGACCATGTTGCAGGGCTTATGGCGGCTATCCAGCTGGGCGCTGATCACCTTGTCCCAGCCATCGCGCACGGCGCCGTTGCTGCCCGGCAGGCAGAACACGAAGACGCCGTCGATCAGCCCGGCCGTGGCCCGCGACTGCAGGGTCGAGAGGCCCACCGAGGCGTAGGACACCAGGTGGAAGATCACCGAGAAGCCGTCAATCTTCTTGTCGAACAGCGGTTCCAACGCCTGAGGAGTGACGTCGCGACCGGTCAGGCCGGTGCCGCCGGTGGTGACAATGGCGTCGACGGCCTTGTCGGCGATCCAGTCCCGGACCTGCTGGCGGATCTGCTCGACGTCGTCGCGGACCACCGCCCGGCCGCCCAGCTCGTGGCCGGCGGCCTTGACGCGATCGACCAGGATCTGGCCCGAGGTGTCGCTTTCCTCGTCGCGGGTGTCGGAGATGGTCAGCACGGCCACGCGGACCGGCTTGAACGGAAGGTCCGGCTTGATCCCGCCGCCCGGCTTCAGCGCTTCGGTCATTCCGTTCTCCTATCGGTCCCAACGTTCGGCGTCGGTCCTATCGCGGTCCGTCGGCTCGATCCAGCGCGCGCCGTCCGGGCCGTGTTCCTTCTTCCAGAAGGGCGCCCGGCTCTTCAGATAGTCCATCAGGAAGTCGCAGGCCTCGAAGGCCTCGCGGCGGTGGCCAGCAGCCGTGGCGACGAAGACGATGGCCTCGCCGGGCGCGATGCGGCCGGTACGGTGGACGATGTGGACGTCGTGAAGCTTGAACCGTTCGATCGCCACCTGGGCGATCTCGCCGATCGCCGCGTCGGTGAAGCCGGGGTAGGCCTCCAGCTCCAGCGCCGCCGCAGCGCCCTGCTCGGCGCGGGCCAGGCCGACGAAGGTGGCCACCGCGCCGGTCTCCCGACGATCGGCGCAGAAGGCGGTGACGAGCGCGCCGGGCTCGAACGGCAGGTCGGTGAGGGTGACGATCATCCGCCGCTCATCGGCGGCAGGAAGGCGACCTCGGTGGTGGCGCTGAGAGCCGCTTCGCCGCGCACGATGGCCTTGTCGATGGCGACCTGGACGCCGGGACCGGAGAGGGCGTCGCCGAGGTCGGCCGACAGGATTTCCCGCAGCGTTGAAAGATCACCAGCCTCGACCACGCGATCACGCCAGCCGGCCTGGTCGGCCAAGCGTCCGAACAGCAGCACCCGCGCCATCGCCTAGCCGCCCGTCGTGGACATGTGCCGCGCCACGGCCGGACGGGCGATCTGGAAGTCGTGGCCCTTGGGCTTGGAGCCGATCGCCGCGAAGATCGCCGTCCGCAGTTCGGCGTCGGTGGCCCCGCCGCGCATCACCGCCCGCAGGTCGCTGGCGTCATCGCGGCCCAGGCACGTGTGCAGGGTGCCCGTGCACGTCAGGCGCACCCGGTTGCAGGTGTCGCAGAAGTGGTTGCTGAGCGGGGTGATCAGCCCCAGCCGGCCGTCAGTCTCGGCCACACGGACGTAACGCGCCGGGCCGCCGGTGGCGTGATGGATGTCCTCCAGCGTCCAGAACGACGAGAGATCGCGGCGGACGTCCTGCAGGGACAGATATTGGTCGGTGCGATCCTGGTCGACCTCGCCCATCGGCATGGTCTCGATCAGGGTCATGTCGCAGCCGCGCGCGTGGGCCCACTGGATCAGGCTGGGCAGCTCGGCGGCGTTGTCGGCCTTCAGGGCCACGGCGTTGATCTTGACCGCGATCCCGGCCGCCAGGGCCGCATCGATCCCGGCGATCACCTGCGCGAGGTCGCCGCCCCGGGTCAGCTTACGGAAGAGGTCGGGCTTGAGCGTATCCAGCGAGACATTGATCCGCCGCACGCCGTGACGGGCGAGGTCGGCGGCGAAGCGCTCCAGCTGGGTGCCGTTGGTGGTCAGGGTCAGCTCATCCAGCGCCCCCGTCCGCAGGTGGCGCGACAGGCCAGCGACCAGGTCCATGAAACCCTTGCGCACCAGCGGCTCGCCGCCGGTCAGACGCAGCTTGCGCACGCCCAGGCCAACGAAGGTCGAGGCCAGGCGATCCAGCTCCTCCAGGGTCAAGACCTCAGCCTTCGGCAGGAAGGTCATGTGCTCGGACATGCAGTAGAGGCAACGCAGGTCGCAGCGGTCGGTGACCGAGACGCGCAGATAGGTGACGGCGCGGCCGAACCCGTCGATCAGGGGAGCCGTGTGAACCGCTTGCGCGGGACTGTCGTCATAGGGCGTCATGTCTGTCTGTGAGAATAGGCGCTGGAGCCCATGACGCAAAGCGATACCAACGGCTTAGAGGCCGTCGTGCTGGCGGCGGGTCGCAGCGTGCGCTTCGGCGGCGGAAAACTGCTCGCCGTGCTGGATGGCGCGCCGCTAGTGGCCCATGCCCTGCGCACGGCCTTCCTGTCTCCGGTGCGGCGGGTGTTCGTGGCGGTCGCCGATCCCGCCGTGCGCGCGGCGGTCGAGGCCACGGCTCAGCGGCTGAAGGCCTCGGACCGGCTGATGGTGGTCCCCGTCGAGGACGCCGACGAGGGTATGGGCGCCTCGCTGCGGGCAGCGGCCTCGGCCCTGCCCGAGGATACGGCCGGCGTCTTCGTCTTCCTGGGCGATATGCCGGCCGTCGATCCGGCCACGCCGGCCCTGCTGGCCCGCGCCCTGGAGAGCCCGCACGACATCGTCGCGCCTCTGCATCTGGGCCGTCGCGGCCATCCGGTGCTGTTCGGCGCGACCTGGCTGCCGGCCCTCCGCGCGCTGTCCGGAGACGAAGGCGCCCGCGCCCTCCTGGAGAGCGCGGGCGCCCGGTTGGCGCGGATTCCCGTGCAAGACCCGGGGATCCACCTCGACGTGGATCGACCCGAGGACCTCGCCCGCGCCATCGAAGGCCGCTGAGGCCGGGCTCTCCCCCCGAGGCCCGGCGGCGACCTTCGCCCGTTAGATCAGTGTAGCGGCGCGTCCTCGCTGACGACGATGCGCTTGATCTCGGCGATCAGCCGCAGGGCGGCGGCGGAGTCGCCGCGCTCCTGCAGGGCCGCCAGCTTGGGCAGCAGCACTCGGAGAATCTGGCGGTGATCATGGCTGATCCCGACCACGCTGCGCCTGAATTCGGCGGTGTCCTCGGCGTCGGCGATCGCGTCGAGGTCAGGGTCGAAGTGCTCCTTCATCGGCCCGTCTCCGGGCGCGCACGGTCAGCACCGTGGCCACGATCAGCGTCAGCATCTGGAAGACCACGATGACGTTGTTGGACGCCTGGTAGGCGTACCGGACAATCGATCGGTCGAAATAGGCGATGACGCGCGCGGTCACGAGCAGGATCATCAGCGCCGCGAACACCAGAGACCACAGGCGCCGCCAGCGCAGCGAGACCCAGATGAGGATCAACGCCGCGTTGGTGTCGACGATGGCCACGGGCGTGTCCCAGCCCGATTGTCCCACATGGCTCACGGCCGGGGTCAGCATCCAGCCGATGATGAACACTCCTGCCGACCAGCGCAGCGGCGGATCGTTCTGCAGCATGGCGACGCCGCAGATCACCAGCGAGATCAGATAGCCGATATATGGCACCAGGATTTCGAACACGTACCGAGCTCGCCAAGACCGAAGGTCGATCCAGGGAGTAGGACGTATTATCGGTCGGCGCCAAGGGAAGGCATGCGGCGTTCATGCAAAGCGGATCCTGTCGCGCGACGGATGTCGCGCGTTGGGGTGGTCACCATTTGGTCGATTGGAGGCCTGGCGGCCTAGGGTCGAACGATGCCCCGGATCGCCAGCATGTATTCGTGGACGCCGATGGCGATGACCGCCAGGAGCACGGCCAACAACGCCGTCGTACCCAGGAGCAATCCCAGCCACTGGACGGTGCTCAGCGCATGCCGCCAGCCTTGCCGGGGCATGTAGGGGGCGCCTTTCGGGGGCTCCAGGCCGTTGTTCTCACGCTCATCACCGTGTCCGATCTTGCGATCAGAAGGCGGCAGGTCTGGAAGCGCTGCCAGAGAGTCTGGCTGCTTACGGTAGTCGTTACCGGGGTCGCCGCCTTCCCAGGCCACGAAGGCCAGGGCCGCATCGCGACGGCTCATGCCCGACAGGCGCCGGCGGGCGCTGAGCACGTGCATCTCGACGGTCTTGGGCGACAGGTTAAGCGCCCGGGCGATCTCCTTGGACTGGAGATGCGCCGCGATCAGCCGCAGGATCTCCCGCTCGCGCGGGGTCAGCTTCTCAAACGCGGTACTGACGCTCTGAACCATGCGCCCAAGATGGGCGGCCCAATTGTTCCCGTCTACCGAGCAGAACGGGTAATTGTGCCAAATCAGGTTCCAGATCGAACGAACGGCAGGCGCGTGGTCGCGGTCTTGTTCAAGGCCAGCAGGGCGTTGGCCACGGCCGGACCGATCACCGGCGTGCCCGGCTCACCGACCCCGCTGGGCGGATTGCCCGACGGGACGATGTTGGTCTCGACCGTCGGCGCCTCGTTGATCCGCAGCACGCGGTAGGTGTCGAAATTGCTCTGGTCGACCTGGCCATCGGTCAGGGTAACCTCGCCGAACAGGAAGCCCGACAGGCCGTAGCAGGTGCCGCCTTCCATCTGCGCGGCGATCTGGTCGGGCGAGACGGCGACGCCGCAGTCGATGGCGGTGACCACGCGGCCGACGCGTGGGGTCCCGTTCTCGACCTTGACCTCGGCGACCTGGGCGACGACCGAGCCGAAGCTTTCGTGCACCGCCACGCCGCGCGTCCAGCCGACCGTCGGGGCCGAGGCCTTCTCGAGCGCCAGGTTCAGGGCCGCCAGATGCCGGTCGGCCCCGGCCTTGGTGTAGAGCGCCCGCCGGTACTCGACCGGGTCCTTGCCGGCCTTGGCGGCCAGTTGGTCGATGGTGTGCTCCATGACGAAGGCGGTGTGGGTCGCGCCGACCGAGCGCCACCACAGCACCGGCACGCCGACGTCGGGCAGCGCCACCTGGGCGTCGACGATCGGCGTGGCCTTCAGATAAGGCGAACCCGCCGTGCCCTCGATCGCCGTCTGGTCCGGGCCTTTACCGCCCATCGGCGAGCCCTTCATGATCGACTGGCTGACGATCCGGTGGCGCCAGGCGGCCGGATAGCCGTCCTTGTCCAGTTGCACCTTCACGGCGTGCACGGTCAGCGGCCGGAAATAGCCGGCCCGCATGTCGTCCTCGCGCGTCCAGACCAGCTTCACCGGCCGGCCCTTGCCGACCTTCTTGGCGATGTGGACGCATTCCGCGACATAGTCGGACTGGAAGTTGGCGCGGCGGCCGAACGAACCGCCGGCGAACAGGGTCTCGATCTCGACCGAGCCGGGCAGACAGCCGACGATCTTGGCGGCGGCCAGTTGGTCCAGGGTCTGGCCCTGCGAGCCGAAGGTCAGCTTGACCTTGCTGCCGTCCACGGCCGCCACACAGTTCATCGGCTCCATGGTGGCGTGGGCCAGGTACGGGAACTCGTAGGTGGTCTCGAAGACGTTGGCGCCCTTGGCGGCGTTCAGCGCCGTGGCGTCGCCGCGCACGTCGAAGCCTTCCCACTTGGTCTCGGTGTTCTTGCCGCTGGCGACGTCGTGGAACAGCTGGGCGATGGCGGCCGAGCCGCGCTTCTCGGCCTTGTCCTCGTCCCACTCGATCTTCAGCGCCTCGCGGCCCATGCGGGCGGCGTAGGTGCTTTGGGCCACCACCGCCACGCCGGTCGGGATCTCGTGGACGTCGACCACGCCAGTCACCTTCCTGGCCTCGGCGGCGTCGAAGCTCTTCACCTTGGCCCCGAAGCGCGGGCCGTGGGCGACCACCGCGACCAACATGTCGGGCAGGCGGACGTCCTGGGTGTAACGGGCCGTGCCGTCGCTCTTGATCTGGGCGTCCTTGCGGCGCACGCGGTCGGTGCCGATCAGGGTGAAGGTCTTGGGGTCCTTCAGCTTGACGTCGGTCGGGGCCGGGACCTTGGCGGCGTCGGCCAGCAGCTCGCCGAAGCCGGCGGTCTTGCCCGAGGTGTGGGTGACGACGCTGTCCTTGACCGTGATCTCGCCGACCGCGACGTTCCACTTGTTGGCGGCGGCCTGGACGAACATGGCCCGCGCGCCAGCCCCGGCCTTGCGCAGCTGGTCCCACGAGTTGGAGATCGCCGACGATCCGCCGGTCAGCTGAGCGCCCAGGGCGCCGTTGGCGTAGAGCTTGGCATTGGCCGGAGCCTGCTCGACCTGGACCTTGGTCCAGTCGGCGTCCAGCTCCTCGGCGACGATGGCCGCCAAGCCCGCGTGATTGCCCTGGCCGAACTCGATGTGCTTGGAGATCACCGTCACCGCGCCGTCGGGCGCGATCTTGATGAAGGGTCCGAAGGCCCCGACCTCGACCTTGGAGCCGGCGCTCATGATGTCGGCCGGCGAGCAGCCGACCAGCAGCGTGCCGCCGACCAGGGCCGAAGCGACGACGACGTCACGGCGCGTGGGCGCGGGCTTGAAGGGGGCGTTCATCGGCCGGCTCCACGGTTGGTGGCGCCTGAACCAGCGACGATGGCCTCGTCGATGTCGGCGTGCTTCTCGCCGGTCGGCGGGCCGAAGTCGGCGGCGTCCTTGATCGCCGCGCGGATACGCTGATAGGCGCCGCAGCGGCAGATGTTCCCGGCCATGGCGTTGTCGATGTCCTCGTCGGAGGGCTTGGGCTTCTGGGCCAGCAGGGCGCAGGCCGACATGATCTGGCCCGACTGGCAGTAGCCGCACTGCGGCACGTCATGCCTGACCCAGGCCTGTTGCACCGGATGCTGGCCGCCCAGGCCCTCGATGGTGGTGATCTTGGCCGTCCCGACCGCCTCGATCGGCGTCACGCACGAGCGGATCGGCTGGCCGTCCAGATGCACGGTGCAGGCCCCGCATTGGGCCATCCCGCAGCCGAACTTCGTGCCGGTCATGCCCAGCTCGTCGCGCAGCACCCACAGCAGCGGCGTGTCGGGCGAGGCCTGGATCGAAGTCGGCTTGCCATTGATGTCGAGGGTCACGGCCATGCGTCGATATCTCCTGCGCTGCCGAAACCTAACACCGTTCAGTCTCTTGGGAACGTCCGGCAATGTAAAAACGCTTCCGCAAGTGCGAAGGCGGGCGGGCGCCGTCTTCGAAACCCGCTATGCTCGCGCTCGCCCCGAGCTCGCACCAAACGGAGGGTCCCTCTTGCGCCGTGTTCTTGTTCCCCTCGCCGTTCTGGCCGTTGTCCTGGCCGGCTGCGCCACCGTGGCCCCGATGGACTCGACCGACGCGCCGATCCGTTACAGCTGCAAGGCCGGCAAGCGCTTCACCTCGGCCTACGCCCTGCACGGCAAGAAGGTGGTGGTCACCGCCGGCGGCGCGACCAAGACCCTGAAGCTGGCCCGCTCGGCCTCCGGCGCGCGCTACACGGCCGGCGACGCCGAGCTGTGGAGCAAGGGCGCAGACGCCATGCTCAAGGGCTTCCCCGGCGGTCCGTACGCTGACTGCCGCTCTCAATAGTTTCGAGGACTTCGCGTTGGATTCCTTCCCCGCCTACTTCCCCCTGGCCGGCCGCAAGGTGGTGATCGCCGGCGTCGGCGACGCCGCCGACGCCAAGGCGCGCCTGTTCGAGGGCTCGCCGGCCACGATCATCCGGCTGGAGGGCCACGACGCCTATCTGCCCGGCTCCTATGCCGGCGCGATCCTGGCCTTCATCGCCAGCCAGGACGAGGTGTTCGTCCAGGCCGCCGCCGGCGCGGCGCGGGCGGCGCGGGTGCTGGTCAATGTCGTCGACCGGCCCGCGCTCTGCGACTTCAACACCCCGGCCGTGATCGACCGCGGCGAGGTGGTGGCGGCCGTCGGCACGGGCGGCTCGGCCCCGGTGCTGGCGACCATGCTGCGCAACGACATCGAGGCCCAGGTGCCCGAAGGCACCGGCCGGGTCGCCGCCCTGCTGCAGAAGTTCCAGGGCGAGGTGCGCGGGGCGCTGCCGGCCCTGCACGAGCGCCGGGCCTTCCTGCGCGACGCGGTGCTGGGCGAGGCCGCCCAGGCCGCCCGCGACGGCGACATGGACCGCGCCGGCCAGCTCTTCCGTGAAGCCCTGGCCAAGGGCTCGGCCCGCAAGGGCTTCGTGCGCTTCATCGCCGGCAAGGGTCCCGCCGACCTCCTGACCCTGCGCGCCAGCCGGGCCCTGGGCGCGGCCGACGTGCTGGTCCTGGACAGCGACGCCGATCCGGAGATCGTCAAGATGGCCCGTCGCGACGTCGACCGGCTGGATCCCTCGAAGGCCGACGCCGAGCACTTGGTGCAGCTAGCCCGCGAAGGCCGCCAGATCGTCCGGCTAATCACCCACGCCGTCGATCCGGCCCTGGTCCACGCCCTGACCCAGGCCGGCGTCGCGGTCGAGGTGCTGCCGGCGGCGACCGCCTAGTCCAGCGGCCGCTCCTTGGTCTCCGGCAGTAGGAACGCCGTGGTCAGCACGCTGATCAGGGTGAAGGCGATCGGGTACCAGAGGCCGGCATAGATGTTGCCGACCGCCGTCACGATGGCGAAGGCGAAGAACGGCACGAAGCCGCCGACCCACCCTGTGCCGATGTGATAGGGCAGCGACAGGGCCGTGTAGCGCACCCGCGTCGGGAACAGCTCGACCAGGCAGGCGGCCAGCGGACCGAACAGGGCCGTGGCTCCCAGCACGAACACGAACAGCACGCCCAGCATCAGCGGCTTGTTCATCCGCGCGGGATCGGCCTTGGTCGGATAGCCGGCCTTGGCCAGGGCGGCCTTGATCTGGGTTTCGACGCCGGTCTTCACCGCCTTCACTTGCGCCTTGGGCAGGCCCTTGGCGCTCTTGGAGACGATCTCGGCGCCGCCGATCTTCATCACCGCCACCGAACCGGCCGGGGCTTTCTCGTTGGCGTAGGAGACGCCGGCATTGGCCAGGGCGCTCTTGATGATGTCGCATGAGGTGACGAAGGCGGTCTTGCCGACGGGATCGAACTGCAGCGAGCAGTCCTTGGGATCGGCCACGACCACCACGGGCGACTTGGCGGTCGCCTCGGCCAGGGCCGGGTTGGCGGCCTTCTCCAGCAGGTGGAAGCCCGGGAAGTAGAACAGCAGGGCCAGGGTCATGCCGCCCAGCATCACCGGCTTGCGGCCGATCCTGTCCGACAGCCAGCCGAACACGACGTAGAACACCGCGCTGATCGCCGTGGCGGTCATCATCACGCCGTTGATGGTGACGGCGTCGACCTTCAGGAACTTCTCCATGAAGGTCTGGGAATAGAAGAAGGTCGTGTACCAGACGCCGCCCTGGGCGCACATCATCGACAGGAAGGCCAGGATGACCAGCTTCATGTTCTTCCACTGGCCGAACGCCTCGGCATAGGGGGCCTTGGAGGCCTGGCCCTCTGCCTTCATGGCGGTGAACGCGGGGCTTTCGGTCAGCTTCATCCGCATCCAGACCGAGATGCCCAACAGGCCGATCGAGACGGCGAACGGGACGCGCCAGCCCCAGGCGTCGAAGGCTTCCGTACCGACCGTAGCGCGGGTGGCCATGATCACCAGCAGGGCCCCGAACAGGCCGAAGGCGGCCGAGCTCTGCACCCACGAGGTCGACCAGCCACGCTTGTTGGCCGGCGAGTGCTCGGCGACATAGATCGCCGCCCCGCCATACTCGCCGCCCAGGGCGAAGCCTTGCACGCAACGCATCAGGATCAGCAGGATCGGCGAGATGATGCCGGCCTGCTGGTAAGTCGGCAGGAAGGCGATGGCGAAGGTCGCGCCGCCCATCAAGAGCACCGTGGCCAGGAACGCGCCCTTGCGGCCGGCCTGGTCGCCGATCTTGCCGAACACCAGCGCGCCCAGCGGCCGGAAGGCGAAGCCGACGCCGAACAGGGCCAGGGCGGCGATATAGCCGGCGGTGTCGTTGAGGCCGGCGAAGAAGGTCTTGGAGATGACCTGGGTCAGGCTGCCGAAGATGAAGAAGTCATACCATTCGAAAGCCGTGCCGGCCGACGAGGCCGCCACCACCGTGCGCATCGAGGCGCGTTCCTGACCGGCTTCGGCCATCTTTGTTCCCCCGTATTTTAGCCCTGCTTAGCGTGGTTCAGGGTTTGGGGGAACGGGGTTAGGCGACAGCGCCCTCGCGCTCGGCGCCCGCCTGCGACAGACGGAGGATCTCGGCGACCAGGGCAGCGGGCGAGATCGGCTTGGCGGCCACCCCGTCCATGCCGGCGGCGCGGTAGGACGCGCGCTGGTGGGCCATGACATTGGCGGTCAGGGCGATGATCGGCGCGCGGGCTTCCGGCCCCGGTAGGGCGCGGATGCGGCGGGCGGCTTCCAGCCCGTCCATGCCCGGCATCTGCACGTCCATCAGGATCAGGTCGAAGGCCCCGTCGCGCGCGGCCTCGACGCCCGCCACACCGTCGTCGGCGACGCTGACGGATGCGCCCAGCTGTTCCAGGATCCGGCGGGCGACCAGCTGGTTGGTCGGATTGTCCTCGACCACCAGGATCTTCAGGCCGTCCAGCAGGTCGTCGCAGGTCGGCTCGGCCACGCTGGGGGCCAGGGCCGGCGGCGCGGCGATGGTCAGGGTGAAGGTCGAGCCTTCGCCCGGGATCGAGCGGAACGACACCTCGCCGCCCAGCATCTGGGCTAGCTTGCGGGTGATGGCCAGACCGAGGCCCGAGCCGCCGAAGCGGCGGGTGGTGCTGGCGTCGGCCTGCTGGAAGCGCTCGAACAGGCTGGTCTGGGCCTCCAGCGGCACGCCGATGCCGGTGTCGATCACGTCGAACACCAAGCGCGGGCCATCAGCGGTCATCACCTTGCGGCTCCGGATGGTGACCGAGCCCTTCAGGGTGAACTTCACGGCGTTGCCGATCAGGTTGAACAGCGCCTGGCGCACGCGCGTCGGGTCGGTCTCGATCCAGCCCAGGTCGTCGGCCAGATCGAGCTCCAGCCGCAGCCCCTTGTGCGAGGCCTGGCCAGCGAGCAGGCGGGCCACGCCCCGGACCAGTTCGCGCGGATCGACCGGCTCGCGGTTCAGGTCCAGGCGCCCAGCCTCGATGCGAGAGATGTCGATCACGTCGTCCAGCAGGGTCGACAACATTTGGCCAGCGGCCAAAGCCTCGCCCAAAAGATCTGCGCTATCGCCGGCCGGCAGCTCGCGCTTGAGCACGTGCATGACGCCCAGCACCCCGTTCATCGGCGTGCGGATCTCGTGGGACATGTTGGCCAGGAACTGGGCCTTGGCCTCGTTGGCGGCCTGGGCGGCGCGCTCGGCGGCCATCAGGGCCAGCTCGGCCTTCTTCTTTTCGTCGATGTCGAGGACCAGGCCGACCGCCTTGCGGGCGATGCCCTGGGTGTTGCGGCGGACGTCGTGGAAGATCCGGGCCCAGCGCGCCTCGCCCTGCGGCGAGATCAGGCGGACGTCGTACTCCTGGGTTCCCCCGATCCCGGCGCGCCACCATTCGACGGCGCCCTCATAGACCCGGGCGCGATCCTCGGGATGGACCATCGGCCAGATGGCCTGGCGCACGTCGTCATAGACGACACGGCGGCCCATCATGCGGTGGAACTCAGGCGAGCCCCAGAAGGTCTCGGCCTCGTGGTCGATCTCGTAGACGGCGGCCCGCGCCGCGGCCAGGGCGACCTTCAGGCGGCGGGCGTTGATCCGCGCCTCGCGTCGCGCCGCCGTCAGGGCGGTGACGTCGTCCATATAGGTGATGACGCCGACGATCTCGCCGGTCGCGTCCAGCCAGGGCCGGGCCTCCCAGCGGAAGGCGCGCTCCACGCCCTCGGCGTCGAACAGGCGGTCCTCGCGGCGGGCCACGACCTCGCCGGACAGGGCCCTGGTGACGCCGGCCACGAAACGGCGGCGGCCGCCATTGGTCAGCTCCGACAGCGTCTTGCCGATGACCTGGGCCTCGGTCGACCGGAAGATCTCCAGGAAGCGCGGGCTGACCAGGCGCAGGCGCATGTCCAGGTCGTAGACGGCCACAGCGAACGGGGCGTCCTCGACCAGGCGACGGGCCCGGCGCTCGCTCCAGATGGCCTTGTCGCGGCTGCGGGCGACCTCGGTGATGTTCTGGGTGATGCCCTTGAGGGCGAACAGCTGGCCGCGCCGCTCGCCGGCGCGATAGGTGCTGCGGAAGGTGTGCCAGCGGCCATCGTCGCCGCGCAGCTTGAACTCGACCGCTCCGCTCTCGCCATGGCGCGTGGCGCGGCGGAAGGCCTCGTGCACCGTCCCGCGCTGGCCGTCGGGCAGGCGGGCCAGGAACTGTTCCGCCGTCGACACGTCGGCCGGCGACAGGCCCAGCAGCGCCAGGACGTCCGGCGACCAGTCGATGCGCTCGCCTTCCGGCTCGTAGCTCCAGATGCCGATACCGGCCTCCTCGGCCAGGATCTCGCGTGTGCGACGGGCCGATTCCAGCTCGGCTCGCGTCGCCACCTCGGCCGAGATGTCGTGCATCAGCCCGATCATCTCGCCATTGGGACCCAGGCGCGAACGGCCCTGCACCCACACGGTGCGACCGTCCTTGCAGAGCATCCGCAGTTCGTTGACGACCGAACCGGACTCGCGCATGCACCGGCCGCTGTCGATCAGCGCGGCCTGGCTGTCGGGATGGCAGAACTTCAGGGTCGGCTGGCCGATCAGCTCCTCGGCGGTCCAGCCCGTCAGGGTGGTCCAGGCGCCGTTGACGCTGACGAAGCGGCCCTCGGGCGAGACCACGGTGAAGAGGTCATTGGCGTTGTCGAAGAGCCAACGCGCGGCTTCCGCCTCGCCAAAGGGCGAGGGCGCGCGATCGGCCTCTGCGTTATCTCGCCCCTGTGACATCAGGTCTCCGCCAAGTTGGGCGGATCGTGGAACGCAACCGTAAACTTATGGTTCGCAAGACCGACCGATGTTCCACGAACTTGCTCGTCAAAGCCTGTTTTCTAGACCTCGGCCCACTGCCGCAGCAGGTTGTGATAGACCCCGGTCAGCGACAGAACGCCCTCGTCGCCGGCCTCGACCTTGCGGGCCAGGCGCTGGATGGCGACGTCCATCTCCAGCAGCATCGTGCGCTTGGCGTCGTCGCGGATCAGGCTCTGGATCCAGAAGAAGCTGGCCGTGCGACGACCGCGCGTCACCGGCGTGACGTGATGCAGGCTGGAGCTGGGATAGAGGATCATGTCCCCCGCCGACAGCTTGACGACGTGGTCGCCATACAGGTCGTTCACCACCAGCTCACCGCCGTCGTAGTTCTCCGGCTCCTCCAGGAAGAGCGTGGCCGACAGGTCGGTGCGCAGGCGACGGCCGCTGACCGGGTCGCGGCGGATGGCGTTGTCGACATGGTCCTTGAAGCCCATGCCCTCGCCATAGCGGTTGAACATCGGCGGCAGGATGAACTCCGGCAGGGCGGCCGAGACGAACAGCGGATTGGCGTCCAGAGCGCGCAGGATCGCGTCGCCGACGGTGCGGGCCGCATCACTGTCCTGCGGCAGCTGCTCGTTGGTCTTGGCCCGCGCGGCCTGGAAGCCCGAGGTCAGGTTGCCGTCGACCCACGGGCCGGCGTCCAGGATCGCCCGGCACTCGGCGACCTGGGCCTTGGTCAGCACCTCGGGGATTTGCAACATCATCGGGACCGCTCCTCGTCGTGCTCCGGTCTTAGCCAGCGCGCCACGACCTTCCTTTGATCCGGATCAGGCCAAAACGTAAAGCGCCCCGCCCGGCAATGGGGTAGCCGGACGGGGCGCTGACGCGAAGTCTCTTAGTCGGGGAGGACTAGTACTTCACGTTGAAGGTCAGGATCGCCTGGCGGCCCGGCGCCGGATCGGCGTGGTGCACGCCGTTGGTGCGGGCGATGTAGCGTTCATCCGTCAGGTTCTGGATGTTCAGCTGCAGGTCCAGCTTCGGGCTGATGCTCCACGAGGCGAAGGCGTCATAGCGGGTGTACGAGGGCGCATAGACCCGGTTCGTCCCACCGCCGGCGCCGCCCTGGTTGCCGCCGAAGCTGGTCGACACGTAGTAGGCGCCGCCGCCCAGGGCGATCCGGCGGGTGATCTTGTAGGTCGTGAAGGTCGAGAAGGTGTGCTTGGGCGTGTTGGCCAGCGGGTCACCCTGGTTGACGCTGGTATAGGCGCCCTTGACCAGTTCGCTGTCCATGTAGGTGTAGCCGCCGAACACCTGCCACTTCGGGGTGACGTTACCCGAGAAGCCGAGCTCGAAGCCCTTCACCTCGACCTCGCCGACCTGGGCGTAGGTGTTGGCGTCGATCTGGATCTGGGCGTTCTTGCGGGTGGTCTTGAAGATCGCCGTCGAGAGGGCCAGCGTGTCGTGGAAGACGTTGGCCTTGGCGCCCAGTTCGTAGCTCTGGCTGTCTTCCGGCTCCAGCTGCACCGTGGCCAGGTTGCCCGTGCCCGTGGTGGTGTTGCTGTTCTGGTCGCCGCCCGAGATGCCCGGAGGCGTCGAGGAGGTGCCGTACGAGGCGTAGATGCTGGAGCTGGCGGTCGGCTTGTAGACCAGGCCGACCTGATAGTTGGTGAAGTCCCACGAGCCGCCGCGCGGCGTATAGGTCACGCCGGTGACGACGCCGTTGGCGCTGGTCACCGCGGTGTCGACGCCGCCGCTTTCATAGCTGTCGTGACGCAGGCCCAGGTTCAGCGAGACCTTCTCGCCGAACTTGATGGTGTCGAAGCCGTAGATGGCGGCCGTCTTGGTAACGTTCCGCGAGGCCGGGGTGCGGTTCAGGGTGCCGGTCCAGGTGTCGTACGGGTTGGGCTTGTAGACGAGCGTGCAGTCGCCGCCGCCGACGCTGGTCAGGGTCGCCGCCGCGATCGTGAAGCCGGTCGGGCAGGCCGAGGTCGACGTGCCGTAGGGCAGGTAGGTGGCGTTGAGGTTCTCCTCGCGGCTCAGCTCGACGCCGATGTCGAAATTGTGCTCCAGGCCGGCGAAGGTCTTCTTGCCGTGCAGGTCGGTGACCGCGGCGACCGTCTCGGTCGGGTTCCAGCGCGTCTTGGTGCCGCGCTTCATCCACCACTGGCCCTGGACGAACTGAGCCGCGCCGCCGTCGCCGGGGTTGGTGACCAGGTAGTCGTTCAGGCTCTTCGAATAGCGGACCACCTGGCGGACGTTCAGGTCGTCATCGATCTTGTGGTCGATGGCGAAGGTGACGATGTCCGACTTGGTCTTCTGGAAGTCGCGGCTCTTGATGCCGTAGAAGTTCCGGCGGTCGACGGCCAGGATGCCCGAGGCCGTGCGCGGCTCGGTGGTCTTGGTCAGCAGCGGGATGCCGTAGTCGGGCGTCTGGTTGGTGTCGAGGTGGTAGTAGGCCACCGTGATCTGGGTGTCGCCGTTCAGGCCGATGGCCAGCGAGGGCGCGACGCCCCAGCGATCGAAGTCCACGGCCTTGCGGCCCGGGGTGTTGCCCTGGGTGCCCAGCACGTTCAGGCGCACCGCGACGCTCTCGTTGATGGCGTAGTTCAGGTCGGCCGTGGCGCGGACATAGGCGTCGGTGCCGACGCCGACCGAACCGCGCGCGAAACTGTCGGCTTTCGGGGTCTTGGACGACATGTTGATGCTGCCGCCGCCCGAGCCGCGGCCGCTATAGGCGCTGTCGGGGCCCTTCACGACTTCGACCTGCTCGAGGTTGAAGATCTCGCGGGTCTGGCCGCCGCTGTCGCGGACGCCGTCGACGAAGATATTGTTGGCCGAGCTGGCGCCGCGGATGAACGGCCGGTCAGCCAAAGGCTGACCACCCTCCCCGGCGCCGAAGGTGATGCCCGGCGAGGTGCGCAGGATGTCGGTCAGCGAGGTGGCGGCGGTCTGCTCGATGATCTTGGACGTGATGACCGTCACCGACTTGGGCGTGTCGACCAGCGGAGCGGTGAACTTGCTCGACGACGGGTCGGCGACGCGGCGGGCGTCGATCTTGACGGTCGAGACCTCGGTCTTGTCGTCGGCGGTCGGGGCGGCCGCAGCGGCGGCGGTCGCGATCGGCGCGGCGGCGTCGGCTTCGGTCGCGGCGGCGGCGTGCGCCAGACCCAGGCCGGCGAGGCCAGCGACGGCGGCGACACCCAGAGCGCGACGAGGCCGGCTCACAACGCCGGCGGAGTTCGGATTACGCATGATCGTCCTTGATCCCCGAGGGCCCGGGGGGAAGGGCCCCTCTTGAAATTGCGAGGCGTTCTTAGCGATCCTGCAAGGCAGTCGCAATGATAATCGTTCTCAATTACGACTGATGTGGCGGAAAAGTGACGCTTTGAGCGCGGATCGTCCCCGCGCGGCGCGCGACGTGCTAGAGCGGGGCCGTTCGAAACGGAGCCGCCCATGCCCGACGCCAAGACCTGGATCGCCTTCGCGCTGGTGTGCCTGGGCATGGCCCTGACCCCCGGGCCGAACATGCTCTATCTGGTCAGCCGCTCGATCTGCCAGGGCCGCTGGGCCGGGATCGTGTCGTTGATCGGCACGGCGGCGGGCTTTGTCGTCTATCTGCTGTGCGCGGCGCTGGGCATCACCGCCCTGCTGATGGCCGCCCCGATCGCCTACGACATCCTGCGTTTCGGCGGCGCGCTGTATCTCGCCTGGCTGGCCTGGCAAGCGATCCGGCCGGGCGGTGCCTCGCCGTTCCAGGTGCGCGAGCTGCCCAAGGACAGCCCCGCCAAGCTGATCACTATGGGCTTCGTCACCAACATGCTGAACCCCAAGGCGGCGATGCTGTACCTGTCGCTGCTGCCGCAGTTCATCAAGCCGGAACACGGCGGGGTCTTCACCCAGTCCTTGGCGCTCGGCCTGACCCAGATCGCCGTCAGCCTCAGCGTCAACGCCAGCATCTGCCTGGCCGCCGGGACCATCGCGACGTTCCTGGCCACGCGTCCCAGCTTCGCCCTGATCCAGCGCTGGCTGATGGCCACGGTGCTGGGCGGCCTGGCCGTGCGGATGGCCACCGAGGCGCGTCGCTAGACCCCTTCAGAAAAGGGTTTCTTGACGGGGGCGGCGGTGCGGGGGCCTATCCCCGCCATAGACCGGAGCCCGCCATGAAGACCGCCCTTGCCACCGCCTTCGCCGTCCTTGCGCTTGCAAGCGGGGCCCAGGCGTCCAGCCTCAAGGCCTGCGCGGTTCCGCCCAAGGTGATCCCGGCCCCAGCCGAGATCCCGCCGGCTGACGAGATCCACCCCGACGTGCCGATCGCCGCCTATCTGCTGGCGCTGTTCTGGTCCCCCGAGGCCTGCCGCGCCGGCATCCCGGAGTCGGACAAGGTCATCCAATGCCAGAACAACAGCTTCGGCTTCACGGTGCACGGCCTGTGGCCGAACGGGCCGGACCGGGTCCACCCGCGCTACTGCAAGCCCAGCCCGCCGATGAGCCCAGCCACGGTGAAGGCCAATCTGTGCATGACCCCCTCGCCCTGGCTGCTGCAGCACGAGTGGCAGGCGCACGGCACGTGCCATTGGGACTCGCCGGAAGCCTATTTCAAGAAGGCCCAGAAGGTCCGCAAGGGCCTGAACGTTCCCGACTTGGCCTCGGCCAACGAGACCATGACCGCCGGCCAGATCCGCGACGCCTTCCTCAAGCACAACAAGGGCATGACCCGCGACGGCCTCAATGTCCGCGTCAAGGACGGCCGCCTGACCGAGGTCTGGGTCTGCATGGACCTGAAGTTCAAACCCGCCGCCTGCCGGGGCGGCAACGGCGCCCCGGACGCCTCGCAGGTGCGCGTGACGCCGCGGGGCTAGTTTCCCTCTCCCCTAAACAAATACCGTCATCCCGCGACTTGTTCGCGGGATGACGGGTAGGTGTGGTTAGGAAACTAGCCTTCGATAAAGGCCAGCAGGTCCTTGTTGATCGTCTCAGCCTGGGTGGTCGCCATGCCGTGCGGGAAGCCCGGATAGGTGATCAGCGCGCCGTTCTTCAGCAGCTTGATCGCCTGGTGGGCCGAGGCGTCGATCGGCACGACCTGGTCGTCCTCGCCGTGCAGCACCAGCACCGGTACGTCGATGGTCTTCAGGTCCTGGGTGAAGTCGGTCTCGGAGAAGGCGGCCACACAGTCGTAGAGCGCCTTGACGCCGGCCATCATGCCCTGGCGCCACCAGTTGTCGATCACGCCCTGGCTGACCTGCGCGCCCTCGCGGTTGAAGCCGTAGAACGGGCCGGCGGCGACATCGCGGAAGAACTGGGCGCGGTTATAGGCCGTGCCATTGCGGAAGCCGTCGAACACCTCCAGCGGCAGGCCGCCCGGATTGGCGTCGGTCTTCAGCATCAGCGGCGTCACGGCGCCGACCAGCACGGCCTTGGCGACGCGGCCAGGCTCGGCGCGGGCCACGTAGTGGGCGACTTCGCCGCCGCCGGTCGAGTGACCGATGTGGATGGCGTTCTGCAGGTCCAGGTATTTGGCCAGGCCGATGACGTCGGCGGCGTAGGTGTCCATCTCGTTGCCAGTGTCGGTCTGGCTGGACCGGCCGTGACCGCGACGGTCATGGGCGATGACGCGAAAACCCTTGGCCAGGAAGAACATCATCTGGGCGTCCCAGTCGTCCGACGACAGGGGCCAGCCATGGTGGAAGACGATCGGCTGAGCGGTCTTCGGACCCCAGTCTTTGAAGAAGATCTGCGCGCCGTCCTGGGTGGTGAAATAGCCGCTGCTCATGTCCGTCGTCCCTCTCGTGGGAGGCCGCCTGGCCCGTCCCGTTGTTCCGATGAAGAGAGAATGGACGCGGCAGATCGTCACGGATATGGAAACTATGGAAATCCATTGTTTCCAATTATACCCCTTTTAGAAGCCCTTCAGCGCCCAGTCGTAGCGTTGGGCCGGCTGGTAGCCGAGGGCGGGGCTGGCGCGGACGATCGCCCGCAGGGGCTCGTCTAGATCGCGCATAACGACGTCGATCAGGGCGCTGCGGGCCGCGCGGATGGCCTCGTCCTTGGGCGCGGTCCGCGAGCAGGCGGGGCATCGCACGGTCTCACTGCGCACCACCTGGACATCGACGCGGCAGTCGGCGCACTGCACCACGTGGTCGGCCATCTCGCCCTCCCGTTCCACAACACAAACTGGAACAAAGAGAGAACTTATACAAGCCTGAAACGCAAAACGGGCGGCTCCTTTCGGAACCGCCCGCTCGCTTAGTCTGGCACTTCGTCAGAAGCGCGGAGCTTATTCCGCGGCGTCTTCCGGAGCGGCTTCCTTCTTGGACAGGTCTTCGCCGGTCTCTTGATCGACGACCTTCATCGACAGCTTGGTCTTGCCGCGATCGTCGAAGCCCAGGAGCTTCACCTTGACGATCTGGCCTTCCTTCAGCACGTCCGACGGCTTGGCGACGCGTTCGTTGCTGATCTGGCTGACGTGGACGAGGCCGTCCTTGGCGCCGAAGAAGTTCACGAAGGCGCCGAAATCGACGACCTTCACGACCTTGCCGTCGTAGATCTTGCCCACTTCGGCTTCGTCGGTGATCGACTTGATCCAGTCGATCGCGGCCTTGATCTTGGCGCCGTCCGAGGCCGAGACCTTCACGGTGCCTTCGTCGTTGATGTCGACCTTGGCGCCGGTGGTGGCGACGATCTCGCGGATCACCTTGCCGCCCGAACCGATCACTTCACGGATCTTGTCGGTCGGGATGGTGATGGTCTCGATCTTCGGAGCGAAGTCGCCGACCTCTTCACGCGGGGCGTCCATGGCCTTGTTCATTTCGCCGAGGATGTGCTCGCGGCCACCCTTAGCTTGAGCCAGGGCCTGCTCCATGATCGCGGGCGTGATGCCGGCGATCTTGATGTCCATCTGCAGCGAGGTCAGGCCTTCGCTGGTGCCGGCGACCTTGAAGTCCATGTCGCCCAGGTGATCTTCGTCACCCAGGATGTCCGACAGAACCGCAAAACCGTCCTTTTCCAGGATCAGGCCCATGGCGATGCCCGAGACCGGACGGATCAGCGGCACGCCGGCGTCCATCATGGCCAGCGACGAACCGCAGACCGTGGCCATCGAGGACGAACCGTTCGACTCGGTGATCTCCGAGACCAGACGGATCGTGTAGGGGAAGTCTTCCTTGGCCGGCAGCATCGGGCGCAGGGCGCGCCAGGCCAGCTTGCCGTGGCCGATTTCGCGGCGGCCCGGGCTGCCCATACGGCCGGTTTCACCGACGCTGTAGGGAGGGAAGTTGTAGTGCAGCAGGAAGGATTCCTTGTAGGTGCCTTCCAGGGCGTCGATGAACTGCTCATCGTCGCCGGTGCCCAGGGTGGCGACCACGATCGCCTGGGTCTCGCCGCGGGTGAACAGGGCCGAACCGTGGGTGCGCGGCAGGATGCCGACTTCACCCAGGATCGGACGGACCTTGTCGACGGTGCGGCCGTCGATGCGGATGCCGGTGTCCAGGATCGAGCGACGGACGATGTCGGCTTCCAGTTCCTTGAAGACCGAGACCAGCTTCAGCGGGTCGATGCCAGCCGGGTTGGTGTCGCTCTTGGCGAAGGTCTCGATGGCCTTGGTCTTGGCCGCGCCCAGCGCGGCGACGCGGTCGCCCTTGGCTTGGATCTTGTAGGCGTCGGCGAGGTCCTTGCCGACGGCCTTCTTCACTTCGGCCTTCAGGGCGTCGGTGTCTTCCGGTTGGAAGTCGAAGGGCTCCTTGGCGGCGTGCTCGGCCAGCTCGATGATCGCGTCGATCACCGTCTGCATTTCCTTGTGGGCGAAGTTGACGCCGCCCAGCACGATCTCTTCCGAGAGCTCCTGGATTTCCGATTCAACCATCATCACGGCGTCGGCGGTGCCGGCCACGACGAGGTCCATCTTGCTTTCCTTCAGCTCGTCGAGCGTCGGGTTCAGGACGTAGCCACCGTCAACGTAACCGACGCGCGCGGCGCCGATCGGGCCCATGAACGGGGCGCCCGACAGGACCAGGGCGGCCGAGGCGGCCACCATGCCCAGGATGTCGGGGTCGTTCTCGAGGTCGTGCTGCAGCACGGTGACGACGACCTGGACTTCGTTCTTGAAGCCCTTGACGAACAGCGGGCGGATCGGACGGTCGATCAGGCGGGAAACCAGGGTTTCCTTTTCCGACGGACGGCCTTCACGCTTGAAGAAGCCACCGGGGATCTTGCCGGCCGCGAAGGTCTTTTCCTGATAGTTGACCGTCAGCGGGAAGAAATCTTGGCCGGGCTTCGCCTTCTTGGCGAACACGGCGGTGGCCAGGACGACGGTTTCGCCCATGGTGGCCAGAACGGCGCCGTCGGCTTGACGGGCGATGCGACCGGTTTCGAGGACGAGCGTCTTGCCGCCCCACTCGATCGTCTTGCGCTTGATATCGAACATTTTTGCTTCTTTCGGTTCCGAAGGACCCATTTCCTTCAGGACGGACAGGGGCGGGCGGCCGAAGGGCGGTCCCGAGATTTCCTCATCCAGTTCGACAGGCGTCCGAAGATCGTGATCTCCGGCTTGCGTGTTCGGATCGCGCATACAGCGGATCCACGACAACCTTTCGCTTCGGCCTGTCTCGAAGCGAGGGCTGGAAAAGCATTCGGCCGCCCTACGAAAGCAGAGCGGCCGAATTGTGCCTTAGCGACGCAGACCCAGCTTTTCGATCAGGGACTGGTAACGGGCGACGTCGGACTTCTTCAGGTGGTCGAGAAGCCGGCGACGCTGGGAAACCAGCTTCAGCAGGCCACGACGGCTGTGGTTGTCCTTCTTGTGCGTCTTGAAGTGCTCGGTCAGGTTCGAGATGCGCTCCGAGAGGATCGCGACCTGGACTTCAGCGCTGCCGGTGTCGCCTTCGGTGCGGGCGTGTTCGGCGATGAGAGCGCTCTTGCGCTCGATGGTGATCGACATCGGGTTGTCTCCGCTCAGGTGAGTTGGAAGACCCGCACCGGATTGAGCTTCCCGGCGCGCATCTCGCACAAGGCCACCAGTCTGTCCCCGGACATGGCGGAAACGGTGCGATCGCCGGGCGGAAGCTCGGCTTTCAGCGTTTCAACCTGACGCGGAAGCAGGACGATGGCGCGTCCCTGTGCAAGCCGGAAGGCGTCTTCATCGGTCACGGCCAACGCCGGGATGTCGTCCAGCGCGGTCTCGACCGGAAGCAATGCCTCCGACAGCCGGGCCTCATAGCTCAAATTCTCAAGGGTTTCCAGCGATATCGAGCCGCTCTCGGTAAACCGGCCCACCCGCGTCCGGCGCAGCTCGGCGACGTGACCGCAGGTTCCCAGGGCCTTGGCGAGGTCTCGGACCACGGCGCGGACATAGGTGCCCTTGCCGCATTCCATCTCCAGGGTCACGTGGTCGGCGTCAGCCTGCTCGGTCACGCGCAGGGCGAAGATATTGACCTTGCGGGTCGGCAGCTCGAACTCGACCCCGTCGCGGGCCAGGTCGTAGGCGCGCTCGCCGTCGACCTTGATGGCCGAGAAGTTCGGCGGGATCTGGTCGACCTCGCCGATGAAGGTTGGCAGGGCGGCCTCCACCTGCTCCCGGGTCGGGCGCACGTCCGAGGTCGCGGTCGTCTCGCCTTCGCGGTCCAGGGTCGTGGTGTCGCGACCCCAGGCGATGGTGAAGCGATAGGCCTTGTCGGCGTCCATCAGGAACGGGACGGTCTTGGTCGCCTCGCCCAGCGCGATCGGCAGGATGCCGGTGGCCAGCGGGTCCAGGGTGCCGGCGTGGCCGCCCTTCTGGGCGTTGAACGCGCGGCGCACCTTGGAGACGGCCGTGGTCGAGGTCAGGTCGTACGGCTTGTCCAGGCAGATCCAGCCCGAGACAGCGTCGCCCTTCTTGCGGCGCGCCATTCCTAGTCCTCGTCGTCTTCGCCGGCCACGTCCGCGAGGGTGCGGACGTCCTGCTGGACGCGCGGATCGTCGAACAGGCGATCCATGTGGGCCGCGGCGCCGAAGCTCTCGTCGTGGATGAACTTCAGGTCCGGCGTGAACTTCATGTCGATCAGCTTGCCCAGACGCCCGCGCAGGAAGCTCGCGCCGCGGTTCAGGGCCTTGATGACCTCCTTGATGTCCTCTTCCTTGCGGCCCGCCTCGCCCTTCAGGCCGGCGCCCAGCGGTTCGACGAAGCAGACGGCGTGACGCAGGTCCGGGCTCATCCGCACTTCGGACACCGTGATCGAGACATTGACCAGCACCGGATCGGCCAGGCCTTCCTCGCGGAAGACGTCGACCAGCGCGTGCCGGATCAGTTCGCCGGCGCGGAGCTGGCGTTGCGAAGGGCCGGCGGGGCCCTTCTTGGTTTCGGCCTTTTTGGGGCCCGACAGGCGCTTCATGGCGCGGAATCCTTGTGGCCCGGCCGGCGGATCGAACGCCGGTGCGCGGGGAAAATCGGAAGGCGGGGTGTCTAGGCCTGTCGGGCCCGGAAGTCCAGCCTTACGCCCCCACCCGTTCCCGGAAGAACGCGATCACCTTGTCGCGGGCCTTCATGCTGCCGCTGTCGGGGACCGAGCGATGCAGGTGCAGGGTCAGCACCGAGTGCGGGTCCATCGGCACGCCCGGCGCGGCGTCCTCGTCGGCCAGCTCGACCACCTCGACCTTGTCGCCGAACTCGGCCTTCAGCCGGGCGATGCGGGCGTCCGGCACCAGCTTGTCGGAGGAGAAGCGCAGGGCCAGCAGCGACAGGTCCTCATCCTTGAACCGCTTCTTGGCGCAAGCCAGTTCCGAGGCCGAGCAGTCCAGGCCACCCTTGTCCTTCAGCGGCAAGGAGGGCTGGGACAGCACCGGGGCCACCACGGCCGGCTCGGTCATCATCGCCAGGGCGAAGCCGCCGGTGAAGCACATGCCGACCGCGCCGACGCCCTTGCCGCCACACTCTTCATGCGCCTTGCGGGCCAGGGCCCGCAGCCAATCGACGATCGGGCTGGAGCGGCCGTCCTTCCAGACGCTGAACTCGCGCCGCACGCAGATGTTCTTGAGGATCACGCCGAGCGCATAGCCGCGGGTGACGGGCTTGGCCGGCTTGCCGAACAGGCTGGGGCAATACGCAGTCAGGCCGGAGGCCGCGAGATCACGGGCGAAGGCCAGCACGCCGGGATGCAGGCCCGGCACTTCGTGGATGACGATCACCGCCGGCCCGGAGCCGATCCTGTAGACCTCGCGCGTCCAGCGCCCATCGTCGAAGTCGAACCGCTCGAACCCCTTCAGAACATCGTCAGCCATGCCCCGCCCCTCTTTGTTTCGAGGAGGCTAGAACGGCTAGGATCAGAAGGCCATCGCGCGTTCCCAGACAGGCCGGGGCTTGCCCTGCTCGGGACGTTCGGAAAGGTCGCCAGGCTCGAGCAGCAGGCGGATCTCGATCTCGGCCGAACCGTCAGCTGGCGCGGGGCAGCGGCGCACCCAGGCGGCGGCGTCCTCGCGGGAGGCGACATCGAAGACCCAGAAGCCGGCCAGGGTGCGGCCTTCAGCGGCTACGTCTGGAGCCATCCGTGCGCCACGCGCCGAGAGCTTGGCCCTGTCGGCGACTCCGGCCCGGACGAGTTCGGCGTCGTAGTCGCGCATCGCCTGGCCCAGTTCTGGACCGACATCCGCCTCGACCTTCAGCAACACCATGAACCGCATCGCGCGTCTCCCGCCGGAATATCCAGCCTCGTCCTTAAAGACGCGCCAGCTTCCCTTGTTGCGACATGCGCGGCGGAAATTCTTGAACGGAAGGCTTAGTTGGTTGTGTCGGGATGCTGCGGACTATCGGTCCAGTCCGACATCGGGTCCGGCCCGTCGTGCTTCCGCGGCAGTCGCCATTCGCCGCGGTACGAGAAGTCCAGCGTGCCGCAAACGCGGGCCTTGCCGTCTTCCTTCGGATCGTTGCCGAACGCCTGGATGCGCAGGTCGCGGCGCAGGGCGATGGTGCTGAACGACAGCCACAGCCGGGTCGAACCGGGGCAGAAGGCGCGGACATAGATCTTGCCCTGGGCCGCCGTCGCGTCGACCTCGTAGAGCGAGGCGTCGGCGTCGACGCCTTCCATGGCCCCGAGGCCACCGGGACTGAGGTCCTTCTGACGGCCGTCCTTCAGCCGCGCCTCGGCGGGCACGCCGGTAGCCAGCACCTTGATCGGCCGGCTGGCGCCCATGAAGCCTTCCTTGAACAGGATGGTCACGCCCGCGCCGGTCAGCCGCTTGGCGTCCGGCGAGATCGGGTCGTACGAGAACATCCGCGTCTCGGCCTGGACGGCGGAGGCCGTCAGCAGAGCCAGGGCGACGCCCCCCCAGATCGCTGGCTTCATCGTTTCAGGTGCAGGTTCGCGGCCTCGGCGTCGAAGCTGGTCAGACGCCAGGTCGTCCCTTCCTGGGTGAAGGTCAGCAGGCAGGGGCCGTCCTTCTTGGCCGCGCAGACCCGGCCATCGCCGGTGGGCCGCAGCATGCTGGCGATCGCCACCCGGCCCGGGATCGGCCGGTCAGGGGTGTAGCCGTAATAGTTGGCGGCGGCGTGGAAGGTCTCGGGCCGGATCAGCGCCTCGCCGGCCGCGTCGGCCAGCGGACCCGCCGCCAGGGCGGCCAGGGCCATGACGCCATTGCTGGAGCCGCCGCGCTGGCGCGCCTCTTCCAGCAGCCGCGTTTCGATCTGATACTTCAGCGCCCGCCGATCGACATGGTTCTCGAAGGTCGCGCGGTCGTTGTCGCGGATGGCGACCAGCAGGTCGTGCACGTCGCCACCGGCGTCGAGACGGTTCACGGTCGCGCAGGCGCCGAGCGATGCGACGACGGCGGTCAAGGCGAGGAGGGCTCTGATACGCATACGGAAGGCGTAGCTCGGGATTGGGGCGATTTCCAGTCTGGCTGCGCCGCCCCAAGACAAAGGGCGCGGACCTTGCGATCCGCGCCCTCCAACTTTTCGATCTGGCGACCGGCTCTTAGTCGAGCTGGCGCTTGATCTCTTCGACGGTGAAGCACTCGATGGTGTCGCCGGCCTTGATGTCCTGGAAGCCGGCGAACAGCATGCCGCACTCCTGTCCGACCGGGACTTCGTTGACCTCGTCCTTGAAGCGCTTGAGCGTCTGCAGGGTGCCCAGTTCCAGAACGACGATGTCGTTGCGGATGATCCGGACCTTGGCGCCCTTGCGGACCACGCCTTCGGTGACCTTACAGCCGGCGACCTTGCCGATCTTCGAGATGTCGAAGGCCTGCAGGACCTCGGCGTTGCCGAGGAAGGTTTCGCGCTGGATCGGGGCCAGCATGCCCGAGAGCACGCCTTTGATGTCGTCCAGCAGGTCGTAGATGATCGCGTAGTAGCGGATCTCGACCCCTTCGCGTTCGGCCAGGGCCCGCGCCTGCGCCGAGGCGCGGACGTTGAAGCCGATGACCGGCGCGCCGGCGCCCTTGGCCAGCATGACGTCGCTTTCGCTGATCGCGCCGGCGCCCGACAGGATGATCCGCGCGCGGACCTCGTCGGTGGCCATCTTGTCCAGCGAACCGATGATCGCTTCGGCCGAACCTTGCACGTCGGCCTTGATGATCAGCGGAAGCTCTTTCAGCTTCTTGTCCTGCAGCTTGGCCATCATGTCGGCCATCGAAGCGCCGGCGCCGATCGGAGCCAGCGACTTCTCGCGCTTTTGACGGATGCGGTACTCGGTCAGCTCGCGAGCGCGGGCTTCGTTCTCGACCACGGCGAAGGCTTCGCCCGGCGAGGGAACGCCGTCCAGGCCGAGGATCTCGACCGGGGTGGCCGGACCGGCTTCGGTCAGCTGCTCGTTGCGCTCGTTCAGCAGCGCGCGAACGCGGCCGAACTGGGCGCCGGCGACGACGATGTCGCCACGCTTCAGCGTACCGCGATTGACCAGGACGGTCGAAACCGCGCCACGGCCCTTGTCCAGCTTGGCCTCGATCACCACGCCGTCGGCGGTGCGATCGGGGTTGGCCTTCAGGTCCAGCACTTCGGCCTGCAGCAGGATGGCGTCGAGCAGGTTGTCCAGGCCGGTGCGGGCCTTGGCCGAGACCTCGATGATCTGGGTGTCGCCACCCAGGCTTTCGACGACGATCTCGTGCTGCAGCAGCTCGTTGACCACGCGGGTCGGATCCGAGCCCGGCTTGTCCATCTTGTTGACGGCGACGATGATCGGCACGTTGGCGGCCTTGGCGTGTTTGATCGCCTCGATCGTCTGCGGCATCACGCCGTCGTCACCCGCCACCACCAGCACGACGATGTCGGTGATGTTGGCGCCGCGAGCCCGCATCGCCGAGAAGGCGGCGTGGCCGGGGGTGTCGAGGAACGTGACGCGCTGGCCGTCCTTCAGGCGAACCTGATAGGCGCCGATGTGCTGGGTGATCCCGCCGTGTTCGCCAGCGGCCACGTCGGTGGCGCGCAGGGCGTCGAGCAAGCTGGTCTTGCCGTGGTCGACGTGACCCATGATCGTGACGACCGGGGGACGCGCTTCCAGGTGATCGTCGATGTCCTCGGCGCCGATGAAGCCTTCTTCGACGTCGGCTTCCGACACGCGGCGCACGGTGTGACCGAATTCGGTCGCCACCAGTTCGGCGGTGTCGTTGTCGATGACGTCGTTGATCTTCAGCATCACGCCCTGACGCATCAGGAACTTGATGATCTCGACACCACGCACGGCCATCCGGTTGGACAGCTCCTGCACGGTGATGACGTCGGGAATGACGACTTCACGCGCGACACGGGCCTGTTCGGCCACGCCGCCGCGGCGCTTTTCCTTTTCACGTTCACGGGCCCGGCGAACCGAGGCCAGCGAGCGCATACGATCGGCCGAATCCCCGTCACCGGCGACAGCCTGGATGGTCAGGCGACCTTCGCGGCGCTGCGGCGCGCCCTTGACGCGCGACACGGCCTTGTTGGGCGCGTTGGCGGCCTTACGACGATCGTCATCCTCGTCCGGACGGCGGCTGACTTCGCCACCGGGACGCGGAGCCGAGCGCATGGCGCGCTGGATTTCCGGCGTGGCCGGGGCCTGGGCGGGAACGCCGGGACGCGGACCGCGCGGCGGACCGCCGGGACCACGGGCGCCCGGAGCCGGACGCGGCGCGAGCGCCGAATAGCGGACGGTCTGCTGCGGACGGTCGCCTTGCGGGCGATCACCCTGCGGACGGTCGCCGCGGTAGCCGCCGCGATCGCCTTGCGGACGATCACCGTCGGGACGCGGACCGCGCGGACGGTCGCCTTCGGGGCGCGGAGCGCGCTGACCGAAGTTGGCGTTGGCGTCGGGACGCGGAGCGCGCTGGTTGAACGGGCGGTCGCCTTGCGGAGCCGGACGATAGGTCGTCGTGCTCGGACGATCGTCGCGACGATCGCGGCTGGGCTCGTAGCTACGGGTCTGACCGGGAGCCGACGCCGAACGCGGGCCGTCATGACGTTGGCCATCGTGACGGGGACCCTCGTGGCGAGGACCTTCGTGACGGGGCGCGTCCTGACGCGGAGCCTGCGGCGCGGCCGGAGCCTGGGCCACGGGGCGCTGGACCGGCGCGGCCGGCGGCGGGGTCACCGGCGCGGCGGGCGCGACCGGAGCAGGAGCCGGGGCTTGAGCGACGGGCGCTTGAACGGGGGCGGGAGCCGGAGCTGGCGCCGCGGCAGCGCGTTCGGCCGCGGCCTTGGCGGCGGCTTCGCGTTGAGCGGCTTCCTGAGCGGCGCGAGCCCGCGCGGCGTCGGCGGCCTGGTCGGCCTGCTGACGCGCTTGGTTTTCACGAGCGGCGTCGACGACGCGCTGGCGAGCGCGCAGTTCTTCCTGCGAGAGACCGCCAGCCGAACCGCCGCCGCCCGACGGGGCGTGGCCGCCGCCTTGCGATTGCTGCGGACGCGGCTGCGGCGGGGCGTCGTGGCGACGCTCAGCCGAAGACGGCGCGGCGAGATTGCCCGTCGCGGGCGCATGCGGACGCGTGCGCTTGGTTTCGACCACCACCGTCTTGGTCCGGCCGTGGCTGAAGCTCTGCTTCACGACCCCGGCGCTCACCGAGCCCTGGCGGGGCTTCAGGGTGATGGGGGCTCGTCCGCCGGGTCGGCCGTTTTCGTTCTCGTCGCTCATGCGCTCGCTTGTACTTCCGCCAGGCGGTACCTGGCTAAAAAACCGATGTTTCCATGTGAGAAAGGGGCCTGGACGTACCTCCAAGAAGGAAGCGCGTTTCCCGACCCTTCACTCACGAACGCGACCCGAATAGCCGCGCCCAACGTCAAAGATCCCAGAGCTTTTCCATCGCACCGGCGGTTCCCCGGTGGGATGCGAAAACCCGAGAGCCTGTTTCGATCGGCAGCCAACCCGGGCGAACAGGCTCGCCCTTTTCATGAGAGGTCTCACCCGCCCAGGGCGGGAAGGCCTCTAGCCATCCTCACGTCCGTTCGCCGACCATTCGGGAGGCAAAAGCGGGCGGAAACCTGACAAACGCTCGACATCCTGTGTCCAGCTATCGATGCCGCGCCCAGCAAGGAGTGCGGTGTGTATCACATTCTCACCGCCCAAGGCCAAACCCAATTCATCCGAATTGAATGCGCCCAGCAAACGGGGCGCTCGTGGGGCCTTGCGGGCGGCGTTCAGGATCTTTCGGCGACCGTCCTCGGCGCTATCCGAGGCCTCGATTAGCCAGGCGACGTTGCCCGTCCCCAGGGCCGCGACCACCTTTTCGTAGCCTGAGATAATGGTCCCGGCCTTCCGCGCAAGTCCCAGGCTGTCCAGGACGCGCTTGACCAGCAAGGCCTCGACCTGGTCGGCCAGGTCCGCGGGGACCGTGAGCTTGGTCTTGGCCGCGCGCGAGAACAGGCCCTTCTTGGCCGCCGTCGCGATCGAATCCCGATCGGCGCCGACCCAGATGCCCCGACCGGGCAACTTGCGCGCCACGTCCGGAACGACCACCCCGTCCGGCCCCGCCACGAAGCGGACCAGGCGCGCCTCGTCCGTCGCCTCGCCCAGGACGATGTCCTTGCGCAGGCGATTGGCTTCGGCGTGGGTCTTGGGGGCGACGGGTTCGGTCATGTCTCTCTTGAAAAGCCAACGGCCCCGCGGATTGCTCCGCGAGGCCGTCGTTTAACGCTCCGAAGGGCCTTAGGCCCCTTCGTCCGACGCGGTTTGTTCCGAAGCAGGCTCTTCGGCGGCGGCCTCTTCGGCCTCGCCTTCGAACTCGGCTTCAGCTTCGTACTCGGCTTCCGGCTCGTATTCCGGTTCCGGCGGCGCCTCGACCCAGCCCATGACGATACGCGCGCGCATGATCAGCGCCTCGGCGTCTTCCGGCGACAGGTTGAAGCTCTCCAGGATGCCCGGCTCACGCACGCGCTCGCCGTTCTTGGTCTCGAACCAGCCGCGCATGTCGTCCGGCACCAGGCCCGCGAAGTCCTCGACGGTCTTCACATCGCCTTCGCCCAGGGCGACGGCCATGGCCAGGGTCACGCCCTCAATGGCCAGGACCTCGTCCTGCACGCCCAGCTCCAGACGCTTGGCGTCCAGGGCCGCAGCTTCCTTGTCGAGGAATTCACGGGCGCGGGCCTGCAGTTCCTCGGCGGTTTCCTCGTCGAAGCCTTCGATCGAAGCGATTTCGTGCGGCTCGACGAACGCCACGTCTTCCACTGCGGCGAAGCCTTCGGTGACCAGCAGCTGGGCGATGACCTCGTCGACGTCCAGGGCTTCCTGGAACAGGGCCGTGCGCTCGGTGAACTCGCGCTGACGGCGCTCGCTCTCCTGGCTCTCGGTCATGATGTCGATCTGCCAGCCAGTCAGCTGCGAGGCCAGGCGGACGTTCTGGCCGCGACGGCCGATGGCCAGCGACAGCTGCTCGTCCGGCACCACGACTTCGACGCGCTCGTCTTCCTCGTCCATGACGACCTTGGAGACTTCGGCGGGGGCCAGGCCGTTGACGATGAAGGTGGCTTCATCTTCCGACCACTGGATGATGTCGATCTTCTCGCCCTGCAGCTCGGCCACGACCGCCTGCACGCGCGAACCGCGCATACCGACGCAGGCGCCGACCGGGTCGATCGAGCTGTCGTTCGAGATGACGGCCATCTTGGCGCGCGAGCCCGGATCGCGGGCCACGGCGCGGATCTCGATGACGCCGTCGTAGACTTCCGGCACTTCCTGGGCGAACAGCTTGGCCATGAAGCCGCCGTGCGCGCGGCTCAGCATGATCTGCGGGCCCTTGGTCTCGCGACGGACGTCGTAGATGTAGGCGCGGATGCGGTCGCCGACGTTGAAGTTCTCGCGCGGGATCGACTGGTCGCGGCGCATGATGCCTTCGCCACGGCCCAGGTCGACGATGACGTTGCCGTATTCGACGCGCTTGACGCTGCCGTTGACGATCTCGCCGACGCGATCCTTGTACTCTTCGTGCTGACGCTCGCGCTCGGCTTCGCGGACCTTATGCATGACGACCTGGCGGGCCATCTGGGTCTGGACGCGGCCGATCTCGAACGGCGGCAGGACTTCTTCGTAGACCTTGCCGATGTCGGCGTCGCGCCAGGTGCGCTTGGCGATCGACAGCTGCATCTTGCCGATCTCGCCTTCGAGTTCGGCGTCGTCGGCGACGACTTCGATCACGCGCTTCTGGGTCGTTTCGCCCGTGCGCGGGTCGATCTTGACGCGGATGTCGTGCTCGGCGCCGTAACGGGCGCGGGCGGCCTTCTGGAGCGCGTCCTCGATGGCCTCGATGACGACTTCCTTCTCGATGCCTTTTTCACGCGCGACCGCGTCGGCGATCTGCAGGAGTTCGAGCCGGTTGGCGGCGATGCCGATGGCCATGGTCAGTCCTCTTCACTTTCGGACAGGTCGTCGTTGTCAGATTGCAGACGGGCGGCGCGCTGCTTGGCGCCCCGGTCCATCAGGGTGTCGGTCATGACGAGCTTGGCGTCGATGATCCACTCAAAGGGGAAGTAGACGGTGACGTCGTCTTCGCCCTCGATGTTCAGGCCGACCTGGTCGTCCTCGATACCGGCCAGCTCGCCCTTGAAGCGCTTGCGGCCCTCGGCCACGCGGTCCAGCTCGATGCGGGCCTCCAGGCCGGCATAGTCGTTGAAGTCCTTCAGGCGGGTCAGCGGCCGGTCGATGCCGGGGCTGGAGACCTCCAGCGTGTATTCGCCGGTGATCGGGTCGGCCGCGTCCAGGATCTCGGAGACGCCGCGCGACAGCTTCGCGCAGTCCTCGACATTCATGTCGCCGCCGCTGCCGTCTTCCTGCAGCGGATGTTCGGCCATGATCTGCAGGCGACGCTGCTCGGCGCCGCCCATCAGGCGCAGCCGGACGATCTCGTAGCCAAGCGTCTCGGCCACGGGATCGAGCATCTCGATCAGGTCACGGTCTTCCTGCGTCTTGCCGCGCACGTTTCTCTCAACTCATTCGGGCCGCCGGTGTCGCCGAGCAGCCAAACAAAAAGCGGCAGCCTTTCGGCCGCCGCTCGAAAGCGCCATCTAGCGCTAACGGACGATGTAGACGCCTGTATAGCGCGATCTTCCACCCAGCGGAAGCCCCCAGCCGACTCCCGGCCTAAGATGCCGCGACCGGACCGGCCACGGCGCGCTTCCGGAAGAACAGGCGCTTCACCCGAGACGTCAACGGCGTCTCCACGAAACGGTGCATCAGCAGGCCGACGATGAGGGCCCCCGCCAGCGCCGCCAAGATTGCCGGTCCGGCGAGCCAGGGATGGCGCAACACGGCGACGATCTTGGTCACGAACTGGGTGACGAAGGGATGGAAGAGATAGGTCGCGTAGCTGGCGTTCCCCAGGGCGATCACCCAGGGCGCGCGCACGGCCCATCCCGAGCGCTCCAGCAGCAGCGCCCCGGCCACGATGAGCACGGCCGGCGCGCCGCGCGTGATGGCCGTGGGCGCTCCGGGCCAGCGCAGATCCCCCGCGATCAGGACGAGCAAAGCCACAACGACGACCGCCAGGACACCGGACGCCGCCGAGCGTCCCAGCACCGGCATCCTCGGATAGGCCAGCGCCAATCCCATGCCGACGCCGAACTCGAGTATGATGGGGTTCGTGTAGAATTTGAGGACCGGCGCCGCCGGCTTGAGCAGAGCGCCAGCCAGCACCAGCCCGACCAGCGCCGCGATCACCAGCACGTAGCCCAGGACGCGTCGCGGGACGAAAAGCCCCAGCGCGAACAGCACGTAGAAGAACATCTCGTAGTTCAGCGTCCACCCCACGAAGACCAGGGGGAAGACGGTGCCGTTCTCGCGAGCGTAGGGGATGAAGAACAGCGACTTGAGCAGGTGATCCAGCGTCGCCTGCGTGCCCTTGAACAGGAAGGGCGCCGCCAGCGCCAGGCCGAAGACCAGGAAGGTGGCGACCCAGTAGAGCGGCGCGATGCGGGCGAAACGCTCCAGCATGAAGCCGACCGGACCAGGCTTGTTGCGCACGGAGACAGCGATCATGATGAAGCCGCTGATCACGAAAAAGATATCGACGCCGCCGTAGCCGAACTTGTCGAGCCCTATGATCTTCAAGAGATCTTCAAGATGCACAAAAATGACCAGGAACGCCGCGACCGCGCGCAGCGCCTGAATATTGTTTATGAGATGAGATCTAGGCCCCACGGAAAATCTCTTGCCCCCGAGATGGCAGCTCATTTTCCATGAGATGCGAGGACGGTAGATCACGGTTTTCGGGCGATGGGGAAGACCGAATCCGCCAGCGCGCGGCGCCCCCTTCCGCATTGCAGCAATAATCGCCTATAAGCCAGCCCGCGCAGGCCGCCTCCCCGCGGACCTCATAAGATGAAGAGTCACAATGGACCTCTCAAAGATCCCGACCGGGGTGAACCCGCCTTACGACCTCAACGCCATCATCGAGATCCCGCAGGGCGGCGAGCCGGTGAAGTACGAGATCGACAAGGAAAGCGGCGCCCTGATGGTCGACCGCTTCCTGCACACGGCGATGTTCTATCCGGCCAACTACGGCTTCATCCCGCACACCCTGGCCGATGACGGCGACCCGGCCGACATCATGGTCGTGGGCCCGACCCCGGTGGTGCCGGGCGCGATCATCCGCTGCCGCCCGATCGGCACCCTGATGATGGTCGACGAGGCCGGTTCGGACGAAAAGATCCTGGCCGTGCCGGTCGACAAGCTGCACCCGTTCTACACGGGCGTGACCAGCTGGCGCGACCTGCCGACCATCCTGACCGAGCAGATCGCCCACTTCTTCCAGCACTACAAGGATCTGGAAAAGGGCAAGTCGACCAAGATCAGCGGCTGGGCCGACATCGACGAGACCGCCGAGATCATCCGCACGGCGATCAAGCGCTACAACGAAACGTACTAGATTGCGAAGGGCCGGCGGAAACGCCGGCCCTTTCAGTTTCAGGCCCGGATAAAGTCCAGGAACACCGGGGCGCAGTCGCCCAGCTTCTTTTCCTCGTAGCGCGTGGTGACGTGGTCGGCCGGGATCGCGTTGCGGTCGGCCGTCTCGTCGGCGAAGCGGAAGTTCGGATCGGCCAGCACCCGCTCGGTCGTCCACTCGCCATAGTCAGCCCAGTCGGTGGCGAAGCGCAGAGCCGCGCCCGGCTTCATGACGCGGGCCAGCCTGGCGACGAACTCTGGCTGGATCAGGCGGCGCTTGTTGTGGCGGGCCTTGTGCCAGGGGTCGGGGAACATGATGAACACCCGGTCCAGGCTGGCGTCGGGCAGCCAGTCGACCACGTCGCGGGCATCGCCCTCGTGGACGCGGACGTTCTTCAGGGCCTGCTCCTCGATGTGACGCACAGCGCTGGCCACGCCGTTGACGAACGGCTCGGCGCCGATGACCAGGCTCTCAGGCGCGCGGCCGGCCTGGGTCGCCATGTGCTCGCCGCCGCCGAAGCCGATCTCCAGCCACACCGCCTTGGCGTCGGGCATCAGGTCCAGCGGCTGGAACGGGCCGTGCGGCACGGCGATCTCGGGCAGCAGGGTGTCGAGCAGGGCCTGCTGGCGCGGCTTCACCGGGCGCGACTTCAGGCGGCCGAACGAGCGCAGCGGGCCATGGGGCTGGGTCGGATTGGTCATGGGCGGGCGTCTTAGAGCGTTGAGGAGGAAATGAAAACGGGCTCCGACCCGGGAAGGATCGGAGCCCGCTTCACGATGGGTCGAAGGTTAAGGCTTACGCCAGACCCTTCAGCTCGCCCACGAGGTCGGTCTTCTCCCACGAGAAGCCGCCTTCGTTGTCCGGCGTGCGGCCGAAGTGGCCGTAAGCCGCGGTGCGGGCGTAGATCGGACGGTTCAGCTGCAGGTGCTCGCGGATCGAGCGCGGGGTCGCGCCGCCGATCAGCTGCGGCAGGGTCTTTTCCAGGACCGCCGGGTCCACCTTGCCGGTGCCGTGCAGGTCGACGTGGAACGAGACCGGCTGGGCCACGCCGATGGCGTAGGCGATCTGGATGGTGCAGCGGTCGGCCAGGCCGGCGGCCACGACGTTCTTGGCCAGGTAACGGCAGGCATAGGCGGCCGAGCGGTCGACCTTGGTCGGATCCTTGCCCGAGAACGCGCCGCCGCCGTGCGGGGCCGCGCCGCCGTAGGTGTCGACGATGATCTTGCGGCCGGTGACGCCGGCGTCGCCGTCCGGACCACCGATCTCGAAGCGACCGGTCGGGTTGACCAGCCACTGGGTCTTCTTGGTGATCAGGCCGTCCGGGAACACCGGCAGGATGTGCGGCTTGATCAGGTCCAGCACGCGCTTGGAGGTCGCGGCCTTGCCGTCGATCTTCTTGGCGTGCTGGTGCGAAACGACGATCGAGACGACGCGGACCGGGCGACCGTTGCCGTCATATTCCAGGGTCACCTGGCTCTTGGCGTCCGGCTCCAGCTCCGACAGCTCGCCGCTGTGACGCAGCTCGGCCAGACGCTTCAGGACGTTGTGGCTGTACTGCAGGGTGGCCGGCATCAGCTCCGGGGTCTCGGTGCTGGCGTAGCCGAACATGATGCCCTGGTCGCCGGCGCCTTCGTCCTTCTTCTCGGTGGCGTCCACGCCCTGGGCGATGTGCGCCGACTGGCCGTGCAGGTAGTTGGCGAACTTCGCCTTCTGCCAGTGGAAGCCCTTCTGCTCGTAGCCGATGTCCTTGATCGCCGCGCGAACCTTGGGCTCCAGCGAGGCGAGGATGTCCTTGGTGAGCTGCTTGTTGGCCTTCTTGTCGCCGTCCGGCTTGCCGGCGCGGACTTCACCGGCCAGCACGATGCGGTTGGTGGTGACCAGGGTCTCGCAGGCGACGCGCGCCTCGGGATCGGCGGTCAGGAAGGCGTCGACGACGGTGTCGCTGATACGGTCGGCGACCTTGTCGGGGTGACCTTCGGAGACGCTCTCGCTGGTGAAGATGTAAGACGAACGGCTCAAGAGACAGCTCCGGTCATGAAATTCCGCGCAGGCGGACAGGCGCCCGGTACGGCGTCAGTTAGACCGGAACCATATAAAGATATGTTTATGCGATCAAGCGGAGCTTGAGAGACTTACGCCTCGTCGTCGTCCGCGCCCTCTTCCTCGGCCATCGAACGGACCAGCTCCAGGATGCGGCGGCGCACCTTCGGCTTGGTGATCTTGGGGAACAGGCTGGCCAGTTCCAGGCCTTCGGGCGTCATCAGGAAATCGTGGACGAACACGTCGCCGTTCTCGGCCACGCCTTCATTGCTGGTGTCGGCCAGGCCCTCGAAGAAGTAGCCCACCGACGACTGCAGGCTCTTGGCGATCTCGTAGAGCTTGCTGGCGCTGACCCGGTTGGCCCCGCGCTCGTATTTCTGGATCTGCTGGAAGGTCAGGCCCAGGTCTTCGGCCAGGCGTTCCTGGCTGACGCCGAGGATCTTTCGGCGCATGCGGATGCGCGCCCCGACATGAAGATCGATGGGGTTGGGGTGGCGCTCGGTGTCCGGCAGGTCGCTCATACCCACGCTTGATAGCTGAAATTGCGGTTTTAATTCAGCCTAAGTCTTTCACGCGTGCAATAGAGGAAAAGGATTTACCTGTCAGTCGGCGAACTGACGCAACCGCAGATGTCAGTAGAAGCGCGAGAAACGCGAGATTCCCGAAGTTGTCGAAGGGTGTAACTTCACCCATCCCCGGTATTTGCGCGTCGATCACACCGCTTTTGCCTAGATCGAGTCGCGCGCCGGGGATGATTCGACCGCGCGCGTCGATCACGGCGCTGACTCCGGTGGGCGTGGCGCGCAAAATCGGCTTGGCGCTCTCGATGCCGCGATAGCTGGCCAGGTTGAGGTGCTGCAACGGCCCGGACGTCACGCCGAACCAGGCGTCGTTCGAGACATTGATCAGGACCCTGACATTCGGATCGCTCTTGGCCAGGCCCGGGAACAGGCTCTCGTAACAGATCAGCGGTTGGACCAGCAGGTCAGGCGACACCCGCAGCGGCGCCGGACGCGGGCCGGTGGCGAAGCCGTCGCCCAGATGGGCCAGGCTCTTGAACCCGATCAGGGTCAGGAACTTCTCGGCCGGCAGATATTCGCCGAAAGGCACCAGCCGGTGCTTGTCATAGACCCCCACCACCGCGAGATCGTCGGCCGTGCGACGCAGGGCGATCAGGCTGTTGTAGTAGGTCGGCTTGTCGAGCGGCCCTTCGTAGCGATAGCCCCCGATCAGCAGCAACTGGCCGGGCTGCAGGCTGTCGAGGATCGCCTGGCGGACCCAGGTCCCAGGGGCCAGATAGTCGTTGGTCGCGGCCGGCAGAGCGCCTTCGGGCCAGATGACGATGTCGGCGGGCTTGCCCTTGTACGGGCTGGCGGTCAGCGAGACGTAGGACTGGACGATCTGCGAAAAGCGCACGGCGTCCCACTTGGCGTCCTGCTGGATGTCGGCCTGGACGATACGGACCGTGGTCGACGGACCCTTTTCCAGCGGGCGAGACACAGTCACCGCGCCGTAAGCATAGAGCGCCACGAGGCCGGCGGCGGCCGAGCCCAACGCGATCTTGCCCGCCTTGCCCTCGCGCCACACGGCGGGCGCGGCGGCGATGGCCAGGGTGATCCAGGTCAGGCCGTAGGCGCCGACCAGGGCGGCGGCCTGCGACGGGAAGGAGCCCGCCCGCCAGGTCTCGCCCGGCAGGTTCCAGGGAAAGCCCGTGAGGATGTGGCCGCGCGTCCACTCCAGCGCCGCGAAGGCGCCGGCGAAGGTCAGGACCCGCCAGGCGTTGGCCGGCCGGACCCAGCGATAGATCAGCGCCGCCAGGCCCCAGAACAGCGCCAGGCCCGAGGCCATGGCCGCCACGGCGAACGGGGCCATCCAGCCCTGGTTGGCGGCGTCGACCATGAAGGCCTCGGCGATCCACCAGGTCCCGAGCCCGAAATAGCCCACGCCCGCAAGCCAGCCCCGCCAGAAGGCCGAGCGCAGCGGCTTGGCCTCATTGGCGTCGTCGAGGAGGTAGAGAAGCCCGGCATAGCCCAGCAGGCCCGGCAGAACGCCGAACGGCGGATGGGCCAGGGCGGCGGCCAGACCGGCCAGCAGCGCCAGAACCGGGCCGCTCCAGGCCTTGGCGCGGAAATCCGTCCAGGCGGTCACGAGGCGGCGACGCCCTCGACGGCCGGCGCGGCCTGCGGCGAGGAGCCGGCGCGCACCCGCACCCGGCGCACGCGGCGCGGATCGGCCTCGACCACCTCAAACTCGTAGCCTTCGGGATGGGTGATGACCTCGCCCCGCTGCGGCACGCGGCCGGCCAGGGCCACGACCAGTCCGGCGACCGTGTCGATGTCCTCTTCCATGTCGGAGGGGGCCAACTCCAGGCCGAGGGCCGCTTCCAGCTCTTCCAGCGGCGCGCGGGCGTCGGCGTCATAGACTCCGCCCGGCCGCGCCACGATGGCCACGGCGGCGGCGTCGTCATGCTCGTCGTCGATCTCGCCGACCACCGCCTCGATCAGGTCCTCCATCGAGACCAGACCGTCGGTGCCGCCGAACTCGTCGATGACCAGGGCCATGTGGATACGGCTGGTGCGCATGCGGAGCAGGAGGTCGGCGGCCTTCATCGAAGCAGGCACGTACAACGCGTCACGGCGCAGCTTGTTCAGCACGACGTCGCCGGGCGCGGGGCGCTTGGCCTCGTCGGACAGCAGGCGGAAGATGTCCTTGACGTGGACGACGCCGACCGGATCGTCGAGGGTCTCGCGATAGATCGGCATCCGCGAGTGCTCGGCCTCGGCGAATTGGGCGACCACGGTCTCGAACGGCGTCGAGAGTTCGACCGAGACGATGTCGGCGCGCGGGGTCATGACGTCGGCGACCCGCAGGGTCTGGAAGGCCTCGGCCTGGTCGACGATGTCGACGGCGCCGGTCGCGGGCGGCGGTTCGGGCGGCCGCGAGGGCTCTCCGCCAGTCAGCTGCCGGCGCATGCGTCGAAGGAACGCCCGCACGCCCCGGCTTCTACGAACCGGACCGGCGGGCTGTTGACTAGGCTCGTCGCTGGGCATGGCCCTGTTCAGCGCCCCTCTTCATCACCGGCATAGGGGTCTGGAACGTCCAGGCCCGCCAGGATTTCGCGCTCGAACGACTCCATGGCTTCCGCCTCTTCGTCGTTCTCGTGGTCGTATCCTAAAAGATGAAGCACGCCGTGCGCCACCAGATGTTGCAGATGGTGGGCGAGAGACTTGCCCTGCTCGGCCGCTTCGCGCGCGCAGACGCCGTAGGCCAGGGCGATATCGCCGATCTGGCCTTCGGGATTGGGCGGCGAGGGGAAGGACAGGACGTTGGTCGCATAGTCCTTCTGGCGGAAGTCGCGGTTCAGGGCCTGGACGCTGTCGTCGTCGGTCAAGAGGATCACGATCCCTTGGCCTTTGATGTCCTCATGGGCGTCCAGCACGGCCTGGGCCGCGCGCCAGACCAGGGCCTCGGCGTCCTCGGCCGCCGCGGTCCAGGCCTCGTCCTCGATCTCGATGTCTACGGTGATGGTCATTTAGCGCGGTGTATTCTGCGCCGCGTCGGCGTCATAGGCCTTAACGATGCGCTCGACGAGCGGATGGCGCACGACGTCCGAGGCGGTGAAGCGCGACACCGACACGCCCTCGACCCCTTCCAGGATCGAGACGGCGTGGGCGAGACCGGAGTCGCGCGGGTTCAGCAGGTCGACCTGGGTCGGGTCGCCGGTGACGACCATGCGGGCGCCCTCGCCGAGACGGGTCAGAACCATCTTCATCTGCAGACGCGAACAGTTCTGGGCCTCGTCGACGATGACGAAGGCGTGGGCCAGCGTGCGGCCGCGCATGAAGGCGATCGGCGCGACCTCGATCTCCAGCTTCTCGCGGCGGCGGCGCAGCTGGTCGGCGCCCATGATGTCGGTCAGGGCTTCCCAGACCGGGGCCATGTAGGGATCGACCTTCTCGTTCAGGTCGCCCGGCAGGAAGCCCAGCTTCTCACCGGCCTCGACGGCGGGACGGGTGACGATCAGACGATCGACCTCGCCTCGCAGCAGCATGCCCGCCCCATGGGCCACGGCCAGGAAGGTCTTGCCGGTGCCGGCGGGACCAAGGCCAAAGCTCAAGGGATAGGTCGCCATGGCCTCCATGTACCGGGCCTGGTTCTTGGTCTTGGGCGAGACATTGCCCTTGCGCACCGCGCGGGGCGAGGCCTGGCCGCCGGCCTCCTGCGAGCCGCCGATGGCGATGCGGACATCGGCCTCGACCACCTCGTCGCCGGCGTCGACGCGACCGGCCAGGCTCTGCAGCACCCGCTTGGCCCCCGTGCGTCCACGCGCGTCGCCCGTGATGGTGACACCACCACCCGGCGTCTCGATCAGCACCTTGAAGGCGTCCTCGATCAGGGCGGCGTGGCGGCCCGAGGGGCCGGAAACAGCGTGGACGGCGTCGTCCGACAGCGGCAGGAACTCAGGCGTACGGCTCAAGCGGTCTCCAGAATGGATTGGGTTTCCAGAACCCCGCCCAAGCTCATCTTGGCGGCGCTCTCGATACGGACAGGCACGATCGTGCCGATCAGGCTTTCAGGGCCTTCAGCATGCACGGCCTGCAGATATGGGCTGCGACCCACGATCTGGCCAGGGTGGCGGCCCGACTTCTCGAACAGCACCGGCATGAGCTTGCCGACCTGGCTGGCGTTGAAGGCGCGCTGCTGCTCTTCCAGCAGCTGGTTCAGGCGCTCCAGGCGCTCGGCCTTGACCACCTCGTCGACCTGGCCGGGCATGGCCGAAGCCGGCGTGCCGGGACGGCGCGAATACTTGAACGAGAAGGCGCTGGCGAAGCCGACCTCGCGGACCAGCTCCAGGGTCTTGTCGAAATCGCCGTCACGCTCGCCGGGGAAGCCGACGATGAAATCGCCACTCATGGCGATGTCCGGGCGGGCGGCGCGGATCTTCTCGATCAGCTTCACATAGCTCTCGGCCGTGTGGTCGCGGTTCATGGCCTTGAGGATCTTGTCGCTGCCCGCCTGCACCGGCAGGTGGAGGTAGGGCATCAGCTCCGGCAGCTCGCCGTGGGCCTCGATCAGGTCATCGCCCATGTCGCGCGGGTGGCTGGTCGTGTAGCGGATGCGGTCCAGGCCATCGATCTTGGCCAGCAGGCGGACCAGCTTGGCCAGGGTCGAGCCATCGCCGTCATAGGCGTTGACGTTCTGGCCGAGGAGCGTGACTTCGCGCACGCCCTTGCCGGCCAGTTGCTTGGCCTCTTCGACGATGTCGTTCACCGGCCGCGACCACTCGCCGCCGCGCGTATAGGGCACCACGCAGAACGTGCAGAACTTGTCGCAGCCCTCCTGCACGGTCAGGAACGCGGTGACCCCGGTCACGTGGCGCTCGGCCGGCAGGGCGTCGAACTTCTCGTCGGCGGCGAAGTCGGCGGCCAGGCGCTCGCCGGTCGCCCGGTGGGCGCGGGCGATCAGCTCGGGCAGCTGGTGATAGGCCTGGGGACCGACGACCAGATCGACCGCCTTCTGGCGATGCATGATCTCCTTGCCCTCGGCCTGGGCCACGCAGCCGGCCACGGCGATCGTCATGCGACCACCGTCCTGGGCTTTGCGGTCCTTCATCTGCTTGATGTAGCCGAGCTCGGAATAGACCTTCTCGGTCGCCTTCTCGCGGATGTGGCAGGTGTTCAGCACCACCAGGTCCGCGCCTTCGGGGTCATCGACGACGCCATAGCCCAGCGGGCGCAGGACATCGGCCATGCGCTCGCTGTCATAGACGTTCATCTGACAGCCGTAGGTCTTGATATAGAGGCGCTTTTGCGGGGTCTCGCTCATGCGCGAGGTTATGGGGTCACGCGGCCCCTGGCGCAAGTTCGCCAGGGCCACACCCAGAGCCGCTTAGTCCTCCAGCGGCACGCCGTAGAGTTCCAGCCGGTGATCGATCAGCTTGTAGCCCAGCTTGCGGGCGATCGCGTGCTGCAGGGCCTCGATCTCCTCGTCCACGAACTCGACGACCTTGCCGGTCTTCATGTCGATCAGGTGGTCGTGGTGATGGTCGGGCGTCTCTTCATAGCGCGAGCGGCCGTCACGGAAATCGTGGCGCTCGATGATGCCGCTTTCCTCGAACAGGCGGACCGTGCGGTACACGGTGGCGATCGAGATATGCGGATCGATGGCGTGGGCCCGGCGGTGCAGCTCCTCGACGTCCGGATGGTCGTCGGCGGACGACAGCACGCGCGCGATCACGCGGCGCTGGTCCGTCATGCGCATGCCTTTTTCGATACAGGCCTTTTCGAGTCGATCCACGGCGGAACCTCCGTCTGAGTCGCGGGCAAGATAGGGGGTCGGTCGCTAACTGTTAAGCGCCCGCCGCATGACAAGCGCGTCCTTGGCCCCATCCGGATGGGGATAATAGCCCTTGCGTAGGCCGACCTTGGAAAAACCGGTCGATTGATAGAGCGCGATGGCCGCCAGGTTGTCGGCGGCGACCTCCAGGAACATCGCCTCCGAGCCGGTCTCGACGGCGATTCCGGCGGCGATTTCGACCAGAGCCGCGCCCCAGCCGCGCCGGCGGGCGGCCGGATCAACGGCGATGGTCAGGATCTCGGCCTCGCCGGCGATCGAGCGGCAGAGGATGAAGCCCTTGGCCTGCGCGGGGTCGCCGGCCTCGCCCAGCACCGCGAAGGCGCCCGGTGATTTCAGCAGTTCGTCGAATTCCAGCGCCGTCCAGGGCCGGGGGAAGGCCTTGTCGTGGATGTCGGCGAGATCGAAGGAGGCCTCTGGCCCAACAGGACGCAGGTTCATGCGGCGGGCAACGTCGCATAGGGCGCGCGCAGATAAAGCGGCCGGGGCGAATGGCTCGGCGCCGGCTTGGCCGCGACCAGGCGAGCGATGGCGACGGGATCGGGCGCGGCCGGGGTCAGCACGGTCGCGCTGCTCAGCGCGTCGGAGAGCAGCGGCGCTCCCGAGCCGATCAAGGTGGCGGGACCGCCTGAATAGAGCTCAGCCAGCCGGGCGGCGGCTTCACCCAGGCCCAAAGCGTCCGGGGCCATCAGCGAGACGCCGTCGGCGAAGACCTGGATATAGACCTGGCTCATCCGCGCATCGAGCACGGCGGCGACGAAGCCGCTCGTGCCGAACGCCAGGCTCTCCAGCGTGTTGACCCCGACGCACGGGATCGACAGCGCCGTGGCCAAACCCTTGGCGAAGGCCAGGCCCACGCGCAGGCCGGTGAACGAGCCTGGACCGACCGTGACGCCGATGCGGGTGAGGTCGGAAAAGGCGATCCCCGCCTCGCTCGCGGCCTCGCGCGCCAGGACGCCGATGCGCTCCTGGTGACCGCGGGTCATGGGCTCGCTCTTGGCGGCCAGCACGCGCTCGCCGTCCAGCACGGCGACCGAGCTGGCGCCGAGGCAGGTGTCGATCGACAGGATCATGGATCAGCCGGCGCCGACGACCGCGCCTTCGGCCGGACGCCAGACGAACTCGTTCAGCTGGCCCTTGGCCTTCAGGGTCGCTTCGGGCGGCACGGCCTTGCCGGTGTAGCCGGGGACGCCGAACACGTAGGACACCTGGGGCGCCTCGGGACGGACGCAGATCGTCTGATTGATCTCGCGGCCCTCGCCGGCCCGGCACTGGTCGACCGTGAAGCCGAGGTCGGCCCACTTGGCCAGCAGTTGCTCATCCTTGGGGCCGCGCGCGTCGCCGGCGTTGACGCGGACATAGGCGATCTCAGCCTCGTCGGTCTTGCCGATCTCGGCCAGCGGGACGTTGTCCTGCTCGACATTGATGATCGCCTGGGGCGGGCCTTCGCCAAAGTGCAGGAAGGCCTGCTCGACCTTGGCCTTCGGGAACAGCACCTTCAACGTATTGAGGTCGAAGGCCACCGAGCCGTTGATCGGGCCGACGCCGTCGTTGCTGACCTTCAGCGGGCCGCCGGCATAGGGCGCGATGGCCACGCGGACGGGGGCCTTGGTCCCGGCGTCAGCGGCGGGCGCCGTGGCGGTCTCGTCTTTCTTCGCCGGCCCACAGGCGGCGAGCAGCACGAGCGGCAGGGCGAGGAGGGTGTGGCGGAGGGTCATGCGAGCCTTTTAGCCCGCACACCCTCCGCCGTCATCAGATCAGAGGATCTTCGCGGCCTCGTCGAAGTCCAGGCGCGGGTTACGCGAGAACAGGCCCTCTTCCGTGCCGTGGCCGATCGAGGCGATGAAGTTGCTCTTGATGTTGGTGCCCGCGAAGAACTCGGCGTCCACACCGGCATTGTCGAAGCCCGACATCGCGCCGACATCCAGGCCGAGAGCCCGCGCCGCCAGGATGAAGTAGCCGCCTTGCAGCGAGCTGTTGCGCAGGGCGCCCCATTCGCGGGCCTGCAGGTCGTTGAACCAGTCCTTGGCGCCCGGGGCGTGCGGGAACAGCTTCGGCAGGGTTTCCGGGAAATCGAGGTCGTAGCCGATGATCACGGTGGCCGGGGCCTGCAGGATCTTCGGGGCGTTCGAGCCCGACGACAGCTTGGCCAGGCGTTCCTTGGCCTCTTGCGAGACCACGAAATAGAAGCGGGCGGGGGTCGAGTTGGCGGCCGTGGGGCCGAACTTGGTCAGGTCATACAGTTCGCGCAGCGTCGCTTCCGGCAGCGGGGTCGGGTCCCAGCCGTTGCGGGTGCGGGCTTCGGTGAACAGCTGGGCGAGCGTCGCGTCTTCGAGCTTGGCCATGGTCGATCCTTCGGTAGGCTATCTGTAACTCTGAGAGTTACGATATAGGCGCCCGCGCCAAGATCAACACCCCAAGAAAGACTTCTCGCGCCTTTAGAGCGTCTGCTCGACCCGGGTCACTTCCGGCACATAGTGCTTGAGCATGTTCTCGACGCCGGACTTCAAGGTCGCCGAGGACGACGGGCAGCCCGAGCAGGCGCCGCGCATGTGCAGCCAGACGACGCCAGTCTGCGGCTCGAAGCGCGAGAAGACGATGTCGCCGCCGTCCTGGGCCACGGCTGGACGGATGCGGGTGTCGAGCAGTTCCTTGATCTCGGCGACGATCTGAGCGGTGTCCTCGTCATAGACGCCGTCCTCGTCGTGGCCGCCATCGGCGCCGGAGGCCTGGTCCAGCAGCACCGGCCGGCCGCTGGTGAAGTGGTCCATGATCGCCGCCAGGATCGGCGCCTTCAGGTGCGGCCACTGGGCGTCCTCGCCCTTGGTCACGGTCAGGAAGTCGGGACCGAAGAACACCCGCGTCACGTCGCCCAGGTCGAAGAGGGCCTTGGCCAGCGGCGAGGCGTCGCCCTCTTCCGGCGTGCGGAATTCCCGAGCGCCCTCACCCAGCACTTCGCGGCCGGGCAGGAACTTCAGGACCTCGGGGTTCGGGGTGGTTTCGGTCTGGATAAACATGGCCCTGAAATGGACCTCGCGAGGTCGTGACGCAAGACCGGCGAGTCGTCGCATTTTAAAAGTGACACAGGCGTCATTTTCTGGCGTGATGCCCGCAGAACAACGATCCTTGGGAGGATCTCCAGATGAGTGACGGTTCGGTGGACCTGAAAGAGGCCGCGCGCGCGAAGGCCTATTCGATCCCTCTCGAGGACTATCACGTGGCCGATCCGGACCTGTTCCAGGCCGACGCCATGTGGCCCTATTTCGAGCGGCTGCGGAAAGAAGACCCCGTCCACTGGTCGAAGGGCAACGAGGAGATCGGGCCCTACTGGTCGATCACCCGCTACAACGACATCATGACCGTCGACACGACCCATCAGGTCTTCTCGTCGGACGCCCACCTGGGCGGCATCACCATCCGTGACTTCGACGAGGACTTCGTCCTGCCGATGTTCATCGCCATGGACCAGCCCAAGCACGACATCCAGCGCAAGACAGTCAGCCCGATCGTCTCACCGCAGAACCTGGGCCGTCTCGAGGGCATCATCCGCGAACGCGTCTGCCAGATCCTGGACACGCTGCCGATCGACGAGCCCTTCGACTGGGTCGACAAGGTCTCGATCGAGCTGACCACCCAGATGCTGGCCACCCTGTTCGACTTCCCGTGGGAAGAGCGTCGCAAGCTGACCCGCTGGTCGGACGTCGCCACCGCCTCGCCCGAGAGCGGCATCGTCGAGAGCGAGGACCAGCGCCGCGCCGAGCTGCTGGAGTGCTTGGCCTACTTCACCAACCTGTGGAACGAGCGGGTCAACCAGACCGAACCGGGCAGCGACCTAATCTCGATGCTGGCCCACGGCGAGGCCACCCGCGACATGCCGCCCTTCGAATATCTGGGCAATGTCATCCTGCTGATCGTCGGCGGCAACGATACGACCCGCAACTCGCTGACCGGCGGCCTCTACGCCCTGAGCAAGAACCCGCAGGAAGAGGCCAAGCTGCGCGCCGATCCTTCGCTGATCCCGAACATGGTTTCGGAGATCATCCGCTGGCAGACCCCGCTGGCCCACATGCGCCGCACGGCGCTAGAGGACTACGAGCTGGGCGGCAAGACCATCAAGAAGGGCGACAAGGTCGTCATGTGGTACGTCTCGGGCAACCGCGACGACACGGTGATCGAGAACGCCGACGCCTTCATCATCGACCGGCCCCAGGCCCGCCGCCACCTGTCGTTCGGCTTCGGCATCCACCGCTGCGTGGGCAACCGCCTGGCCGAGATGCAGCTGAAGATCGTCTGGGAAGAGGTGCTCAAGCGCTTCCCCCGCATCGAGGTCCTAGAAGAACCCAAGCGCGTCCACTCGACCTTCGTGAAGGGTTACGAGCGGATGATGGTGCGGATACCCGAGCGCAACTAGGCCAGCTCTTCGATCTCCGCGTCCGTCAGGTCGCCCGGCACCACGGTGACGGGCAGCTTGCGGCCGGCGAAGCCGACGCCGTCCTTGGCGATGGCGGAGATCAGCGGCCCCGGGCCACGGCCGGCCGTGGACGTCGCCAGGATCAGGATCTTGATCGCCGGGTCGGCGGCGATGACCTGCTTCAGCGCCGTGCGGACGCTGTCGGCGTGCTTGATGATGAATTCGGGCGGCAGGCCGGTGGCGGCCACGACCTGGGCGGCGAGGCTCTGCAGCAGGGCCTCGGCCTCTTCGCGCTCCTGGCGTTCGATCTCTTCGCGCACGCCGCTCCAGTGCTCGAACTCGGCGGGCGAGATCACCTTCAGCAGCGCCACGTGACCATTGGTCGAGCGGGCGCGGCGGCAGGCGTATTTCAGCGCCGCCGCGAACTCCGGGCTGTCGTCGGCGACGACCAGGAACTTGCGGCGGCCCTGAACGGAAGGAGCTGAAGCGGCGTCGGTCATGACCTGACAAAACGCCGCTTCAACGCCAACCTCAAGCCCCCCAGAAGCCGACCAGCTTCTTGACCTCGGCCAGGGTTGGGGCGGCGGCCTCGGAGGCCTTGGCCGCGCCCTTGGCCAGGATGGCGTCCAGCACCGCCGGGTCGCCGAGCAGGCCGCGCATCTTGTCGCCGACCGGAGCCAGCTTCTCGACCGCCAGGTCCGCCAGGTCCGGCTTGAAGGCGCCGAAGCCCTTGCCGGCGTAGTCGGCCAGCACCTCGGCCTTGGTCCGGCCCGACAGCGCCGCGAAGATGCCGACCAGGTTGTCGGCCTCGGCGCGGGCGGTCAGCTCTTCCAGGGTCTCGGGCAGCGGTTCCGGATCGGTGCGGGCCTTCTTGATCTTGGCGGCGATGGTGTCGGCGTCGTCGGTCAGGTTGATGCGCGAATTGTCCGACGGGTCGGACTTGCTCATCTTGGCCGAGCCATCACGCAGGCTCATCACCCGCGCGCCAGGACCCTGGATGAGCGGATCGGGCTGCGGGAAGAAGCCCGGCGCGCCGAAATCGTGGTTGAACTTCTGGGCGATGTCGCGGGTCAGTTCCAGGTGCTGCTTCTGGTCCTCGCCCACCGGCACGTGGGTGGCCTTGTAGACCAGGATGTCGGCCGCCTGCAGCACCGGGTAGGTGTAGAGGCCCACCGAGCTGCGCTCCTTGTGCTTGCCGCTCTTCTCCTTGAACTGGGTCATGCGGTCCAGCCAGCCGAGGCGGGCGACGCACTGGAAGATCCAGGCCAGTTCGGCGTGCTCACGCACGGCCGATTGTGGGAAGATCGTCGCCTTGTCCGGGTCCAGGCCCGAGGCGATGTAGGCGGCGGCGATCTCGCGGGTCTGCTGGGCCAGCAGCGCCGGGTCCTGCCAGACGGTGATGGCGTGCAGGTCGGCCACGAAGATGAAGGTGTCGATCTCGTGCTGCAGGCGGGAGAACTTCACCAGCGCGCCGAGATAGTTGCCCAGGTGCAGGGCGCCCGAGGGCTGGACGCCCGAGAGCACGCGGGACGGACCCGTATAGGTGACGGGAGCTTGGTCGGTCATGGCTTCAGCCTTGGCTGTCGAATTCGAAGAGATTGGCGAGCGCACAGAGGTGCGAACCGCGTCGAGACGCGGAGATCAAAGTCAGTTGGAGCCGCGCCATCGCGGCGAGAAGAGACCGATCGGAGCCATGCCCGTTCGTTAGCCTCCTCGCCGCCACGGATCAAGCCTTGCCCCGACGCAGAGCCGCCTTCAGCTCGGCCGGCTTGACACCGCCGAACAGGAAGAGGAGCGGCGGATACACCGCCACGCCAGCCAGGCAGGTCAGGGCCAGGGCGAACTCCTTGGCCCCCAGCGCGTGGCCATGCAGTCCGATCGCGCGCAGCGGCGCCTCGATGAAGTCGCGATAGTGCGAGGCGGCGGCCAGCAGCAGGCCCATGCCCAGGCTGGCGACCAGGATGCGGGCCAGGCGCGACCAGGTCTGCAGGCTCGGGCCATATTCCTTCTTGGCCGACAGGCCCCAGGCCATCTGACCGACATTGATCCAGGAGGCGATGGCGGTCGCCGCCGCGATACCGCGCACGCCGACCAGCTGGAACAGCACCACGCCGAAGGCGATGTTCACGGCCACCGAGATCAGGGCGTAGCGCATCGGGCTCTTGGTGTCGCCGCGCGCGAAGAAGGCCCGCGAATAGAGCTGCTGCAGCACGAAGGCCGGGGTGCCCAGACCGTAGAAGAACAGCGCCGCCGCCGTCTGGCTGGCGTCGAAGGCGGTGAACTCGCCGCGCGTATAGAGGCCGTCCGACAGGAAGCCGGGCATGGCGATCAAGGCGGCCGCGGCCGGCAGGGTCAAGGCCATGGCCAGGGTGATCCCTTGGTCCATGGCGCT
>Ga0164241_10000317_pt1 | contig 101661 bp, 151 predicted proteins | sample OricomyardsoilBY_FD_108780 | JGI IMG/M metagenome (GOLD analysis project Ga0164241, IMG submission 108780) | Backyard soil microbial communities from Emeryville, California, USA - Original compost - Back yard soil (BY) | ecosystem: Environmental > Terrestrial > Soil > Unclassified | place... | reverse complement strand
CGGCCATCACGGCGATGAGAAGGCGCTGAAGAAGCTCTTGGTCGCCAATCACGTCATCCTCGACAATGACTATCACGCTGGCGCAGCCATCGTCAAGCCGTACTTCTTCGACGAGACCGCTGTCGTCAAGCACCTTCTCTCAATGGTGAGAAACACTGGGTCGCACGGGATCACTGAGCAGGTCCTCCACCTTATCAAGCTGGTGCGCGATGCTGGTCACAACTACCCTGGTTTCTCCGCAATTCAGAAGAGCATGAAGGAGGACTTCATCAAGCACCTCCTGTTGCTAGTGAAGCAACACAGCACGCACTACGCTCACACCCTTATTCAGCTGGCGCGTGGCGCCGGCTTCAACTACCCCGAGCTTGACGCCATTGAGAAGAGCGTCAATTCAACTCATGCTGGTAGGAAGAAGCCTCGTGAAGACGAGGATGAAGACGAGGACCATGAGGATGAGGAATAATGACAACCCTACTTCAAGAACTGCACCGCATGATTGATCGCTTCAACCCTGAGAAGATCGCTAACGAGGTCTTCAACAGTGAGTATGTGCAGAAGCAGCTCTTTGCTACAGCGAAAGAAACGCATGGCAATCGCGCCGACCAGATCGAGTACATCCTCGATCGTATGTCGCACCTCGTTGCCGGCAAGCACGACATTTCCGCCATCCAGTTTATGTCTGTGATGGATGAACTACATGACATGGTAGAAGAACACCTATGAAGCTCATCAATGAACTAATTTCGCTCAATGAGCAGAAGATTACGGCTGCTCAGCAGAAGCTTTACAACGCGATCTCAAAGGTCGTCAGAAAAAACACCATGCGCTCCGACATTGTTGCAAGTGCTAGATGGGATGGCGAGGAGCGCGAGAAGCAGCCGCGTCGCGGTCCAATCAGCGAATACGCTGTTGAGGTCATCAAGGAATGGGAGCCTAAGCTGAAGGCTGGCGCGCTTGAAGGCGAACATGAGTTCGCCAAGGTGTGGCGCAGCTTCGCCTCTAGGGACCCAGACATTTTCGACTACTTCGCTGAAGAGCTGTTCCAAGAGCTTGGCGCGAAGATGCCAAAGCATGGCCTCGATGATGAGGCTGATACCTATGAGGACCTCATGAAGCGCCTCGGCTTCATGGAGGCCGCAGCTCCAAAGGTAAGCAAGCTCAACTTGCACAACGACATGGTGCGCCAGCTCAAGGGGCACGGCTTCACGCAGAACAGCAAGGAAACCACACAGGGCGCCTTCAAGACGTGGCTGAAGCACGACGGTGTGAAGTTTGAAAAGTTCAAGGAGATCGCTGGCACCCTCGGTTTCAAGCAGCACCCGGCTGCCGAGCATTCTGACATGTTCAAGACTGAGTTTGTGAAGGGCGATCATCGCCTCACATACCAGGGGCACGACGCCGACCCATACAGTGAGGAGCGCCCAGGCTCAATTTTCATCGACACTGCCCGCTCGCACAACTACAAGATGGGCATTGACGAGGCGCTTAACGAGAACATCTACCGCGTCCACCTCAAGAGCGTTCCTGGTCAATGGGAGCTCTATGATGGTCACGTTGATGTCAGCGGCGCTGGAGATGCTGACGATGAGGAGCTTTTTCGCAGTGCCGTGCGGCGCCTGTCAAAGACCAGCTTCCCAGATCGTCCAGGTCTCAGCAGCTGGAAGCTAATCAAGGTTGAGCGGCTGTAACTAAATACAGGCTGCAAAGGAGCGAACATGCTTATTCAAGAACTCGTCGCAATTTCTGAGACCGCTGGCGGAGCTACGCTGCGGCAGATAGTCGACGCTCTCGAGGAGCACGGCTGGCAGACTAACTTTCATGACGGCAAGGTTGACGCTAACTCAGCGACGATCAGCTTCCACGACATGGACTGCGTCGGCGAGGCCAAGCTATCGCTAGAGAACGACAAGCTCGTTGTTGAGGTCAAGCTGCACCACGGCGACAAGACTGACGGTCACACCTACTACATTCCACTAAACAGCTTCAAGAGCCTGCGCGACCTTGCTGAGCACATTGATGAGCTCGCCGGCCTGCACACTTGCACGCTCAGGGCGCAGCACGTTGATGAGGGTGTTATAGTTGAGAAGACTGGCGCGCTTGATCTTACCGCCATCTCGCTTGCTGACGCGCTTGAGACGCTTGAGACCCGCCTAGCGGCATCTCGTCGCGGCCTCACGCTGGCACACAAGCTTAAGGATCCTGTTCAAAAGAAGAAGCACTTCTCACTGATCCTAACCAACATGAATGTGGTTCGCAATCAGCTTAACAAGGTTATCAACCGCCTCGGCGCAAAGGTATGAGCCTTCTTAGAGAACTTCTCGTTCTCACAGAGGCCAGGAAGCTTAGCTTTGCATGCACTGATGTTGAGAAACAAGACGATTACATTATGGCGCTCGTTGTCGCAAATGAGCATGATGACAGCTCATACGGCGAGGACTACCATGGCGTCAACGTTTTGTTTCACAGCGATGGAACAACTGATGCTGCTACGGCAGACAAGAAGTCAGAGGCAGAGTGGGCTGAGCATCGCGATGAGATCATAAAGGTCGCCATTCCTGAGGTGCTGAGAGGTATTCTCTGGAAGGTGAGAGACGGTAGGCCAGGCTCAGCAGCTGAAGACATAAAATGGATGCGTGCCTGCGGCCACGATCTTCCGCAGTTCAAGACAATTGAAAAGAGCATCAACGCAGCACAGAGTACAGAACCTCAAGAGGAATAGCCGTGAAGTGGCTCGCTAGAATATTATCATCAAAGAAATCATCGAATAAGGAAACCATCATGCAGCAATTCTCCGACGAATACCGTCAGAAGCTGATCAATGAGCACAAGCTCGTGTCAACCTCCATCACCCGCCTTACCACGACCGACTGGCCACGCCAGGCGCGTCAGCATGGAGCCGATGTTGTCGGCGCTGCAGTGTCAAATCTCAAGGCTAAAAAGGTTGAGCTTGAAGCTCAGATCGACGTGCTGTCAGAGTTCTTGGACGGCTGAGGCAGATTGAACACGGCCTCTTGATGGCGCTCAAGGATTGGCACCATCACCCTGTTACCAGGCCGAAACACGTTAGCCGTGTTGGTGGTGTTGAACGTTCTTAGCAGCCCAGTCATCTCATCCTTCGAAACATCGTATAGGTTGTACTTTTTGATGGCCCCAGTGATGGTCTCTCCTGGCATCAGCAGGTGCGGAATGACCTTTGGGCGTGCTCGTGGGACTGCCATGTGCTCTCCTTTTCGATATTTAGGCGGCACTCCCAATCAGCATAAATACTCGATGGCACACCCTGGGCTTTCTAAATGACACAGCTTACGACACTTGATCTCTGGACTGACGGTCGCGCAATGACCTTGACTGCTGTCAAGCCGACGCCGACCACGCTGCAGATTACCTGGACGCTGCCAACCGCGCCCATCGCATATGATGGTGCCGTGGTTCTCCTGTCTGAAGAGCCACTTACAGCCCAAGACTTTCCAATCGACGGTACTCGCTACAACGGCTCCCTCGCATGGGGAACGCCAGTCGACAAGATTGGTAAGGCTCAGGTGGTTGCCGCGTTCTACGGGTTCTTCGGCGACAACATCACCCAGACCTCTGTCACGGTCAACACGCTTGACCCAAACAAGGTCTACTACGCGTCGATCCATGCCGCGTCAAACATCCTTCAGTACTACACGCTAGGCGTGCAGTCATACCCGCTTGAGGCCAACGATCCTCAGGTGCGCAAGTCCAGCCCGTTCGCTGGCTCAATTCCTCAGGCAACTGTTCCACCGCAGAACCCAGCCGAGGGTCAGCTTTACTACGATCCAACCACCAACACGGTGCTCGTTTGGAACAACGCGCAGAGCGCATGGCTCAAGGCGAACCAGCTTCCAGTCTCAACTGGTCCAGTTCCAAAGATTGCGCCTGCTCAGCTGTTCTACGTTCCAGGAACCAACCAGCTCAAGTTCTTCGATGGCACTTCATGGGTGCTCTGCACTGGTGCAAACACGCGCGTCAAGATGGGCGGCACATGGGCGCCATTCACCAGCATCGTCGAGGCCGTTGATTACCCAGCGAGCCCAGTAACCGGCGACTTCATCTTCATCACGTATCAGGCCGCCATCTCGGCACCTAAGACGTTCTACATCAAGCTCTCAAGCGTTGGCCAGTGGTATAATCCAACACCTGACATGGTCAACGTGTTCTTCGGCGGTGACTGGGTTCCAATCTCACCACCTTCGTATGACAGCATCTTTGGCCCATTCCTTCCGGTTGTTCCAAACGTTGGTGACTTCTTCTATGAGACCTCATCACGTGAGCTGCTCGTGTGGACAGGATCTGGTTGGACGCGCGCCGACACCGCTGAACAGGGTGTTCCGCTTCAAGAGAAGGTCGGCGTTGGTACAGATGGTACCGCCGCAGCCCGACTGCAGCTCACGCAGACGGTCAAGACCCAGCTTGGTTATCCAGCCATCTGCGTTGAGCTTGACCAGCGAAACTTTGAGGTTGCCATTAACAATGCCCTAGGCGAGGCACGTCGCCGCCTTGACAACGCGTACGAACCACGCTTCATCTCATTCACGCTGAAGGGTGGAATTCCAGGCGGTCAGGATACCTACTACCTCAACGACCCTCGCGACAAGACCGACAAGGTCGTGAACATCATCAAGATCCACCGCATCAACCAGCTTGGCATCTCATCGCTCTCATCTGAGACAGGCCTCTATGCGCAGGCGTTCTTCAACCAGCTCTATCAGGGCTCAAACGTTGACGTGCTGTCGATCCACCTTATGAACCAGCTCTCAGAGCTGTATGAGCGTATCTTCGCTGGCAGCATCGCCTTCACGTGGAACGAGGCTCGTCGTGAGCTGCAGATCCATCGTCGCCTGCTCCAGCAGACCGAGCGCGTTGTGCTTGAGGTTGTCATGGAGCGTGAAGAGCAGGAGCTCATCAACGACCGCTGGACAAAGATGTGGATCCAGGGCTGGGCATATGCCGACGCCATGGAACAACTTGGCATGATCCGCTCAAAGTACGGCACCCTTCCTGGCGCGCAAGGCGGCCTCACCCTCAACGGTGATACGCTGCTAGCTCGTAGCACGGAACAAAAGACTGATCTCGTTCGTCAGGTGAATGACTTCGAGGTTGGCAATGGTGGTGTCAACTTCGGCAATACCTCATTCTTCATGGGATAATAGATGCCAACTCCTCCGCAGCCGACAAAGCCACCTGAACTAGCGTGCGCTGATCAAATCGGCAGCGTCAACATCACGCCGCCAGATCCGCCGCTTGCTCCTTATGTTCCTAAGGACATACCGACTGGCGACTGGGAGATCAGCGACGTCTCTCCTGACCACTGCGCGCAGAACGAGCAGAACAATCAGGAGCAGTACATCGCTGAAACGCTCAACATTTCGGGCGTGCCGATCAACATCTTTCCGCTGCTTGGTATTCACCAGCAGGGAAATGGTTCGGTGCTCAGCCCAAGCGCACGCATCATCACATCGCCTTCATTCCCTGGCTACCCAGCCACAGGCATCAACGGCCCGTCAACATGGCGCTCGCTGTCTTCAGGATCATCTGTCGTTGGCAGCGCGTATGTCGGCGTTGATTTTGGTATCAAGCTGACACCAGGCGGTGACAGCGAGTATGAGCCGCAGAAGCAGAAGTGGACTGACGTTGGCGCCGTAGTGCTAACACAGTCAAACCTGCCTGGCTACTTTGCGCAGCAGGTAAAGGTTGAGATCGCCACCGGTCCGGTCACCGCCTCTGCACCAGCCTTCTCAGGGACTGGCGATGGCATTATGACGCTGAACGGCGCCGGCTCAGACGCCACGCAGGGCGTTCTTACGGCTATTGCGATTACATCGACCACATTCAACGTGTACGCCACGCTGCCAGACAGCACGGTCATTGGTCTCGGCACGGCGACCGTCGGTGTACCGTTCAACAGCACCTACGTCAACTTTACCATCACCGCTGGTCCAACACCATTTACTGGTGGTGACGCATTTCAGGTTGTCGTGAGCTACGTATGGACGCGCGTTGCGCTGTTCAACGTAATCCAGTCTCCATCGCCGCAGGTGCTAAACTTCCAGGCCGCTGTCAAGGTGAAGGCCGTTCGCGTAACACCAACGCTATTCACCGGCGCCAACAATTGGGAAGTAGATGCGCTAGACGTTCTCGATGCGCCGCAGGCTGGTGACATCAACGTTATTCAGGACCTCTTCTTCAATGAGAACAGGGACCGTGACTATGGCAAGACACCAGTTCGCCTAAAGGCGCAGTACACACCGTCTGACAGCGTCACCGATCTCAGCAAGCTTGGCTTCAGCATTCTCGATCAGTACGTGTTCATCTTCTCGTTTGCTCAGATGGTGTTCGCGCTCGGTCGCCCGATCGTTATCGGCGACATCATCGAGGTCATCCCCGAGATGCAGTACGACCAGAACCTGCTGCCAGTCCGCAAGTTCCTTGAGGTGAGCGATGCCGGTTGGGCCTCCACCGGCTTCAACCCTGCCAACAAACCTCTTACGTATCGTATCAATGCGCAGATCGCCATTCCGTCGCAGGAAACTCGCGACCTCTTTGGCACCATCGACACGCAGAAGTACCTCGTTCCAGACGCCATCCTTATGGACGGTATCGGCGAGCAGATCAACACAGTCCCGCTTACTGTCGCAGAAGAGATTGGTAGCGAGGCGGCTGACTACGTGCCCGAGGTGGGCAGCGATGATGCTCGCTCAGTCGCCGCAGTACCAACTCGCCAGGCCTTGCCGCCTGCAAACGTGAGGGGGCAGCCAGCAGCGCTCTCGAACCCTTCACCGTCGGCGCACCCAAACTATCTCATCGAGGCTGGCATCCCACCAGATGGTCAGCCATATGGCGAGGGCTTTGCGCTACCACCAATTCCTGGTCCAGCTGATGGCGATTGGTTCCGCCTATGCTACGCACCTGAGTACAAAATCGCGCCGCGCCTGCACCGCTTTTCGATCGTCAAGAACCGCTGGATTTACCAGCAGACTGATCGCCGTGGTGAGTACAACTCGCACAAGCCGTCTGTTCAGAGAATTCTACAGTCCGACAGCAATCAGTCAATTGGGAAGAAGCTAACGTGAAGACCTCATTCAGTCAGTTCCTAAGGAACAGCGCGGGGGCAATCCTAAAGCGCCAGCACGTCAAGGCGCAGCTTCAACACAAGCGCTACGGTGCAGCATCGACTGAGCGCGCCGCGCAGGGTAATAATGATGGAGCACCACCAATCAATGGTGTCTCTAACGCGAGGTACTACCAGTGAGGTTTAGACAGTACATTACTGAGGCATCTTCCGCCTCACCGAAGGTGGCGCTAACCTTTAGGATGCAAGTTCCGACTGGCTCCTCGCTTGCTGGCAACTCACTGCTAGATGACGCGGCAGGCGACATGACCGAAAAGGTTGCTGCATCGCTCTCAGCGCTTGTCGGTGATAAGGTTGATGCGCACTCACAGCGCAACCGTCGCTCGAAAACTAAGTGGTCAGTTCAACCAGGCAAGGAAAGCGGTGTGGAGATCTCATCACCACTTATGCCAACTTCAAAGGTGCTCGACGCCACTGAGCAGCTTTCCAGCTGGATGAGCCAGAATGGCATGCACACGGCCGACGGTGATTACCTTACCGTATCGCCGCATGTTAGCGGTCTCAGCGACAAGCTGGACCCAGTGAAGCTCGTGCTCTTTCTTGACCCACAAGGCGGGGCAACAGCCTTCGCGCGTCAGAACCGCACTCTCACCCCATCGCAGATTGAGGTGATCATCCACAAGGTGAAGAGCACTGGGCGCATGCCATCATCTGCCGATGGCTTCAACAAGGCCGCGCTTACATACCTTGGTAAGCGCCCAGATGGTCACACAAACCTGGAGCGGCTTGAGGATGGGCTCATTGAGCTTAAGGTTGCCGGTGGCGCTGGCTATGAACATGACGCCGAGGCGATCGCCAAAAGGGTCAACAGAATTTCTAACGCAGTTGAAACCGCAAGCCACCATGGCATTGAGAAGGGTGAGTATGTAAAGCGCCTCGCAACCCTCCTTAACCCTGGTGGAGATGCGGTCCTCGTACCAACCTCTGACATGAAGGTACCAGATGAGCTCATGCGCTTTTATCGCCACGAGCCAGAGGTTGCCATCGCTTGGAAGAATTTCCAGAAGGCAAGTGAAAGCGGCAGTGGCCGCGATGAGGCACTTGTGCTTGTAAATATCCTCAGTCGCACCGCCAAGAACCGCAACTCATCGCTTGATCCTACTGAGCTGCGCTTTGCCAGGCAGGTGATCCGTCAGGCCGCCGTTCATGGAACGGATGCCGACAAGTTCTTCGGTAATGACCACGCAACGCGCATCAAATTCAAGCGCGACTTTGGTGTCTAATGATCAAGTTTTATTTCTACGACGAACAGCTCAGAAAGTACCTGCTTCAGTTCTGCAACATCTTCGCTGGGCTGAGCGTACAGACTGGTAAGGGTGAGTGCGAGGTTCCTGAGTTCATGTCAGTGCCTATCCGCATTGGCAGCAAGGACCGCGTCGTGGCCGCCATCGAGGCGGGCAACACGCAGGGTCGCCCATTCTCGCTGCCAATGATGGCAGCGCAGATGACTGGCCTATCGCTTGCGCCGCAGATGCGTAAGGGTGTTGGCACTGTTGATCGTCGCGCCTACCTTCCAGACGGCGGTGTGTGGCCGAATGACATCAAGACTATCACGCGCGTCATGCCAGTTCCATACATGATGTCGCTCGAGCTGGCGCTGTATGCCTCGAACACTCAGCAGCTGCACCAGATCCTGGAGCAGATCCTGGTGCTCTTTGACCCAACCATTCAGCTGCAGAAGACCGACGCGGCCTTTGACTGGACCAAGATCACCACCGTTGAGCTGACGGCCTTGAACAATGAGGAGAACTACGCTCCTGGCGGAGATCGTCGTACGATTGTTTGGACGCTCAACTTCGACATGCCAATCTACCTTTCAATGCCGCTTGACGTTCGCAACGAGCTCGTGCGCACCATCTTGATCCGCCTCAGCGACATGAGCAGCTTCAGCGTGCAGGAGTTTGACAGCGAGGGCAACCTGTCGGCCTTTGAGCCATATGATTTCATGAGTGCAAGAACTATCTCAGTACCGGTCTTCACCGGCATGGGCAACGGCACCATCTCCGTAAGCGTGAAGCCTAACACCAACCTTCAGCAGTACATAGTCCAATTCACGTCACCAACTGAATACACGGTTTCGTACCTTACGACCCCTAACCAGCCAAGCACGACACTCGTATTGGGCACCGGGACGGTCGACATTGAGTTCATATCTGAGGTAATGACCATCCTAGTTGGTGCTGGAACTACACCATTTGCCCCTGGGGACAAGTTTGCCTTTACGGTCGTGAACAACCCTACACCAGCCACAATCGAAGTCAGTCAAAACTAAGCCCGGACCCGGTCCTGGGATAAATACTGTCAGACGAAAGCAACTTACTGCTTGCCTGTCGAATAGAGATATTTCAAGGAGACACATAGATGGCAACCCTCGTAAGCCCAGGTGTAAGCGTTACCGTTATCAACGAAAGCTTTTACATCCCAGCCGCAGCTCCAACAGTTCCACTGTTGTTCGTAGCTACGCGCGCCAACAAGACACAGCCTGATGACGTAACTCCAGCCGCAGGTACGCAGGAGAGCAACATCGTTCGCACGGTAACGTCGATCGGTCAGTCAGTGCAGCTCTATGGTGTTCCATACTTCTGGACCGACAACGCTGGCAACCCGTTCCACGGCGATGCTCGCAACGAGTACGGTCTCTTCGCCCTCAACCAGTTCCTTGGTGTTGGTAACGTCGCCTACGTGGTACGCGCCAACGTTGACCTCACTGACGCAGCAGAGACCTTCATCGGTATCGGCGTTCCAGTGACTTCAGGTGGTGTGTTCGTTGGCGTCGGTAACGGCACCATCGGCTCAATCACCGCAACCTCAGCGTTTGTAAAGCCAGAAACCATCAGCGTCATTCTGACTTCTCCAACTGCGTTCACAGTTGAAGGTTCAGTTTCAGGCATCATCGGCTTCGGCACCGTCGGTACTCCATTCACCTCGAGCAAGGTCAACTTCACCGTAACGCAGGGCGGCACGCTCTTCGTTGCTGGCGATTACTTTGACTTCGACCTCGTGTATGCAGCAACGACTGGTCCACTTGTCGGCAACGGCACGATGACCAACATCTCGCCGCTCGTTGATGCTATCGCAGAGACGATCACCGTTGACTTCACCTCTTCTACTGCATTCACAGTTGAGGGTTCGGTTTCCGGTCCACTTGGCACCGGTACTGTCGGCACCACGTTCTCTGACGGCACCAGCCACATTACGTTCCTCATCACGGCCGGCACTACGCCGTTCCTTGGTGGTATTGGTGGTTCGCAGTTCACGCTTGACCTCTCCGAGATCAACGTGTTCAACCCACTCGGTGCCGATGACGCTGCAAAGCGCGTCGCCATCACGACCGCTCTTTCGGCCGCAATCAACAGCAACACTGAAGTTCGCTCTGAGATCTTCGAGTACAACCTCATCGTCGCTCCTGGTTATCCAGAAGTTGTCGACGAGCTGCTCGCGCTCTCGACTGACATCAACGACGAAGCCTTCGTCATTGCTGACACGCCAAACAACCTCAACGCTGAGCAGACCGCCGCATGGGCAGTTACGACTGGCCGCAAGTCTGGCACAAGCGTTGCGTACTACTACCCAGCAGGCCTCGCGTCGAACCTCGATGGCGCCGAAGTAACGATCGCCGCTTCTGGCATCGCGCTTCGCACGTACGCCTACAGCGATCAGCTCTCATACGTCTGGTTTGCTCCAGCAGGTGTGTCACGCGGTTCGGTTACTGGCGTTGCACGCGTCGGCTACGTCTCAGGCACGCTCGGTCAGCCAACCACCTTCGTTGAGCTCAACCTCAACAATGGTCAGCGCGACATTCTGTACGAAAGCTACAAGAACATCAACCCGATTGTGTTCTTCCCTGGCCAGGGTCTCATCGTCTGGGGTCAGAAGACCTCTGCTGGTGCCGCCTCGGCTCTTGATCGTGTCAACGTTGTACGTGAAGTCATGTACATCAAGCGCTCCCTCCGCAAGGGTGCCTTCCCATTCGTCTTCGAGCCGAATGACAAGATCACTCGCGACAACCTCAAGGCTGCTGCTGACAGCTTCCTGAACGACGTCATGGCAAAGCGCGGTCTCTACGACTTCGTAACGCTGTGCGACACTTCAAACAACACCCCTGCTGTCATCGACAACAACCAGCTGATCATGGACGTAGCTCTCAAGCCAGTAAAGGCCGCAGAGTTCATCTACATCCCGATCCGCGTGTTGAGCACTGGCGCGCAGATGCCATAATCTGATGACCTGCATAAATAGAAAAGAACGAGTGGCGACGTCCACTCAAGAATTGAACTAAGGAGACACAATGGCAACTCTTTCACAGATGGGTGTACCACAGGCCGGGTTCGGTATTCTGCACCCAAAGCAGAAGTACCGCTGGCAGGTGACGTTCACCAACCTCGCACGCCTTGTGCCGGCAGTGTCGTCCCGCGATCTTACTCGTCAGGCGACGGTAATTGATCGTCCTCAGCTTTCGTTCGAAGAAGTTCCAATTCACCGCTACAACAGCACCGCCTATGTTGCAGGCAAGTACACGTGGGAAGCTCTTGCTCTCACTGTTGAGGACGACCTTACCGGTCTCGCCTCAGCCGCAATTCAGGGTCAGCTTGAGACGCAGCAGCGCCTCATTGGTGGCGATCTTCCTGGTCAGTGGCTCAACAGCGCCGCTACCGGTTCTGACTACAAGTTCGGCATGTCCCTCGAGCAGCTCGACGGTAATGAGGGCGTTGTTGAAAAGTGGCTCGTTGAAGGCTGCTTCATCAAGTCCGCAAACTACGGTCAGCTCGAGAGCTCGTCAAGCGACGCGGTCACTATCGAACTTTCAATTCGCTTTGACCACGCCCGCCAGATCCTCACGGGTCAGGGCTACGGCACTGCCCTTGCTGGTCAGCTCTAACATTTAGGAGATTTTCATGGCTAACATTGCTGATCTTTACGCTTCAATTCCTGGTCTGAAGGCTGACTATGTCGCCCTCACAGGAACTGTTAAGGCAGACTACAAGAACGATTGGGATGATGTTCCGGGCGGCGCAGCTGGCGCAGCACCTGTCAATTCAGTTGCACCAGTAGTTTCTGGTACACCTTACGTTGGTCAGACCCTCTCGGTCACTAACGGCACTTGGACTGGTAACCCAACCCCAACGTACACCTACGTCTGGAAGCGCAACGGCACGCCAATCGCACTCGCAACTGCGTCAACGTACCTGCTCGTTACCGCCGACCTTGGTGCAACGATCACCTGCACTGTCACAGCAACGAACACTGAGGGTGCAGCATCGGCTACGTCGAACTCACCACCAGCAATCATCGCTGTTCCAGTCAACACCGTCGCTCCAGTCGCCTCTGGTACCGCAACCGTTGGTCAGACCCTGTCTGTTACGAATGGTACGTGGACTGGTGGTGGCTCAATTGCTTACACCTACGTGTGGGAACGCAATGGCAGCCCAATCGCCCTTGCAACCGCGTCAACGTACCTGCTCGATGTCGCCGATCTCGGTGCCACGATCACGGCTACGGTCACCGCAACGAACGCGGCTGGCGCATCTTCGCCAGCAGTATCGAACGGTCTCGGCCCAGTCGCTTAATCAACGTCAAGTTGAAACAAAGGGCTCTTCGGAGCCCTTTGTCATTTCTGGCACGTATAAATACCTGAGCAGCTGAGGCAAGGCACTCTCATGGCAGACATTTCAGGTATCATCGGTTCCACCGGCGTAGCGCTGGAGGCTCAGGCGTACCGTACGTTTGGTGCCGCCGTCGCAAATCAATCGGGCAATGTTCTCAACAGCATCTTCAGCTCTCAGCCTGGCACGCGAATAAATCAAAGCGTCAACCCTGTCCCTCCTGGGAATTTCTCCAGCCATGGTGACTGGGACGTCACGCCTTACGCAGCCACTATGGCATCTGGCGCTGGTGGCTTTGATCCAAAAACCAAGTTTCTCTTCAAGGTTCGCTTTGAGTTCAACGACGCCGCGAAGCGCATAGCCGCATCGCTAGGTCTTGACACTGAGCATTCACTCGATCGCAACCTTACGTACGTCGTCAAGCAAATCGACATGCCTAAGTACGAGCTTGAGTACGAAGAGGTGAACATGTACAACTTCAGAACCAAAATTCTGAAGCGCATCAATCACCAGGCGCTCAGCTTTGTTTTCTACGATGACGTTGCGAACAACGCCATCAAGTTTATGAACGTGTACCTCCAGATCCTTCAGCCACTGGCGCGCCAAAACTGGTCAACAGGTACGCCGCTTGAGGACTTCGGCTTTGCGTTCGCTGACAACCTTCAGGGCATTGACACATCGATGCGAGCTGCCATCAAGACCGTCGATGGACGTGAGGCGAAGGATATTCTTCGTGCGCTTACGATCGAGCAGTATTATCTCAACCGTGGTGAAAGCGCCAACCTAAAGGGTCAACAGATCCGCCAATCAATTTACGTCAACACCTTTACGTTCACCAACCCTCGCATCTCTGGCTTTACGCTGCAGGATCAGGACCATGAGAGCGGCGGCGCTCCAAACATGATGGACTGTCAGTTTGATTTTGACGCGCTGTTCATGAAGACAGGCATCATCGCTGATGATCTTGAGCGGTCAGAGACTGGTCTCATGGAGCTCAACGATATTCTGTCTGGATTTGGCGCTGACGGTGGCACGCTGGTACGCGGACCATCACAGCCTGGCGGTCTTGGTGGAAATCAAGCATCACCGTTCATCAACATCATCGCCAATCAGGGTGCGCGCATGGTCCAGACCACGCTCGCAAATCAGATCCATAAGTCAGGCATCGGCTCAGCCTTTGGTGGTGAGCTAGCAAATGCTACGTCACTCATCTCTGGAACGCTGGGAACGCAGGCAGCGAGGACGCTGAAGACAGCTGGAAACGGCATTGCTGATGGCATCATTGCTCCTAAGCCACCGCCTGTCGCCGACAACAGCTCAGGTGGTTCAACAACGTCGCAGTCATAATGGCATACGGTCGCTTCATCCCGCGGTTTCCTGATAAGTACGTTGGAGACGTAGACAGGATTATGTGGCGCTCCTCATGGGAGCACTATGCGATGAGGTGGCTTGACAGCAGATCTTCGGTGCTGAAGTGGGGGAGTGAAGAAATTCAGATCGCCTACATCAAGCCAACAGACGGAAGGGTCCACACTTACATCCCGGACTTTTTCGCTGAGATTAAGGATAGGGATGGAACGGTTAAGAAGTGGTTGCTTGAGATCAAGCCGCTGCACGAGACGGACATAAAGAAGGCCAAGCACGACAGGGCAATTGAGGCAGTAGGCGTCAATGATGCTAAGTGGAAGGCAGCACAGATATTCTGTGAGCAGCACGGCCTCGGGTTCATGGTACTAACTGAAAAATCGCTCTTCTACCAAGGTGAGAAGAAGCGCAAGCTGGAGAAGATCAATGAAGCTACAAGAGCTATGTGAGAGCACCACGTTCAAGCAATGGGCAGCCGAGAACAAGGCCAAGCTGAAGGCGTTGAAGGTGAAGAAGCCGGCAGCTGAAAAGCCAGCGAAAAAGTCTAAGGCAGAACACCGCGAGCACCTTGACACTGTGCTGTTGAGCAAGGTTGAGGCCGCCATTTCAACGTCGTTCCCTGATGGTGATCCGATGGATCACTTCATCAACTTCCTTGAGCACCACAATCTTTCGATCAAGGACGTTGACCGTGTCATGCGCAAGCGCTACGGCACAAGCTACAACGGATATCTCGTCAGCGCATGGGCTGACACGGCACGCGATAACATCAGTGATGCCAAGCGCGAGCTTGCCGCCGGCAAGCAGCCGCACCACAGCGCGTTCTACACCGTCAAGGATGGTAAGGTAGTAGCAGAACCAAATCCATGGAAGTAAATGGGAAAGTATCTCTACACCCCTAGGAACCCAAGCAAGTACGCTGGTGATCCTCGCCGCATTTCAGCTCGCTCGAAGCTTGAGCTGATTTACATGCAGGCGCTAGACACCTCGACGTTGGTAAACAAATGGGTGAGTGAGCCGAAGACGCTAAATATCAACTACGTCAGCCCTATCGATCGTAAGGTGCACAGTTACTGGCCAGATTTTCTCATTCAGTATCGTGATGGATCAATTGACCTTGTCGAGATCAAGCCGCTAAAAGAGGCAGTGCTTGAGCATGCAGGGTCAACGTACGACAAGCTTGAGCTAGTGAAGAACGCCGCAAAGTGGCAGGCCGCCGACCGCTTTGCGAAGTCCATCGGCGCAAGGTTTAGGATCATAACAGAGAAGCAGCTTTACCGCCATAGGTCTACAAAGCAGACCAAGCGAACCAAAGGCACAAAACCTGCTCGTAAGACAGGAGGAACGAGATGACACAACAGCACCCACTTGATAAGGTGTTCAACGTCGACGCTGATGACGCGATCGATATTGAAGCAGAGTACGCTATCGCTGAGCTGCCGCCATCGGCACAGGCAGTGGCCGCGCCTGGTGCACCAATTGAAGCACCGCCAGATCCAAAGGACGCTGACGACATCATCGTTGACCAGCGCCTAGACACAGTGTATGAGGCAGCTCTCGAGGCCTATCAAAATCAGACCGCGCACATTGAAATCATTGACCCTCGATACGCCGCCCGTAACGCGGAGGTGGCAGCCAACTTCCTCGGCTTGGCCCTACAGGCAACGATGGGTCGGTCGAAGGTAAAGGTCGACCGCAAGCGCGCCAACCAGGTTTTCATCCCTCATGGTGGCGCCGGGCGCAGCACGACTAACGTGGTGATCGCCAGCCGTGAAGAGATCCTCAAGATGGTGTCTGTCGATGGTGAAAAGAAGCCGGTTTGAGCTCCGGGTAGACTGACCGACCGCAGCCGAGATAAATAGAAGGCAATGATAGGAGCTTCTTTCACATGAAATTGCTTAGAGAACTGTCCGATCTTCTCAACCTGATCCGGGAAGGAACTCATCACATTCCTGCTGAGTTCACCAAGGACCTGGCTCATGCCCGCACGTACAATGCTGGCTACAAGCATGGTAGCGAAGGTGGCAGCGCGATCGACACGACGAACATGGAAAAGTCCCTGCGTGCCGCATATGACGCTGGCTTTGCAGAAGGTAGGAAGACGATTACCCCAGCAACATCCGTTCGCACCGACGCAGCACCATCGCGCGCCTCGGTTGGCGAGGCAAAGCTTGGCTCTACTGAGAAGCTAAATGCTGGCGATGTCGTAGTTGCCCAAGATCCAAGTCGCTCAACATATGGCGAGCGAATGGAAGTGAAGCGCGTTGATGGCGATAAGATCTACCTTGGCGGTGATAACTTCATGACGCTGCCATACGAACGTAAGTTCATTCAGCTTGTCCTAAGAAAGGCAGTTGGCGAGGCAACACAGAGCCCGCATGTCAAGATCATCTCTGACGGTGCCGCTCAAGGCTTCAACGTCAGCTACAAGGGTCGTCACCTAGGCCACGTGTTCAACAGAAAGGGAAGCTGGAATGCCGTTGATGACGGTACCAAGAAGAAGTTCGAGTTCCTGAAGAATAAGGACGAGGCGATCAACAAGCTCCTCGCCCACAACAACGTTTCACACCCACACTCGCTCCACACTCATCAGGCCGTCGCTGAAGCATCAGAGCTTCACGCCGTCGCTGCCGACATTGAGGGAGAGCCAGAGATTATTCGCCCTGCAAAGGGCGGCCGCACCGCTGATCAGCTTGAGCTTGGTGATAAGGTTGTCATCACCGGCCATGTGAACTTCAAGGGTGAACCAGGTACCGTCGCGCGCTTCGGCAAGGACAAGAAGTTCGTTGTCGTCAAGCTTGATGACGGTGGTGAACACTCATTCCATTCATCAGATGTTACTGAGCGCGAGGCACGCGAGCAGGAGACTGTTGCTCCATCAGAGCCAACGAAGTTCTTCCTTGCGTTCTACGACCACGACGAAGAGCGTCCATGGATCGGCCTTGTCAGCAAAGAGCACGGCGGTAAGTGGCACGAGAAGCCGCACAAGGGCAAGCCTGAATATCGTTGGGGCCATTCATACGAGGCGTTCCTTTCGCCTGATGATATTCGCGCCACTATCGGCCGCAGCTACCCACGCAGCGTGGAGATTGAAGGTCCGTTCTACAACGCACAAGAAGCTGAAGAGCATGTTGCCCACAACTGGGGCAAGCTGCAAGAGGCCGTGCGTTCTGTAAGCGAAGGCATGCCATCAAAGGCAAAGCGCCTTCAGAAGCTCTACTCAGACTATGATTACGCGCTTCAGTCGGAAGATGAAGAGCTCATTGAGCGCGCCATTGAGGCACTCAACAAAATCAAACCTTTTCTTTCTCGTCGCGCCCTTGAGGCAATCAACAGTGGCAAGACCGCTGAAGAGTTTGCAGACAAGGTCCTCGGTCTCAAGGAAGAGAACCTCGATGAGGGCCAGATCAAGGTCAGCGATCGCGTCAAGGTGATCAAGCCTTCCAAGAAGGACCGCGTTCAGACACACGGCATCGCCGCCCACGTAGGCAAGACCGGCAGGGTTGTAAAAACCGCGATGGTGAGCAACCACGGCGGCACCTCGCAGTTCTTCGTTGAGCTAGACGATGGTGGCCTTATCACCCCGCTCTGCCATGAAGTCAAGAAAATCAAGGAAGCAGAGGATCTATCAAAGCCTCTGACCTTCAAGCAGAAAAAAGAGATCGTCGCCAACTATAAGAGCTGGTCGGGCGGTTGGGGTCCAGAAGAAGAGACGCTCGAAGAATGGCGTCGCTACGCACATCACTCACGCACTCATGGAACTGAAGAGCAGGTCCTTGACTTCCTCAAGTCGCTCAATGAAGAGGTGAGCGATACTCACATTCTCGCTCTGCGCGATGGCTCCACAATCAAAGGTTACTTTGCCGGCGATGATGAGGACCTAGTGCCAGAGCCAAAGGATGCATATCGCTTCAAGTCAAAGGAAGACGCAGACGAGATCGCTAAAGACAGCAACGCCCGCTGGGAGCTCAACCATGGTGAGCGCTTTGTGGCTGTTCCTACTACGATCGTTGAGGCCAACTTCCAGAAGACCCACAAGCTTGTTGACATCAACACCGGTAAGGTAATCAAGGTCGGTGACAAGCGTAAGGACTTCCGCGGCGATGAACACACAGTCAATGACTGGGTTCCAGGCCACACTGAGGCCAGCACGGGTCGTGTCTACACTGACAAGGGCGCCTTCTTCCCAAGCGTTGTCGACGCAAAGGTGGTACCAGTTGGTGACGTGAAGGAGAATTCAGTCTACACGAACTACTCTGACTGGAAGCAAACAATCAGGCTCTCGTTCCCTGCGCAGGCCAAGGACATCAAGTTCCGCGCCAAGATGGAAGGTGAGAAGACCACAGTCATCGCCTCACTTGGAGACAAGGTGTTTGGTGAGTGGGACGAAAGCACCAACGAAGGTAAAGTGTTGAGTGAAACCCTCGACGCAACATTTCGAATTGGCGATAAGGTTGAAGGGATAGCCGGTAAGCACAAAGGTGAATACGGCATCGTTCAAGACGTCCTCGATGATGCGTATGAAGTGGTGTGGGATAGCGGTACAATTTCTGAGGAACCAGCTGGGAACCTGTATGGATAACACAACATTCAAAGAGTACCTCGAAATCGATGGTACGCCTGAAGATCTTTTGAGCGAGGCCAAGAAGAAAAAGAAGAAGGCCAAGAAGAAAAAGAAATCAGCCACACCAAAGTACCCACCGTACTACATGGGTTGGCTGGGACCTCGCTTCATTCCTGGTCGTCCATGGGCTGGTGGCATTGGCCACAATTGCCATGCGCACGGCACTCAGCCGGCTCCAGACGGTCCACCACCTCCACCGGCTCCAGGCAGCTTTTCAGCGCCTGCTGGTGATGGCGGTGGTGAAGGTGGAGGCGGCGAGTGAGCAGACTTTCATTTAAGGCGTTCGTTTCTGAAGCAGCTGTTGAGAGCAGAGTTCTCAAGGCCGCTCAGCACGTGCTAGGAACAGATGAGCTCCATGATACCTCTGAGGTCGATACAACGACGCTCATGAAGGCGAAGCGCATGTCACATAAGTTTGTCGACACGCCTGAAGGCCCATGGGTTGTTGAGCTGTTCACGTACAACGGTAAGGAATTTGCACGAGCCACCCCGCCAAGGGAGCTCAACCGCAAGTCAACGTACTTCTTCATCAATGACACTGCTGAGGTTGCTGAGCAGGTAATCACGTCGGTTGTTGGTGAGGCAGTGGCGCACAATGTTATCGGCCCAATTCACTCATCGCGTCAGTTCACCTATGACGCCGCGACAAAAACATTCTCTGCAGAAGACAGCAGCCTTGGACATCATGCATTTGGTCAGCTGTGGAACGATGCAGCGGACAGCGGCTTTGGTATCAAGTCTCAGAACACCGGAAACGTTGTGCTGTTTACGCAGGACCAAACGCATCGCGACAGGGATGATGACATCACGCATTGGTCATTTACGGTCTTCAACCCAAAGAACGATCCAGCGCTTCACGGTCTGAAGGCCGTGATCTTCAACGATTAAGGGCAAACCATGTCTATTCTAAAAGAACTTCACGGGCTAGTCGCTGATGGCGACACAACTGCCAAGCGCATTGCTGACCTCGTTCACCTCAATGATCGCCTCAAAAAGAAGCGCACTTTCACTGATGTTGAAGTAGCTCAGATCGTGCAGCAGCTCAGGAAAGATGACAAGGACGGTATCACGAAGGCACTCAGCGACGAGGCGCTTAGGAACGTCATCAAGCTTCACCATGTTCCAACGCTTGAGGATGCTGACATCACTGAGCAAGGCGAAGACGCTGATGCCGAGGCCGAAGGCACCGACGATCCAAAGGTCATCTCAAAGGCTGGCGACTACAAGGTAATCCTTCTGCCAAATGAGCAGGTGGTTCTCCGCCGTGGCGGTGACAAGCTCTACACTGACATTGCCCAGATGCCGCTCGTCATCTGGAAGCAACTCTGCCGCCAGTAAGCCATGCCAGCAGCATCACTAAAATCCCTCGCAGCCCAGGCCGACATTCCAATGTCAAAGGCTGAACATTACTGGGAAAAGGCCAAAGAGATCGTCCGCAAGGAATACAAGCACAAGGAAAAGAGCCCAAAGTTCTGGGCACTTGTTGTCGGTATCACCAAGAAGATGATGGGCATCAAGAAAGAAGGCATCTCGTTTGAAGAGTACATGCTGGCTGAAGAGCTGTCAGAGTGCGTCTCAGATGAGCAGGTTCGCGCGCTCATTGGTGAACTAAGCCGCAAGACATGGGCGTACCGCCATCTCAAGACGAAGGGCGCACTGCGCTCACTCCAGGCAACTGAGAAAAAGATCACCAAAGCACTATGAACCGGATTGACGGCATTGGCGTTCATGACGATGAGGGCAGACCAATTCGCATGCACGCAACTGTCGATCAGGCTCGCGTTCAGCACTACAGCGATGTTATCGACCACATGACGAAGTCAGCCGTTGAGCGCTACGTTGCTAAGCACAAGGTGCAACCAAAACCAGAACAGGTAAAGTTCCTCCAGAAGGAGCTCACGCGCTACGCCGTCGTCCGGCGCGATGTCAAGACTGCCGCCACGCTTGAAATCGGTGGCTCCGACGTACTCTTAGGTTGAGCGCTGATTAAATACTAACCTGCGGGTTAGGTAAAACGTCAGACGTGTCCCCGCCATAGGAGACATAGTGGCCGGAAACAACCTCATCAAGCGAGCGTACGCCGAAAGCGAGTACACTCCAGACAAGATCCAAGAGCTGATACGCTGTCAGAAGGATCCGGTTTACTTCATCCGCAACTACGTCTGGCTCCAGCACCCAACGAAGGGCAAGATGCTCTTCAACCTTTACGACTACCAGGAAGAGCTCGTAAAGATGATCCACGAAGAGAAGAGAGTTATCGCTCTCATCTCGCGTCAGATGGGTAAGACGCAAACAATCTCCATGTTCCTCCTTTGGTACTCAATGTTCCATAAGGACAAGACTATCGTCATCGCGTCGAAGAACAACTCGCACGCTATGGAAATCATGGACCGTATTCGCTTCGCGTACGAGGAAGTGCCGCACTGGCTCAAGGCCGGTTGTCGCTACTACAACAAGCACAACATTGAGTTTGACAACGGCTCGCGCATCAAATCAGAGGCCACAACCGAAAAGACGGGTCGTGGTCTCGCAATCTCCAAGCTGTACCTTGACGAGTTGGCGTTCATCAACCCACGCATTCAGACCGCCATGTGGCGTTCGCTGGCACCAACGCTGTCTACCGGTGGTGAGGCCATCATCTCATCAACACCGAACGGCGATACCGATCTGTTCGCAACGCTGTGGCGCAATGCCAACGTTTCCGAGGCCGATGAGAATGGCCCAGACGCTGTCACTGAAATTCCAGCGGAAGAGATGGCCAAGAAGGACACCGACAGCACGCCTGTTACCACCTTCAAGCCGGTCTTCTACCCATGGAGCCGCCATCCAGACCGTGGCCAGAATTACCTGCGTCAGATGCAGGCCGAGCTTGGCCCAATCGGCTTCCGTCAGGAAGTGCTGTGCGAGTTCATCTCGTCAGACGCAATGCTTATCGACAGCTTCAAGCTCTCGTTCCTCAAGGCGCGCACCCCTGTTTCAAAGAACATGGGCTTCCGCTTCTGGAGAACCGACGAGGAGATTGGTGGTCGCAGCAAGACATACATGGTCGGCGTCGACCCTGGAACAGGCAACGGTCAGGACTTCACGGTCATCCAGGTGGTTGAGTTCCCGAAGATGGAGCAGGTGGCCGAGCTGCGCCTGAACTCAGTCAACATCCCGCTCATCTACGCCAAGCTCAAGTGGCTGTTCAAGTACCTTAGAAAGACAGGGCAGCAGGGTGGTAAGGCCGACATCGTGTGGTCGTTCGAGCGCAACGGCGTAGGTGAAAGCTTGGTCGCCATGATCCAGAACGACGATGCTATGGATGGCGGCGTCTACCTTGACGGTGTCGATCTCTTCAATGAGAGCGATAAGCGCCTAGGCTGCTACACTACAGGCAAGACAAAGCTCCTCTCATGTATGCAGCTCAAGAACCTCATCGAGAAAGGTCCAGAGCTTGGTATCAAGATCAATTCTGACCTTCTGCTATTTGAGCTGCAGAACTTCGTAGCGAAGGGCGGTACGTACCAAGCGAAAGCAGGAACTACCGATGACGCGATCATGGCAATGATCATCGTGATGAAGGTGCTCGGTCGCGTTGCAGGTTACGACGAGCGTGCTCGCAAGATCGTCTATGAGAGCGTTGACCCTGATAGCGACGTGATCAAGGAAGGCGATGACCAATTCGGCGATGAACCTGTACCATTTACATTCCTCTGATTGATGCGTGGTTGTATTCAAGGTTGCGCTTAGGCTACAATTGGATCTTCTATCATAAGAAGATCTAAATGGCAACCCCTGACCTCGTGAATGGCGCCTTCGAAGCGCTAGGCTCATTGTTCATTCTCAACCACTGTCGCGTGCTCTGGAAATCCAAGCAGGCACACGGTGTCTCTATCCTGTCTACAATCTTCTTTGCGGCGTGGGGGGTGTGGAACTTGTTTTTCTACCCTCACCTTGACCAGTGGTTTTCATTCATTGGCGGTCTTGCTATAATGGCTGCCAACATGGTATGGATCAGCATGCTGATCTACCTTCGTAGGTCGCAGCGTGGAACAGCGTAGGCTAATCGCCGGCAAAATCTACGCATCAAGTGACTTCACGTACGATGCTGCAGCGGGTACCTTCACGTCAACAATCAAAAAGGTACCTGGCGCCCTACGAACATTGTGGGGAGATGCTCTCGATATTGGGTTTGGTATTCGATCGGGTAAAACCGGTCGTGTTTTGTTTTTCGTTTTGAAAGAAGCCGAAAGGGCTGATGATGACCGCTTCGTCAAGTGGGTGTTCCACGCCGAGGCTCCAGATGGCCAGCTCAGCAAGCTCAGAGCCGTTGTTTTGAACGATTTGTAACTTTGTAAGGAGAAAAAGATGTTTGGTATTCCAGTTTGGATGATTACCGCGGGCATTGCTGCCCTCGTGATCATCACGCTGATCGTTGCGATCAGCTTCCGTACCGTCGTTTCGACGAATGACGTGCACATCGTGCAGTCAAAGAAGAAGTCCACCGTTTACGGTAAGGACCAACAGTCAGGCAACGTGTACTATTCATGGCCGTCATGGCTGCCGGTTCTCGGCGTGACCTCAATCAAGCTGCCTGTCTCCAACTTTCAGGTGACCCTGAAGGACTACGAAGCGTACGACAAGGGTCGTCTGCCATTCGTTGTTGACGTGATGGCGTTCTTCCGCATTGAAGATGCGGTTCTGGCCGCCCAGCGCATCAGCGACTTCCAGCAGCTGAACGCTCAGCTCGTTGGTATTCTGCAGGGCGCTTGCCGTTCAATTCTCGCCAAGTCTGAGATCGAGCAGATCCTCGAGGGCCGCAGCGAGTTTGGTGAAGCGTTCACGCAGGAAGTGAACAACAACCTCAAGAATTGGGGTGTTACGACAGTCAAGAACATCGAGTTCATGAACATCAACGACAGCGGCAACTCTCAGGTGATCAAGCAGATCATGGAGAAGAAGAAGTCGGAAATCGAAATGCAGTCGCGCGTTCAGGTGGCGAACAACAAGCGTGAAGCTGAGCTGGCAGAAATTGCCGCTAAGCAGACCGTTCAGCTTCGCGATCAGGAAGCTCAGCAGCAGGTCGGTATCCGTACTGCCGAGAAGGAGCAGCAGGTCGGTATCGCAGCGCAGAAGTCGCTGCAGCAGATCGCGTCTGAAGAGGCGACCACAGCTGAGAAGGACATGGCCGTCAAGAAGGTGAACGAAGTTCGCCAGGCCGAAATCAACAAGGACGTCAGCATCGTCGTCGCCGAGCAGGAAGCTCAGACCAAGGTCATCGAGGCCGAAGGTCACAAGAAGTCTGCCATCACAATCGCTCAGGGCGATCTCGAGAAGGCCAAGCTCAACGCCCAGGGTATCGAGGCTGAAGGTATTGCACGCGGTGCGGCTGAGCGCGCCATCATGCAGGCCCCAGTCGACACGCAGATCTCGCTCGCCAAGGAGATCGGTTCGAACGATGGCTACCAGAAGTACCTCATTGGTGTCAAGACCGTCGAGAAGGACCAGGCCGTCGGTATCGCGCAGGCAGAAGCTCTTGCCAAGGGCGACCTCAAGGTCATCGCAAATTCAGGCGACGTCAGCGGCGGTGTGAAGAGCCTCATGGACCTCTTTACCACGAAGGGTGGCACCAACATTGGTGGAATGATCGAGGCCCTCAAGCAGACCCCTGCTGGCGCTGCGATCTTTGACAAGCTCGTCGCGGTCGGTAAGGCCACGAGTGGAAAGGAAAACACACCAACCGCGTAAGTGGTTGACAACGGCTGGAGGGGCTCGAAAGGGCCCCTCCTTTTGAGGGATAAGAACAATGAAAACTATCACGCTTCTTGAATATGATTACGACGGTGAGGCCATCGTTGATATGGAACGAGACCTTATGGAGGCTCTCGATCCACACTACAATGGTGCCGCCGCTGAAGTTCCATGTGACGAGTTCGGAATTCCAAAGGGAAAGTTCAAGCTTTCACTTGTGTGGGTTGAGGGTTGAGGGATGAAGCTTACGGTCGCCTGCGGTAAAGACTACCGCGCGCGGTACATCAAGTCGGTCAGCGAGTTCTGCGTTGAGCAGCTTGGCCTGACGAACAGCCGCTACAACGTTGTTGTGTTCGCGGCACCGAAGCGATCAAAGGTGTTTGCCTGCACCGCTCAGACGAAGAAGGATCACATCTTCGTCATGCTCAACCTCATCAAGATCCCACCATCAGAGCTTGGCACCACCATCACTCATGAGTTTGTTCACGTGAAGCAGTTCGCGAGAGGGCTTCTCAAGCAAAGCGCTCGTGCAGTTTTATGGAGAGGTAAGCGATACGAGTTTGCGAAGATCCCATTCAGCCAGCGACCATGGGAGATCCAGGCTCTAAAAGAGCAGGCTGTACTGATCCGCCGGTACGATGACCAGTTAACATAATGTAGGATTGTACTTCTTCTAGGACGCAGGTTAGAATGCGCCCATGACTACGAAGCACAACCCCGAACGCAAAGCCTGGAAGGGCCGGTCTTACAAGAAGGCTGGTCGAAATGGTTCCAAGCGTGTTCGCGATCTGCGTGACAAGCAAACGAGGTCAACATGCTCTACGTGAAATTCCATGGTGAAATCCCGGTGGCCGTCTCGTACGATCCGCCGAAGGAAAAGCCGGTTGTCTATGTACACGAGGGTGTCGAACACCGCTACACCGTCGTAGGTGACGAGTGGCAGTCACGCAGCGATTGGAAGTCCTTCGCGCAGGTGAAGAAGATCGCGCGGCTGCTGGAAGCTACGACCAAGCAGAAGTTCCTGGCCGTCGACGAGAGCGAGAACGTCTCGCCTCGCTTCTCCATCATCGAGCCCTGGAAGGTCGGCGACAAGGTATCGTACGGCTTCAATGGCGACTACTACCCTGACGGCGAGATCGTCAAGATCACGAAGACCCACCAGATCACGACTTCAGGCGGCCACAAGTACCTGCGCCGCAAAGAGACGTCGCGCTGGGTGATGGCAGGCGGCACCTGGTCGCTCTGCGCTGGTCACATCAATGAACGCAATCCTTCATTCTGAGGAACAGACGATGCCGTCGAAAGATGAACAGATCAAGGCGATCGAACTGATCTATCGCGAGGCCCACTCGAATGCGATGGTGGCATGCCAGCGGCACATCGATGAAAACCCTGATCAGTGGTACCCATGCGGCTTCGCCTGGGTGGACATCAAGCCAGCTCGTGGCCCCTTCGTCGCTTTCCTGAAGGTAAACAAAATCGGGCACATTGGCACCTACGGTGGGTGGTGCGTCTACAATCCGAGCGACAACATGACCCAGTGGATGGACGCCAAGTACATCGGCGCCCTGGCTTTCGCGCAGACCCTTCAGCGCTACGGCATCAACGCCACCGCCGTATCGAGGATCGACTGATGGACAAGCGGCAGCAAGCAGACGCTTTCAGGGCTGGGTCTTCTGCCGCGAAGCGCGGCGAAAGTCTCGATGATATTCCAGCCAACTATACCGACAAGCAGGCCACCGAATGGGAGCGCGGCTGGTATTCGGTGATGGACGCTGAGTAAGTTTCATTCGACGTGCAATCATGATATAATCTCTTCCTGAAACAGGAGAAGAGATGGCCAAGAAGCGAAAGAAGTCCGCCCGCGAAGACGCCTTCAAGGTGCTCAAGGGTCGGAAGATCAAGTCGATTGACGCGTCAGCTGTGAACCAGCTGGTCATCGAGGATGACAGCGGAAACGTCTACGAGATCGACGCTTACACTGATGGCCATGGAGTTCCCTACCTCACTATTTCGAAGTTCATACCAGACTAACATGAGCAAAAAAATTCACCTTGTGGTTGAAGAGGTCGAGCGGATCGATCTTAGCGACCTTGGCGGCCAGGCCCTTGAAGCGTTCGAGCCAGCCGTGCGAGTGTGGAAGGAAAAGTACGGTGGTGCGGCTACCATTTCCTTCGACGGCCCAGACTACGAAGGTCTTGATACGCTTGTCCTCAGTATCACGCGTCCTGAGAACGCAGTCGAGAAGAAGGCTCGTCTCAAGAAGGCTCGTCAGTTGGCGGCGCGCAAGAAGGCAGCGAAGCAGCGCCAGGTCATCAAGCTACAGCAACTGCTCGGGAAATCAGCATGAGCGCCTACGCACAATTCACAGCTCTCCACGCGGCATTCAAGCAGACGCCTGAGTGGGCCGCGATGGTGCGTACGGTCGAGAATTCGCCATGGCATCGCGAGGCAAATGTTGCCGTTCATACGCAGATGCTGCTTGACTACTACATGGCAAACTTCTACGAGCACCGCTCAGAGACGCAGCGCATGCTCTCGCTGGTCAGCTGCCTGTTTCACGATGTCGGCAAGCCGCCAGCAGAGATCCTCAAGTTCTCCGAGGAACGCGGCAACTACCGCGCCTACCATGGCCATGAGCAGGTTTCAGCTCGCATGTGGGTGGACTACGCGCTGACGAACCGAGCACTCGTTACTGAGCTGACCGGCTTCTCACTCGCTGACATCTCAAACGTTGCGCTGATGCTTGAGCACCACGTGCCGTTCGCGCTGAAGGACAAGCAGAAGCGCAAGGCCCTGAAGGACGCGTTCATCAACCGCATGGGTCCGGCAGGACACCAGGCATGGTTGGACCTGCTCAACAGCGACCAGCATGGCCGCACATCGGACGATCAGCCCAAGAAGCTCGCTGACGTGGCTGAGTGGATGATCGCTTGGGAGGCTGTATGAAGAAGACATTCGTTTTTGTAGTCGCCCTCATTTCTGGCTGTACAACAGTATCGCACCCAGTATCTACTGGCCGCGATACTTATTTGTTGTCTACACACGGTGTACCATGGTCTGCACCTGAAGTGCCAGCCCTTGAAAAAGCTGGGCAGTTTTGTCAATCTCATGGTAAAGTTATTGAAGTAATGTCCATTAACTCAACACGAACACCAGACCCGCGCGCGCAAATTCAGTTCAAATGTGTTGACGCTTCACAACAGCACAGTGCTGAGTTGCGAAAAGACAACGGCATTACTACTATCGAGGTGCGTTGATGAAGAAGTGCTACCTAATGGTTGGACCTTCTGGTGCCGGAAAGACGACTGTGCGCAAGACGCTGATCGATCTTTTCCGGATCGAGAGCTACAACGTTTTCTCGCTGGACACGTGCCGCTACAAGTTTATGTGTGCGCAACACCCGGGCCAGTGGTGGTCGGACAATGATACCGACGCAGACATGTACAACGCGACCTTCGAGTACGCCAAGAACCACGAGAAGGAGTTCAACGTCTTCATTGCTGAGGCCTGGTCAAAGGCGCTCGAGACCGACAATCTGTTCGTTGACAACACGAACTTCACCAAGAAGGGTCGTGCTCGCTGGATACAGGAGGCGCGGCAGAAGGGGTTCTACGTTATCGGCGTTGAGGTGATGTGCAAGCTGCAGACCGTGCTTGACCGCCAGAAGACGCGCGGCGACAAGAGCGTGCCGGATGGCGTCGTGCGCAATATGTACATGAGCCAGCAAGGCCTGCTCCTTGGAGCAGAGGTCGACAGCGTCATGTTTGTGGACACTGACCAGCCAGTCGTGGCTGTTGAAGGGATGGCCGGACCATGCTGAACACGTTCACCTTCATTGGTATTCTTCTCATCCTCGCTGCGATTGCGATCTACATCTATCGCGCCCATGCGGATGCCTGTGACCATGATTGGGTCAAGGGCAGCGGGTGGATCACCATTGGTCCTGGAACGCAGACCTACTACGACGGTGAGCGCTGCACGAAGTGCCACGTTTGCAGAGATGCGCCGCACATTGAGGAGTATCATGAGCACCGTGAATGACACTGTCAAGCTGCTTGAAGATACCAAGCCGACGCTGGAGCTCCTCACGAAGTTGAACGGCGGGTGCCGCTGCAACAAGAAGGAATGCGAGAAGTGCCAGCTGTTCAAGGTTGGCAAGCACATCGTTGAGATGCACTACTGCCTGCTCGGCGTAAATGTGCACCGCAACAACCTGCTACGCAACATCTACGACAACTACTATTTCAAGGACGACAAGGGCGAGATGCAGAAGGTCATCGAGTTCGGGGTCGTGTTGCCGGAACTACCGAATGAACCGTGAAGGAATGATTGTCTACTGGTGTGAGCTTGAAGGTGAGGCGCTGGTTCCATGCGTCGAACAGTTTCCAGAAGGTGAAGGTCAGTTAAGCAAGCTCCTCGCGTTCTGCGCAAAGCTCCGTGATGAGGGCAAAATGTTCATCACGAGCACGAGCCATCACAATCAGCCCGGCGACATTGTGAAAGACGGCAAGCTGCCAAATGGTCAACCTTACACGTGGTACAAACGGCGACCACCAGACTGATTGAAGTTTACATAACTGCTCAGCCAATTTAGTATTGGCTACACGCTGAAAATAAGAGAGCCAAAGGCTCCTCATTCCAACCTCCCGCTGAACACACGCCAACCAAAGTGGTTTTTGGTTGCGTCGCGTATAAATACCTGCGTGCCTCAAGCACGTTTTGTATTTGATCGTTTTTGATTTACACTTTGGAGAATAACAACATGTCTAACGTAAAGAACCGTCTCGATACCCTGAAGGCCAACTTTGCCAAAAAGGGAAACGCAGGCGGAGACCAAAACTGGAAGCTCTTTTATCCATTCTGGAAAATGCCTGACGACAGCACCGCTGTAGTCCGCTTCCTCCCTGACCTCGACGAAGAAAACAGCCTCGGCTTTCTGGTGGAAAACCTCCAGCACGAGCTTGTTGTCAATGGTCAGAAGAAAAAGGTTCCATGCCTCAAGATGCACGGCGACGACTGCCCAATCTGCAATCTCTCGCGTAAGTTCTACGACGAGAAGAACGAAGACATGGGCAAGCGCTACTACCGCAAGAAGAGCTACATTGGCCAGGTGATCGTGGTTGAAAGCCCGATCGAGCATGACCAGCAGGCTCTCGTGAAGCTCATCGAATTCGGCCCTGCCGTGTTCAAGCAGATCCAGGCGGCGTTCCAGTCCGGCGATCTCGAGGAAGCCCCATACGAGTTCAAGGGTGGCTACAACTTCCGCATCAAGAAGACCAAGTCGGGTCAGTACGCCTCGTACAACACCTCAAGCTTCGCCCCGAAGCAGACTGATCTCGATGATGAAGTGATCGAGGCCATCACGCTGTACAACCTTGTCGACTACCGCTCCAAGAAGGTGGACGCAGCAACGGTTGAGGCCCTCCTCGTCGCCGACCAGACCGGTCAGTCGTACGATGATGGCTCAGAAGGTGATGCTCCTGCTGCCGCTACCGACGCTGCTCCAGCTGCAACCGCTCCTGCGGCTGCAAAGGCAGCTCCAGCCACAGTGAAGACTGAAGATGCTCCAGCTCCGGCTACGAGCCCTGCTGTTGCCGCTGTTGCCTCCAAGACCAGCAACGTGCTCGAACAGCTGAAGGCCCGCTCAAAGGCCAAGGCTGCCGCAGCTGCGACGGCTGAGTAATGAAGTTGGGGAGCTTCACGGCTCCCCACTTCCTACAACTAGGAGGTTCACATGGCTCTCTCATTCCTTGAGAAGTTCAAGAAGGACCTGTCAAAGGTCCAAACCGTCAACATCGGGATTGCGCGTCCCGACGAATGGCTGTCCACTGGCAACTACGCGCTGAACTACGCCATCTCTGGCGACTTCGCAAGGGGCATTCCACTCAGCCGCATCAGCCTTTGGGCTGGTCCAGCTGGATCTGGCAAGTCCTTCATCTCAGCGAACATCATGTCTCAGGCACAGAAGATGGGCTACCACATTCTGGCGCTTGACAGTGAGAACGCGCTGGACATCGACTACCTCAACAAGATCGGCGTTGACACCAGCGCTGAGAAGCTCACCTACATCCAGGTGGCGATGATCGAGGACGTCAACAAGGTGCTCTCTGAGTTCTTCTCCAACTACACGACAGCGTATGGAAAGGACAACAAGGAAGCGCCGAAGACCCTCATCGTTCTCGACAGCTTGGCCATGCTTAGCTCGGCCACGGAGCTGGAGAACTACGAGACGTCAGGTGTGATCAAGGGTGACCAAGGTCAGCTCGCAAAGCGCCGCAAGGCGATGCTGCGACTGATCGTCAATCAGATCAGCCGCCTGCCGATCGCGTTCGTTGCAACCGACCACGTCTACCCTCAGGACATCATGATGGGCGACGGTGCGTGGGCAATCACCAACAGCACGAAGTTCTCATCCTCAATCATCGGCATCATCACGAAGCTGAAGTTGAAGGAAGAGGGCGACATCGTTGGTGTTCGCATGCGCTTCGAAACGTACAAGTCTCGCTTCGCGAAGCTTGGAACGAAGGTCGAACTGGCGATCCCATACAACAGTGGCCTGAGCCCATTCTCTGGGCTTGTTGATCTGCTTGAGGGCCTCGGCGTTATTGCCAAGGGCACGCAGCCAGGCGAGAAGCAGAAGTGGGTCAGCGTTGTCGATGGCGAGAAGCTGGCATTCAAGGACGGCGACCTGACGCACGAGCTGTGCGCAAAGCTGTTCAAACACCCCAAGGCAACACCGATCAGAGATCAGGGCGAACCTGAGATCGTAGTTGAAGCCGACGACGAAGACAAGGAGTAAACGATGAACACGTTTGACGCAAACATCACGATCGAGATCATCAAGGGCGGTTTCGTTCTTCACTACCCAGTGAAGGAAAATGAACCTGCAGGTGCAGAGTACTGGACGCAGGTGCGTGAGGTGTTCACATCACCTCGCAAGCTACAAGCGAAGGTACGTGAAGTTCTTTCCTCACTCAGTCTGGTGGCTGAAGATGAGAAAGACAAGTCAGAGTAAGCTCGCTTGAGCAGCTATCTGACTGTAGTAGCAAAGAACCGGCTGCGCCGCTTGATTAGGGACAACGACGCAGCCGGGGTTCTTTTAAGCTCAACCTCTAGAGGCTTTGACATCACGCTGACGTTTTCAAAGCTGCCAGTTGGGTGTATAATACTCGAAACAACACCAAAAATCTTCACCGATCTAAAGACGTTCCGGCTTTTTGAAAGCGCCTCACTTGACTATGAGGCTGCATGTGCCGAGTTCATCTTCACAACCTGGAAAAACCATGACCATCCAAGTAAAAATCACCAACTGTGATCAGGGCGATGATCGCGTCATAGCAGTCTACGAGGCCAGCCCAAACGGCGAGAACGAAAGAGAAGTAGCGCAGATGAGCGGTGGGCAGTTCACGACAACCTACGTTCACACTGGCCAAATTCTCATCGTGCGAGAGCTGAGGAACGGCTAATGTCGCTCACCCTCACGCTTGACGAAAGCAAGCTCGCTGACATTATTCCTGTGCTTGAAAAGTACCAGGAGAAGGTGAAGGCGGCTGAGCCGATCTTCAAGATTGAGGGTCGCCGGCTTGAGGAGGTGGCTCGTACGCTGCCTCACTACCAAGGTTCATACGATCAATCGCTGCAGGACATCAAGGCGGTTGAGGAATGGCTGACTGTCCTCAAAGACAAGAAGGTCGGCAAGCTGTGGAAGAAGTACACCGAGGGCTACTCGCGTCAGCTTACGGCGAAGGACATTCAAGCGTACATTGGCTCGGATCAAGAGATCGTCGAGATCAACCAAATTCAGATCGAGGTGGTGCTCATCAAGAACCACCTCGCCTCCATCGTCGAAGCCATTAAGCAGCTTGGCTGGATGATCGGTCACATGACGAAGCTGCGCGTCGCGGAGCTACAAGATGCAGTCCTCTAACGACAAAGAACAAGAAGGCGTCATCGAGTTTAGCAGCGAGATCTGCGCAACCCCAACGCTGACAGCATATGGCAGTGGCATTTGCCGCCTCGAGCCGCGCCGGGTTAAAAAGGTCGCGTACCTTCTCGTTAAGGCCGATGGTAAAACCTACAAGCTGGCTCCAGACGTACCAACACCGTCCAACGTCATCAACCTCTGTCAGTTTATCTGTCTCATTCAGATGTACGCGATGGGTGGTGGATGGGACAATTCGCCAGAGTGGTCCAAGATCATTAAGGATCTTGGCATTGAGCGTCACTTTCAGTTGATGGAAGGTGAGCAGAACACTGACACTTTCTACATTTCTCTCTTCGACCCGAAAGAATGAAGTGCTATCTCTCTATTCGTGATGAGGTATGGTGCCACTTTGGTGGGCTGACACCTGCTCACAATGAGACCCTTTGGAAGGAGTTCGCGCCGCACGTCGACGGTTACTTTTTCATGCCAGCCTACAAGCTTGGTAGGTGGGACGGGCGCATCCGCTTCTTCGAGAAGACTGGCAAAACGTACATGCGCCTGCTCGACAAGATCCTTCCATTCATCGAGAAATGGGGATATGAGATCGAGCTGACCGACAACCGACTTGCGCATGAGCAGCCGATCAACCCTGGTCGCATCATGCAGATCGATGCCAACGGTATCGCCGTCAAGGCAGAGGGTGTTGACATCTTCGGCGACATCACAATGCCGAACGGAAAGAAGGCGCTGCTGCACCCATACCAGCTCGAGTGCGTTCAGAAGGCCGTGGAGGCTGGATCCGGCTTCATCATCGCTGGAACCGGTGCAGGCAAGACCTTCATCACCGCCGGCATCTCATACCTCTACACGCTTGTTGGTCACAAGACCATCACCATCGTTCCATCAGATGACCTCGTGAAGCAGACTGTTGCCACGTATGAGGCGCTGCAGCTTGACACGGGCGTCTACTCGGGCTCGTCAAAGGACATTGACCATCCAAACGTCGTTGCCACGTGGCAGGCGCTGCAGCACAATCCAGGCATCCTCAAAGAATTCAACTGCCTGATCTGGGACGAGGCGCATGGCATCAAGGCGTCAATCGCTCAGAAGCTGCTCAACGAAAACGGCAAGCACATTCCATTCCGCTTTGGCGTGACGGGCACGTTCCCAAAGCCAGAGTGCGACAAGATGTCGCTCATCGCCACGGTAGGCCCTATCCTCCATGAGGTGCCAGCCAAGTGGCTCATCGACAATGGCTACCTCGCAAAGGTCGAGATCCAACCGATTGAAATCAACGAGACCTACATCGATGAGGACTTCACGGACTACGATGCTGAGCGCTCATTCCTCAGCAAGTCGCCGCACCGCATGGAGAAGATCGCCGACCTCATCATCTCTGAGTGTGCAACCCACGGCAACACGCTCGTACTGGTGAATAGCATTGACTTTGGTAAGAAGCTTGCGTCACTCATTAAGGGTGCAGTATTCCTCTACGGTGAAAGTCCATCTGACCTTCGCAAGGAACACTACGACATGTTCGAGCAGCAGGACGAGCTCATCGTCATTGCGTCCTCGGGCATCGCGTCGACCGGCATCTCCATCGACCGCATCTTCTGCATGATGCTTATCGACCCAGGTAAGTCATTCATCAAGGCCATCCAATCGATCGGTCGTGGTCTGCGACGCGGTCATGACAAGGACGCCGTTCATGTTGTTGACGTGCACTCAAAGCTCAAGTGGGCAAAGAAGCACGCAAAAGAGCGCGCCAAGCACTACGCTGAAGCGGGCTACCCAATCCTCAAGAAGCTGGCAATCAAGGTAAAGCAGCTATGAAACCAGAATACGTTGAAGAACCAATCGGTACCATGTGTGAAACATTAGAACGCTGTACTGGTGGTGAGGTGTTGAATTCACCACTTATCCGAGGTGAACGCACCTGGATGCAGACAGCCCGTCATTACATTGGAACAATGAGCCCGTTCATGCGTGAAGCCCTTCGTACGGCAAAGCAGAACTCAAGGAAGGCAGCATGAAAATCGTCGAAGACATCAAGCTCGACTTCCAAGACGTCCTGCTTGTCCCAAAGCGCTCAACGCTGGACAGTCGCTCAAAGGTTGACGTGTTAAGGACATTCAAGTTCAAGCACGCGAAGGTTGACTACACCGGCATGCCGATCATCGTCGCCAACATGGACCACCCTGGCACGATGGAAATGGCGCGGGCCTTAACTTCCTATCATATGAGCGTGGCGCTGCACAAATTTTACTCGGCCGATGAGCTGGTAGACTATTTCTGCTCAGCCGATGCAAACCCACACACTTTTTATTCGATGGGGATAGCCGACGCGGATACTGAGAAATTCAATGCTGTCAGTCAGCGGCTCGCGGAGCAGGGCAAGATGCTCAAGTTCCTCTGCGTGGACGTGGCCAACGGCTACTCGCGCAAGTTCGTCAACTTCGTAGAGAGGCTCAGGGACGAAACCTCAGCTGTCATCATGGCTGGCAACGTTGTGTCGCCTGACGCGGTGTATGACCTCATTGAGCGTGGAGTTGACATCGTCAAGGTTGGCATCGGTCCAGGCTCCGTGTGCACAACGCGCAAGCTTACTGGTGTCGGCTACCCGCAGCTTAGCGCCATTATCGAATGTCAGGATGCGGCGCATCAGGTGGACGGTCAGATCTGCGGTGATGGTGGTCTCGTGAACGCTGGTGACTTTGCCAAAGGCTTTGCTGCTGGTTCAGACTTCCTCATGGCCGGTGGCATCTTTGCCGGTCATGATGAGTGCGCAGGTGAAATCATCTCCGAGATTGGTGATGTGAAGGATATGCCGCCACAGCTTCTGCCGCTTGCTGCAGCAATCGCCAAGAAGAAAATGCGCTTCTATGGCATGTCATCGAGCGCTGCCATGGACAAGCACTATGGCGGCAAGGCCAACTACCGCGCCAGTGAAGGTAAGGTCGTTGAGGTCCCATACAAGGGACCAGCTAGCAAGACAGCTGAGGAGATCCTCGGCGGCATTCGTAGCGCCTGCACCTACATTGGAGCCCGTCGCCTTAAGGACATGGCGAAGTGTGGTACCTTCGTTCGCGTCAATCGCGTTCTCAACGACAGCCTTAGCCAGTGGAACGTCTAACATGAGCTTCATTCTTGACCGCCTTGAAAAAGCCGGGCGCAAGTACGTCATCTATGACAAGGGTGAACCGTACCTCACTCGCTACTACCTCGCGTACAAGGACCAGGTAGACGGTGAGCGCACCGATATTCCTGGCAACATTTTCCTGCATCACTTCCACAAGTCAGATAGCCCCGTCTATCATGACCACCCGTTTAGCTACCTCACAGTCATTTTGAGAGGCGGCTACTGGGAGCATAAGCCGAACGAGTATGGTACCGACATCCGAACGTGGCGCGGACCTGGTTCAATCATCAGGTCAGATAAAACCAAGCACACTAAGCTCATTGAGCAAAGCTTTGTCACGGTTGACAACGTTGTTTACCCCACACCAAAGTTCAAGAGCATCCCAGCTAACGCGCACTGGATCGAGCTACCTGAAGGCGTTGAGACCTGGACCCTGTTCATTCGTGGTCGCAAGGTGAATGACGCGGTCGGTCGCGATGATTGGGGTTTCTATCCAAACGTTTTTGGTCAGAGAATTTGGTGGAAGGATTGGTTGAAGATTGTGCGTAGCAGCGAACTGTGATACAATTGGCGCATGACCCTACCTGAATTCCCATCCATCCTGTCAGTCCTTGCCGTCGTCGGCTGCATCCTGGTCAACGATGTAGCGTGGGCGCTGTACGTTCGGCGCGTAGGTGAGGGTGCGGCTGTGAAGTCGGGAATGTGGGCGAGCGGCATCTACATGTCGGGCATCATCGCCACGATCTCAGTGCTGCACAACTACTGGCTCATTGCCGTTGCCGTCATCACGACGTTCTTCGGGACTGTAGCAACGATCAACATTGACAAGTACCTGAAGCGGAGGCGAGATGGCCAAAATGCCAATGGGTGATATTCGCCCGATGACACAGCCAAGCGAGCACCTCAATCATCTTCGCCGGTTGGCAGGCATTCCGCCAGTGAGCCGGTCTCAGAGCACCCAGATCTTCTACGACAATGGCGTGGCCGGTGAAATCACAGAGACAGCGCAGAAGACGCTTGATCGCGCCATGAAGAGCCTTGATGAGGACATGAAGAAGCTTGACAAGGACATGGAGCAGATGGGTAAGGATATGGATGCCGCCTTCACGCCCAGAAAGCGAGCTGCAAGAAAACCGACCGCGCGCAAGAAGACCATCAATCTTGGAGATCTTCAGTCGCCATATATCCCACTGAAGGTCAATGACAAGCGGTCATCGCTGCCACCACGTCCAACGCCTCCGCCTCCGCCACCACGTCGCATCGTTCCTGCTCCTATGGACTTTGGTTGGCCGAAGATCAGCGCCTATTTTACAGGCCTGCTCACAAGCTTCTTTGAGGCCGTTGGCAGCGCAACAACCAGGAAACCGAAGAATGACAAGGGTGGTCCACAAGAACCAACCCCATGACGTTTACATCGGTCGACCATCGAAGTGGGGAAATCCATTTCGACCCGGTCAAGATGGAACGCGTGAAGAGGTCATCGCAAAATATGAAGAGTGGCTCAGAAATAATCATGAGCTTCTCGCCCAGCTCGAAGAGCTGAGAGGAAAAACATTGGCGTGCTGGTGTAAGCCGAAGACATGCCATGGTGATATAATTGTCAAACTACTACAAGAAAAAGAGCAAGAGAAGCTCTTGAGGTTCTAATGCTAGTCCTACCCGAATACAACAAGCCGTACATCATTGAAACGCTGACATCACCACTAGTGATCAAGCGCAACTGGATCTTCAATGCGGCGCTCCTTGACTTCCTGCTGAACCCAATCACCTATCTCGAGGAAACGACCGGTGAGGCTGCCAAGGTTCGTATCAACGGCACCGAGTTCTGGGTCCCTGCCGAGTGGCACATCCTGACCGCTGACCTTGAAACCCTCCAGATTGACACGGTAGACATTGAAAGCTGTGCTAAGAAGAAGCATGTGGCTTTTAGCTTTTCACCGGATGAGAACAATCTGCGCACCCTCGATATTGAAATCGTAGACTTCGTTGGTAAAAATGATGAACCGATGTCGCTGGTGCACCCAATGATCAGTAAAGAGACGGCGCTTGTGCATCCAGTCGGTCCAGTAAAGCTGCGAACGGGCAAGGAAATACAGCTCTCAGTTGTGATCGGTCCTCATGACCTTTACAAATTCCTCGGAAATAAGGTAGTCGGCGACATTTTGTCGTGGTGAACCTGTTTTCACTATCGCTGTTTTTGGCACGATAAATACGTCCATCATAGATAACGCATAAGACCACAGCCATCAAGATCTTTCTTGTTGTGCGAATTACATCGCACACTAGGGAGAATTCCAAATGGCTTCAGACGCGTTCAAGTATGCGTTCGCGCATGCAATGATCTATGAGATCGGTGCCTTCTTCAACATTGATGATCCAGAAGTTATCGCGGGCCTTTGCGAAACCAAGGAACAGAAGAAGAAGGTTGGCTATGTCAACATCAAAGAAGATACTGGCGGTCTCACAAAGTATGGCGTCGCTAAGAATGCCAATCCAGAGATCGACATCCAAAATCTCGACCTCGCTGGCGCGATGGAAGTGTATGAGCGTAAGTACTGGAACGTTGCAAAGTGCGAACAGCTGGTCTCCCCAGTTTCAATCATGCACTTTGACTGCGCCGTCAACATGGGTACCGGTCGTGCTGCAAAGTTTTTGCAGACTGCCGTTGGTGTTGAGCCAGATGGTGCTATCGGTCCAAAGACTATTGCTGCCGTCAACTGCACCGACCCAAAGGTCGTCATTGAGAAGTATGCAGCTGCACGTGAAGCACGCTACAACGCAATCGTTGCTGCCAATGCATCACAGGCGAAGTTCCTTAAGGGCTGGCTGCGCCGCAACGATGAAGTGAAGCAGTACTGTCTCGGTAAGCTCGCCTAAGTAGCAAAAAGTTTTAGCATTGAAAGTTTCCGGTGTTGTACAATGTGTAACGCCGGTAGATAGATATTTCGGAGAATAAGAAGAACATGCCCGACGAGATCCACGTCATCAAAAGAAATGGCGCTCGTGTCCCCCTGCAGATTGAAAAGTGGCAAGCTCAGATTGCGAAAGTTTGTGAAGGCATTGATGGTGTTTCGCCATCAATGATCGAAATTTCCGCTCATGCCCACCTCTACGATGGAATGACGACACGCGAGCTCGACCAAATGGCGCTACGCGCCATGATCGACCTCATCGATGAGGAAGAGCACCCAGATATTGGCAACGTCAATTACCAGCATGCTGCTGGTAAGCAGCGCATCTCAATGCTGCGCAAGGACATTTACGGCCAGTATAAGCCACCGCGTCTTTTTGACATCGTCAAGAAGAACGTTGAGAACAACTTTTACACGCCTGACCTTCTGCTGTGGTACACAGAGGAAGAGTGGGATCAGATCGACAAGTTCATTGATCACGACAAAGATGAGGCGCTCCCATATGCAGCCGTTGAACAGCTCATTGAAAAATATCTGGTCCAGGATCGTACGAAGTCTGGGTCTGTCGTCGAAAGTCCGCAGGTCCGCTACGCCATTGCCGCAGCTACTGCGTTTCACGCAGAAGGACCTAAGGATCGTCTCCGCTGGGTCAGAGACTTCTACAACGCGGCAAGCGATGGCCTATTCACGCTTGCAACTCCGGTTCTCGCGGGACTTGGAACGCGAACTAAGCAATTCTCTTCTTGCGTCCTTATCAAGTCAGATGACAACCTTAAGTCTATCTTCGCTTCGGGACAAGTCATGGCAGATTATGCCGCAAAGCGAGCTGGCATCGGTCTTGACGTTGGACGACTTCGCCCGCTTGGAGCAGCAATTAGAGGTGGTGAAGTCAAGCACACAGGGTTCATACCATTTCTCAAAAAGTGGTTTGCCGACCTCCGCTCATGCAGTCAGGGTGGCATTCGTAACGCTTCAGCCACTGTCAACTTCCCGATCTGGCATTATCAGTTCGATGACTTGATTGTTCTTAAGAACAACCAGGGCACAGAAGAGACGCGCGTTCGTCACCTCGACTACTGCGTGGTGATGAACAAGTTTTTCTGGCGCCGCTTCAAAGAGCAGGGCAAGATCACGTTCTTCGACCCGAACCAGGTGCCCGACCTTTACGAGGCCTTCTACACTGACAGCGAAAAGTTCGAGGAGCTGTACGTGATGTACGAGGCTCGCACCGACCTTCGCGTCAAGGTGGAGCCTGCTGAGACGGTCATCAAGGATTGGCTGCTCAAGGAGCGTGGTGACACTGGTCGCTACTACATCCTCAATATCGACAACGTCGCCAACCAGGGACCGTTCGATGTGAAGCAAACGCCAATCTACCAGACGAACCTCTGCACAGAGATCATGCTGCCAACAAGGGGCTTCAAGACTGTCGATGATGACAATGGTCGCATCGCACTTTGCACTCTTGGCTCCATGAACTGGGGAACGTTCCGTAATCCAGAGGACATGAAGCGCCCTGCCATAGTGCTACATCGCGCGCTGCATAACCTCCTTCAGTATCAGGACTTTCTGACCGTGCAGTCAAGGCTGCACAACAAGGAGTTCGAGCCGCTCGGCATTGGCATCACGAACCTTGCCTACTGGCACGCGAAGCGCCGGCTCAAGTACGGTGAGAGCGACGCCCTCGCAGAGGTGAAGCGCTGGATGGAACACCAGGCCTTCTACTTGACCGAGGCGACTGTAAACCTTGCCAAGGAAAAAGGACCATGCGAGCTCTCATCGTCGACGTTCTATGGTCAGGGTGTGTTCCCATGGGAGCGCCGTGCCAAGGGTGTTGACGACCTCGTCGACTTCACGCCAGACGAAGAGCTCGATTGGGAGACGCTGCGCGAGAAGATGAAGAAGCACGGCGTGCGCAACTCAACGCTAATGGCAATTGCGCCTGTTGAGAGCTCATCCGTTGTCATCAACTCGACGAACGGCATCAACCTTGCTAAGCAGCTCATCACCATCAAGTCGTCAAAGGCCGGTGAGTTCGCTCAGGTGGTACCAGAATATCGGCGCCTGAAGAAGCACTATCAGCTGCTGTGGGACCAGCCAGACTGCGTCAACTACCTGAAGACAGTTGCCGTTCTTCAGGCCTACGTCGACATGGGCATCTCATCTGACACGTTCTACTCGGGTCGCTTCTTCCCAGAAGGAAAGATCCCAGCAACGCTCATCGCCAAGAACCTTATGCTGGCGGCCAAATGGGGCGTCAAGTCGCACTACTACGACCTTCGTGACAAGCAGGCAGCCAAGGAGCTGCTGAAGTCACCAGGTGTTTCAGCTGTCATCACAGATCCATCACATAACGAAGAACCACCCGCAGATAGCGGAGCTGAGGAGCATTGCGAAGCATGCGTGCTATGACCACAAAGCGAGACTTCAGTAAGGCGCCAGATTATTCGAAGCGCAACATGTTTCTCGACAAGGCCGGGCCAGTAACGACCCAGCGCTTTGACGAGTACGCCTACCCAAAGATCGCAAAGTTTGATGAGACACAGCGCTCAGCGTTCTGGATCCCTGAAGAGATCACGCTGATCAAGGACAAGATCGACTTCAAGGAAGCGTCGAAGGCAGTGAAGCACATCTTCACGTCGAACCTTCTGCGACAGACAACGCTTGACAGCATTCAAGGTCGCGCGCCCGCGCAGATCTTCACGCCGGTAATCTCAATTCCTGAGCTTGAAGCGCTCATGCTTACGTGGACTTGGTTTGAGAGCCTGCACTCGCGCGCCTACTCGCACATCATCCGCAACATCTACAACGTGCCAAAGGATGAGTTCAACAAGATCCACGACAACGAGGAGATCGTCGCCATGACGAGCTCCATCGGTGAGTACTACGACAAGCTGCACCACCTCAACTCAATGGTAGAAGTTGGTCAGAAGGTCAGCGAGCAGGATTACGTCAAGGCAATCTACCTTGCGCTCATCGCCTCCTACGGTCTAGAGGCCATCCGCTTCACGGTCTCCTTTGCAACCAGCCTTGGCATGGTTGAGAACAAGATCTTCATCGGCAATGGCAACGAGATCGCGCTTATCCTTTCAGATGAGATGTTGCACGTTGACTGGACCGCATACCTCATAAACACTGTTGTCAAGGACGATCCTCGCTTCGCGAGAGCCGCCAAGGAAAACCACAATGAGGCGATGGAGATGCTCAAGAGCATCGTTGATGAAGAGAAGTCATGGGCAAAGTTCCTCTTCACAGAAGGTACTGTCATTGGTCTTAACGAGAAGACAATGGTTGACTTCGTTGACTGGACCGCTCAATCACGCCTGAAGGATATCGGCTTCAAGTACGATGCCGGCATCCGCTCAACCCCAGTTCCATGGTTCAACAAGCACTTAAATACCAGCAAGAAGCAGACGGCGCTGCAGGAAAATGAGAGCGTCGCCTACATCATCGGTTCAATGACGAACGACATTCAGTTCGAAGACCTCCCGGAAATGTGAAATGAACGAACCAAGAAAAGTCTACTACATCGACGTTGGCGATCTTCCAAGAGCAGAAGTAATCAAGCTCATGGAAAAGGTAAAAGCCGATCTTCGTGCCTCTCGCGGTGAAGGTTTTGAGCCAGCTGTCGCACCTCCAGGTCTTATGAATGACGTTGTTGAGACCCTTGCTATCGCAGGATCTTTCAATGTTTGACATCTATTCCAAGCCTGGCTGTAGTGCCTGCGTCAAGGCAAAGACCCTCCTGACCTCACTTGACATTCCATTCACCGAGCACGTTCTTGACGTAGGTCAGATCAAAGAGGCCGCAGTCAGCTACTACACCATTCCACAGCTGCAGACCTTGGTGCCAAACGTACGTACCGTGCCTCAGATTTTCAAGGACGGTCAGCTTATTGGTGGCTTTGACGCTCTAAAGCTTCACCTCGGCAAGTAAAACCAGCGACTTCTAGATAAATACGCCTGACCACTACTGGTGGTTGGGCTGGGTCTGTTCACGCTACCTAAGCTCCATAGCAAAACAAATATGGAGATAGAAGGAAAACCAACTATGGGTATCGCCGTGGAACAAGCCAAAGAAATGCTGGAAAATTCGATGCTGACCTTCGGTCAGTTCTCGGTCAACGCCTATGGTGTTGCCGTGACGATCATTTTCCTTTTCATAGCATTCATCGTCTGGAAGCTGCACAGCAACCAGGACAGTGATCTTGACCTTACGGACATGATCACCACGTATGACCCGTACACCAAGCGCAACCGTGCCTCTACTACAAAGACGCTGCAGCTCGTTGGTGGAATAGTCGCATCATTCGCAATCGTCAAGCTCACTCTTCAGGCTGCACTTACCTGGGACCTGTTCGCCATCTACCTCGCGTACGTCGCGTCGGTTGAAGGTTTCTCACGCTTCCTGCGCGCCAAGTACGGCGTGAGCGACAGCTCTAGTGGGAAGAACAAGGGCGACGACGACGCACCGAAGGGAAATGCGAAGGCAGATTAAGTTTTCTCTCCTAATCAAATAGCATATAATGAGAGCGTATGGATCATAAGAATGGAACCTACGTTGGGTTGAGAATTCTCCCACCGTCAGGCCCTAAGCTCTACGAGTTCTGTCGCCAATCAGGCATCCTCGTTAACAAGTCAAGCTTCGACCGTCGTCTTCACACGACTGTCCTGTACAGCCGCAAGCCATGTCCGTTGATCGTGCCTGATCCTGAGATGCACATTGCGCGCTTTGAGGACTTTGCGCTGTTTACGAACCATGACGAGGGCAAGGACACGGTGCTGGTCGTCAAGTTGAACGCGCCATCAGTTGTGGCACGCCACATCAAGCTGATGGCTGAACACGGCGCCTCATACGACTTCCCAACGTTCCAGCCGCACATCACCCTCTCGATGTCGTTCTACGGTGACCCGAAGAAGCTGAAGCCAATCGACTTCCAGATCCTGCTCGGACAGGAGTATGTCGAGGCGATGGACACTGAGTGGAGCTAATCACAGTTTACTGACCTGTAAACTGGTGATAGAATGGGGTCTAATCTATCGGTGAGCCCCATGAATGAAGTCGAACAGACCCCTTCCAAAGACAGCCTAGGCGATCGCCTCAAGCAGCAAGAGCAAGTTGAGGCTGGCCGTCGCGCCGACCACGGTGCGCCTCTCATGGCTCGCCTCGATGGCCGGGCGTTCCACACCTTCACCCGTGGTCTGCCGCGTCCGTACGACGTGCGCCTAAGCAGCCTCATGATCGACACCGCGAGGTACCTCGTTGAGCAGACGCACGCACGCGTTGGCTACACTCAGTCTGACGAGATCAGCCTCGTATGGTGGAACGATGACCCGGCGGCCGAAAGCACCTACCTCTTCGACGGCAAAATCCAGAAGCTGACGTCGGTACTCGCCGCTATGGCGAGCGCCTACTTCACGCGCTACCTGCCTGAGCGCATCCCTGAAAAGGCTGACCAGCTGGCAATGTTCGATTGCCGTGTGTGGAACGTGCCAACAAAGCACGAGGCCTTCCTGAACTTCCTCTGGCGCCAGGATGACGCGATCAAAAACTCCATCTCGATGGCCGCGCAGGCGCACTTCTCGCACAAGCGCCTTCACGCGGTGGACAGTGAGAGCAAGAAGCAGCTGCTGCGCGAGCTCAACAAGCCGTGGGAAGATGAGCCAACGTTCTTCAAGAGCGGTACGTTCGTTCGTCGCGAAACGCAGATGAGGCCAATCTCAGCAGAGCAGCTCGCGAAAATCCCAGAGAAGTATCGTCCGTCCGGCCCAGTTGCGCGCACCAGCGTGGTGAACATGGATCTTGGCTACATCAAGAACGATACCAGGGCGCGAGCGCTCTTTGCGTGATGCTTGAACTTCCAATTGATAAAGTCGACTTCTGCTTTAAGAACCCCATAAGCGGGTGCCGCGACCCGTGGAAAGCGGCGCACGGGAGAGTAGCCGAGCCACTTCTCATTCAGTGGGCAAGCGCTAAAGTGGGCCTACCGTGGGTTGAAGAACCAGAGCTTAGCTCGATGCCGTGGCCAGACATGGTTGCTAATGTCATCCGCGAAAATCACGACATCAAGGCGGGTCGGCATTTCAACTACGCGTGTGATGGTTGCTTAGGTAGTGAAATAGCTGAAGTGAAACTTGAAACAGATGGGCCGGTTAAGCTAGCAATATCTCAGCTTGAACTTCTACAGGCCTGCCGGGCATCTGGCATTCCATACAATCTAGTGCTTGGAACTCTAATTCGCGAGGCAACAGATAAGCAACCAGCGGTCGTTGCTCCGATTGGTATCGTTGATCTTTGTTCTGGTAGCTACCTCAATGGGTATGAGGTTCTCGTGTCAAGAGTGCGCGCAGTGGTGTAAATACTGCATGGCTGCAACCTACCTCAGAGATGCCGACGGCAAGCTAATTGGAACCCTGCGACAGCAGGCGGGCAACATGCGCCTCTTCAATAAGATTGGCAAGCTCATGGGGACGTACAACCCAAAGACGAACATCACGACAGATGCCTCAGGCTCTGTCGTTGCTCGCTGCAACATTCTGGTGTCCTTGCTGAAGAACTAGAGGAGGTGCGCAATGTACCTTACGAAGAAAGCGCTTTCCCGCCGCACCGTTCTCAAGGGTGCAGGAGCTGCTATATCACTGCCGCTGCTGGACGCAATGGTTCCAGCCTTTGGTGCCAGCGTACAATCCCAATCTCGCCTAGCCTTCGTCTATTTCCCACACGGGGCCGTGCAGCAGTTCTGGACGCCTAAGACGGTTGGAACCAACTTCGAGTTTTCTCCAATCCTCAAGCCGCTTGAAAGCCAACGCGGGCACATTACCGTGATAAGCGGCCTCCGCAACAAGCCAGGCGAGAGCTCCAACCCACATGGCATCATTGAGCAGACCTGGCTCTCATGCAAGAACCCAGATGATCGCACAACCGATGGTACCACAATCGATCAAATAGCTGCAAAGCAGATCGGCCAGTCAACACCTCTCTCATCGCTTGAGCTTTGCGGCGAGCCAGGTGGTTCAATCAGCTACCGCGGTTCTAGTGGTCTCCCGCTTGAGGGCAACCCTCGCAAGATCTTCTACACAATGTTCGGTGCTGGTGACAACAACGCTGACCGCATCGCTCGCCTACAGGCAACTGGTTCATTGCTTGACTACGTCACAGAGGCTAGCAAGAGCCTGAGCGGCAAGTTGGGTGCTGCAGACCGTGCTCTTGTGGATAGTTACCTCGAGAACGTTCGCGAGGTAGAGCTGCGCATGCAGAAGCTGATTGCGAAAGCGGGCTCACTTGGAGAACTGCCTAACGCGCCAGTTGGTACACCTGACGACTTCACTGAGCTGCTTGACATTCAGTTCGACATGATTGCTCTTGCTTTCCAAACGAACCAGACCCGCATTGCTTCGATGCGCATGGTGAAGGAAGCGAGTATGCGCACCTATCCAACGATCAACGTTGACGAGGCCTTCCATCCACTGTCACATCATGGTGAGGACCCTAGCAAGCATGAGAAACTTGTGCGAGTGCAGGCCTACCACACTGAGCGCTTCGCGCGCTTCATCAAGCGCCTTGCTGAAACCAAGGAAGCCGGTGGCTCCATCCTTGACAGCTCAATTATCCTATTCGGTTCGAACATGGCTAACAGCGATCTACACAACAACAATCCACTACCACAGCTCATCGCTGGGCATGGCGGTGGTATCAAGGGCAATCAACATCTCGCCTTGCCCAAGGATACACCACACGCGAACATCCTACTGACGATGGCGCAGAAGGCTGGTGTAGAGCTTGAAAAATTTGGCGATGCAACTGGAGTGTTCTCAATATAGAGGAAGAGCAGTGTCGGAAGTGATAGACTTTTTCGCACGAATTCCAAAAGACAGAGTGCAGATGAAGTGCGTGTTCTGTTACACAGAGCGCGTTGACGATGTTCCGAAAAATCTTTTAGAGGTGTACCACTGGTGTACGGGCTGCGATGAGCAAGCCTCAGTGACCGTGGCACGCCAAAACAAAGGACACCAGTGGTGCATGCTCTACCACCGCTTGAATGGTAGCTGCTACGTCCGCTCTCTAGCCCACCTCTACTAACCCATTTAACATAACGGTCCCAGTTAACATAACTTGACCTGTGTACTTTTGCGCGAATTCAGTATACGATGGCTCCATCTTGGAGGACATGCTGATGACGCTGTTGCAAAAAGTTGTGAAGATTTTCAAGAAGGACGGCATCGTTCTTTCTGACCAGCAGATCGATGTAGTTCGATGGGTTCTTGAAGGTAAGGGCAGTCTCGAACTGCTCGCTCGAGCCGGTTGCGGCAAGACCTTCACTCTTATGAGGGTCGTGCAGGCAATCGCTGCATGCGGACTTGGCGATGTTGCGCTGATGGCGTACAACAAGAAGATCGCCGACGAACTCAAGGCCAAGCTTACTGAACTCGGGCTGGATTGGAAGCAGGCAATGGCTGGAACGGTCCACTCATTCGGCTTCGGCGCATGGCGCAAGGTCTCACCTCACGTCAATGTCGACAACGACAAGATGTGGAACCTCGTCAAAGAGCTTCAGAACTTCTACTTCTCAGATGGCGAAGACGAGCAAGGTCGCTTCATCAGCGACAACGAGGCTTCACTCGTGCGCCTCTGCGGCCTTGCAAAGCAGCGGGCCCTTGGTTACACCGGCTCGATCGACGACACGTCGGTATGGCTGGACATGTGGGACCACTTCGGTCTTGAAGACGACGTAACTGAGGACGTTGACCCACTCGCGATCATCAAGATCGCCATCCGCCTCTACAAGCGGTCGCTCAGCCTCTGCCGCGAAGTCATCGACTACGACGACATGATCCTCGCGCCGCTCTACTTCAAGGCAAAGTTCTGGCCGAAGAAGTGGGTGCTCGTGGACGAGTCCCAAGATACAAACCCTGCTCGCCGCGCCCTCGCGCTGGCAATGCTCGACAAGAACGGCGGCCGCATGATCCTGGTCGGCGACCCTGCTCAGGCGATCTACGGCTTCACTGGAGCCGATAGCAACTCAATGACGCAGCTGCGTGAAGCTGTCCAAGGCATCACGCTCCCGCTGAACGTCACTCGCCGCTGCCCTAAGCTGGTGGTTGAACAGGCCAAGCGGCTAGTTCCAGACTTTGTCGCTCACGAAGATGCTCCTCAGGGAGTTGTTCGCGCCATCGAGTATGACAGCCTTGAGGCTGAGCAGCTCAACAAGAACGACGCGATCCTCTGTCGCAACACGGCCCCGCTCGTCACGACTGCCTACACGCTCATCGCGAAGGGCATCGCCTGCCGAGTTGAAGGTCGCGAAATTGGTACGGGCTTGATCAAGCTGGCACGGCGCTGGAAGCTGAAGACGCTCGATCAACTGCTCACCCGCCTTGAGGACTTCCAGACCAAGCAGACCGCCAAGTTCATCGCCAAGGGTCAAGAAGAAAAGCTCGATCGCCTTGTCGACCAGCTCGACTGCCTGCGAGTGGTGATCAACCGCTGCTTGCTGCAGAAGAAGAACATGATTGATGATCTGGTCACCGACATCGAGACGATGTTCGGCAACACCCCAGACGGCGAACAGCCGAAGGTGCTCACGCTCTCCACGGTCCACAAGTCGAAGGGTCGTGAGTGGCAACGCGTCTACCTGCTTGGCCGGTCCAAGTACATGCCCTCTCCGTACGCCAAGAAGGAATGGCAGATGGAGCAGGAGCGCAATCTCGAGTACGTCGCCATAACCCGCGCGATGTCAGAATTGATCGATGTGCCCGCTCCCTCGGAACAGAAGTGAGGAACCAGATGAAATCGCGACGTGAGAAGCTGTTGGAACTGAAGGGTGCACTGTCATCCTTCAATGATCTCGAGCCGAATGCCACCGAGGAATACCTGAAAAAGCAGATCCTCGCTGCCAAGCTCACAGCCAAGATCATCGAGAACGGCATCGATGCTCTGATAGCCAATGAAGCTCCATCGGCAGAGGACGTCGAACGCTTCCTCGACCAGGAGCCTGGCCTCCGCCGCCGGGCTGAAGGAACTCTTGGAGAAGACGCATGAGGCACCGCGCAGCCGAAGGCATTGAGGTTCAAGAGATCGGTCTCGATGATCTGTCTGAAGATGAACGGGCCATGGTTCAGGCCATGATGGCCCGTGGAACCGCAGTCGTCAAGACTGATGAAGCGTCGCTCGACACGATCATCATCAACACGAGGAATGCGTGAAGGTCAAGATCACAACCGAGACGGAGATCGAGATGGACCTTGACGTCATGGCCAAGGCGTTCGCCCACCTCAATGACGACGAGCAGGCCAAGTTCTTCGTCAAGGTGGCCGAGATTGGAAAGACGTTCGGAGGCTTTGGCCCTGAGTACCAGTGGTACCAGATCGGCAGTCACCTCCGCAACTGTGAGTGCTCTACTGAGGCGGCGCGCGAGATGATCCGTCACATGCACATCGGTCTTGAAGAAGGAACGCACTGATGATTACGGTCTGGGAAGTTGGCTTCAAGAAGGGCGACACCATCGAGTGGGAACACAACCACATCGAGGATGGCTACGATCCTGAGCGCAAGTTCCCAACGGCGAAATTCCATGGGCAGCATGGCTGGGTGAACCAGCTTTGGCGCTCCAGTCCTGCACAGCTTATCAACGGAAAGGTGGTCTATGAACGCTGAAGCCAAGCGCGTGTATTTTACGATTGACGGTGGGTTTCTCTCTGACTTCGCCCGCACGATGGTCATCGAGGGTAAGTGGGAGCGAGCAATCAAGATGCTCGTCGACGACACTGGCGTCACGTATGAGCAGGCAATCCAGCTGTTGAAGGGCGAGGCCAACTTCGTCGGCAATGCCGAGATTGGTAACCCGAACAGCACCCTCAGCTGGGAGACGCTCTCACCGAAAGGTAAGGTTGCCAAGGACATGAAGAAGCAGCTCGACTACACGTATGGCACCACCTTCAAGTACAAGGATCACTACTGGAAGCCATACGCTTCAGTGCAGGGCTGGTGCAAGGAGGACATGGACTTCGCGCGCTCCTACCAGGGACCGTACCTGATCATCAACGGTGACATTCGCTCCAACAGCCGCTTCGCCAATGGCGCGCTGCGCAGCCTCTTCTACGCTGACAACCATGGCAGCGACATGCTTGTCTGCCTCAACAACAGCCCTGAGGAAATCTCCGACGTGCTGTGCGCGAAGGCACCGATGCCGCCAATCTGGATTGACGTTCCGATGAACGACCCAGTGGCGCACCTCAACGCCCTCATCAAGGCCAAGAAGCTAAGCCTTTCTGAGCGCGGATCTGCCGACGTCGAGCCAGTGTTTGAGCCGATCAGCAACCGCAAGCCATCACGTACCAAACCGGTTCCCAAGGAATACGAAGGTGCCGATGATGTTGAGCTTACGCAGCGCGAGATCGCCACCAGGTCACGTGAGCTGACGCAGCAGTTTATCATCGACATCAATGCGGCCGCAGATACAGCTGCCATCCGCGCCGTCGAGGTGAAGTACGAGGATGCCTTCTCACACCTCACCAAATCCCGTGAGCAGACGAATGCGGTCCCACACGATGTATGGGACATGAGAGAGGAAGCCTTCAAGAAGGCTCGCACGAACATCGAAGAGATGTACGCTAACCGCGTTCGCGCCCAAGCCGACGTGATCGGCGGTTGGTACGAGCTCAAGCTTACCGACGAGGACTGCCCAGACTACGATCCACCGTTCATCAAGGTGCCGAAGAACGCCTTCATCAACTGGGCGCTCCGCGGGTTTCGCTTTGCAGACTTCGGCAAGGTTCAGCCCGAGTGGCCATGCGTCGCTGGTTCCGGCTGGAAGCTGCCGATGGACGATCCATACCACACCGACTGGATGCTCGGTGCCGGCATCCCGCTGAGTGAAACGTATGGTCGCGACTTTGATGCCGAGGACAAGAAAGCCATCCCGCTGGCTGAGCGCGTGCGCGATGCTTCATTCAGCGCCAAGCACGATCTTGTGGAAGAGTGGACAGGTGTTGAGTTCTCCATCCTCGCGAAAGGCGACACAACGTACGCGTACGGCAGCGTCGTGTTCGCCAAGCCAGATCAAGAAGTTCCGCCGGGCAGCATCGCCATCGCGCCGAACGCCGGACCAAAGTACTACCTCGCGATGATCAGCGCCAACCGCGAGGACGAGCGAGGTGACCGCGGTCTCCTCATCTGCCAGACCGGCGGGCAGCTCGCCCACCTGGCGGTAGTAGGACGCGAACAGAACTGCACGGTGCTGATGATCCCAAAGGCGCTCGCGAAGTTCAGGGAAACCGACAGGGTCGGAATTCACCTCGACACCATGAAGATGACCATCAGGGTCTAAGGAGAAAAACGTGGAAAACATCATTGACACGATCAAAGAGGCGATCAAGAGCAGGGTCTACAACCTGTTCTATGTTCACGTTCCAGCAAACGTCTATGCTGGCAAATGGTATGACTATCGCTCACTTAAGGTTCCTGTCCTCGCTGTTGACGAGGATCACGCAATTGCGCTGGTCAACGACAGCAAGCTGAACGTGCTTGGTTGGGCGAAGGCCCGGCGGGTGAACGGTCGACGCCTTATCCAAGCAAAAGTTCCAGCTGACAAAAGCGTGTTCTTCAAGGAACGATATTATGTCAAGGCCGAAGACGTCTTCGGGCGTATTGGTCCAGCCCTTTGCGCAGACGGCAGGTTCTACCGCATCGAGACGCAACCAATCAAGGTGCATGTCAAACCTGCATAGTTTATCACCAGCCTCGCGCGTGATACAATGCTGGTATGGATAAACCTGACGATACAGACCCAAAGTTAGTGCAGTTCGCTGATGATGTTCAGGCGAAGATCGCCGAACTCACGAAGGACCCCGACTATGCCGTTGTCTGCATGGTCATGAAGCGCACTGACCTTGGCCTTCAAACATACACGAACGTTGCTGGCCTCAACGGCCTTCTTTCTGACGGGCTCTACCATGAGCTTGTCTCGCAGATCGATGCTGGCAACCTTGGGTTTTTCGCGCTTCTCGCCGAGGTGATCTTCGACGTTGAAGAAGAATTTGCCCTCAACCGAACTCCTGACACTGGCTTGGATGATGATAGCACGATCCACTAACCAAGAACTCACCGTCAACCCAAATCGTCTCTCGCTTGACGAGGCCTACATCAACATGGCCTACGTGTGGGCACGGCGCTCAAAGGCCAATCGCAAGCAGGTTGGAGCGTTGATCGTCAAGGGTGATCAGATCATCTCAGACGGCTACAACGGAATGCCGGCTGGCGAGAAGGACGACGTCTGCGAGTATTGGCACCAAGAACCGCAAGGCTTCTCGCTAACCGACATCCCACCAACTCTCCGCACCAAGCCAGAGGTTCTGCACGCTGAGAGCAACGCTATCGCCAAACTTGCTAAGAATGGTGGTGAAGGGTGTTTCGGCGCCACGGTCTACATCACCATGTCTCCGTGCATTGAGTGCGCCAAGCTGATGTGGCAGAGCGGCATCAAGCGCGTCGTGTTCGATGAGCTCTACCGCGATGACGCGGGCATTCAGTTTCTCCGCTTACGCGGTGTTCCAGTGGATCATTTCACGTGCGAGGCAATCAAGTGAAGGTTGAAGGAACAGAAGAAATCAGCCGCAGCGTCGAGATAGACATATCTCTCGACGCCGCCTGGGGAGCCGTAAGGCGCGAAATTCTCGACAAGCACGGTATCCCAAGTGATGCCTACGTCAAGGATGGCAAGATCTGCGAGACCGTCGAGTACTATGGCTCGCACCGCTGGGAAGAAGAGACGGTCGCCATTGAAAGTCCATCTGCCGAGCAGATCAAGGTGCTCGAGGCGGTCAAAAAGATCGAGAAGATAGTTTGGAAAATCCATCAAGAGGAGATGAAATCATGAAGAAGACGATGATTGCACTTGCAGCGACATGTGCGTTGCTGTTCACTTCCGGCGTGCTTGCACAGTCGGCCGACACCCGCGGGCTCAATGACGCACAGCAGGCAGAGATCAATCTTCAGATCGCCAAGATGAAGGCCGACAAGGCCAAGGGCATCGTTGAAGGTGTTCCTGCCGCCAACATCTCCGAGACAGTGCGAACTGAAGCGGCTGCATGGGGTGAGATGGGAACCAACATGGGCCGCGCCGTAGTAGGTGCTGCCAAGGAAATCGGCGTTGCCGCCAACGAGTTCGCTGAAACTCCGCTGGGCAAAGTCACCGTCGGCGTGGTCGTCTACAAGCTGATCGGCCAGGAAATCCTCGGCGTAGTTGTCGGCTGCAGTATCCTGCTCTTCGTGTACATGCTTGCCGGCTACCTGCTCTTCCGTGCCCGCTTCGCGAGCCGCGTTGAGTATGAGACCAAGCCGTTCCTTTGGGGACTGTGGCAGCGCCGCGCGCTCAAGTCATATGAAGAGAGCGACGACTGGAAGATCACTCGCCTGATCATCGCCGCCGTCGTGTTGATCATCGGCTCCTGGATCGGGCTCGCCACGATCTTCTAAGCGTGAAGACCGAGCTCAACGACAGAACGCTGTGGTTCGATGGGACCAGCCAGGTAAATCCTGCGCTGGTCCCAAGTCTTTTCCTGGGCGGTATCCCTCCAGAGCTCATCGCCCTCAATGAGGAGAGTGAGGATACGAGACAGTTCAACCAGTTTTCTGAGGAGCAGCTTACGGTAGGTAAGGACAAGAACCGTCCACTCAACATGGCGTGGAAGGTTCCGAAAAGCTACCAAGATATTGACCTTGCCAACTACGTCCTCGACGCCGTTGGAACAATGGCATTAGCGCAGCGCTGGGATTACGAGACAACAGCAAAGTACGCGCAGCGAGTGAAGGTTGAGCTTGAAGAAATTCAAATTCGCGGCATGGATCCGTTGGTGAAAACGCTCATCTATGTCATCGACACCCTAAAAGAGACGAAGACAGTATGGGGTGTTGGCCGTGGTTCTTCGTGCGCGTCGTTGGTGTTGTTCATTATCGGTCTGCACAAGGTCGATCCGATCAAGTATGGCATTGCAATGGAAGAATTCTTTCATGACTAAAAAGAAAAAGCCGTCAAAGCTTAATGCAGAGCGTGAGCAAAACCGCATTTGGGGTCTTTCAAATAATGACCTGCTTACTGAGACAATCGAAGCGTCAAAAGGCGATGATTACGATGGGTTCTTTACACCGTGGGGTGAATGGCAGCTTGAGCAGTTGAAGGCTGAACTTTCACAACGACTACTCGCAATTGATTTTCTTGACAAGGAGCTAGAATGATCCGCTGTCGCTTCAAAGCAAATGAGGACGATTGCCGTCCAATCAAGGTTCCATACCCACATCCATGGTGGTGCACCGGTGGTGGTGATGGGTTCAGCGTTGTCGTTGCGTATGCAGACAATGAGGATCAGATCCTTCAGTTCTGGCCTGAGGCAGAGGACCTTGACAGCGAGGAGCGTGAAGAATACACCTTCACCTCAAGGTTTCCTCAACCTGATGATTGGGTACCGCCAGAAGGTGCCAAAATCAAGGTCATAGCGTGAACCTGTTTTTGGGCGGGGCAAGATAAATACCACACTACAGAGCTATCACATCCGATATTCTCTTCTGGAGCTCCCTAATGCCACGTAAAATCGTAACGTCTGCCCGCCAAGAAGTCGTTGACTTCGACATGCTTGCAATCAAGCAACAGCTTGCCACCACGCCAGTGCCTGTGAGCGTTAACCAGCGCCGCAAGTTCATCGACGAAAAGGATGGCATCAAGACGAAGGAGAATTTCATCGTAGCACCTGCAAAGAAGGTTGCCGCTGATGAAGGTTCACCATTGGCAGTCGCAGCTGAAGCCGCCGATGCTTCAGCACAGGCCGCCAAGTAAGCGATACAGAGACAACTTAGGAGATCCGACACATGGCGATCAGACCGCTTGGTAATGCCTTTTTGTTCGCGTTTATCAATGAGACCACTGAGGGTCAATTCCTTCAGAAGAACAAGGGCCGCATTCTTCTCACCCGTCCGGAAACTGATAAGCAGGGCACCTATGCCCGCTGGGCCAAAGTTTTGGCCGTCGGCAACGACGTGAAGGACTTCAAGAACGGCAGCATCGTTCTTATCCAGCCTGGCAAGTGGACCGTTGGCTTCACGCACGACGGCGTCAAGGTTTGGAAATCAGATGACGAATGGGTCATCGCCCTCGCTGACGATGAGACGGTGGCGTACGACTACAACTATTGATGACTGAGGAGATCTTTCATGGACACGATCGTTGTGACTGCAGATGCTGGCTTCAATGTTATCAAGACGCTCATCGTCTTGATATGGCTTCACCTCTTTGATGACTTCTTCCTCCAGACGGACAAGATGGCAACGAGCAAGAGCGGCTCAGCGAAGTGGCTAAGCATTCATGTTAGCGTTTACACCGTTCCATTCCTAGTTCTTCTCGGCTGGCAGTTTGCGCTGCTCAACGCCGCCCTCCACTGGGCAACCGACTTCTTCTCATCTAGGGCAACATCGTACCTGTGGAAGAAGAATGAGCGTCACTGGTTCTTTGCTGTCATCGGCATTGATCAGGCCGTTCACATGACGTGCTTGGTGTTGACGATCCCGTTCATCAACTCCCCATTCGCGTTCATCAACAACTGGCTCAGCGTATGATCCAGGCAAAGTTCTTCATCTTCGACGTTAAGAGCATTGACGCATGGCGCGTCGCCAAGAAGACGAAGGGCCTTCGTGCCAAGGCCATGATCAACTTGCTTGTTGATCGATCCGTCATGTCGAAGTTCCTCATTGACACGCTTGAGGCCAAGGAGCCAATTGGCGAGAACACAATGTTCTGCATTGGTGAGGGCAACGACGCCTGGCAGCAGGCACCAAAGACGCTGCTCAAGAAGTACAACGTCATCGACATTGACAAGGATGGCTGGATGGTGTGCGAGCCGAAGGCTGAGAACAGCGTCGAGTTCTACGAGGTTCCTCTCAGCGCCTCCATGCTCCCGTCATACATTGTCGGCAAGTGGGGCGAAACCGTTGACAACATTCAGAACCTTCAAGAATACGAGCCTGGTGACTTCATCGCCCGCAATCGCGAGGACAACTCAGACGTGTGGGTAGTTCGTCGTAAGATCTGGCTGAACTCGTATACGGAGCTCACGCCGTGATCTACTCTGGTGAAGAGCGCTGGGATCAGCTTGGTAAGCCATGGATAGACATCAAGCGCCCAGACATTTACAATGAAAGAACGATTGCCTTCTGGACTGGCGTCCATGCTATGTTCAAGAATTCGCCTATTGAGGTGGCCCCAAATGGAGCCTTCCATGGGATTGAGGCTCTTCTCGTCAGTGAAAAACCTAGCTACCTTGGCGGCGGTTTTCAGTACAAGTTTTGGTTCAACTCTGTAGAAGATCGTGCCGCGTTCTTGGAAAAGGCTAATGCTCTGTTCCCTAGCTTCTCACAGTGCGAGATGTCAAAGTGAAGGGTGTTCTGATCTTCACCGGCGCCGGCCTATCGGCCGACTCGGGCCTACCAACCTTTCGAACAGACGGTGGTCTATGGGAAGGTCATCGCGTTGAAGATGTCTGCACGCCTATGGCGTTTCAGAAGGACCCACAGCTCGTGTGGAAGTTCTATCGCGACCGCTATCTTTCCTACTCAGGTGCCAAGCCAAACGCCGGTCATGTTGCCATCGCTCAGATTGAGCAGCGCTGTGAAGCTGAAGGTGTTCCATTCCTTCTAGCAACACAGAACGTTGACGGTCTTCACGCGGCCGCTGGAAGTAAGAAGCTCGTCGAGCTTCATGGAAACATCGCAAAGTTTCAGTGCTTCGGCATCAACTTCGATACGTGTGATTACACCACTGAGGAAAACCTCTGGGTCAATGAGAGCGTTCCTGTTTGCCCAAAATGTCGCAGTGAAAACCTCCGCCCAAGCATCACATGGTTCTTCGAAAACCTTTCACCTGCTGCCCTCATGGAAGCCATCGGTTTTTCAAAGGATGCCGACGTTGTCGTTTCGGTTGGAACATCGTTGAACGTATTTCCAGCCGCCGACCTAGTCATTGGTCCGCTCAATCGCGGCGCGCAGGTTGTCGAGGTAAATCTCAAGCCATATCTTTCTGGCTGCGGTGATGTTGGGAAGAACTACATTTTCGCAAAGGGTAGAGCCGCTGACGTGCTGCCCGAAATCGTCAAGCATATTGGAGCTGTCTAGTGTTCTTCATCGCCCTCGTTCTATTTGCAGCTCTGTTCATTGAAGGCATTGGTACCTACATCAGCGTCGCCGGCCTAGGTCACCTCTTCAACATGAACCCGGTCATCATCTTGATGGCCATCGCGCTGGACATTGGTAAGGTCGCTGGCGTCTCCTTCCTCTACAAGTACTGGAAGGACATCAAGCTGCTGATGAAGGGGTTCATGATCCCGGCGACGGCGGTTCTCATGCTCATCACGTCGACTGGTGTGTTCGGCTACCTATCACAGCAGTTCCAGCACGCCATCGTCACGAACAATCAAGACACGATCATCATCACATCGCTTGAGGGTGAACAGACAAAGCTGCAGGCCCGCAAGCAGGAAATCGATAAGCAGATCGCAAACCTTCCTGCTGATTATGCTCGTGCGCGGCGCCAGCTAATGCAGGAGTTCGCGCCTGAAACAGATAGGATCAACAAGCGCCTTGTTGAAATTGATGTGCAGCTTCCACAGCTGAAGTCTGCCAACGTCAAACAAAGCGCTGACCTCGGCCCAATCCTCTATGTAGCTGAGGCGTTCAACACCACCCCTGAGAAGGCGGTCAAATACGTCATCCTCACGATCATCTTCGTGTTCGACCCGTTTGCAATCGTGCTGCTGATCGCCGGTAACTTCCTCATTGAACGTAGGAAGAAGCCCGAGCCTGCAGCGCCGGTGATGGTGGTTGGCGAGGTCACAGGCCCGCTGATGACGACGACGACTGGCACCACAGATGAATACTACAAGGAACAGGTTGAGAAGGCCGCCGATCCAGATGCTGTTCTCAAATCAAGCTTTGATGCTGATGAGCTGTCAGCAGGAATGGACACGCTAGCTGCATACTCACCTGATAGTGACAAGGACATCTTTTTTGGCCCACACCCGGGTGGCGCAACTGTTGAGGTTCCTGATGACATGCCGCTCGACACACCAGCTCCAGTCGTTGAAGAGTACACGGCGTCAACCTCTCGTCCTGCTCTTCCTGAAGAGAAGGGTGAGGATGCTGAACGAGATGTGATCACGCTGCCACAGCTTCAGACGCCACGCTCTTCACTTGAGCACATTGACGCGCGTAGGGCAGACGTTGTCATGTCGCTCAATTCTATTGAAGCGCCACCAGCGATCACAACGCGCTACACTGAGCGCTGATCGCTGTTTACGCCACAACATGGTGTGATAAGATAGCTACACTCCACGTAGGAATGACAATGAAGCCATCGATTTGGGTTGAGCGGTATCGTCCTAAGTCCATTAAGGACGTCATCTTTCAGGACGAGCGCCAGCAAAAGCAGTTTGAAAAGTTTGTTGCTGATGGTGACATTCCACACCTTTTCATGACTGGCATCCAGGGAACTGGCAAGACCAGTGTTTCCAAGGCGCTCATCAATGACCTCGGTGTAGACCGTGCTGACGTCATCCGCATCAACTGCTCCAAGGACAAGATCGACGCGATGCGCAGTAAGGTTGACGCGTTCGCAATGACCATGCCGCTTGGTAAGTTCAAGGTGGTGCAGCTCGAAGAGCTCGACTACCTATCACTCGATGGCCAGGCGCTGCTGCGCGGTCTCATCGAACAGGCCTCAACGACCTGCCGCTTCATTGCCACCTGCAACTACGAGAACAAGGTCATCCCACCACTGAAGGATCGCTTTCAGCGCTTCTACTTCAGGGCTCCAGACAAGGACAAGGTCGCGCTCCTCGCGTCTGAAATTCTCGGCACCGAGGGCGTTGGCTTCGAGGTAGATCACCTCCTTACCTACATCGACCTCGGCTACCCAAGTGTTCGTCAGATCATTCAGCTTCTCCAGCAGAACTCTCACAATGGGGATTTGCTGGCACCTCATGCGTCAGGAGCAACAGTCTCAGATTGGAAGCTCGGTCTTCTGGACACCATCGCGAACGGCGACTTCAAGACCGCTCGCAAGCTCGTCTGCGAAACGGCCACCCGTGAAGAGCACGAGGACGTCTACACGTTCCTCTACCAGAACATCGACAAGCTGAAGGTGAAGGACAAGGAGACAGCGATCATCACGATTGCAGACTACCTCCGCTCACATGCGCTCTGCGCTGACACGGAAATAAACCTCGCTGCCTGCTTCATCTCTTTGTCGAGGTGCTAAGTGAACCTTGAAGAATACTTTCGCAACGGTTGGAACAACGTTGATGGCGCTCCTTGGGACAAGGATGCAAACTACATCGACCATGCCATTCGCCATGAAGTGCGTGACGGTAAGGTGCGCTTCTACATTCACCCAATGACCGTGAATGGACCAACCCTAGACTTCGAGATTGAGGGCAACACCCTCAAGCAGCTCTATGTCCCGAGTTGAACGACACGATCCAAGCACCCCTCCAACCCCTGAGCAGCTGGCTGCTATGCAGGAGCGTGAGGTGAAGCGCAAGGCGCTCATGGCCGCAAGCAAGCCAGAAATTGGTGAGCTCATTCGCTTCAGCGTCTATTTCAATTGGTCGTGGGCTGGCTGTGGCTTCGGTGAATTCTTTGCGCGGAAAAACCCAGACGCCAATGATTGGGCAATAGATGATGAGTGCATGGGCCCAGAAAATGTGCGAAAAATTCTCTATGCAGCCGTTGACAAATTTGTTGATGAGCAAATGAAGGCCAAATATGCCGACAATAGAACTGAATGACACGCTCAAAGAGCTCAATTTTGACTATCTCGACAAGGAATACCCTGGAGAGAACGAGCTGGTATGGTGTAAGCGCTGTCAGACGGAGCACAGGCGTGGTGCCCCTCCAGAAATCGAATACGGCAGGATTGTGCGCGACCACTCAAACATCCTCTGCGCAGAGATCGATGCCGCCATCATTGCATCGCTATTGAAAGAGCATGAGTTTCAAACTTGACATCTTCGATTTGCTTGGAAGGCTAAACGACCCCAAGCAAGGCGATATCTATACAGCCCTCACAGATGAAGAGAAGAAGGGTTTCGCACCGTTGGTAGTGATGCGATGGGCATCAGGCACATCTGACACTCGTCAGATCATGCTGTTGAATGAGTTTGTGAACCCAAATGTGTTCACTCTTGGTAAACACCCGCATCTTCTGATGATGCTGATGCAGGCTGCCAATTCTAAAACCAACAAACGGTATTCCTGGCTCGGCGTTAAAAGCAAAAAGAAAAATTCAGAAGCTCTGCGGGTTATCCAAGAGTTCTACGACATGTCAGAGCGTGAGGTGAAGCTAATGAACCCACGACCATCTGAGAGCGAGATCCTATCCATGGCTGAGCAACTTGGCTGGGACAAGGATGAAATTGCCAAACTGAAGAAGGAAGCTACATAATGGGCTGTGGACCATTTTCAGGGCGCACGTGTTCAAGCAGTCCGTACGCTGTACCAAATTCAAACCCAAACCCTGAGCGGTTCAAGATCATCGACGAATGGTCGCAGAATGGTTTCCTCATCTTGCTTGTCAACTACCCTGATGCCAAGAATTATGAGGGTAACAAGCTGCTCGTCTACAGGGGCTTCATCAGCAGCTCAATGCTGCTGGCGCACAACAGAGGCAGGCTCGACCCGCACTTCTACCAGGACAAGGGCTCACCTATCGCCCGCTTTAGACCTGACGCGGAGAGCGTCGAGCTTATCAATTGGATGATCAGCTACTAGTTTCAATCTACGCTCAACCAGTGTAGAATGGTGCTATGAAGACCCGTCGCCCCGAAAGAAATCGCAGAGAGAGAAAGGCGCGCTACATCTGGGCAAAGAACAAGATGACGCGCTACCCAGAGTGCGCCTACAACGGTGACTTCTACTGCGATCACATCTATGATCCTGCCTACCCATGGCAGTGGATCGACTTTCGCTTTTTCCATTCCCGCGTAAAGCGCTACTATGCCGTAGCGATGATCACAACGTGGTTCGACGCGTACAACAAGTTCGAAGATGAGTGCTTCGACGAGGCTGAGAGGTTGTACGCCGGCGATTGGTCTGCCCAAGCAGGCTACGTGAACGGGTTGAAGAACGCCCCGCCAGACAAGAGCTACTCCATTACCCCCTACATCCAGCTGAAGGACTACGGGCGAGTGGCCATTGGTCTCTACGCAACGGTAAATACCCCACACATTGATGAGCACTACATTCGCAAGTTCATCGCCGACTTCAAAGCACACGGCGAACCCACGTCTCCAGGCTGGAGCTGGTATGGTGAAAAGACAGAGGTCAACCTCCGAAGAGCCGCGGGAACCGAAGCTTCTTAACGCTGAGGAGATCGCGAAGCGCCGCGTTCCGATAGAGGATGCTGAGGTGCTGACCGCGAATGCGCGTGGAAATTGGCACTGCACCTTCTGTGAGCGACGCTTCCACAGTGAGGCGCGTTACATGAAGCACTTCTGTGAGGAGAAGCGCCGGCATGGTGAGTTCAAGAGCACGCTAGGGCAGGGTGCCTACAGCTTCTACCGTGAGTGGATGCAGCTGAAGAGGTACAGCGCCCCTGGAGCAGCTGCCTTCATGGGCTCAACGTTCTACAGGGCCTTCATCAAATTTGCCACCCTCGTGCGCGATGCTAACATCTCGCGACCAGACAAGTACATGGAGCTGATGGTTGAGGCAGATGTTTCACCGCACCTGTGGTGTCGTGAGCAGTGCTACTCAGTCTACCTCGGCTGGATGGACAAGCTCTCAGATCCACTCGACCAGGTGCAGGAGACCATCAACTACCTGATGGACATCTGTGACAAGGATGGTGTTGATATCTCAGGGGTGTTCAAGCACCTTGGTGAGCAGCAAGTAATTCAGCTGGTACGCCAACGCCGCTTGTCACCATGGCTGTTGTTCTGCGCACCCTCGTTTGGTAAGTTCCTGAAGGACATGGACAAGGGACACCTGAAAGCGTTCAACACGGTTGTCAACTCGTCATATTGGGGACAGCGCTTCCAGCAGGAGCGCTCGACCATTGAGAACATCAAAACGATTGTCAAGGAAGTTAGGCTTTGATAATCTGCATCTGCAATGACATTCCTGAGAACGTCATTGTGAACATCTTGAGACGCACGAAAGCGAAGAGCATCGAGCAGCTTCAAGAGCATATCGGAATTTGTGATCGATGCACTGGCTGCACGTACATGCTTGAACACATGATAGAGAGGAACAATGAGAATTTACTCACCGACATACGGATACTTGACGATCCCAATGGAGACGCCTGATCCTAGCAGGCGTGGACCGTTCTACACCAGCGACCCAGTGAAGGCGTACCTGTGGCCCAGTGGGGTTGCTGCCTCAAGCTGGCTCAGGATATTCACTGAGCTCAATGGGGCAAATGATCTAGAGGTAGTCGATTGAGCTTTTCGGCCGACGTCGACATTGACCTTCGAACAGACTTCGACCCAACGAAACTGTTCCCATGGGCGCGCGCGTCTCTCGCGAAGGACGGGGTGCTGCGACCGCATCCATGCGGTGTGCATCCTCAGGACATTCCTGTTGACAAGATCACCGGCCTTTCGGCAATTCCATATGACGCCGCTGAGGACGTTGGCTACGCTAAGATCGACTTCCTTCACCTGCATGTCTATGATCACTTCGAAACGCGGGAAGAAATTGACGCCCTTCTCGAGCGTGAGCCGGACTGGGGGTTGCTGACTGTTCCCGACGAGCAGAAGAAGCTGTTTCAGCTTTCCAAGCATGGCGACATCCTCAACACTGTCAAGCCGAAGAACATAGAGGAGCTTGCCGACGTTCTCGCGATCATCCGCCCCGGCAAGAAGCAGTACGCGAAGCTGTACAACTCGCAGCGAGATGCTACGCGTCGCATCCTTTACGCGAAGGATGAGAACGGCTACTCGTTCAAGAAATCACACGCCATTGCCTACGCGATGGTCATTGTTCTACAGCTCCACCTTATTGAAGCCAGTATTCTGTGAGCCCAACGCTGGTAGAAGAACTTGAGATAATGCGGCGGCGGCTTGAGCGCGGGCTGAATTTAGCTTTCAAGCTTGACACTCGTTTCGTTGATATTTTCAACAGCTGCATTGATCAGCTGGATTACGTGAGGACCGAATATGAACAAGAAAGTTGGGATAACATTTGGGGCGTTCGACCTTCTGCATGCGGGCCACTGCCTGATGCTGCAGGAAGCGAAGACGCAGTGCGACTACCTGATAGTTGGCCTACAGACAGACCCGACACTGGACCGCCCAACGAAGAACAAGCCAGTTCAGAGCCTAGTTGAGCGCTACGTTCAGCTGAAGGCGCTTTCCGTTGTTGACGAGATCATCCCATATCAGACCGAGGCAGAGCTGCTTGAGATCATCAAGGCAATCCCGGTTCATGTGCGCATTATTGGGGCCGACTACATCGACAAGGACTTCACAGGCAAGGCTGAGGCGGATACCCTTGGTATCGAGACGTACTACAACCGTCGAGATCACGCCTTCAGCACGACCGATCTTCGAAATCGAGTAGTCAAGGCTGCCAAGGCAGGTTGACGCTAGATTGTACCGAGCAGCGACACTAGGTTATAATCTGTCAACATTCAGTTGTTGGAGAACCTGTCATGCTGCTCGACGGACGCCACCTTTTCCCGCTTCGCCTGGTCATCTTCAGCCTTGACGGGTACTACATGTCGAAAGACGGCGCGGTCTTCTCGACAAATGGTTCCACAGGTGTTCTTCGTCAGCTGAACGGTTCCCGCACCTCAAGCGGTCACTACTACACGCTCAAGACCAACACCTACCGTCACGACCAGCTCTTCGCCAAGGCGAAGGCACACGCGCAGTTCCTCACGCACACCAGCGGCATCACGCGTGAAGACGTGCAGATGCAGCGCGCCGTGGCGCAGACCGCAGAAGCAATTCGTGACCTGCACCTCGGTGATATTCCGGCTGGCGTGCGTGCGCACGCACCAAGTGTTCACGATGGCATCACTCGCAAGGGTGTTCTGCTGGGCACGGTCGATGGTGACATCCTCGTCTTTGGTTCGAAGCCGAAGCTTCACCTCACCGAGGCCTCGTGGAGGGATGAAGCCGAACGCATTGCCAAGCTGAAGCCTGGTCTGAAGGTTGTTGCCTTCAAGATCATTGGCTCGGTCGTGGCCAAGGGCGTTCACTGGGAGTAACAGTGGAGCGCATGTACGAATACTGGCTGGGCGATGCCATGATCACCTACGTTGATCATACTGAGATGCTTCGCCTGTCAGAAGCCGGTATCGGCGGTACCTTCAAAGAGGTCCGCGGCTACTGGACGTTCGTGCGCACTGAGTACGTCTGCCCATGACAGTGTACGTCGACGCGCCAATCTGGACGAAGGCAGCTTCGAAGAAGCCACGCAAGACGTACTCGCACATGGTCGCTGATACTTTACAGGAGCTGCATGATTTTGCTGCCCTGATAGGCATCAAGAAGCACTTCTTCCACAAGCACCGAGTTGCATCGCACTACGACATCACATCTGACCAGCAGATGGTGGCCTTGGGTGCAGGTGCCAAGCTTGTTTCGTCAACAGAAATTGTCAAAATCGGAAAAAATCAACGCTAGGAGATATCGATGCTTACCACTGCTATCCTCATTTTGCTTGTGCTCGCCTTTCTAGTCGATGTTATCGTGTTCTCATATGAGCGCTATGACTGGTCCATCGGTATCATGGTCGCCAGCATCGCCGTCGCCTACTTTGGCACGCCGTACATCAAGGACTTCATTGCTTCGGCCGGCTGGCTGCCGATCCTGACGAAGTATCTGCCTGGCTACATTGTACTTGGCCTTGGCACCGCAGTTGTCAAGTGGATCATCTTCAGCTACAAGCATATCAAGGGCATCAAGGCAATCAAGGCCAAGTTTGATGTGGCGATGACCAAGGATTTGGCCGCGATGTTGAAGTTCCTCGATATTCGCCAGGACCGCAATGGTAACCCGACCCGCGATGCTGATCAGCCGTTCACTGACTGTGAAAAACGCATTGCCTTCGTCGGCTTCTACAAGGACAAGCTGGAATACGGTTCACAGTCGCGCAAGCATATCTACACTGATGATGTCGACTTCAACAAGCCGACTGCCATCGTCGACGCGCTGACCCCGCGCGCCAAGGAAAACGTCGGCATCATCTCCATCTGGGTGTTCCAGTGGCCGATCGTCATTGTCTCGCTGCTCTTCTCAGACCTGCTGATGAAGATCACCCGTATCGCAGCGAACGTTCTCGACGCGGTGTTCTCGGCCGTCAGCCGCGCCATGGTTGCCAACGCGACCAAGGGACTGTAAATGGAAGTCAAGATCTTCAACGTGGTCAACCATGCAGCGCAGCAGCTTGCGGCATATCTCGAGGACGAGAATGAAGCCAATGAGCTGGCCGCAAAGTTGAATGGCCCAGAAGGTGAGAAGATCTATGGGTGCAAGCTCAACGGTCAATGGATCGTCGAAGAAGATCCAGGTGATGCGCCGTTGAAGAAGGTCAACGGCGTGTGGATGCCTGACTTCGAGGCAGCTGGCCTGTGAAGGACATCTTTGGTCAAGAGCTTGTCATAGGTGATACGGTGGCATTCAACCCACCGTATTACAAGGGCATGATCACTGGCACGGTGCTCTCGTTTACCCCAAAGGGAATTCAAGTTGTTTACTCTGATCCTATTTTTAGGGCAGAGGATCGTAAGAAAACAACGCCTCAGCTGGCGCACAACGTTGTCAAGGCGAACGCATTCGCGAAACCTGGCCCACTTCCATTGATGCTGCACATCAACAACGAACTGACCTACTGCACTTGTCAAGAGTGCATCGACTGGCGCCAAAAACTTGGTGAAGATGTTGCTAGACACTCGCTCTGGCAATGCCGCGCCTGCAACGACACGGTGGCAGGCTTCCGCAGAACAGTTTAGGCTGGGCGACGTTCAGGTTAGAATGGGCTACAAGACCCACCTAGGGATTATGTAAAATGAAAGTCTACCTCGTTGGCGGTGCAGTTCGTGATGAACTGATGGGCATGGAGAGCAATGACCGTGACTACGTCGTGGTTGGCGCTACCGAGGCCGACATGCTGGCGCGTGGCTACAAGAAGGTAGGTGCCGACTTCCCAGTCTTCATGGATGAAAAAGGTGATCAGTACGCCCTCGCACGCAAGGAGCGTAAGGTGGCTGCCGGCTACCTCGGCTTCGAGACCACATTTGACCCTAGTGTGTCGCTCAAGGACGATCTGCTGCGCCGCGATCTGACCATCAACGCGATCGCCAAGGACATCGAGACCGGCGAGATCGTCGACCCGATCGACGGCTACACAGACCTGAAGAACGGCGTGCTGTGCCACGTCTCAGATGCCTTCGCTGAGGATCCACTTCGCGTGATCCGGCTGGCTCGCTTTTACGCGCGATGGCCGGACTTCGACATCAACTTCAGCACCATCGAGCTGTGCAAGAAGATCGTTGCCAGCGGTGAGATGAACGAGCTGTCTGACGAGCGCTACTACGCTGAGCTCGACAAGATGTTCAGCACCTGCGTTCGCCCAGATCGCTTCTTCACAGCGCTGATGGCAATGAACGTGCTGGTACCGGTTGCCTTCATGCACGACAAGCAGGCAGCCCTGCGGTTCGACGTGAAGTTTCTGGATGACCTGTTTGGTCAGATGCAGTGCGACCTACACACTATTCTGGCCTTCGCGAAGGAGGTTCGGAGGTGTGCGGCTGTTGAGCGCCTGCCATTCTACATTGCTCATGTGGCAGAAAACTCAGCGCAGAAGTCTGCAGCTATTCCAACCAACGTGAAGAAGCTGACGCAGGCAGTTCGCAAGCTGCGCGAGACAAAGCCAACCGCCGAAGGTGTGTATCAACTGCTGCATTCTGTGCGTGGCTTTGATGAGCAGGCACCGACAGCAAATGACCTCATCCAGGTAATGCACCTCGCTGAGGCCGTTGGTGATGAGTGGCCGCTGGAAGCCCAGAGACTGTTTACTGCACGCGCATTCGCACAGCATGTCAAGGCAGATAGGTTCATGCACCTGACAGGCCCAGAGATTGGTAGAGCGATGGCTGCTGCAAGAGTTGATACGATCAGAAATGTAATCGGAGCATAGCGTGAAGGTCAAGAAAGACACTGCCCTCTTTTCAATCCTGACGGGTTCGCACCTGTACGGAACAAATGGTCCTTCATCCGACTTTGACTACAAGGCAGTGTGCTTGCCGTCGCTTGATGACGTGCTGCTGAATGTGCGCATCATCAACAAGAAGGAAAAGCCTGAAGGGCTGTCTGACCACGATCGCATGATCGCCGGTGGAACTGAGACTGAGTACCTGCCGCTGCAGGTGTTCTTCAACGACTTCTATGATGGACAGACCTATGCGCTTGAGGTGGCCTTTGCCGCCACCAACGGGCTCGCCATTATGAATGATGATCTCACTCGAGAAGAGGTGATTTTCATTGAGGCAATGATGCATGGGCTCATTGAGAACTTCCTCACGAACAACGTGAAGAAGATGGTCGGCTACGCCGTTGCCCAGTCCCGTCTTTACGGGCTGAAGACCCAGCGCTACTCCACACTTGGTGACGTGCTGCGCACCTTCAACAAGTGGGGTCAGGCAAACGTATGGACCAATGAGCAGCGTGAGAAGCTGACGCTCAACGATACACCAACGCTCATGCATGAGCTGCTACAGTTTCAGCACGTAAAGCGCATTGAGATCATGAACGCTGCCGGTGGAACCGAGCCAGCACCAGGCATTGAAATCTGCGGTAAGCAGTACTCAATGACGAACCGCATTCACACCATCGTCAAGTCGATTGAGAAGTCGCTCGGCAACTACGGTGATCGAGTGAAGGAGTTCGAGGGTGAAGGTGTAGATTGGAAAGCACTTTCCCACGCCATCCGCATCACTGAGCAGGTAATTGAGCTCTCGACGAAGGGTTACATCCTGTTCCCACGACCAAACAAAGATTACATTCGAAGCGTAAAGGCTGGTGAGGTCTCACTTGAAGAGGCTACTGACTACCTCAATGCAGAGTTTGCCAAGGTTGACGACGTCATTGCCAAGTCTGTACTGCAGGCAAGAACGCCTGAGCTTGACGTGAAGTTCAGGGAGTGGAAGATCGAGCAGCTGAGAAGGCTCTATGGCGTTTGATGCTGTTGTCATCGACCGCCGCATCATTCTGTGGCAGCTCTTCATAGTACTTACTGGGTTGTCACTGCTAGACTTTGAGCTGACAAGACAACTGGTGGTTCTTGACGGACCAGATGCTGAGGTCAACCCACTCATGCGTCAGCTTATCGTCAGCTATGGCATGCACTCAATTCTGTTGGTCAAGGTTGCGCTGCTTGCGCTGCTTGGATTTGGCATCTACTTTATGCGAGCGGCTTACATGACCTACCTAAAGTGGGTTATGTTCTTCACTGTCGCTTTTCAGCTATTTGCCGTAGGCGTCGGCTTCTACTGCCACTCAATTATATGAGAGGCTGGAATAGAATGAGCCTGTGGGAGGAGAATGAAACTCCTACCCTAAAGATACGCCTGTCTTGGGTAATCGATGACCGCCCACCATTTTACTTCGGGTTCTACATGTTCGATGGTTGCGAGGTAGCGAGGAAGTGTCCGCCTGGACGGCTTCTCTTCATTGATAAGAAGTATCCGCTTCCTACCCTTGACGCTTCAGCTTGATCGCGATCCCTTCTTGAATTGGGATGACGCGCCTACGTCGAACCTTTGACTTCTTGTCGCTCTCAAATGAGAACGCGTGCCCAATGATGCGCGAAACATACGCTGCATCAAATGTTCTATAGATTGGCGCCATCCTCTCGGTCAACCCTAGTCGCGCCAGCTCGATGCTTAGTGGATGGGCTTCTGACTTCGAGTAGAACCAGTGCGTGATGACGCTTAAGAACTCAGCCACTGGCACCCTCTCCTGCTCTGCATAATCTAGCACGTACGCTCCTATCTCGGATGGCGATACGTTGTCGATGACGCATAGATATGTCTCGCGCTTGTACTCAAGCAGGCTGAGAAAGATGTTGTTCGCGCGGTCATTGACGTGCTCAATCTTGAGCTCAGGGATGCGCTTCTTGGGCATGAATTATCTCCGCACCGTTCGTGCTAAGCTAGCAGCTCTTCGGCGCTTGTTCTTGTTGTCGTTCAGTATTTAACCAAGCGCGGACCTGTTAGCAGGTCAACAGTGTACATCAGCCTCCAATCAGGGTATAATGACCTGAGCTGAAACAGGAGATGAACATGGCCGGTGGACGTGCAGGCATTGTCAAAGATACCCCCGAGCGGCAGGCCCTTTTGGCCGAACGCGCGGAGCTGGTGAACAAGATCACGAAGCTCAAGGCCACCCCACTTCCAGGCCGCGACCGCCAGCTTCACGAAAAGTACCGGCTGAAGGACCTCACTGAGCTGGCCTCCAAGATCGTCAAGATCGACATCAAGCTTGGCCGCACCAAGATGGAGCCCAAGGGCTCCATTTAACATAATGTGAACTGTGTACAATCCACAGGTTGCAGTTTACAATGGCCTCACGTTGACCAATCTGGAGATGACTGAGATGAAGTACGCTGACATTCTAAATAACCTGCACACGTTGAACGAGCAGGAACTTCGCAACCTCAACACCATCGTGTGTGAGCAGCTGCGGACATTGAGCACTCGCAAGCAGCTTATCGCAGGTGCCTCCTTCTACGTTGGTCAGAAAGTCCGCTTCACGGACAGCCGCCGCGGCCGCGACGTGGTCATCGAGATCACGAAGATCAACGCGAAGACGATCAAGGGTCGCGAGATCGTCGACGGCAAGGCCGCCCCATTCGGCCTGACCTGGTCGGTTAGCCCGTCCCTCTGCAAGGCCGCCTAACATGAAGCGCTTCAAGCAACCGACCTCCACGTCCATAGTCTTCGCGGCGCTGATCCGCGCGAACGACTTCAGGACTGGCAAGCAGCTTCAGACCGAGACCGGTCTTAGCAGCAACCGAGTTTCGGCGGCGCTGTACAGTCTCATGAAGTACAAGGCCGCCGAGTTCATCGAGGCTGAAGGCAGCCTCTGGTGGTTCGCCACGCCAGACACCGACACTCGCTCAAGGACTGTCGACGAGAAGGCACCAGAGCTCAAGCCTCGCAAGCCGCGGAAACAGCGTAAGAAGGTGCTGTGATGAACCGCGCTGAATACGCTCTCTGCGACATCACTGGTGGGTTCATCATCATCGACGATCTCGGGCGTGGCAAGACCGTCACGAACGATGCCGAAGCGGTGGTGAAAGAGTGCGTCGCCAAATGGGGCGACCAGCGTATCCGCTACTGGGACACTGATCGCACCCTCAGCGAGCTCGTGCACTGGAACGGCACGTTCATCGACTACCTCGCGATCAACCCGAACACCGACAGAATTCGCGTCGAGATGATCGAACGCCACATCAAGGGGAAAGTGTAATGGGCTTCCGCACGGTCGTCATTCTGAACAACGACGTCGCCGATGTCTGGGCAAAGGACCCAAACCTCGGTCAGAAGATCTTCCACGGCATGAACTTCGCGCACTACAAGCCTGGCGATCCGAAGGGTCGCGAAGCCGATCTTCACTACGGCCGCGTTGTTGAATGCCAACACGCGGACGTGCAGACCCTCGCAGTCATCGACTGCATCGGCTTCGAAGCTCTCTCCCATGGAAGCTGGAGCTCGAAGCAGGCTGATCGCGACAAGAAACTGCAGCTGCTGAAGCGGGCTGCTGAAGAACTCGGCTACACTCTTTCCAAGAAGCGTCGTGCGACAAAGGCTGTTCCTGCCCGCCAGCGCTTTGAGGAGTACATTCTGACGGAGCGTGGACCAGCCTACCTTGAGCGTGATGACGATGACAAGGACCTCTACAAGGACAATTTTGTCCAGGAGGCATGGGAAACCTGGCAGGCCAAGGGCAAGCGTAAAAAGGTGACAGCATGAAGCTCGCAATCATCGCAGCCACACTCCTTATGAGCGGCTGCTCATCTCTTCAGCTCATTCTCCCAGTCGAAGGTCGCGTTGAAAAGCGCACCGACGACAAAATCTTCTACGCGATGGAGGCAGTCTGGCACGCCGAGAACATTGTCGACATGGGGCAGACGATGCACATTGCCTCTTCACAGCGGACGGATGCGCAGCTACAGGCATGGACTGACCGTGGCTTTACGGCCGATCGGTACTGCTATGAGGAAGCCAACTTCATGACAAGACCGCTCATTGGCAAGCACCCATCCAGGTCTGAGGTGGCGCTTTCCTCGGTTGCGTGGTCGCTTCTGTACCGCGGCGTCAGCGAGTTTCTCGCGCGCAAGGACACCTCCAACGAATACGGCGAGCGCAACTCACCGTGGTACATTGCCCGCTGGTCATGGCACCTAGGCATGCTGGGTGCGAAGACGTGGCAGATTGGCCACAACAGCGACATTGGGCTCAAGCCATTTGGCACCGGCTGCAAGAACTAGGCCAGTTAACAATAATCAACCTGTGTACATTCTCGACAGGTTGGCTTACAATTGCCCTACCTGATGAACGCTGAGGAGCGAAGATGAGAAAGCAGAAGGCAACGGTTCCGACCCTCCTACTCCTGTCACCCGCGCTGCGGAAGAAGGTGGAGGCTCGCATCGAAGAGTGCTACAAGATCGCTGAGAAGCACTTCGACAGAAAGTTCGAGCGGCCTGAAGTTCGCTACGACATCAAGAACCGCTTTGGCGGTACCGCCACCTACGGCGCCAACCTCATTCGCCTGAACCTCATCCTTCTCGTCGAGAACGAGGACCACTTCCTCAAGCAGACGGTCGCGCACGAGGTTGCTCACCTCATAAATTACCATACGGCTGAGCGCAAGTCCGGCAAGAAGCTCATGCCGCACGGCAAGGAGTGGAAGGCCGTGATGACGGAAGTGTACAAGCTTCCCGCCCACACCAAGCACACGTACGACTGCTCGTCAATCGACATGAAGCGCCGTCGCAAGCACCGCTCTGGCCGAGCCCGCGTCGACCAGGCGCTGAAGACGATCGGAGACGTCATCCGCCGCGTCGAGCGTCGGTTCACGCTGGAAGAGCGCGGCAAGTTCTACGCCGCCCTCAACGTCCACAACCTGGCGGAGGCAGCATGATCCGCCTCGGCGTCTTCCTGGCGGAGGTGATCATGGTCGGCTCGATGTACGTCGAAGCGTACTTCTGGCGCGTCATGAAGATCACGATCCTCGGCGTTCTGTTTCTCCTTGGTGCCTGGACTGCCCTGCTCTGGACGCTCGGCACCCTCGGCATCGGCAACTTCTACCAATACTACGGCCCTGCCGTACTCGAATGCACAAAGGTGATCAAATGAGCAATTTTGTCCACGTCATACGAGCCTGCGAAGCCGCTGGTGGAGCCGGCAAGAAGGACGCCATCAAAAAGGCGCTCGCTTCGGCCGACAACATTGCGCAGAAGCTGATCCACGAAGCGCTGAACCCGTACCGAGTTTTCGGTGTCAAGAAGTTCAAGCAGCCTGCTCACTTTGACGGCGACGACACGAAGGCCAGCTTCGACAAGTTCTTCGTTCTGTTGAACGCGCTGCATGATCGCGACATCACCGGCTCTGAGGCTCAACTCGCCATCACGAACGTGCTGAGCAACTTCTCGAAGGCGACCGCCTCATACGTCGAACGCGTCATCGACAAGGACCTCAAGGCCGGCTTCTCTGACGAGACCTTCAACAAGGTCCACCCTGACAATCCAATCCCGGTCTTCAGCGTCATGCTCGCCGACAAGTGCGAGGACACTGAAGACTTCGAGAAGTACGTCACCTTCCCATGCCAGGCCGACTTCAAGTATGATGGTGAACGCACCATCGCCATCGTCAAGGCTGACGGACTGGTCTACTACTCGCGCAGCGGCAAGGTCGCTGAACACATGAACGGCCTCTTCGACGAGGACCTGCGCCGCATTCACGACTACCTCGGTTACGACTACATCCTCGACGGCGAGCGGTATGCCAGCAACTTCACCGAGACTGTGAATGCGAAGAAGTCCGGCAATGACGAGGCCAAGGGCAACCTTCGCCTCCGCGCCTTCTTCCTGATGCCGCTCACTGACTGGGAAGCGCAGAGCACCAAGATCACGATGCGCGAGAACCGCAAGAACCTCGACAGCCTGCTCACTAGCGCCAAGTGCAAGAAGATCATCCTCTCTGAAGGTCGCGAGGTCAAGGACTACCACGAGATGATGGCCTACTGCAACGACGCCATCGACAAGCACGGCGTCGAAGGCCTGATCCTGAAGGACTGGGAAGCCACCTACCAGTGGGACCGCACCTTCGCATGGACGAAGGTCAAGCGCTTTTACGACGTGGATGCCCGCATCGTCGGCTTCTACCCTGGCCGGCCGAAGAGCCGGTTGGAAAAAGCTGGTCTGACCGGCGGCGTCAACTGCGTCGCCTACCTTGAAAGCGGCGAGCGCGTCGAGTTCAACGTCGGCAGCGGCTTCAGCGACGAGCAGCGTCGCGACATGGCGGCCAACCCCAAGAAGTGGCTGGCCAAGACGCACGTCATCAAGTACCAGGAGGTCACATCCTCCAAGTCCAAGAAGTACCGCTCACTGCGGTTCTGCACCTACGAACACGATCGCGACGACAAGACCGTCGAAATCCGGGATGATGAGTAATGGAATTCGCCATTGGATATCTCGCGGGTATTGGCGCCGATTGGAAGACTACGCTCATAGTTGTCGGCGTGCTCTTCGTGATCATGGTCATTCTCAAGAACAAGTTCGACATCGAGTGAGGGTGTCATGATCTTCAAGCAAATCTACCACACCATCAAGAACTCTGATCTGGCTGGTGAGTGGCGCGCCACCAAAAAGGACCTGCGCATCACGATGGAAGATGTGCGCCAGTCGTTCAGGGACACTGCTGACACCCTGCGCGAGGTGCGCAACTTCTTCTTCCCGTACCGCTACGACGAGCGCAACCCGGCTCGCCGCTACTGCCGCGAGTGCGGCCAGCAGCAGGACCTCTACGGTGTCTATGACCGCGATCCGCTGGAAGGTGGCAAGTTCATTCCGTCCGGGTGGGAGACCATGTACCCGCTGTCTAAGAAGCGCTGCTCAAGAGAACACTGAGGAGATTGCGATGCCAGAAGTTACGCTGATGGATGAAATCGAGCAGGCGATCAGCGAGATCGACTGGTATGCCCGTCGCCAGACAAATCTGGGCAAGCTCATTGATCGTGGATCAGCTTCAGATCCAGGCAAAATTTGGGCTGATGCTCTGAAGGAGGACATTGCTTCACTCCGCGGTCTGATCGCCAAGCTGAAGGCAGCGCCAAACCAGGCGCTCGAAGCTCTGGAGGCGGCAGCCCGCCTTCATCGTGAAGCGCTGCCGAAGTTCAACTGGGGAGCAAGCGCTCTCGATGGCAACGCAATCACCCTGCTGAACGAGGTTCCGGGTCAGGTGGCTGCGGCCATCAAGACGCTGAAAAGCATATGAGCGTCGCCTACATCGAAACGTTCGTCATCCTCGGCACCGAGTACGGCATTGAGGACTTCAAGGATGGGCGCCCGTCCAGCGAGCACTTCATGATGGAAGAACGCCGCAAGCGCAAGGAGCCAAGGTTCCAGTGCTGGCGCGGTGGTAGCGGGATCGGCAGTGCCAAGACGCTCGCCCTCGCCCGCAAGAAGATCTATGAGTACGCCGTCGCGGTCGCAGAAGATGAAAGCGCCAAGGCCTTCGCCACGTATCAGACCGCCCAGGCCACACTGAAGAAGCTCGGCAATGATCCAAGCTTCCTCTTTCGCTTTGAAAAACCGGAGATAGTATGAAGGTCATCTATGATGATGGTGTGACGCGAGAGGAGAGCGAAGATTTTCCGGCTCCAGTGCCGCCGCTTGGGCCTGGTGATGTTCTCGTGGTCAAGGTGCCGTGGTTCTACACCCGCGGTGGTGAGGTGTACAAGCGCGGCGAGGAGCTGCGAGTGATCGAACGGACGGATCGTCGCCCGCACCATCGCTGGACAACTGAAGGTAATCTTCTCATCAGCGGCAAGAATGGGTTCGAGAGCGTCTGGACGAACATCGAAATGTGTATGCACGAAGGGTGGCTTGAGAGGAAGGCAGCATGAGCAACGAAATCCAACCAGTTTCACCTCGCGGCGTCGCGCAGCACAAGCTCGACAACTTTCCGCCGGTTGTGGTCAAGATCGTCAACGATCTTCTTTCGGCGGCGTGCGATGGCAAGAATGGTATTTACCACGCGTCAGTCAAGAAGGACGACATTGTTTCGCGCATCAAGGCGGAGCTTGGCGATACGTTCATGGGGAAACCCATAAACGACGCAATCAAGGAAGGTGGATGGCTGAACTTTGAACCCATCTTCGAAAAAGCTGGATGGAAGGTCGAGTACCACAGTCCTGACTACACTGAGAGTTTTCCCTCATACTACAAGTTCAGAACGAACACCGACTATAACCCAAGGTAGTCGGCTCCTATATACGAGATAAGGCTGATCTGCGGGAATTCTTCTCGCACATCAGCCGCGTTGCGTTTTCGTTTCGTAAATACAATCGTCTGATCATGGACGACGTGAATGAAAGTAATCGACCTCCAACTTTACCGCTCTAGGCGGCTGATAGAAGCTCTTGGTAAGAGGGTTGGTGAGTTGGCGCTTTCTTCGAAAGTCGGCGCTGTGAATGAGATGAAACTGTGCTTTAGAGAGTGGTTGAAGGTGAAGACGCTTTAGTGTTTTCAGTTACAGCCATTTGTTAGAATAAGACCACCAACGTTGAGTTGAAACCATGTTGAAAATCAGATCTTGTAGCGACCTGCATTTGGAATTCTTTTACGACACGTTCGATGGCGATCGAATGCTGGCTGCTTCCAAGAAGCTAGAAGAAATTCTACCTCCACTGCCAACCGACGCTGAAACTGTTCTCATTGCCGCCGGCGATATTGCAACAGCAAAGCGCTCACGTCGCTTTGACACGTTTTTCCAGCTTGCTGCACCTCGCTTCAGGCACATTATCTATGTGCTTGGAAACCATGAGCACTATGGCACACATCTTGATGAAAGCCAAATGTTCATCGAAGATGCAGCGTCGCGCGCACTTGGCGAGAACTATGCTGACAAGCTGACCATTGCCGGTAATGAGCCAGTGATGGTACAGATCGATGGCGTCATCTTCATTCTTGGTACGCTATGGACTGATTATGGCTGGAAGGTCGCCGCCGGAGATCATTATGCGCTCAGCCAGATCCATCAAGCTGTTGCTCGCTGCATCACTGACCACAAGGTCATTCTAGATGAAGAGGGTAGAGGTGTAACCCCGACCCAGATGCACCAGATCTTCAAGGCCACCATCGAGCAGTTCGGCAAGTGGATGACCGGCATCGACAACTCCCGCACCGTCGTTGTGACGCATCACCTGCCTTCGATGCAGGCAGTGCACCCAATGTACATGCTCGATCCGACCACTCGCATATTGAACCATGCGTTTGCCTCAGACCTGGACGACTTCATTCTTCAGCACCAGCCAGCCATGTGGTTCTTCGGTCACACCCACACGAAGTTCAGTGGAAAGATCGGTGAGACCCTGCTCCACTGCAACCCACTCGGATACCCGCACGAGCGTGGCCGCGGCGAAACATACGACACGACCCAGGTCTTTGAAGTATGACGGCCAAGGTTTATCAGTTCAAGCGGCCTACAAGGGACCCGAAGCAACCCCCATCGGTTGAGATAAAGTCCAACCACGACATTTTCAGGGACGTTCTTGACGACGTGCTTGGTGAGTGGCAACAGGCTGCGGTTCGTGATAAACTGGACACCTACATCATTGAGAAGCTGCCGCCTAAGATGAAGGTAAAAGGCCGCATTCTCGATGACATCAATTTACTTTCACGCGTTGAGAAGAAGCTTGAGCTGAGAACCGCAGTGTTCAGCCCAGGTACCGGCTCTGGAAATCCACTTGGCTGGCTTGCCGCCTTCCACCGTGGGACTGAGATTTTTGCCACGCCGCCAGATATGGCGAGTGAGGCAGCTGCAAGAGCCCTGAACATCGTCCTCGCTGTCTCGCTTGAGAGAACACTGAAGACGCTGGGCAGGACATGACCTAAATGAAGCTTATAGGAGAGCTTTGATGAATACTGAAAATTCCGCAATCGTTTCCCTCTATGTCGTCAAGAACAGCGCGAGTGGCTCCTACTTCGCCGGCTTTGATGCGTCAAAGCAGCAAGCCAACTTTGTTGAAGAACCAATCCACGCCAAGAAGTTCACCAACAAGTACGACATCAAGCTCCGCCCAGGCGAAGCCCTTGTCGAGCTGACAATCGACCTTGCCCAGGCGAATGTTGGCGTTTCCGAACCGTTCCGCCCTCAGCGCCGGCTCAAGGCAACTCACTAGTTTACATCCTACCAACAGGTTGATATAATTAACCTGCGCGGGTCAGCGCCCTTGGCTGATCTTGAGGAAGGACTGTGCACAAGCCCTCTCCTGACGTGATTGCCGAGGTGCACCTCACGCGACCCCTGCGTAGTGGACGGGACTGGGCTGCAGTTAGGAAAATTGTAAGTTCGGGGTGGTGCACACGCCTGCACCATTCCAACCCCTCAAGGAGGGAAGTGCCATGCCGATGATTGTAAGAGAGTTGATAGAGCACCTCGCTCAGCAGGACCAAAACGCGGTTGTAAAGCTGCGCTTGGCTCCACATGACCATCGCGTAAGGGACGTCCCCAACCACGGTGTTTCCGTAGAGGACTACGTAGACGGTCCAGACCGTGAAGTTGCCCCCACTGCCGTAGAACTTCGGCAGATGCTGAAAACCGGCGAGGCCAAGATCATTTCAATCGTGGCGATCGGCTGATGGTCAACATCGCCCTTCTTTGGTACTTCTTCATCCCACTGTTTCTCTCAGTGGCGACAATCTTCATCGTTCGCAAGCTGATGCCAGATCGCGACATCAGCTTAGGCCAGATCGTTGGCTTCACAGCTGGCGGCATGTTGATCAGCATGCTCATCATGACCAGCGCCTTCTATGCCGGCAAAGGATCCAAGACCAGCGACACTGAAATCCTGAACGGCGAGGTCGTCAAGAAGGACCGTATTCACGACAGCTACGTTCGCTCGTATCAGTGCAACTGCTATACGACAACGGACTCGGATGGTCACTCTACAGAGCATTGCTCGACGTGTTACGAGGACCACTACACCGTTGATTGGAAATGCTCGACCAACATCGGAAGCTACACGATCAAGGCGCTGGATGAAACGTCGAAGCGCGTGTACAAGTCACCTGATCCGCAGCGCTGGTTGATTATCAAGCCTGGTGATCCAGTGTCAGCTACCCACGGCTACACGAACTACATCAAGGCCGTGCCTGAAACGCTCTTCAACCCAGTATCTTCCGCGCAGCGTGAGAAGTACAAGGCGTTGATACCCGCGTACCCAGATCGCATCTATGACTTCTACCACGTTGATCGCGTGATACCGATCGGAATTCCAGTCAGCAACATCCGCGAGTGGAACGACAAGCTGTCTGAGGTGCTGAAGAAACTTGGTCCTGCCCGTCAGGCCAACGCAGTGATCGTGCTCACCAAGTTCACTGATGACGGCTTCTACTTTGCGCTTCAGGACGCATGGAAGAACGGCAAGAAGAACGACATCGTGGTTGTCATCGGCGCCAGCAGTTTCCCTGCGAAGGCAGATTGGGTGCGCATCATGGCGCTGACGAAAGATGAGATTTTCCAGGTGAGCCTGCGTGATAGAATACTCGCGCTGCCAACACTCACCGCTGATGGTGTGATCGGTGCTGTTCGTGATGAAGGCTTCGCCACCTTCAAGCGGAAGTCAATGAAGGACTTCAAGTACCTTGAGGCCGAGATTGATCCGCCAGCATGGGTGATGACGACTTGCTCGATCCTCATCGCGCTCGCGTACTTTGGCTTCTGGATTTTCACCTACGTAAATCGTGGTCGTGCCAACAGCTTCAACAGCTACGGCATGCCGCGCCTGCGCAGATATTGAGTGTGCTTTTAACTTGCAACGAGGAGATGACATGAACAGACAGAAAGGTGGTGCTGGGATTATCGCGCTGGTCGCATTGGCGCTGATTGCGCTGGTCGGCATGGCGTGCTTCAGTTCGTATCGCTCTGCGTACGACTACGGCAACAGCATGGAAAACCAGCTGAAGGCCAAGCAGACCGACAACAAGAACATCTACGCGCAGGGCGTGCAGAAGGTTCTCGAGATCGTCCAGGTGAACGACATGTACCGCGATGATCTGACCAAGGTCGTTACCGCTGCCATCGAGGGTCGCTATGGTGAAGGTGGTTCGAAGGCAACGTTCCAGTTCCTGCAGGAACACAACCCGACACTTGACCCAGGCCTGTACGTGAAGGTGCAGCAGGTGATCGAGAGCTTCCGCAGCAACTTCGAGAATGGCCAGCGTGGTCTGATCGACATTCGTCGTCAGTACGAGACGAAGCTCGGCTCCTTCTGGGGTGGAATGTGGCTGAAGTGGGCTGGTTACCCGAAGGTGACGCTGTCCGACTTCGACATTGTGTCTACCGCCAAGGCCGACCAAGTGTTCAAGGACAAGAAGGAAGACGGTCCGCTGCAGCTGCGGCCCGCCAAGTAACATGGGTTGCTACATCAACCCGCCGAACATGGAGAAGGAGCAGTGGCTTCGTGAGAATGCCACTCCTCTGACCCACGTTCGCCCGGCAGAAGTGCTCACCAAGTCGACCGTGCCGATCTGCCTCGTCAGCAATGGGCCATTCAACGCCGCAGGCGTTGCCTTTTCGCACGATGAGGTGGAAGCATTCGATCGCCCAGGTGATCCACGCCCGAAGCTGTGGTTCGTGGCTCCACGCCACCTGGTTCGAGAGGTCTCAGACCTCGAGAGCTGGGAGCGGCATGCTAGGCCGGAAACGTTTCCGGTGGCGACCGCGCGATAGCCCGTAGGTAAATACATACGGTCTCAGTTGAAGGGTCCGAAAGGGCCCTTTGACATTTAGCGCGCTGGTTTTCAGCGTAGGAGGCGTATGAGAAGTCTAGCACTTTCAGCCCTGCTCTTGGCAGCTTCTGTCGGGATAGCCGCTACTCCGACCCAACCACCACCGCCAGTTCAGCAAAATGATGCGCTTGAAGCCCACACCCTGTTGGCAACACTTCAAGCTCCAGACGGATCATTCTCCGTCATGGTTCAACGCGGTTCCCTTGGATGTCCAAAGGATCAATATCGTGGAGTTATCTTTCTAACCGAATTTCGCGCCATCTACACCGCCTGCGTCTTCTTCAAGAAGGACAGCGTAGTGATCTCAACAGAGGATGGTGCCAAGTTCGAGATGAACACGAAGTTCGACGCGCCAGTTCCGCCACCGAAGCCTAAATCGAATGTGCCCATGGCCTAACCTGTAGTTTACTTGACTGCAGGTTCAGGGTACAATAGGTCTATGAGCACACCAGCCCTAGACCGCGAGATCCTTTTTCGATTTGGTGAGGTAGTGTGCCTAAAGTCCGGCGAGTTCGCTACTACGCTCGGCAATCTCTTTGAGGACGACACATACGTAGATCACGAAAACTGCGTCGTTCTGCTATTCCCCGCATTTCGCACCAACATCCACGACAATGGGCTGCGCGACCTCGTGCCGTCTGAGCTGAGCAAGCAGTACGCCAACATCTAGGAGATGAACATGAATGACGCCGAGCTGAAAGCATTGATCGCTACGCCTGAAGAGTTCATCACCGCATTTCGAAAGGGCACGCTAGCTGAAGCGTTGAACGGCAAGTTCGTCACCCCAAAGATCCCGCGGCGCCACGAGTTGAACGTAGACGGCTCGTTGGTTGTCGTGAAGTTCATCGACACGGTGAAGTACCTGCTTGATGCCAAGATGCGCCGCATCCATGGGCGTGACAGCCTGCTCTCGTACATCGAAATGTGCGTCGTGCCGGAAGGCGCGAAGCCAACAGTCAAGGTGTTCGACGTCAAGCAGATCGTCATTGGTGTACCGCGCGAGACGTTCGAGGCCAAGCACACTACCAACCTCGTCAAGCTCGTCGAGTTTGCCAAGTCATATGGCATCAACCTGACGGCTTCCGATGCATGGGTTCGTGTCTATGACGAGAGCTACAAGAAGATCAAAGCAGCAGGTTGAGCGCTAGTTTACCGCAGATTGGCGTCATGTTAGAATGGTGCCTGGTTTGAAGTTTATTGTTTGACCTAGGAGAAGATCATGTCGAAGACCCTCACCGTCGCCACGGAAGTGCAGAAGCAGTTGTTCCTGCAAGTTCTGCTCCCTGAAATTCAGGGTGGCTTCTGGAAAAATGTTCGCCCTGCTGACCATGCTGATGCGTGGATTGGCGTATCCATTGTCGTGAACGACAAGAACCTCGGCGCCGTCGGCTTCACCGTCCCGCGCAATTACAACTTCGTCAACCCGGAGTTCCTCAAGAAGAACCTTCCTCGTCTCATCAAGGTGGCCCAGGCGGTCAACGAGAACGAGACCGAGAAGAAGGTCAAGAAGCAGCTGATCTCACTGAGCCGCGTCGTCGGTGACCGCCTGAAGGAAATCGGCGGACCAGTACGCAAGCTCAACCGCGGCACCAACAAGCGCGCTGCATCAACGACCACAAACAAGGGCAGCACCAAGGTCGTGCGCGCCCCTGCGACGATCGTTGAGCCGGCTCAGATGGCTGGTGGTGGTGGTCTCGGTCAGAAGGCTGCTTAAGCCAACCCTTCTCCAGGGCAAAAGAAAGGGACCGTAAGGTCCCTTTCTGCTGTTCGTAAACTGGAAACTTATCTGGCTGAAAAACTGCGTACCCAGTCGTCTTCGCGTGCTTTGGCGCCGGCAGCCGATGCGTCTGTCTTCTTAACTTTGTCTTGTGGCGTACCACGTTCTGCGTGGGCCTTAGCTGCAGCCCACTGTGCATCTTTCTGCTTCTGCTGAATGGCATGCTTCTGCGCGCCAACGGTGGCGCCGTACTTCTTGATTAGGGCTGTACGCTCGGCCTGAGCCTTTGACAGTTTGTCCTTATCACCCTTTCCAAATCCAAAAATTTCAGTTAGCTGCTCTTCCGTGATGTCATCACCTAGGTTGATGATCTGGTGGCTCTGCTTGAACGTAATCTTCATTGAAGTTTCCATTAGGGTCGACGCGACCCAGGTCTACCCATATTTATCCGGTTTGATCTTGACGCACATAAATAAGAACACGAGACAACTGAGCTGGAGCTAACCATGACAATGACCGAAGCCGAAAAAGAAGCGCTTCAGACCCTTGTCGAAGCTGGGGCTCAGGTTGCTACCGTCGCCTACGATCCTACTACGGTTGTTGGAACCCCGGAAGCGGATGCCTTGGCAGACGGTTGGGTAGAGTACAAGCGCGAAGACGGCGCGACCTTGGTTGAGGTCATCTACACCAAGTAATGCATAAATATCCAGGATGATCGTGTACTCGGAGACGGGTTCATGATATGATGGTTTCATTGTCGTAATACGGACTAACTTGAAGGGCTTTGGACGGGGTTTCAATACCCCCACCTCCACCAAATTTCAAAGTGGTGTTAGCGCACCACTTCTACGGGGGTGACAGGTTTCGACAGGGCTGCGGAGATGCGGGACGCGACACGCCAGGCGATCGGCGTAAATGAAGCAATAGCATAACTGCTAACGACGATAACTACATGGAGCTCCGCCTAGCGGCGTGAACCATGCGGGGTCTAAACCACCTTGTAAAATAACGGTTAGGGCTTGTGGGTGCTTTTGGCCCACAAGCCCGCTTCAACCGAGGGAGCATGGCACAACTACCGACCCAGCTAGAGCTAGATCTCCTTCTCCTCTACTACAACTTCGCCGATCAAAATGGTGTGGTAGACATCAAGAAGGCTCAGCTGTGGGCGTTCAACAAGCTCGGTATTCTCATCGACGATACGCCAGTTCTGCTTACTCAGATGCACGTCAATCTTCTCATGGACGCTGGCTGCATTCCAGATCTTCGCGACGTGCTTAAGCGAGCAGCTCAGCCAAAATCCAACCCTGAAACCTGATCACAGGCGCGCAGTAAATATCTGCAGCACATAGGAGCTGCATAATGTCATCAAATAACATCCTCACCTTCAAGATGGTCAGCGGCGAAGAAGTCGTGGCCGCGATTGTGGAAGAAGTCGGTCCATCAGTTCTCACTGAAGGCGGCGCAAAGACGAAGATTGTCGAGTACATCGTTCGTCGCCCACACATGCTGAGGATGTTGCCAAACGGCGCTGGAAGCGTAGGCCTTGCCTTCGTTCCATGGACGCTCTCGAACCCAGAGATTGAGCAGCTGGTCATTCCAGCTGCAGCAGTTCTCCTGACGTACTCACCAGCCAAGCACGTCGAAAATCAATACATTGAGCAGACCTCGGGCATCGCCCTTGCTCAGCAAACACCAAAGGGAAGAATTTCAGTATGATCAAGCTCCTAGACAACCGCGTACTTCTGCAGCCAATTGAAGAGGATGCAGTTTCGGCCGGCGGAATTCTCCTGCCTGGCCAGAAGACCGCATCATCGTATCGCAAGGCGACGGTGGCAGGTGTTGGTCCTGGCAGGACGCTTGACAACGGCAAGCTGGTCAAACTACAGGTCAAGATCGGTGACACGGTTCTTTTGAGCAGCGACGTCGGCTTTGAAGTCAAGATCAACGGCGAGGCCCTGATCGTAGTTGTCGAGGAAGACCTGCTCGCAATTCTAGACTAACGCAAGTTTACATACCAACCTACCGTTGGTAAAATATAAATACGGTAGAGCAAGGAAACGATCCTTGCTAATAATTTACCAGTCGAGGAGCTCGAATGGATACGAAAACAAAAGACCTAACGGTCTTCATCGGACGGTTCTCACCGTTCCACAATGGCCACGCTGCAGTTCTTGAGCGTGCGCTCAAAACATCAAAAGCAGTTCTTGTTCTCATCGGTAGTTCGGGCCAGGCTCGCAACACGAAGAACCCCTTCACCTTCGAAGAACGCGCCGAGATGATCAAGTGCTTCGAGGCGCAGACGCGCCCAGGCAGAGGTTGGGCATACGACCCACCAAGCATCAACGGTAACTACGGCTACCTCAGCATCAAGCCGCTCTATGACCACCCCTACAATGACAACGGCTGGATCCGCGGCGTGCAAGATGCCGTCGACGAAGCAAAGAACGAGTTCGCTGATCGCATCGGCCTGAACCCAAAGGTGTATCTCACCGGTTCTGACAAGGACAAGTCATCGTGGTACCTCCACACCTTCGGCGACCTCTTCGTTCCTGACCTCGTCAACAAGACGCCTGTTGATTTTGAACTCAGCGCCACGGAAGTGCGTCGCCTGATGTTCTCAAACGACAACATCTTCTACATGGACGGGCCAAACTACGGCCGCTTCAGCAAGATGGTGCCACAGCAGACGCTGGACTTCCTCAGCACTTTCATCGGCAAGGGTCATGACGGCGATGAAATCTTCAAGGCGCTGAAGAAGGAATACGAGTACATCGAGCAGTACAAGAAGACGTGGAGCGTTGCTCCATACGCCCCAACCTTCGTCACCACCGACGCGTGCGTGATCCAGTCGGGTCACGTTCTCCTCAATATCCGCGACAACTTCCCTGGCAAGGGGCTATGGGCGCTGCCTGGCGGCTTCCTTGAGCAGAATGAAAAGCTCATCGACGGCTGCGTTCGCGAGCTGATCGAGGAAACGAGGATCGAGCTGTCGAAGGCGCAGCTGTACGGTTCCATCCGCAGCAAGGAAACGTTTGACCACCCGGATCGCTCGCTGCGCGGTCGCACCATCACCACCTGCTTCCTCTTCAAGCTGGACGACCAGAAGCCGCTGCCGAAGGTCAAGCCGCAAAAGGGAGAGGTCGCCAAGGTGGATTGGGTACCAATCAATGAGGCCCTCAAGCAACCCGAAAAGTTCTTCGAGGATCATTACCACATGCTACTGACCATGATTGGTCGAATTCCGAGCTGAGGAACGACCTCAGCGCATTTCACGATAAGGAGCTTATCATGACCGAAGTTACTCAAGATTATGGATTTTGCAATGTTGACCCAATCATCCAGGGTCTCATTGGTCCCAAGTCAACCGACAAGTCGTACACGGCAAAGCCTTCGCAGCGCATCGCGCTCATCCTTCGCCTTGACAGCTACAAGTTCGCTCACCCCTACGCCTACCCTGATGAAACTGATGGCGGCGAGATGGAAGCCATGTCGTCATACGGCGAGGCTCGAGTGGGACGCAACGAGATTATCGTCCCATTCAACATGCAGCAGCTGCTCAACCGCTACTTCCAAGACCCGATCACAATGGCCGACGTCGATGCCGCTGAAGCATTTGCGAAGGCGCACTTCGGCGCGCCGCTGTTCCGCCGCTCGGTATGGGTTCGCATCGTCCGCGAATTCGGCGGTTACCTGCCACTCACCATCCGCGCCGTGCCAGAAGGTACGCCGGTTCCTGGTGGTCTGCCGCTGTACAGCGTCACTGCTTTTGGCAAGGACTTCGCGTTCCTGTCAAGTGGCATCGAGACGGTGCTGCAGCGCGGCTTCTGGTATGGGGCGACTGTTGCTTCGATGGATCGCTCCATCAAGATGGCCATCAAGAACGCCTACGAGGCCAGCGGTGGCGACATGGGTCTGCTGCCATTCGCGCTGCACGACTTCGGTGGCCGTGGCGTTACCTGCGCCGAGCAGGCAGAAATTGGTGGAGCTGCCCACTTGGTCAGCTTCATGGGTTCTGACACCGTCGAAGGTATCCTCACGGCGAACTACTATTACAACGAACTGATGGCCGCCTACTCGGTCTACGCGACTGAGCACAGCGTGCAATGTTCCTACGGCAAGTCGCCTGAAGAGCAGGTGAAGTACATTCGTCACCAGCTGCGCCGCGCCATTCAGCTCGGCCTCAAGATTGTCTCAATCGTTCTCGACGGCTACGACGTGATCCGCGAAGCCGAGGCCTGCTGCACCATCCTTCGCGACGAGATCATCGAGTTCGGCAAGTCCGGCGGCAAGGTTGTCTTCCGCCCAGACAGCGGTGACATGATGGTTCTGGTCCCGCGGATCCTGCGCCTGCAGGAAGTCGCATTCGGTTCAACCATCACCAGCAAGGGCTATCGCCGCATCAACTACGTCGGTGTTATCCAGGGCGACGGCGTCGATCACCTCGCTATCAAGTCTCTGCTCGGCAAGATCATGGTCCTCGGCTTCTCTGCCGACAACGTGATCTTCGGCTCTGGCGGCGCGCTGCTGCAGAAGGTCAACCGCGACACCTTCAAGTTCGCACAGAAGGCGAGTGCTCGCCTCGTCAACGGCAAGTGGATCGGTCTCGCCAAGGACCCAATCACTGACCCTGGCAAGAAAAGCAAGGAAGGTGTGCTCACGCTGGTTCGCAGCCGCATGAACAACGAGTACATGGCTGCCCGCCTCGACCAGGGTCCTCTTGATAGCGAGTGGGAAGACATGCACCAGCTGGTCTACCACAACGGTGTGCTGTACAACGAGACCAACCTCGCTGAAATCCGCGCACGGGCGGCGGTATGAACGAGATCTACGTACTGATCCTCACGATCGTAGGTAGCACGTCCCAGAGTGGACAGGCTATTCACAGCATTGAGTTCAGTACTCGTGCTACCTGCGAAAGTGCAAAGGCGGAGTGGCTGCGGGATTACCCGAAGTATGAGCTCCGTCACAAGTCCTACTACATCGAAGGTAGACCTAGAGCGATCTGCGTGAAGAAGTAATTTCGATTTGGCATGTACTGCGGCGGCACGCCGTACTTGCAACACATAGTACACGTGCCGTGTGTCAACTAACTTGTAAGGAGAAACGTCATGAAGAGTTCAAGTTTTTCGGCTGAAAAGATGATGGGGCGGATGTTCCGTAAGGTAGACTCGGTCGTATGGGACCTGATGTCGGGCAAACTGGGTGTTCGCACTCGCGATGGCGAAATCGCCACGATCGAAGGTGAAGGTGATGAAGCAACCATCGTCATCAACCCATTCGAAGACTTCGGTGTTGCAATTCCTGCGTTCGCGCAGAACACACCAGTCGATACGGTCAAGGTCGGCGATCTGATCTACACCAGCGGCGAGGCGCCGGGCTGGATCGTTTCCATCAAGACCGCAGAGAGCGGTAAGAAAACCTTCCGCATCATCCGTCCTGGTGGCAACATCAGCTCATGGGTTCCGCCGAAGGTGCAGATGTTCGGCCTCGATGGTGGTGTACTCGTTGTACGAAGCCTTCTGAGCATCATGCCTGCCGGCGCAGACGGTGGAGCTGGTGCCCTGGCCGGCTTGCAGGGTTCACTGCTGCCGATGCTGATGATGGGCGGCGACAGCTTCGATATCGAGAAGATCATGCCGCTGATGCTGATGTCGCAGATCGGTGGTGGTGCCGCAGGCGCCAACCCGATGGCCGGCATGATGCAGATGATGATGATGTCCAAGATGATGGGCGGTGGTGATAGCTTGTTCGGTGGCGGCCGCACTGGAAATTCCAGTGGTCCGTTCAACCGCTGATCATAAGGAAAAAGGAGCACAGCGATGGGCAATTCAAGATGGAATGATGACGACTACAAGTCGTACGCCAAATCCACCAACTACCGGTCGGCTTCACGCGCGGAGGTGTTCTCACACAACATCGACGAGAAGCTCGATCCCCGCAACGTCAAGGTCGGCAAGGGTGACCGCAAGGGCCAGCAGCTTCGCGAGAGCATCATCTCCGAGGCGAACCCAGACCCGACGCCGATCATCCTTGGCCTCGACGTCACTGGCTCGATGGGCGCTCTGGCAGAAAAGATCGCCAAGGACGAGCTGCCGAAGTTGATGACGAAGATCCACGAGACCAGCGTGGTCAGCGACCCGCACGTGATGTTCATGGGCATCGACGACGTGTTCGCTCAAGGCCATGGCGCTCTGCAGGTGTCGTACTTCGAGCCTGACCTTCGCATCGTCGAGCAGCTGCGAAAGCTGTGGCTCGTCGGCAACGGTGGCGGCAACGGAAGCGAGAGCTACGATCTCGCCTGGTACTTCGGTGCAAACTACACGTACCTGGAAAACTTCGAGAAGACTGGCAAGCCTGGCTTCCTGTTCACCTTCGGTGACGAGCCGGCCCCGTTTGCCACGGTTCCGAAGGACGCGCTGCAGGAGATCTTCGGGCCTGGTGAATATGAGAACACCTCTCCGGCTGCGAGCCTCAAGGCCGCGCAGAAGAAGTACCAGGTGTTCCACGTGATCGCCGAGCACGGTCGGCCGAGCGCATCGGTCGGTGCGAGCTGGACGAAGATGCTCGGTCCGAACGCGATCTTCCTTCGCGACCCCGCGTACCTCACCGACGTGGTGATGGCGACGATGGCTATCGCGAACGGCGCCAACATCGAGGAGGTCATCTCGAACTCCGCGAAGGTCGGTCCGGAACTGCGCTACGCCTTCCAGAACGCAATGAAGCTGGCGGCGTGAACTACGTAGTGATCGGCGCTGGGTTCGGTGATGAGGGTAAAGGCCTCATCACCGACTACCTAAGTCGGAAGGAATTTCCGGCGACGGTAGTTCGCTTCAACGGCGGAGCTCAAGCCGGTCACACGGTAGTTGATGGTAATCGAAGACACGTGTTTAGTCATGTTGGGGCTGGAACGTTTGCCGGTGCTGCAACGTTCCTCTCCAGCAACTTTATCACCAACCCGTTCATGCTGCACCGAGAGCTTGACGTGCTGCGCACGCAGATGGCCGACGCCATCGTTCAGCCTCAGGTAGAAGTTCACCCACACGCCGAGGTAACAACGGCGTTCGACATCGTGCTGAACCGCCTGCGTGAGCTATCACGCGGAAGCGGTCGCCACGGTTCATGTGGCATGGGCATCAACGATACGATTACTCGAAAGCTGGCTGGGTTCTCGTTGACCGTAGAGGACCTCACTGATGAGCGCTTCTGGAAGAAGCTGCAGCACACGTACAAGAACTACTGGAAAATCGAACTTGGCAAGTTCAACTCAAGCGATCCTGAAGTTGAGAAGCTGCTCGATGCCGTAGACCTGCTCAATGAAGGTCAGAGCCTGCGGGCGGCCGCAGAGGTCTTCTCCAAGATCACCCCACGCCCACGGAGTGACGATAAGCAGTTTGTCTTTGAGGGAGCTCAAGGCCTGCAGCTTGACGAATTCCTTGGAAAATTCCCACACGTTACGCGCTCAGTGACTGGCTTGCCAACAGCTCTTTTAGCGGCAAGGGAAGTAGGCGTTCAAGAGCTCTCACCAGTCTATGTCACCCGCTGCTACAAGACGCGCCATGGCGCAGGCCATCTTCTACATGAGGGTGAGAAGTTCTCTTCCACTGAAATTGTCGACGCGACTAATGTCACTGGAGAATGGCAGGGGCATTTCAGGTACGCGCCACTAGATACGCGCGTTCTTCAGCAGTTCATTGAAGCCGACCTTCAGCGCAGCAAACCGCTCGCTGAACTTCTTGGCATCAAGATCAATGCCCCATCACTCGCCGTTACCTGTTTCGACCAAGTTTCAGCCGATTTCTCGTTCTACGATGATCGCGGTGGTTGGCAACAATCGGCTGAAGCTCTCATTCAGACGCTTGACCGTTTCCTACCTGTTAAATATGTAAGTTACGGTCCATCAGCAAATCACATCAATGAAATCGATAGCAGTCATAGGGCAGGGGTTCGTCGGGAGTGCGCTTAGCACGATCTTCACCGAAAAGGGTGCAGCGGTCTACACGTGCGACAAGAACGGTAAGTACACCCACGGCTCAATTGCAGTTTCACCGTTAGTCAGCGACCTCATCAAAGCGTGTGAGGCGCTCAAAGATTTTTCACGCATCTACTTCATCTGTGTCCCAACTCCTATGGAGCAAGATGGTGCAGCCGACATCACGATTGTAGAGAACATCCTAGAACAACTGGCCTCAGTTCCAGGAACCAGGACAGCAGTTGTCAAGAGCACCGTTCCACCTGGCTCTGTTGAGATGTGGACGAAGCGCTACGAGAACCTCCAGATTGTTTTCAGCCCAGAGTTCCTCACTCAAGCAAACTCGCTCAATGACGCTAGAGCTCAGCAGTTCATCATTCTAGGTGGAAATCATGAAGCTGTCAATGTCGTGCGAAATGTCTACCGCACCTACTTCCCCGATGTCCACGTGCTGAAGGCATCCAGTTCTACCGTAGCTGAGATGGTAAAGTACTTCATCAACATTCAGCTCGCGGTGCGCGTCGTGCTCAGCTGTGAGCTGAGCCAGGTATGTGAGGCGCTCACGAGGGCAGGTATGTCAGTAGACTACAACGAGGTTGTGACGCTAGCAAGCCACGACGCTCGCCTAGGCAGCTCACATATGAACGTACCGGGCGTGGATGGAATTGCTGGAGTTCGAGGGGCCTGCTTTCCAAAGGACCTTAGTGCACTCATAGAAGTGGCTAAGCTTCTCAATGTGAAGCCCGCCTTGATGAAGGCTGCCTGGGAGAAGAACCTAGAAGTTGTCAAGCCCAAGGATCGCACGTGGGACATTATGTAAAGTGTATCCCAGATTGCAAGCAGGTTATAATGACCTATGCGGAGGATACGTCAATGACTAGCTACTTCGAACATTCGGGAAAATACAGATCTGGCGCCACGAGCGATCCTCGCAACCACGCCGACGCCTCATGCGTGACTGCTACGTTTCACCCAAAGGCCGAGAGCCAGCAGGCCATCAAGCTGATCGCGAAGGAATTCCCACGCATCCACAAGACGATCACGTCGTGCTGGGGAACTGAACTGCTCAGCGACAAGCTGCAGTTCATGCTGAACGTCGATACCGAGAACCGCCAGGGTTTCCCCTTCGATATCGCTAATGCCCTCATGATCGTTGCTATGCAGCACTCACGCGAGTTCAATCACGAGCCGAAGCCTGAGGTTCAGCTCCGCGCGATGTACCGCCCAGATCGCTGGTAAGCTCAGCAAGTTTTAGCTTGTTGAGCTTACCGTTCTCATACGGCAGCTCATCTACGAATACGATTTGGCGCGGTACCGCAAATCTTGCCACGCTGTTTCTTACCATCTGCTTGAGCTCGAGCTTCAGCTTGAGGGACGGTGGCTCTGATGAAACAACCACGGCTTTAACTGACTGCCCAAGCACTCGGTGCTTCTGCCCAAAAACTGCTACGTCCTTTACCGCTGGATGCTGTCGCATTGCCGCCTCGACAGCGCTCGGGTAAATGTTTACCCCGCCAGAGATGATCATGAAGTCCTGTCTATCGGTTAAGAACAGATAGCCGTCAGCGTCAAGATAACCGATGTCACCAACAGTGAGCCAACCATTTTCATGCGGCTTCTTCATCTCCTCTTCACGCGTGTATCTGAACTGCATACCACTTTCAATATACACCTGTCCAATATTTCCTGGCTGTAGCTCTTTTCCATCTTCACCGCACACGTGAAGGATACCCTGGAGCGCTCTTCCGACTGAACCGGGTTTCCTAAGCCATTCTTCGCTTGTGATGTAGGTTGCACCATACACCTCAGTGCAGGTGTACACTTCAATTATGAGTGGACCGAACCAGTCTATCATGCCCATCTTAACATTGATCGGGCATGGTGCGCCGCCGTGGATGATCATTTGCAGGTGTGAAGCAACATCCCTTTTGACCTCCAGCAGCTGTGCCATCATCGTTGGAACCAGTTGACAGTGTGTAATGCCGTACTTTTCAATGCAGTCGAGCACCTTGCACGGTGTAAATCTATCAATGAGCACAACGGTGCCCCCGGCCCCCTGAAGGATCAGCGAGAAGTGAATGGCCGATGAGTAGAACAGTGGAGATGGGTTTAGGTAAACGCTGCTTGGTGAAAGAGCGTAGACATCCTTGAATGAGTTTCCGCTTGGCTTCTTTCCTGGTAGCAGCACGACGCCTTTAGGCCGCCCGGTCGTTCCTGAGCTGTAGCACCGCACTGCCCCAACTGTTGTCTGCTCGTCTGCCCATGTCCTAGACAGCGTCGTTACCTCGCTGTGAGATGACCATCCTGGCTCTGTTCCATCTCCAACGAGAAGCTTTGTCATCCCGTCAAGCTCAAGCTTTGAAAATATTGAGCGCTGTGAGGTGCATGAAACTATCGCCCTCGCCCCGCAATCCTTGATGATGAAGTCAATGTCCTTCGTTGCTATGTTGAGGTTTAGCGGGGTGATGAGCAGCCCAGCCTTAAGCGCTCCCCAAGCAACGACGAGATATTCTGGTACATTTTGAAGCAGGAGCACAACATGATCACCGCTCATCAGCCCTGCCGACCTGAAGAAATTTGCGACCTGATTTGAGCTGTCAATAAGCTCGCCATAGGTCATGCTAACGTTCCTATCGGCATGAATGATGGCGATCTTATCTGGGAAGCTTTCGTTGAGGTACATGGCTAACTCCTGGATGCAGTATTTACCTGCAAATCCATCATAAGAATTCTATTGTGGAAGAGAATGCCAATAAATAGTCGATGCGGCCGAAGCACCCCTGGAGATAGAAAACATGACGAACCAAGAAGCACTAGATCTGATTGTCAAGGACAGGCAGGGCTATCAGTCATTTGCCACAGCAATCAGTCAGAGCACCAACGATCCAACGACCTTTGATCGTTACATCAACGCGTTCCTTACGCCGTCCATGAGCTCTCACAGAAATGCAAGCTTCGCGGCTTCGCTCATTGCTGCTTCAACCAACCCTGGGCAGTATGCTTCAGACGTATCAACGATCAACGGTATTTTTGCTGCTCTTGAGCCATACGACGTCAACTCAATTAGAGTTGTTTACTTCTCAGCGTATGCAGACTTTGCAACGGCAATTAGTCTCTCAGAAGCGAGTGATGAAGCTTGGACGAGGTGGAGACTTGCATACCGCGACGCAGAAATGGACGATACTCGTTCACTGCTGAAGGCTGCAATCGCTGCTATTCCAGCAGGTGAGCCATCTGAAGTGGCAAGCGATGCTGCGATACTCGTGGGTATCTTCGACGCTCTATAAAACCGACCGCTGAATTCTACGCCCTAGTAGGGCCTCGCTAAAGCATAATGAATATCATATCACTGCTCGATGCGAAACGCACCGACAAAACCATCTTTGAAACAGTCGGTGCGACCATCACTAGGTCGTTCTCTCAGCAGGAAATTCTTGGCCACGTCGGTGCCCTGAGCGCCAATCTACTCGCACGCGGCGTTCAAGCCGGCGACCACGTTCTCATCATTTCCAAAAACAGTGTTGAAATGATCGTCGCTTTTCTTGCTACGATCAGCATTGGTGCCATCGCCATCCCGCTAAATCCAACTGCGGACATTTCACCGATCAGGCGATCTTTAGAATTTCTGAGCCCCGTGGCGTGCATTCATGGTGAGCTAAGGGGCATCGCAATTCCGCAATCATGCTCGATCGCCATTTCAATGGAGAGCATCCTCACGCTTCCGTCTGCACCGCTCGTAGTGGCTGAGCTTGATGCATCAACTAGGGCAGTCATCCTCTTTACGTCCGGGTCAAGCGGCAAACCAAAGGCCATTCATCGAACTCACGGCGTGCTTATGAACTTCGTTCAGTACTTCATTGACAAGTTCTTGGCTGACACGTTTACCTCAATGAGCGCACCACATATTTCTGTTCTCCCGTTCAGTCACATTGGTGGATTGTTGGATTTCCTCGACGCGCTCGCCATCAACAGACCGTTGTACATGATTGACGGCTTCCAACCAAACTCGTATCTCAAGCTGGCATCAAGCGTCAAGGCTAACACGATGATGCTGATCCCATCAATGTTTTCGCTGGTCCTCAAGTCAAAGGTCGACTATAACTTTAGTGATCTGAAGTATTGCTTTGCCGGTGGTGAGGCCTGCCCGCACCACCTGTATGATGAGGTAGAGAGAAAGCTGGGCGCCTTCATCATTTCTACGTATGGGGCCACGGAATGCATCCCAGGAATATCATTTTCCAACGATGAAAAAATGAGTGCTAAGTTCAAGCGCGGAAGCTGTGGCCGTCATCACTATGGTGAAGTGAAGCTCATCGACGTCGATGGCAACGAACACAAAAGCCTCGGTGAGCTTTGGGTCAAGAACGCCACCGTTGAAAAATGCTACCTTGATGAAGAGCTAAATGAGAGCCGTTTTCATGATGGGTGGTATAAGACTGGAGACGTGTTCTATCGAGATGGAGATGGGTTCATGTTCTGGCGAGGCCGCGTCGATGATATGTTCATCTGTAAGAGCGGCAACGTCTATCCGCTAGAGATTGAACAGGCGCTTCTAAACTGTGATGGAATATCTGCCGCCTGCGCGGTGCCAGTCAGCGATAGACTTGGGCATACGGCTGTTGGTGTCGCGGTCATTGCTGCACCTGGCGTCAGTGAGGTGCAGATCATCAGCCACCTGTCAAAGCTTGTCGCCCCACACGTAATTCCGCAGGTCATACGATTTGTCGATCACCTCCCAACGACCGTAACGGGTAAGGTAGACAGAAGCTCTGTTCAGCTTCTAGTTCAACCAAGCGCGTGAACTATGAGCCGATAAATACCGCATCGCATAAGGATACCTATCGATGAAGAACAAACTTTTATACAGCTACTATGTCTTGGCCGTGCTGTGGCTTGTCATGCTGCTCAGAATGGTCGACCTGCAGATCATTTCGGTCCTCTTTCCGGGGATCAAGGCTGAATTCGGGTTCTCAGACACGCAGCTCGGAATGATCTCTGGCCTGTCATTCTCTCTTTTCTATTCGCTGATGGGTATTCCAATAGCGTATCTGCTCGATAGGAAGAATAGAACAACCATCATGAGCGTGTGTCTGGGTCTTTGGAGCACCATGACGGCCGCCTGTGGTCTAGTGACGGGCTTCTTCACCTTTTTCTTGTCAAGAATTGGTGTAGGTATAGGTGAAGCTGGTGCTTATCCAAGCTCAGTCTCCATCGCATCAGAGTATTTCCCACCGGAAAAACGCGCTAAGGTCTATTCAATTCTCGCATCGACTACTCCACTCGGGGTTCTAGTTTCGTTCGTGCTTGGTGGTTGGATTAGCGCCAACTATGGGTGGCGCGCCGCCTTCTTGGCTGTTGGTATCCCGGGACTTCTACTAACGCTGCTCGTAAAGTTCACGATCAAAGAACCACCACGTGAAAGCACTGCTGCAAGGGAACCATTTCTTACGACTGTGAAGGAGCTTTGGAAGAAGAAGGATTTTTGCTGGACAATAGCTGCCTCAGCTTTCACCGTGATGGCTGCAACAGGTTCCGGCATGTGGATGGCATCCTACTTTATGCGCGTACATGAGGTCAGCACCACCAGTGCCGGTCTTCTAATGGGTTTGATGTATGGTATCGGTGGCATGGTTGGCGTTCTATCTGGTACTTGGATGGCTGAGAAGCTAGTAACAAAGCTTGGTGATAAGGCCAGACTTTGGGTGTCTATTGCTTCAGTGCTTGGCGTAATTCCATTCGCGGTGTTGATGTTTACTGCTGGCAGTTTCCCTATTGCTATCGCGGCGCTCAGCTTCATCATCGTGTCGATGCACATGAACATCGGTATTGTGACAAACATCGAACAGCGCGCCGTTGGTCCGGACAGAAGGGCCATGGGACAAGCTAGCCACGTGTTGGTAACGAACCTCATTGGTCTTTCACTCGGCCCAATCATCGTTGGTTATTTCAGCGACGTCTTCACACCGCTGGTCGGTCCAGCCGCTCTTGGATATTCCATCCTCGGCATCTATGCGTTTGGATACACCATGGCCGCCGCCTGTTTCTATGCTGCAAGCAGGGCACTGAAAAGTGGAACAGCCAGCTGAAACGTCGCTCGGTCACTTCCCAGACGGTAAATGGAAGTTTGACGCGTCAGTAACGACCGTTTTTGAGGACATGCTCAGGCGCTCTATCCCTGACTATGCCAACATGCGCCGCCTCGTGCTAGAGATTGGAGCCCGTCATGCCAAGCCAGAAACACATCTGGTTGATCTAGGGTGTTCACGCGGCGCGTCAATCAATGACTTCCTGATGGCCGTCGGTAATGATCTCAACTATCTTGGTGTAGATGTCTCCGCACCTATGGTGGCGGCAGCCAAAGAACGCTTCAAGCACCACATTGACGCTGGCATTGTTAGCATTGAGCAGGTAGATCTTACACAGATGTACCCTGTTGCTCCAGCATCCGTAACGCTTGCGGTGCTCACGCTTCAGTTCATCGAGCCAAAAGAACGTGCTCGCATCATCCAGCAGGCATATCAAAATACAGTGCCTGGTGGTGTTTTCATCGTTGTAGAAAAGGTTCTCGGTAGAAACCAGTCGATTGATGATGAGCTCACCGAATGGTATGAGGACATGAAGCATTCAAACGGATATACACGTGAGGAGATAGCTAGCAAGAAAAAATCACTTGTTGGTGTTCTTGTCCCACGCACCGCTGAGGAAAATATCATATCCCTTGAGCTCGTAGGATTTAAAGCAGATTGCTTCTGGCGCTGCATGAATTTCGCAGGCTTTGTAGGTGTAAAATCATGATGGACGCTGAGCAGTGGCGCGCCCTGACACCGCCATCGACAGACATAAATGAGCTACTGAATGCCATTGGCATTCGCCTGTTCCCAATCGAGCGCGCCATCGCGCAGTATGTCAAATGGAGCATAGATCACGGTGTCACTGCCGCGCTGCTCGACAGGCCCGTGATGCCAGAAGACATCATGATGCGCACTGACCTGAACCTGGGTGCCATTAGAGGACTTCTAGGTATTCTCTGTGCTGCAGGAATAGCCGTACACGTTGACGGAAGATATGTGGCAACGCCACTCGCGCGTGACTACATCTCGGCCTCAAGCCCATTCTACATTGGTGATGAGCTGTATCTAACTGATCCAATTCCGCCATACTTTTTGAAAAAGCCAATACCAGATGTGTATTCGCTACCACAGTTCGCGCCGCTGAACTTTGGCACTCATGAGCGGCTGCTAAATCAGCAGGTGCGCAACTTACCAGCCAACCTTGCTGCTGTAAACAGCGGTCTATTCGCTGGTTCTAAAAATGTGCTGGATCTGGCTGGTGGTTCAGGTGTGTTTTCAATCCCACTTGTTCTCAAATACCCAGAGATCAGCGTTGTTTTGGCTGAGCTACCGTCGGCGTTCCCAAACATCGCTCCATTCATTGAGGCTGCTGGAGTAGGTGATAAAATCTCACTATGCCCACTCGACGCGTTCAAGGTTCCATGGGTTCTCGGTAAGTTTGACACAGTCTTCATTGGAAATTTCTTGCACGGCTTTGATGATAGGGCGTGCTCGCTGATCTGCTATGAGGCGTATCAACACCTTGAAGCAGGTGGGAAGATTTGGCTTCATGAGCACACCTGGAACGACGACAAAAGTGGGCCGATGTTGACCGCGCTGTTCAATCTTACCATGGCCCTGGCCGGCGGCAAGCAAAGAACTAAGCGTGAGCTGGAAGAGCTTTTGCTTCTAGTAGGATTTAAGGATATCCAGTTCAGCGCCACTACGGGCGGCATGATGCTGGTCGGTGGAACTAAACCCCAAGCGAGCTGAGCGCAGCGCTAAACCGCCGCTCAAACTCATCAACTATCTCTACGTCAAGGATAATTGGTATTATCAACGATGCCCTGTTGCTCGCATCCATGATGCTGAAGACACATGCCAGGTTGAATGGAAATTTTTCCGGTACCAATATCAGCAGCTCACGATGCAAAACCTCATCGTTCAACGCCAATGATGCCACCGTCGCAATGTTGATGGTCAGCGTTGACTTATCGGACTGCTGAGATGTTGCGCCAATGATGCCACCGTTGAACATCAGCCCGTTCTCTTCATATTTTTTCTGTATCAGCGCTATCTCGCGCTTGACATCCTGTGCCGTTGGCGTTGGCTGTGCCTTCAGCAGGGAGGCGGTTTCGAATATCGACATTGGATTTTTTGGTATGTCGCACTTCCACTTCAGGTTGCTGTTTCCAGTGTATGCTTTTGGAATGTCGGATCCCTGAACATACCGCGCGTTGTAAACCATCTGGACAGAAATCTCTGATTTGCACACGTCATTGAACGTCTTGACTATCAGCGCGCGGATCATATCAACCGCGCTGATGCCTGCCAGTTTTGTCGTGCGTCGAAGCTTTACCAGCTGAGGATGATCAATGAAGAAGTTGATGCGCTTTGTATCCTCAATCCCGACCGCTGGCCTATCAGCAGAAAATTGGCTTGATGGATATTCAAGTGGTTCAAACGTAGACAGGCGCCGAATGTCTGGTTCTGATAAAAATGGTTCATCACTCACATAGTTCTTCATCAACAGGTTTGACCATAACCTACAGCTCACGGCATCGCCAACAACGTGCGCTACTGATTGAGATAGAGCGCAGGTTCCGTCATTGAAGCGCGTAATCTTTATGTACACGAGCGGACCACCAACAGGCCACCCACTTTTCGGCAGGAGCTCTGTGCGCACGGGGATATTCAGCCCAACGGGCGGGCAAGGCACATCGACGTCATCATACTCAAACTCTACGCCGATGCCGGGCTCGATGTAGTGGGCGCCATCACGAATTACGACGGTACCAGCCAAATAAGGATAGGAGGCAATGGTTGTAGAGATGGCAGCGGCAAATTTGTCAACGTCTAGATGATGCTTTAGATACACGAGGCTTCTGATGTAAATGAACCCTCCGACGAAATCCAAACCGCACAGCTTGACGCTGAAGTCCTGTTCCGTCGTAATTCGAGTTTTCATGATCCGCCTTAGATGCTGATTGGATATTTAGCGTCAGTTTACATCATCATTCCGGTGTGATAAGATCTATCCCTACATTGATGCAGGGTCGTTGCGAAGATTGACGGCCCCGTATAAATACGGTACACAATTCTGAGGATGTCATGTCTTCCATAGCCCTACCTACAAGCATTTCCTATTCGCCAGTCTCACTGGCCGGTAGTGTATTGCTCGGTGCAGGAAGCACGACCCGGGTTTAAAGTCTAAACAAAACCAGACTTTGATACCCGGGGAGCCAAAAAGCTCCCCGAGTTCGTTTTAGAGAGCGGTTAAGAGTTCCGCTCGGTATGAGGCCGATGAGCCCGACCTAACAAATAACTGGACCGCTAAGAGACCATCCGGTGGACCAGCCTGAGGATGGAGGAGTGCGAGCCTGGTACGATTTTTAGTGATGAGCTCCGCCTAGGCGTTGAGCTCTCACAGTGTTCATGCACCCTTAGCTCAGCGGTAGAGCGCCCTCCTTACAAGTGGGATGCCGTAGGTTCGATCCCTACAGGGTGCACCAATACAAGAAGCGTCGATCTTCCTACGTCTCACGACGAGGTGACCCACACAACTCGTGGGTCTGGTAAATGCGGCGCACAATTTGAGCTCACGACGCTGTCGTGGGTCTATCGAGGTTCGAGCTGAACCAGCGTAGCAAATCAGCTTTTCTTTGGAGCTTTGGGTGAGCGGCTTAAACCAGCAGACTGTAAATCTGCCGCCTTCGGGCAACCTTGGTTCAAATCCAAGAGGCTCCACCAGTTTTGGGTATGCGGTGAAGTTGGAGTGTCACATCTGCCTGTAAAGCAGACGGCCTTGCGGCCATAGTAGGTTCGATCCCTACCATACCCACCAGTTTCAATGGCAGTGTTAGCGAGCCGGTGAACGATGCCGGTTCTATCCTGACAAGAGTAGTGGTGCTGTCAAACCACGAGGGTATCAGGGAAACGCGCTTGACAGGCGTTGCGAGTGCAAACCCCGCCGCTGCCTTCCTTTTCGATTTGACAACCGTTCGTTGATGGTTATCTTTTGGTTAGAAACATCCGTCAGCTCCTTTTTGTTGTCATCCTTTTCATGCGGGATTGGTATATAGGCTGTGCCTTGGTCTTCCACACCAACGAAGCGAGTTCGAGTCTCGCATCCCGCTCCAATTTGGTCTAGGGCTGAAATATGCCCGTTTGTCTTTTAAGGAGAATGTCATGGCACTTTCGGACGAAGAGCGAATTGCCCTCATCAAAGAGGCGCACGTTCTGCTCGACCGCATCGATAAGCTTCTCAAGGAAGCCTTCGAGCGCTGTGCCGCCCGCGTCGCCTACCTAAAGGCGAATGCTGGAAACCTTTCTCCAGAAGATCAACGTCTTCTCGACGCCCAGCTTGCGCATGAGCAAAAGATGGCTGGCGAGATTGTTACGTGATAGAATGGTTTTGAGAACCGGCGATGTGATGGTTATCCAAGCAGCTTAACAAGCAGTTCAAAACACCGTCCTTCATTTTTGTTCTCTTGATTTGCCCTCGTGGCGAAATTGGTAGACGCGCTAGCTTGAGGTGCTAGAGTCGAAAGGCGTGGAGGTTCGAGTCCTCTCGAGGGCACCAGTTTCAAATTTGACAACCGATCGGGAATGGTTATCATGCATTCGATCCATCCGTTCCCAACCCCTTTGTTGTCAATCCAATTCCACCAAAGCGTGAAGCGCTTAGCGTAGGAACCCATCAGCAAGTGCACGAGATTAGAAGAGCGGAGTGGTTTCGGTAGCCCTAACGTTCTCCTCGATAATGCGCTACTGGTGAAACCGAACGATTTGCGGAAGTACCTCAGTGGTAGAGGGCTTGGGGAAGTAACGTGATTAGCCTACCCTGGCGTCACGCGAAAAGCCGAGCGGCCGTTGGTTCGATCCCAACCTTTCGCGCCATTTTCTGTAGCGGGCGAGTGAAACGGATGTGACTGTCTCGAAAGAGACCACGTATCATTCCAGGCTCATAACCTGGCGATAGCTGGTTCGACTCCAGCATCCGCTACCAAATTATGCCTCTGTGGTGAAATGTAGACACACTGCCCTTAAAGCGCAGCGCGGAAACGCGTGAAGGTCCGACCCCTTCCAGAGGCACCAAAAACGACAAGCCCCACTTGAGGCAACTCAAGCAAGCAGTGTAGGTGATGTCGCGGTAAAGTCCGCCGAAGTCCCTTGAGGATGCCGCAATCGAAAATTGGCGGACCATTTCAATGCCCCTATGGCGAAGCTGGTAGACGCGCGAGGTTTAGGTCCTCGTACCGCAAGGTGTGCAGGTTCGACTCCTGTTAGGGGTACCAAATCAAGTTCAAGCGAGATGGTCGGGAGCTCGCAGGGAACCAATTCGTCGGCGTGGCCCGATCATGCAACGCGCCGATGTGGTTTACGGGCCAGGTGGTATGTAAGGAAACCGCCCTCCCCAGAAATGGAGGAGTATCGCCGGTTCGAGTCCGGTTTGGTCCACCATAAATATGATCTCTATAGGAGATCAACATGAAGCTCTTTGAAATCGCCGGACCACGACCAATCAAGGTTCATGACTTCAGCAAGGAGTGCGCAGAAGGTGGTTCAGCTGCCTATGACCGCACTCAGACGGACGACAACATCAAGGACGGAGACGTTCTTCACCTTGGCGGCGACAAGACAGCAATCATGATGCAGGCCTGGCCACTTGAGATCACCGGCGATATTCCTGGTGAACTCGGCTTTCACAAGAAGAAAGATACCGTATCATGGGATGAGCTTGATGGTGGGAAGTACAAAGCTTCCGTTACCAAGGCCCATGAAACTGCCAGCAAGCACAAAGCTGGCTAACTAACGCGAAGCGCAAAGTACACGCGCGACGCCAGATGGCTGTAGTACGACTACGTTAAGGCCATCGGACGCAGGTAAGGAAAGCTAAACGGAGAATGGGAAGCGAATAGCGGATACCTCACCGGCCTGCAACTATTCAAAATGGAGGAAGCTATGTCAACGCTAAACGCAGGAACCAAAACCAACTAAGTCGCCAACCAGCTCGCACCATTGGTGGAGTGAGCGCAAAGTTCAGGCGAATGTGCAGCGTGTATCGCGTCTTCGGCAGAGATTGGGAACACCTCTTTGATTACAGCGATGAAATGCTGGTCGAGATGTTCAACCATGAAAGCTTAGGGTTGCCGATCAGCGAGAAAAACGGATTTGCCCACGGCAAGAAGTGGCTCTCAGTAAACGTTGCAATGTGGAAAGAGGGAATAGAAGAGCGCACGCTGTTCAAGTTTGAGCTCTACGAAGACCCAAAGTTTCCACATTGGTGGCTCGACAGCATCTTCAAGACATGACGCAATAGCCAGTTAAGCAGCGTCAACCCCGCCCTCCGTAATAGAGGGTTCCTACGATACGTGGTATACAAGAGGGAACTGGCCTACGAGCGT